>WNGB01007456.1_pt1 | contig 21451 bp, 19 predicted proteins | sample 5400681 | NCBI WGS metagenome assembly WNGB01 (sample SAMN13153367, study PRJNA577476) | soil metagenome | isolation source: 115 cm soil or saprolite under grassland replicate 2 | place: USA:California | collected 2016-06-15
GGACAAGGTGGCGGTGGTGACCGGCGCCGCCCGCGGGATCGGTCGAGAGATCGCGATCTTGATGGCGCGATACGGCGCCTCGCTCGTGGTCAACGACTACGGCGGCGCGGCCGATGGGTCCGGCGCCTCGCGGATGCCCGCCGACGACGTGGTGAACGAGATCAAGGCCGCGGGCGGGCAGGCGGTGGCCAACTACGAATCCGTGGCCACCATGGCCGGAGGGCGGAGCATCATCCAGACGGCCCTCGACCACTTCAGCCGGGTGGACATCGTGGTCAACAACGCGGGCATCCTGCGGGACCGCATGATCTTCAACATGACGGAGGAGGAGTGGGACAGCGTCATCAACACGCATCTCAAGGGCTGCTTCGCGGTGACGCGCGCGGCGGTCCCGCACATGAGGGAGCGCAAGTGGGGGCGCCTCATCAACATGACCTCCACGTCCGGCCTGGTGGGCAATGTCGGGCAGGCCAACTACGCCGCCGCCAAGCTTGGCATCGTGGGGTTCACCAAGGTCCTCGCCCTCGACATGGCGCGGTACAACGTGACCGCCAACTGTATCTCGCCCTTCGCCTGGACGCGCATGATCGGGACCATCCCGACCGAGACGGAGGCCCAGAAGGCGCGCGTCGAGAAGATCAAGAAGATGGGGCCCGAGCACATCGCGCCCATGGCCGTGTTCCTCGCCAGCGACGCGGCCAAGGAGGTCTCGGGACAGGTGTTCGGCGTCCGCGGCAAGGAGATCATGCTTTTCTGCCACATGCGCCCGATCCGGAGCATTCACCACGATCTCGGCTGGACGCCGGAGCGGCTCGCCGACATGTTCCCGGGCAGCCTGCGCCATCACCTGGTCCCACTGGAGACCTCTGGCCAGTACTTCAACTACGATCCGCTGGTCTGAGCGTGAGTCGGCGTCCGCATGGCAGCGTGACCGCTCCGGAGCGGCCATGTTCCCGCTGAGCGTCTATGCGACCCAGGGGTTGCACGGCGTGGTCTACGGCATGCTCTTGTTCCTGGTGTCCTCGGGGCTCACCCTGGTGTTCGGCATGATGGGCATCCTCAACATCGCCCACGCGGCGTTCTACATGCTGGGCGCCTACCTCGCCTACACGACGGTCCACGTGACGGGCAGCTTCTGGCTCTCGCTGCTGGTGGCGCCGGTAGTCATCGGGGCGCTGGGGGCGCTGGCCGAGCGCTGGTTGTTGCGGCGCACTCACGCCTTCGGGCACGCCTATGAGCTGCTTCTCACCTTCGGGCTGTTCTTCATGATCGAGGAGGCGGTGCGCTGGATCTGGGGCGGCTACACCCTGCAGGTCCCCGTGCCGGCGGGGCTGGCGGGGTCCGTCCCTTTCATGGGTAGCCAGTATCCGGTGTACCGGCTGTTCATCCTCGCGGTGTCGAGCGTGATCTGCCTCGGCATGGCGATCGTGCTCTTGAAGACGCGCATCGGCATCATGATCCGCTCCGCGGTATCGGACGCGGACATGGTGAGCGCGCTGGGGATCAACACGGCGGCGATGTCGACGGGCGTGTTCGCCGTCGGCTCGGCGCTGGCCGCGGTGGCGGGGGTGATCGCGGTGCCCTTCCTGCAGGCAGACCTCTCCATGGGCTCTACGATCCTGGTCGACATGTTCGTGGTTATCGTGATCGGCGGCTTCGGGTCCCTGATCGGCGCGCTCCTGGCGTCGCTGATGATCGGCGAGCTGCAGAGCTTCGGCATCCTATGGTTCCCCGAGTTCGCCCTGGTCTTCCAGTTCCTGCTCATGGCGGTCGTCCTCATCGTCCGCCCCCAAGGGCTCTTCGGAGAGAAAGGATGAGGACGGGGGCTCTCGCCGACCGTCGGGCGCGGAGGCGCCCCGACGGGGAATCCGATCGATGAGGACGGGGGCTCTCGCCGACCGGCGGGCGCGGAGGCGCCCCGACGGGGAATCCGATCGATGAGGACGGGGGCTCTCGCCGACCGGCGGGCGCGGAGGCGCCCCGACGGGGAATCCGATCGATGACGCGGGCGCAACTGCTCGGGGGCGTGGCGCTGGCGGCTCTGTACGGGCTGCCCTGGCTGCTGGACACGGTCCGTCTGCGGATGGTGATCGAGGTCCTGTACTTCGGGCTCTTCGCCGTCTCCTTCAACCTCTTGTTCGGATATGCGGGGCTGCTCTCGTTCGGCCACGCGGCGACCTTCGGCGTGGGTGGCTACACGCTCGGGCTCGTGCTCAAGTATGAACCGGCGCTTCCGTTCCTGGTGGCGCTGGGGCTGGCCGCCGTGGTGGGCGGGGCGGCGGGAGTGATCATCGGGCTGTTCTGCGTGCGCCTGCGGGGGACGTACTTCGCCCTCCTGACGCTGGCCTTCAGCCAGTTCCTCTTCGCGGTGGCCTTCAAGTGGCGCGCCGTCACACGGGGCGACGACGGGCTCATTGTCGGCGTCGGCAGCATCGCCGTGCCGGGTCTCGGAGCGCTCGAGCTGGGCCGGCCGCGACACTTCTACCTCGTGGAGGTGACCATCGTCCTTCTCTGCCTCTGGGCGGCCTGGCGCTTCACGCGCACGCCGCTCGGGACCGCCGTCGTCCTCATGCGAGAGAACGACGAGCGCGCCGCGTTCCTCGGCTACAACGTCTTCGGTACGAAGCTGATCGTCTTCACGCTGGCGACAACGCTGGCGGCCGTGGCGGGCGCGCTCTTCGCGGCCTTCCAGCGCCTCATCTCGCCGGCGGCGCTGGATCTGGCCATCGGCACGGAGGTCGTGTTCATGGCCGTGCTCGGCGGTACGGGGGCGTTCCTCGGGCCTTTTCTCGGCGCGGCGGTATACATGGTGTTCCAGGACTGGCTGTCCAAGACCACGGAGAACTGGCCCTTCTTCCTCGGCTTGGGCTTCGTCATGATGATCCTCTACGCGCACGACGGGCTGATCGGACTCTTCGCCAAGGGGGGCATCGCCCGGAGGCTTTTCTCGCGCCGCGACGCCGGCGTCGAGGAGGCCCTATGACGGCCCTCGCGCTGCGCGACATCCACCACGACTTCTCCGGGCTGCAGGTGCTGTCCGGCATCGACCTCGAGGTGCGCGAGGGGGAGCGTCACGCCATCATCGGCCCCAACGGGGCGGGGAAGTCGACGCTCTTCAACATCATCACGGGCCGCTTCGCGCCCCGGAAGGGGCATGTCTTGTATCGGGGTCGGGACATCACCGGGCAGCGGCCGCACCGGACCGCCCGCCTCGGGATCGGCCGCTCGTTCCAGATCATCAACACCTTCCCGCGGCTGACGGTCTATCAGAATGTCCGCAGCGCGGTGCTCTCCCGCCGCCACATGCGCCTGGATGCCTGGTCGTTGCTCGATCGACAGGGTGACGTGACCCGCGAGAGCGAGGAGGTTCTGGACCTGGTGGGGCTCCTTGACCGACGTGACACGCCGGCCAGCCTTCTGTCCTACGGCGAGCAGCGGGAGCTGGAGATCGCGTTGACGGTGGCGACGCGGCCCGACCTCATCCTGCTCGACGAGCCGACGGCGGGGCTCAACAGCGAGGACACCCGCCGCGCCATCGGCCTGATCCGACGCGTGACCGAGGGCAAGACGCTCGTGATGGTGGAGCACGACATGGAGGTGGTGTTCAACCTGGCCGATCGGATCAGCGTGATCTACTACGGCCGCGTGCTGGCGACGGGATCGCCGGACGAGATCCGGGCGAACGACGAGGTGAAGCGGGCTTATCTGGGGAGGAAGTCGAGTGTTGTTGGTCGTTGAGGAACTCCACGCCCACTACGGCAAGTCCCACATCCTCCACGGGGTGAGCCTCGGCGTGGAGGCCGGCGAGATCGTCTGTCTCTTGGGGCGTAACGGTGTCGGGAAGTCCACGACCCTCAAGAGCATCATGGGGCTGGTGGCGCCGTCACGCGGGTCGGTGTCGTTCAAGGGGGGCCGCATCACGGGGCTCCCACCTTACCGGATCGCGCGGCTCGGGGTCGGCTACGTGCCCGAGGAGCGCCGGATCTTCCCGACGATCACGGTGAAGGAGAACCTGCTGATGGGCATCAAGGGCGCCGCCTCGCGCAACGGCGGCTGGACGCTCGAGCGCGTCTATGAGTTCTTCCCGCGTCTTCGCGAGCGCGAGCGGCAGCGCGCGGGAACGCTGTCGGGTGGGGAGCAGCAGATGCTGACGATCGGGCGCACCCTCATGGGCGACCCGGAGATGCTCCTGGTTGACGAGCCCACCGAAGGGCTCGCTCCGATGATCGTGGAACAGGTGGAGCGGATCCTGGGCGAGATCCACCGGAGCGGCACCCCGGTGCTGGTGGTGGAGCAGTCCATGGAGACGGCGCTCGCGCTGGCGCAGCGGGTGTACGTCATGTCCAAGGGGCAGATCGTGTTCAGCGGGAGCCCCGGGGAGCTGGCGGCCAATGACGCGGTGAGGAGACAATATCTCGAGGTCTAGAAAGGAGTCGGCGATGATCCAAGGCATGGGTGTGAGTCGGAGACGCTTCCTCAAGGGGGTGGCTGCCGCTGGGGTCGCGGCCGCCGGGCCCTTCGCGACCACGCGGCGTGGGTGGTCGCAGACGGGGCCGATCAAGATCGGGATCGTGGAGCCTCTGAGCGGGCCCGTCGCGTACATCGGCGAGGCCAACGTGGCAGGCTTCCGGTTCGGGGCGGAGCGGCTCAACGCGGCGGGCGGCGTGCTCGGTCGCAAGATCGAGCTGGTGACCGGCGACAGCGAGCTGAAGCCGGACGTGGCGACGCGGCGGGCCAACGACCTCGTCCTCGGCGACAAGGTGGACTTCCTCGCGGTCAACACCGGGTCGAACATCGCCAAGGCCGTGTCCCAGGTAGCGGCCCAGAGCAAGAAGGTCTTCTTCTCGACCGGCACGGAGGCCTCGGAGCTGACCGGCGAGGAGTTCTTCGACACCACGTTCCGCTGCTGCCTCAACACGGACATGCACTCCGCCCAGCTGGCGATTTACTTCGCCAAGCTGGCGCCCCAGAAGTACACGAAGTTCTACCTCCTGAACCAGGACTACAACTTCGGCCGCGCCGCCGCCGACGGTTTCAAGAAGAAGTTCAACCGGATCAAGGCAGGCGGGCAGTCCATCGTGGGCGACGAGTATCACCCGCTGCAGAAGGTCCAGGACTTCGGCCCGTACATCACCAAGATCACGGCCTCGGGCGCCGAAGTGCTGATGACCGGCGACTGGGGCCAGGATCTCCGGCTCCTGCTCCAGCAGGGCGCGGCGCTCGGATGGAAGGTGAAGGTGGGGAACTACTTCCTGGATGACCCGACGGTGGTCAAGGCGGTGGGGAAGGCGGCGGTGGGTCAGGTCACCGCCGACGCCTATCTGTGCACCGTGGAGAGCCCGGAGAACAAGGAGTTCGTCAAGGCCTGGCGCGCGCGTTACCCGGACGCGCCGGTGAGCTACAAGTTCCCGACCCTCACCGTGGGACGCTGCGCCAACGCGGTCCTGTGGGTGGGTGAGGTCCTCAAGCGCGCGGGCAGCCTCGACACCGAGAAGGTCATCAAGGCGTGGGAGGGCTCCAGGTTCAAGACCCTGTGGGGGGCCGAGGTCGAGATGCGCGCTTGCGACCATCAGATGCTCACCCAGGGGTACGTCGCCGAGGTCTTCGATCCCGAAAAGATCCCGCAGGACATCCGGTACTTCGGGAGCGAGTTCCCGTATATCGGGAAGGCGACGCTGATCCCGAAGGACGAAATCACGATTCCGACGAAGGAGACGGGCAACAAGCGTTGCGCCTAGCAGGCTGCTGAAAAAGGCCCATCTGCGGAGGTACGGCGCCCTCGGCCGCACGCTCAACGTACAGAGAGTACGCCTCGCGTGCGGCCCTCGGGCGCCGCCTTGCATCTGGACCTTTTTGAGCAGCCTGCGAGTTAATTCGAGTCTATCCTTGGCGGTCAGGGCGAGGCTCGTCGGCGGAACGAGACGGCGAGGAGCGCGAGGATGGAGACGCCGCTCAGCGCGAGGCCGCACCATTCGGCCCCGCCCGGAACATGGGCGAGCTCGATCACGGTGGCGCCGGCCGCCGGAACATTCACCTCGAGAAGCCCGAGGGCGTCGCGGCGCGCGGGCAGAAGATGGCCTCCGGCGCGGCATTGCCAGAGCGGGGAATACGCCACGCCCGTCGGCGCCCAGCTCCCATCACGGGCGGAGATCGCGACCCGCCAGAGCTGGGGGGCCGACCGCGCCGGGGTCGGCCTCGGCTCCCGGGAGACGAACACGCGAAACGCGCCGATCCGTGAGGGCCCGGTGAAGGCCGGATTGTCGGCGACGAAGGCGAGTCGTCCCTGGTCCTCGTCGAGGGCGACGACCGCGGACACCTTGAGGCGGTCGGCCAGCTCGTTGAATCTCGCGGCGCCGAGCTCGGCGAGCGGCCGCCCGAAGAGCGTCACGCCATCGCGCTGCTCGACGAGAAGCGTGATGGGCCGATTGGCGGGCGAGCCCGTGTAGACGAGACCCGCGACGGGGGAGGGGTGGGTGAAGGTGCCGTTCAGGATCTCCCGCCCCGTGCCGAGTGGCACGAGCGCCGTGACATGCGAGTGGGGGCGCCGCCAGTCGGGCCGGTATTCGAGCGGGACCGCCGACCGCACGAAGAGGACCCTTCCCGCCGGCGCCGCGCGAAGCGTCTCCCACAGCTCGGTCAGTCGCAGACCTCGGGCCACCACGTCGTACTTGGGCCACTCGTTTGGCCAGCTTCGCGGCCATAGAGATAGGCTGGGCTCCGCGCGGCTCCACGAGGAGAGTAGGCAGCAGAGCGCGATAGACGCCAGGGCGAGGCTCCACGCCTGGAGCGTGGGGAAGCGTTGACGAACTGCGGCGAGGGCGAGCGAGGTGCCCAGGATAAAGGAGAGCAGGAGGCTGTCGAGCAGGCGGTCGGCAGGCAGCCACAGGATTCCAAGGGGCTGGGCTACCACCACATCGAGGATGATCACCAGCGCCAAGGCCGGCGGCAGATCTGAGAGCCACCGGCTGGTGAGGAACCGGGAACCCGGGCGTCTCAGCGTCCACCAAGCGAGGGCGCTAGCGGCGGCCAGGGTGATGAGCAGGGGCCGCTCAGCGATGGAGCGGACGAGGCTCGCGAGAGAAGGCTCGCCCCAGGCGAGGGGGAGCGCCATGCCCAGATGGGCGAGCAGGGGAAGAAGCCAGAACGCCCCGAGCCCCGCTGCGGCGACTGTCAGCAGCGCCGCCTGGCTCAGCCGAAGCGGCCGCGAGCCCGGCCCATGCCATGCCGCCAGGAGCACGAGCGCGACGCCAGCGGGCGCGTGAGCCGGGTGGATCAGAATGATAGCCGTGAGGAGAGCCGGGGCCGCGACCGGGGGGCGGCTGCCCTCGGTCCAGCGGTGGAGCGAGAGCGCCAGCAGCGGGAGGACGCCCCAGCCCAGTCGAGCGGCGACAAGCCCCCACCGCATCCCCTCTTCGACGCCGCTCCGCGCGCCGCCCGAGAGTGTGAGCGCCAGGAAGGCCCCGGGCAGGGCCAGCCACGGGCTCCCGAGCACTCGCGCCAGGAGGGCGTAGGCGCTCAACCCGGGAAGCAGAAAGGTCACCCAGAGGAGGAGCTGGTAGGTGGCCGCGAGTTCGAGCGTGCCCAGCGACGCGTAGTGGAGCCCGGCGCCGGCATAAGCGAAGCCGGGCGGATAGAACTGCAGCTCGGCGTAGCCGGCCCACCAGCCAGGATTGATGCGCCACGGCTCGAGGCCCACCGTGAGAGCGTGTGAGATGCGGTAGAGCTGGCCTGGATGGTCGTCGAAGACGAGAAGCCCGCCTCCGAGGGCCTTCCAGGCAAAGGCCAGCCCGTAGATCAGAAGTAGCAGCGGCGGAAGCCAGGCACGTCTCACGAGTGCCGATGATACATGACGGGGTCAGGTCTTGACTTCCGAACAAGACTGCCTCGGCAACCGGCGGAGGAACGGAGTCGCCGCCAGGGCTCACGTGAGCCGGAATGTCGACAAGTCAGAGCCCAAGCCCGCCCGTGACAGTCGTTGACATTCACCTCGGCCGAGTGTTATCTCAAATCCAAGACCGGCTTCTAAGCCGGCGAGACAAGGAGACCCAGGATGCCGGTTCTCGTGCGCATTCCCACTCCCCTGCGGGGGATGACGAAGGGCTCGGGCGAGGTCCATGCGACCGCCGACACGGTCGCCGACTTGATCGAGGATCTGGAGCGCCAATACCCCGGGCTGCGCGAGCGGCTCGTGGAGGAGAGCGGCGAGATCCGCCGCTTCATCAACATCTATGTCAACCAGGAGGACATCCGCTTCCTCCAGGGCGCGAAAACCGCGCTCAAGCAGGGGGACGAGGTATCCATCGTTCCCGCGATCGCAGGAGGTCGCTGGTGACGCGCGCCCTGCCGCGAGGATGACTCTCCCGCCGATCCGGCCCGCGCGCGGCGAATTCTTCGGCTCCAGGGAGCGCCAATGATCTCCAAGCGGGTGCAGGGCTTCACGGAGTCGGTGATCCGGGAGATGACCCGAGTCAACAACCAGTACGGCGGGATCAACCTCGCCCAGGGCATGCCGAACTTCCCGCCGCCCAAGGAGGTGCTCGAAGCCGCGCATCGCGCCATCGACGGCGACTTCCACCAGTACGCGATCACCTGGGGAACGCCGCGCCTGCGGCGGGCCATCGCGGACAAGTACAAGCGCTTCTACCGGATGGAGCCGGACCCGGACCTTCACGTCACCGTCTGCTGCGGCTCCACCGAGACCATGCTGGCCACCCTCCTGGCCGTCCTCAACCCGGGCGACGAGGTGATCATCTTCGAGCCCTTCTACGAGAACTACGGACCGGGCTGTATCATCGCCGGCGCCGAGCCCATCTTCGTCCCGCTCGAGCCACCGGAGTTCAGCTTCGACCCGGACCGGCTCGCGGCGGCGGTCAGTTCCCGCACGCGGGCCATCGTCTTCAACAGCCCGAACAACCCATCGGGCAAGGTCTTCTCGCGGGCGGAGCTGCAGACCATCGCCGACCTCTGCCTCCGGCACGACCTGCTGGCCATCACCGACGAGATCTACGAGCACATCGTCTACGACGGCAGGGAGCACACGCCCATCGCCACTCTGCCCGGGATGGCGGATCGCACCGTGACCATCTCCGGCATCTCCAAGTCCTATTCGGTGACGGGCTGGCGCATCGGCTACGCCGTCGCCAACCCCGAGCTATCCCTCGGGATCAGGCGGGCGCACGACTTCATCACGGTGGGCGCGCCCCACCCGCTCCAGGAGGCCGCGGTGACGGCGCTCAACCTGCCCGGCTCGTACTACGTGTTGCTGCGGGAGGGCTACGAGGCCCGGCGGGACCTGCTGCTCGGCAAGGTCAAGGAGGCGGGCTTCGTCGCCTATGAGCCGAGGGGCGCCTACTACATCCTCACCGACGCCGCCCACTTCCTCCCGCGCTACGCATGCAAGGACGACCACGAGTTCGCCATGTTCCTGGTCAAGGAGATCGGCGTCGCGACGGTGCCGGGGTCGTCCTTCTACGCGCATTCCGAGCTGGGCAGGACCAAGATCCGCTTCTGCTTCCCCAAGACGGATGACATGTTGATCGAGGCGGGCCGGCGGCTCCAGAAGCTCGCAGGGTGACCCTTCGTGCGGCCGCCCGCGAGATCTTCGACGCGGCCCTCGCGGCGGCTGATGTCCATCCCCTCGTCCTGCGCGCGCTCGGCAGGGTCGAGCTGCCAGTCCGGGGAAGGCTCATCGTCGTGGGAGCCGGGAAGGCCTCGGGCGCGATGTCCGCGGCCGTGGAGGAGGCCCTCGGCGACCGGGTGAGCAATGGGATCGTGGCCGTCAAGGACGGCCATCTGGCCGCGACACGGCGCATCCGGCTCCTGGAGGCCGGGCATCCGGTCCCTGACGAGCGGGGCGCCGCCGCGGCTCGCGCGATCCTGGATCTGGCGCGAACCGCCGGCCCCGACGATCTGATGCTGGTTCTCATCTCCGGAGGCGGCTCGGCGCTGACGCCCGCTCCGGCCCCACCCGTCACTCTCGGCGACAAGCAGTCCGTCACCCGCCTGCTCCTGGCCGCGGGCGCCACGATCAACCAGCTGAATGCCGTTCGCAAGCATCTCTCGCTGCTGAAGGGCGGCCAGCTCGCCCGCGCGGCCTCGCCCGCGCGGGTGCACGCGCTCCTGCTCTCCGACGTGATTGGCGATCCCTTGGATGTGATCGGCTCGGGGCCCAGCGCGCCCGATGTCTCGACCTTCGGCGAGGCGCTGGCCATCCTGGAGCAGTTCGAGATTCGTGATCGAGCGCCAGCTTCCGTGGTGAGGCGGCTCGAGCAGGGGAGTCGGGGCGAGATCCCGGAGACGCCCAAGCCCGACGATCCGCTCTTCCGTCGCGTCACCAACGTGGTGATCGGCAACAACGCGCTCGTGGTCGACGCTGCGGCGGCTCGGGCCGCCGAGCTCGGCTTCACTCCTCACGTCCTCACGCGCAGGCTCCAGGGCGAGGCCAGCCAGGTGGCGCGCGACTTCATCCAGATGGCCCGCCGGATCAGGGCCGGGCGGGGCCCCGTGGCGGCGCCGGCCTGCGTGCTCGCGAGCGGGGAGACCACGGTGACCGTGCGGGGCCAGGGCAGCGGAGGCCGCTGCCAGGAGTTCGCGCTGGCGGCGGCGCTCGAGATGAAGGGACTCGAAGGTGTCGTGGTCCTGGCGGCAGGCACCGACGGGACCGACGGCCCCACCGAGGCGGCGGGCGCGGTGGCCGACGGCCCGACCACTCGCCGCGCGCACGAGCAGGGTTACGATCCGCGCGCGCGCCTGGAGGCCAACGACTCCCACCCGGTGTTCGCCAGCCTCGGCGATCTGGTCATCACCGGCCCCACCAACACCAACCTGCTCGACCTCTACCTCGTGCTGGTCGCGGCGGTCGGCGGTTGACTCGCGACGTGGTGGGGGCTGTCTAGACTAGAAGCGGACACGCACGCGGTAGTTGAGCTTGGCTAGGCCGTCCTTGGCAACGGGCACCCGGAAGCCGATCGTGAAGGCCTCCACCTTGTCGTGGGGGAAGGTGGAGCGCAGCACCTCCCAGTCGCCCGGCACCGGCTCGACCACCTCGACGGTGATGGCCTCCTTCTTGTGGTTGCGGAGGGTGACGTCCCACTCGACCTCGTAGAGGGAATGGCCGATCCGCTTCCAGTCCTTCTGCACCCGCTCACCGACCACGTCGAAGGCGTCGCCCATCTTGATCTTGACGCGCTCGTCCTTGGGCGTGTGGTCGATCCAGTCTTCCCCGATGAGCTGCTGGCTGCCCGAGGTATCGGCCTTGTAGACGCGCATCTTGCCCTTGGGGAGCGGGAGGCCCAGGCGGTTGTCCTTGCTGTTCTTGACCTCGAGATAGACGCCCACCTTCTGGTTGGACACGGGGACGCCGTACTGGGTGCGGAAGTAGTCGGCGGCGCCGTAGTAGATGAAGCGCTTGTCGACGGGCACGTCGGTCGCGGACAGCAGCGAGAGCTGCTTGGTCTGCTTGTCCTTGATCGTCGTGCGCCCGTCCAGCGTGTAGAGGTGGTACTCGAAGAAGCCCTCGGACCGGAACTCGCGCGCGGCGTCGGCCGCGCCCGCCGCCTTGGCCGCCACCTCGAGAGCGCGCCGGGGTTCGTTGCGGGACGTCGCCCGGTTGACGTCCCCCGCCACCAGCTTCAGCGCGGCGTTCTTGTAGGTCGCGCCGCTCTTGTTGTCGATGGTCACCCACCCGGTGAGATCGCTCCTGGTGTCCGCCGCATTGATCACCATCACGTAGTCGGCCTTCCAGTTGACGCCGCCGGTGAGATAGGAGGCCTCGACGCGCTGGGGCGCGGACCGCGCGTTCCGGAGGAGCCAGACCAGCGTCGGCTTGGACACCAGGTTCTCGGGCAGGGCGGGCAGGACCACGTTGCCGTAGCCTCCGATGTGGACCTGCCCGTTGATCTCCCAGACGGGGCCGCTCGTGGAGAGGAGCGTGGCCTCCTGGAATGCGCCGCCGCTCTGGTAGAGCCGCACCTTCTTCCCCACGTACTTCTCCATCAGCTTCTCGCTGGTCAGGAGGTCGTACTCGTAGTTCTGCTCGAGGATCTTGAGCCCCTGCGGGTCGGTCAAGGACTTGAGGTGCACGGAAGTGGGATCGATCTGGGCGGCCACGTCCATGAACCTGACTTCCATCGTGCCCGCGTCGAGGCGCGCGTCACGCGTGTCCTTCACCAGACCCAGGTTTCCGTTGTAGATGGTGACCATGACGTCCCGCTGGTCATTCTCCGTGATCGCGGTAGGCGCCGCCGCAACTTCGCTGGTCCAGAACAGAGTGAGCAAGCCCAGGGCAACCAGTCGTCTCATCGCCGCGTTCTCCTGTCGGGCAAGATTGGCACATCTGCCCTGTTAGACATGGCGACGGACGCGAAGTTCCCGGCGCGCTCGTCTGGGCGGGCGACGAGAGGATTACTCGACGAGGCGAAGCGTGACGCGGACGTTGGGCGGCAAGTCGGAGGGCTGGGCCTCGGGCAGCCAGGCGCCGATGGCGGCGAGCCCCTGGCTGAACTCGGGGTACGCCGTCTTGGGAACGGCGACCTCCACCACGGTGATCCCCGCGTCGTCGCGGCGCGAGATGACGGCACCGCCGGAGCGGGTCAGCAGCTCGCCGAGGGCGCGCTCCGCAGCATCCCGGTCCTTGACTGTCAGGCGCCCCACCACGTCCGCCGGCGCGAGCAGGCGCATTGCCGAGCGAGGCGAAGCCGCTGGCGGGGCCGACGACCGCAGGGCCTTGTCTCTATCCGAATCAGCGCGTCCTTCCGTGGCTGGAGCGGGGCGGGACTGGGGCGGGGCCGGCTCGGGAGCGCGGGGGGCGGCGAGGCCTTGGGCCTCCGTCTCCTTCTTGAGCTCGGCCTTGGGTGCGGCGCTCGGTGGAGGCAGCGCCGGGGCCGCAGGAGCGCGCGACGGCGCGGCCTTTGCGGCTTCCTCGGACGCCGAGCGCCTCGCGTCTTCGGACGCCGCCGGGACCTTCCTCTTGGCCTGGAGCTGCGGCTTCGACGGCCGGTCACCTGGCGCGCTGGGCGCCGCTTCCCGGAGCGCGGGGGCGGGAGTCGGAGCCGAGGCGGGGGCGGGCGGCGCCTCGGAGCGGGCCGGCGCTTGGAATGCTTCCTTGCGCGCGGCCTGCTGGAGCTCGGGCGTCCGCTGAAAGACATACACGGCCAGCCCGGCCACCAGGAGCACGGCGGCGGCTTCGGCGGGGAGCTTCACGGAAAGCGGCAGGAAGAGCCGCTGGAAGAGCCGCCGGTGCCATGGCGCCGGCCGGGCCGCTTCGAGCACGCGGGGAACGAATCCCCCGGGGGCCCGAGGCGGCTCCACGCGGTGCAGCAGCGCGACGGTTTCCCTGAAGCGATCCAGCTCCCTGCGGCAGTCCGGGCACTGCGCGAGATGCGCGTCGACGCGGGCGCGCTCCTCGGCCGTCAAGGTCTCGTCCACCCAGCCCGAGAACCAGTCGCGCGCGTCGAGGCAGTTCATGGAAGGAAGCGCTCCAGCTTGTCCTTGAGATCCATCCGGGCCCGGTGCAGCCGCGACCGCACCGTCCCCATCGGGAGGTCGAGCGCCGCGGCGATCTCCTCGTAGGAGAGGCCTTCGAGGTCGCGCAGCACGACCACGATGCGGCGCTCGTCGGGAAGCTCAGCGATGGCCCGGTGAAGCGCCGTTTCCAGCTCGGCGTGCTCGAGCGTGGCGTCCGGGCCCCTGGCGTCATGCGGGAGCCGCAGCAGGCTCTCTTCTCCCTGGCGGACCACGGAGCGCTCGCCCGAGCCGAGGCACGTCAGGCAGAGGCGCGAGGCGATGGCGTAGAGCCAGGTCGAGAGCTTCGCGTCTCCGCGGAACTCGGCCAGACCCCGGTGAGCCCGAAGGAAGACCTCCTGAGCCATCTCCTCGGCTAGGGCGGCATTGCCCAGCATGCGGAGGGCGACCCCGAACACCCGGTGCTGATAGATCCGGACCAGCTCCTCGAAGGCCGGTGCCTCGCCGGCCTGCAGCCGCCGGAGAAACTCGGGGGCGTCCTCGGCTGCCTCACGCACGGTAAGACCATACCGCGAGACGAAAGTTCCGCGGAAGAAAAGGCTTCCCGGGCCGGGACCGGGCTAGAAGAAAGCGTGGCCCGTCTGCCTCGTCGACGGGCAACTCGCTCTTAGTGGTTGAAATTCCTCGACGCCCCTCGGGACATGCACTGGGTTATCCACGGCTCACTCACAGGATCGGTGGATTTCTAGCCCACATTATTCATAATGCGGCTTGCGATTCGCCGTCGGGGCGCGTGCGCGACCGACGGTCGGCCCCGCAGCGGGACGCGTTCGGCGTCCTGTGCTATCCTACGATGCGTATGTCGGTGATGAATCTGCTCGATCTTCTCCCCGCCGAGATCGATTCCCTGGTTGAGTCGCTGGGCGCGCCGCGTTATCGCGGGCGCCAAATCGCGGATTGGATCTACCGCAAGACAGTGACAGATTTCGGCAGAATGACCAATCTTCCGCGCGAGCTCCGGGCGGCGCTCGGTGAACGGGTCTGGGTCGGGGTACCGACCGTGGAGCGACTGACGCCGTCCCAGGATGGCAGCCAGAAGTTCGTCTTCCGCTTTGCCGACGGCGCGCGTGTCCAGTCGGTGCTCATGCCGGACGGCGAGCGGCTCACCCTGTGCGTCTCTACCCAGGTCGGGTGCGGCTTCGGCTGCGCCTTCTGCTTCACGGGCACCATGGGGCTCAAGCGCAATCTCACAGCGGCCGAGATCACCGGCCAGGTCGTGGGCGTCGGTCAGACGCTGCCCGCGGGTCGGCGCCTCACCCACATCGTGTACATGGGGATGGGCGAACCCCTGGCCAATTACGCGGCGACGGTCCGATCGTTGAGGCTCCTCACCGAGCCACGGGCCTTCGGCTTCTCCCCCCGCCGGATCACCGTGTCCACGGTGGGACTGGTGGGCGGCATCGAGCGGCTCGCGCGCGAGAACCTTCGCGTCAACTTGGCGATCTCGCTCCACGCCACGAGCAACGAGACCCGCGACCGCCTCATGCCCGTGAACAAGGGCTTCGCCATCGAGGAGCTCCTGGCCGCCTGTCGGCGCTTCCCGCTGCCGTTCCGCCAGCGGATCACGTTCGAATATGTCCTGCTCGACGGCGTCAACGACACTGCCCAGGACGCCCGCAAGCTGGGGCGTTTGCTCAAGGGCATCCGGGCGAAGATCAACCTGATCCCGTTCAATGACTGGGAGGGAGCGGGGTTCGCCCGGCCTCCGCTCCATCGCATCCTGGCCTTCCAGAGCGCGCTCCTCGAGCAGGGCATCACCGCCACCGTGCGCTGGAGCAAGGGCGAGGATATCGGCGCGGCCTGCGGTCAGCTCAACGAGGCCGTTGTCGCGTGATGCCGCCGGTCACCGTCGCGTTCTCCACGCTGGGGTGCCGGCTCAACCAGGTCGAGTCCCAGGAGCTGATGGGGCTGCTCGAACGCCACGGCTTCCGCACCGTGGCCGGCGCAGCGCCGGCCCAGGTATACGTGGTGAACACCTGCACCGTGACCGGGAGGGCGGACTTCTCCGACCGGCAGCTCATCCGGCGGATCACCCGGGACAACCCCGGAGCGCTGCTCGTCGTGACGGGCTGCTACGCCCAAACGGATCCGCACGCGGTGACGCGGCTGCCCGGCGTGGATCTGGTGATCGGCAACCAGGAGAAGTACCGGCTCCCGGAGCTCCTGACCTCGCTGGTCAAGCGGCCGCGGCCCGAGGTGAGGGTCAGCGATATCCGGGGCGCCCGCGAGGTCCCGGTGGCGCCCTTCGCGCGGGTGTCGGGCCGCTCGCGCGCCTTCGTCAAGATCCAAGACGGCTGCCAGCACCGCTGCGCCTTCTGCATCGTGCCCATGGCGCGCGGCGGGAGCCGGAGTCAAGACCCGAAGGTCGTGGTGGAGCAGATCGAGGCGCTGATCGCGGCCGGCTACCGAGAGATCACGCTGACCGGCGTCGATATCGGGCATTACGGCTGGGACCTGGTTCCCCGCACGACCCTTGCCGCGCTGATTCGCCGGATCGCCGAGGCGCCCGGCCTCCGGTGGCTCAGGCTCTCCTCGGTGCTGCCCGCGTACCTCACGCCGGAGCTTCGAGAGGTCGTGGCGGGCTCGTCGGTGGTCGCCCCGCACCTGCACCTGCCGCTTCAGAGCGGGAGCGACCGGGTGCTCAAGCTGATGCGCCGGCCGTACAACACGCGCATGTACCGGGCGCTGGTGGAGAGCCTGGCCCGCACCATCCCCGGCCTGGGGCTGGGGACGGACCTGATCGCCGGACACCCCGGAGAGCGCGAGGAGGACTTCGCGGCTACCCTCGACCTCGTGCGGGAGCTGCCCTTTTCCTACCTGCACGTCTTCGCGTACTCCGATCGCAGGGGAACGGAGGCGGCGCGGCTGCCGGAGCGCGTGCCGTCCAACCTCATTCGCGAGAGGAGCAGACGTCTCAGGCAACTCGGCCGCGAAAAGAACGTGGCCTTCAGACGCGGCTTGATCGGGCGGCAGCGGGACGTTCTGATCCTGGCCGAGCGCGACCGCGACACGGGCCTCCTCGCGGGGCTCACCTCCAACTATGTCGAGGTCGTCTTCGACGGGCCGGAAGGTCTGGCCAGGCGCTTCGCGCGCGTGACGATCACCGCGGCCAGCGTCGATCGCACATTCGCCGCGCTCGAGGAGGTGACGACGTGAGATCGAAGGGGGGCGAGCGCGAAGGCGAGGGGACTGTCATCGGCGTCGTCGGGGGCAGTGGTCTCTACGAGCTGGAGGAAGGGCTCCAAGATGCCCGCTGGGTCAGGATCAGGACCCCCTTCGGCGAGCCGTCGGACGCCTACCGAGTGGGCCGCCTCGGCGCCGCGACGGTCATCTTCTTGAGCCGTCACGGCCGTGGGCATCGACTCTCGCCCTCGGACATCAACTACCGGGCGAACATCTACGGCCTCAAGGCCCTCGGCGCATGCCGGGTGATCTCCATCAGCGCCGTCGGCAGCATGAAAGAAGAAATCCGTCCGCTGGATCTGGTGGTGCCCGATCAGTTCTACGACCACACGAGACGCCGCGTGTCCTCGTTCTTCGGCGACGGGATCGTGGGGTATGTGGGCATGGCCGATCCGGTGTGCCCGGGGCTCGCCGATCTGCTCGAGACGGCGGGCCGTGAGAGCGGCGCCACGGTGCACCGGGGCGGCACGTATCTCTGCATCGAGGGCCCGCAGTTCTCCACCAGGGGTGAGTCGCGGATCTACCGCCAGTGGGGCGTGTCGGTGATCGGGATGACCAATATGCCCGAGGCCAAGCTGGCCCGGGAGGCGGAGCTGTGCTACGCCACCCTCGGGCTGGTCACCGACTACGACGTCTGGCACGAGGGACACGACGCGGTCACGGTGGAGGCCGTGGTGGCCAACTTGCTCAGGAACGTCGCCACCGCCAAGGCCGTGCTCCTGCGGGTGCTCCCGCGCATCGACAAGCCCTGCGGGGCCGGCTGCGGCAGCGCGCTCGGGAGCGCGGTCATCACCAGCCCCAGCGCCTTCCCGCCGCGGACGCGCAAGCGCCTGGCCTTCCTGCTCGACAAGTACTTTCCCGAGCGGAAGAAGGGACCCGCCCGTGCCTGATCTCGTGGTCGTCGGCTCGGTGGCACTGGACAGCGTCAGGACCCCCTTCGGCAAGGTCACCGAGGCGCTCGGGGGCTCGGCCACATATTTCTCGTATGCGGCGAGCTTCTTCGCCCCGGTGCACGTCGTGGCGGCGGTGGGCGAGGACTTCCCCCGCGAGCACCTGGACCTCCTCCACCAGCGCGGCGTGGACATCGACGCCCTCGAGGTGCTCCCGGGCAAGAAGACCTTCCGCTGGACGGGAGAGTACGGCTTCGACCTCGCCGAGGCCAAGACGCTGGACACCCAGCTCAACGCCTTCGCCGAGTTCAAGCCTAGGCTCCACGCCCGGCATCGCGGCGCGCCTTTTCTCTTCCTGGCCAATATCGACCCCGACCTGCAGCGCGAGGTGCGGCGGCAGATGACGACTCCGCTCCTCACGGCTCTCGATACCATGAACTTCTGGATCGAAGGCAAGCGCGAGTCCCTCCTCCGCGTCCTCCGCGAAGTGGACGTGCTCATCATCAACGACACCGAGGCGCGGATGCTGGCCCGCGAGGCCAACCTGATCAAGGCGGCCCGCTCCATCATCGAGCTGGGGCCGCGGGTGGTGGTGATCAAGCGCGGGGAGTACGGCTCGGTCATGGTGTCGAACGGCGAGTTCTTCTTCACCCCGGCCTACCCGCTGGAGAGCATCTTCGACCCGACCGGAGCGGGGGATACATTCGCGGGCGGCTTCATGGGCTATCTCGCCCAGCGGGGCCTGACGGACCGGACGGCGGTACGCAGGGCCATGGTGTTCGGCGCCGTGATGGCCTCGTTCGCGGTGGAGGACTTCTCGCTCGAGCGCCTCAAGCGGCTCGCCACGGGCGAGATCGAGCAGCGGTATGCCGCCTTCCAGCGCATGGTGACCTTCGAGCATTGAGCATGAATGCCGCGCTGGCCGCCAAGTACGCGAGGCTGGTGGATCTCATCCGCGGGATGGAGCGCGTGATCGTCGCGTTCTCGGGCGGCGTGGATTCGACCTTTCTCGCGAGGGCCGCCCGGGACGCGCTGGGCGACTGCGCCGTGCTGGCCACGGCCGATTCCGAGACGTATCCGGCGTCCGAGCTCGAGGAGACGCGCCGCCTCGCCGCGCTCCTCGGCATGCGCCACGTCGTGATCCGGACCCGCGAGCTGGACAACCCCGAGTACGCCAAGAACCCGCCCAACCGCTGCTACTTCTGCAAGGAGGAGCTGTTCAACCGGCTCGCGCCCCTGGCGGCGGCGGAAGGCGGAGCCCATCTCATCTACGGCGCCAACATGGACGATCTGGGCGATCATCGCCCGGGCATGCAGGCGGCCAAGGCCAAGGGCGTGACGGCGCCGATCATCGAGGCGGAGCTGTGGAAGGAGGAGATCCGTGCCCTGTCGCGAGATTTGGGGCTCCCGACCTGGGACAAGCCGTCGTTCGCCTGTCTGTCCTCCCGCTTTCAGTATGGAGAGCGGATCACGGCGGAGAAGCTGAGACAGATCGACGCCGCCGAGGCGTTCATGAAGAACCTGGGCTTCCGCCAGTTCCGCGTCCGCCACCACGACCGCCTCGCCCGGATCGAATTACCGCTCGAGGAGCTCCCGCGGCTGTGGGACGAAGGGCGGCGTGAGGCGATCGTCGCGCGCTTCCGTCAGCTGGGCTATCTCTACGTGACGGTGGATCTCCAGGGCTTCCGCAGCGGCAGCGCCAACGAGCTCCTGAAGTGGACCGGGAAAAAGTAAGGGAGCTGCTCGAGGCGGTTGCGAGTGGCGCCGTGACGGCAGACCAGGCGCTCAACCGTCTCCGCCGCTTGCCGGTCGACGACCTCCGCTTCGCCCGGGTGGATCTGCATCGGTCGCTCCGCCACGGCGTCCCCGAAGCGGTGTTCTGCCAGGGCAAGACGCCGGAGCAGGTGGTCGCCATCGTCCGCCGTCTCGCGGCGGAGCACGAGAATGTGCTCTGCACGCGCGCGGACACCGCGATGGTCGAGGCGCTCCTGGCCAGCGGGCTCGAGTGTCGCGTCCACGCCCCCGGCCGACTGGTCGTGGTGAAGCCCCGGGCCATTCAGGGCGTGGGGCTCATCGTAGTGGTGAGCGCGGGCACGTCGGATACCGCCGTGGCCGAGGAGGCGGCCGTCACGGCCGAGACCATGGGCAATCGAGTGGAGCGGCTCTACGATTGCGGGGTCGCCGGGCTCCACCGCCTGGTGCCCCACCTGGACCTCCTCAGCGAGGCCAACGCCGTCATCGCCGTGGCGGGGATGGAGGGCGCGCTGCCCAGCGTCATCGGCGGCCTGGTGGACCGGCCCGTGATCGCGGTGCCGACAAGTGTCGGCTACGGCGCGTCCCTAGGCGGGATCGCCGCGCTCCTGGCCATGCTCAACTCCTGCGCCCCCGGTGTCTCGGTCGTCAACATCGACAACGGCTACGGCGCCGCCGCCCAGGCCAACCAGATCAACAAGCTGATCGCCAAGGTGCGCTGACACGATCAGAGAGGATCACGATGAGGATCGCGTACTTTGACTGCACGACTGGGGCGGCGGGCGACATGATCCTGGGCGCCCTCGTGGATGCAGGAGTCCCCTTCGAGGAACTGCAGGGCGAGCTTCGGAAGCTCCATCTCGGCGGTTACACGCTCGAGCGGCGGGAGGTGATGAAGGCGGGCTTTCGGGCCGCCAAGGTGGACGTGCATGTCCGCGCGCCCGAGCAGGCCCCCGCCGAAGCGGCCGATCCCCACTCGCGCCATCACCATCAGGATCGAAACCTCCGCCGAATTCTCGACATCATCGGGCAGAGTGGGCTTGTGCCGAGAGTGAAGGAGCAGGCCCGGCGCGTCTTCACGCGGCTGGCCGAAGCCGAGGCGCGGGTTCACGGCACCACGCTGGACGAGGTCCGCTTCCACGATGTGGGCGCGGTGGACGCCATCGTCGACGTGGTGGGCGCGTGCGTCGGCCTTCACCTGCTCGGCATCGACGCGGTCCACTGTGGCCCGCTGCCGCTCGGGGGAGGGTTCGTCGACGGACCCCATGGCCGCATCCCCGTGCCGGGGCCGGCGACCGCGGAATTGCTGAAGGGGTTCCCGGTGGTCGATACCGGCGTGAGGCGGGAGCTGGTGACGCCCACGGGCGCGGCCATCCTTACCACGCTCGCCGCCTCGGCGGGCGCCATGCCCGCCATGACGGTGACGGCCGTCGGCTGCGGCGCCGGCAGCATGGAGCTCGACACGCCCAACGTGATCCGCGTGTTCATCGGCGAGGCGGCCGGCGCGATCGCCACGGAGAGGATCCTCCAGGTCGAGACGACAGTGGACGATATGTCGCCGCAACTCTACGAGCCCTTGATGGAGCGCCTCTTCGAGGCCGGGGCGCTGGACGTGTACCTGACGCCGGTCCTGATGAAGAAGAGTCGCCCGGGCGTGGTCGTGACAGCCTTGTGCGAGCCCAGCGCGGTGGGGGCTCTCACGCGGGCGTGCTTCGCCGAGTCCACCACCATCGGCGTGCGCTGGACCGCCTATCAGCGGCACCGCCTGCCCCGCGAGATGGTGACCCTTCAGACCTCTCTCGGCCCGCTCACGTTCAAGGTGGCTCGCCTCGACGGCCGCGTGGTGACGGTGACGCCCGAGTTCGACGAGGTCAGGCGGATCGCGCGCGACAAGGGCCTGGCCGTCCGCGACGCGCTGGAGCAGGCGCGGGCGGAGGGCCGGCGGCTGGTGGCCGAATGATCTGCGCAAGAACGGCAATGTCGAGATCAGCTCGCTGATCAACCTCGGCTACGACTACCTTCACTTGGGCGAGCCCGCCAAGGCGCTTTCGCTGCTCGAGGACACGCAGCGCCGGGCCGACGCCGGGTTCGGGGCGCACCGCTGG
>WNGB01005196.1_pt1 | contig 21449 bp, 18 predicted proteins | sample 5400681 | NCBI WGS metagenome assembly WNGB01 (sample SAMN13153367, study PRJNA577476) | soil metagenome | isolation source: 115 cm soil or saprolite under grassland replicate 2 | place: USA:California | collected 2016-06-15
CTCCATCCGCGGAAGGCGGGCGTGCCGAGATCCAGCGAGCCCGGCTCGAACAGGCCGAGGTCCACGACGTTCGCGCCTCCCGCCTTGTCGTACGCATAGGCGATGGTGAGACGCGTCGTCCCCGCGGGCACGGTCACGGGCGCGTACTGGTAGCGCCCCACCTCGCGGTCCTGCGCGGTGTAGTGGAGCTGCTGCTCGCGCCGTGCTCGCGGAACGAGGGGCGACGGCGCCGCCACCAGGTCCGCGAGCCCGGCCAGGAGAGCGAGCCCCAGGAGGGACAGGCGCATGGCTGGCCCGGACGCTATCGAACGCGGCTGCGCGGTGTCAAACCCCGGCGCTTCGTGCCTGGGAGTATGCTCACCGCGCTTCCGGAGGATCGCATGAGACTCGAAGTCGCCGGGCGGGTCGTCCTCGGCGCGACGATGGTGGCGCTCGCCGTACCCGCCGCGGCCGAGGAGACCGCGGTGCGCACGTTCTTCCGCCGCACCATCGGCCTCACGGAAGCGCAGATCGCGGAGGTGGACGCCGGGCGCGTGGTGACCCGCCAGCTTCCCGGCGCGGACAAGCCGGAGATGGCCGCCTTCGGCGCGGTGCGCGTCGCCTCGAGCAAGGACACCTTCCTCCAGCGCCTGCGCGACGTCGCGCGCTTCCGCCAGGGACCGCCCAGCCTGCAGATCGGCCGCTTCCACACGCCACCGGTTCCGGCGGACCTCGACGGCCTCACCCTCGAGGACGGCGATTTCGACGCCGCGCGCCAGTGCAGGCCCGGCGACTGCGACCTCAAGCTCGCGCGCTCCGCGCTGGAGCGCATCCGGCGCGAGATCGACTGGAAGGCGCCCGATGCCCGCGCCCGGGCCACCGGGCTCATGAAACAGATGCTCGTCGAATACCTCGCCGCCTACCAGCGCGGGGGGACGGCGGAGATGGCGACCGACATCGACAGTGCCGTGCCGCTGGACACGCCCGCGGAGTTCCACAAGGTGCTGGCCGCGTCGCCCTACCTCGTGCAGTACGCGCCCGAGCTGCAGCGCTACCTCGAGGAGTACCCGAAAGGCGCGCCCGCGGGCGCGGAGGACTTCTTCTACTGGACCAAGGACAAGTTCGGGCCCAAGCCGACGATCGCGATCAACCACGTGACGATTTGGCGCGACCCGAAGGATCCATCACGGGCGGCAGTGGCCTCCAAGCAGATCTACGCCAGCCACTATTTCCAGGCCGGCCTGGACCTCACCGCCCTCGTGGATGCGCCGGGCACGACCGGCGGCTTCTACCTCGTGGAGCTCTATCGCGCGCGCGTGGATCCGCCGACGGGCCTGCTGTCCGGCGTTCTGCTGGGGAAGATACGCGGAGGCATCGAGCAGGGCGTGGGCGACGGGCTGAGGAAGGCGAAGCAGCGCGCAGAGATGCCGTAGGGAACCGACCAACCGACCTGGCCCGCACCTCTCGTCGGCTAAGGGTCCGGAACGGAATAACGGCATCAATCACGGTTACCAGTGGGGGAGATCGTGTAGTTCCAGTCGCCATGGAAACTGGCAGGGCTGAGCTGGACGTTGGCGATCGCTTTCTTGTCCACCGTGATGCCAGCGGGACAGGTGTTGCGATCGAGCACGGCGCGGACTTTGAGACCGGTGCAGTGCGAGTACCCGCGATCAGCTTCACGATCACTTGATGAGTGATCAGGGGTCTGCCGCGCCAGTTCTGGCTGATGAAGGAAAAGAGGCGATGCTCGATCTTGTTCCACTTGCTCGTCCCGGGCGGGAAGTGGCTGACGGCGATCGGTAGGGCGATCTCATCGGCTAATTTCTGGAGCTCCAGCTTCCAGAGATGCAGGCGATGACCGTTGCTGCCGCCGGCGTCGTCGGCTGTGATGAGCAGTCTCTTCGCCTGACGGTAGGCGGGCCGTCCCATCGAGTACCACCAGCGGCGGATGGTCGCTACCGCAAACTCCGACGTGTCGTGATCGACGCCGACGCTCACCCAGCCAGTGTTCTGGCCGAGATCATAGACACCGTACGGGATGGCTTCTTGAAGTTCCCGACCAGTTCCTTCTTCTTGGTGTCGACCGAGATGACGGGGTCTCTTGTCCGCAGGTGCTCCTTGACCTTCCGGTTGATGTACTCGAATTGCGCGTTGCGGTCTGGATGAGACGCGCCCTCGATCGTCTTGCGGTTCCCCTGCAGGCTGTAGTCCAGCTCGTGCAGCAACGCCACCACCATCCGGTGGCTCGTGCGGTGCCCCTGGCGGTTCAACTCGGCGGATAGCTGTCGCGAGCTCTTGCAGGTCCAGCGTAGAGGTGTCTCCGGATCCCCACGTGTCGTGGGCTCGAGCAGCTTCTCGAGATCGCTGCGCAGGGTCGGATCGACGTCGACCGTCCGCTTGCGTCCGCCGCCCGGCTTCCGGATCCGTCCCGGCGCCATCCGTTTCTTCTTGGGCTGGTTGAGCTCGGCAACACCCGCTTGGATCGTCGTTCGCGAGATCCCCGTCGCCCGCGACACGATCGACACGCCGCCCCGACCGATAACCAAGGCCTCGGCGGCAGCTACACAACGCCGGAGCCGTTCGTCCAGCATTCCGCCGATCAGTTTGAAGCGCCGCGCAACCGACGCCGCATCTGACATCTAGGGTGCCGCGGCCCTTGAAAAGAACATCGCCGGCGCGTGAGCTCCCTTGCCGTGTGGCGGCGCAGCCCGGCGGGCGAATCGCTCAGGGCACGGCACAATTCAAGAAGTGGTCCGCGAACACCGGGCCGACGAGCAGGGACGCGCCCGTGCGCAGTGCCACCGACGAGCCGGAGAGCTGCGCGCCATCGTCGAGGAACACCTCGGTGACGGCGCTGCCGTCGGCCCCGGGCGCGACCTCGAGGACCTGCGACGGCGACAGCGCGGCGGCGTCCTTCACATGGTCGACGTAGCGCAGGAGCTTGGGGTGGGCCGCGACCCACAGGTGGCCCTCGGCGCCGCGGACGATGTTGTCCGGCGCCGTGCCGAGGGCGATCTCGCGGCGGTTGCTCAGCACACCGGTCCGCGCATCGCGATCGTAGATGAGCAGCGCGCGACCCGTGGTCGACGCGACGTAGAGCGTCCGGCCGTCGGCGGAGACCTCGATACCGTTCGCGTACGCGATTCCTTCGGCCGCGGTGCGCAGAGCGGTGCCGTCATGGTAGACGACGTTTGCGCGCTCCAGCCGCAGCCACTCCTCGAGGGTCCGGGCGAAGCCATAGGAGCCATGGTCGTTGGTGACGTAGAAGCGGTCGGCGCCGACGGCCACGACATCATTGGGACTGAACAGCGCGGCGTCCGTCACCGTCGCCGCGTGGACGAGTTCGCCCTCCTGCCAATCGAAGATTTCGATGGCGTGACGACGCGCCTCCTTCACCATCGCCCCGCCGGGGTGATTGACCACGAAGACGTCCGCGCCCGGGCCCGATCGACCAGTATCCAATGCCGTGCGGGCGAAACGTGGTCGTCGCCGCCGGGGTGAGGTTGCGCGGCGCCGTCGCGCCGCTCACGTCGTAGAGCCAGATCGCCCCCGGTGTCGGCCGGCCGGCTTGCCTGGCCCGGCGATCGTCGGAGGAGAGGAACGCGTGGCCCTCATCCAGCAACGCCATGTCTTCCACGCCGGCAATCGCGACTGACTTGCAAGCTCCATTCCCATGCGGGCTCAGCCGTTTGAACGATCCGGCGACGTACAGCGTATCGAGGACGAAGACCGCGGCCAGCGCCACGACGGCGCCGGTGGCGATCACGATGGCGCGGCGGCCCTTTCGGGTCATCGCGCGGAGCCTATCGCAGAACCAGGTCCGAAGTTACGCCAGCTTCCACGGCGACTGGAACTACTCGATCCTCCCCGCCGGTCACCGCAATTGATGTGGTTGTTTCGTCACGAGCCCTAACCGGGTAAATCGTCGTTGGCGAGCATATCCAGAACCAGGCCCGTCCACGAAAAGTCCCGCGCCCCGCTCCCCTCCCCCGTCGCCGGGTGGTAGTACTCACGAAACCCGTCCCTCTCCACCAGCGCGCCGGACCGATCCTCGATATGTCGCGCGAGATCCGGGCGCCCATGGCGTCGCAAGCCCCGCGCGAGGTACCAGTTCGTATTCATCCAGGTGGGCCCGCGCCAGACGAGCTTGGTGCCCACCACGCCCGGCGCGTAGCTGGGCTCGTTCATGGCCACCGAGGGCACCGGGAAGGGCGCGGCGTACTCGCGCTCGTCCGTGATGTGCCCGACGATCCGCTCCGCGATCTTGGCCGGGAGGTCGGCCAGGGCCAGCGGCAGCAGCGAGGAGACGGTGTTCACGCGCAGCCGCTCCTCGCGCCGCCCGGCCAGGTCGAAGAAGAGGCCGGCCTCCGCGTCGTAGCACTTGGACACCAGGCCTTCCGTCGTGCGCGCGGCGCGCGCCCGCATCGCGGAGGCCCCCGCCGCATCCCTGACCGAATCGAGCAGCTCGCCCAGCACGCGCTGGTTCTCGCCGTAGATCGTGTTGACGAGCACGTCCTCGCAGATGAAGCGATCGAGGGCGAACATCTTCTCGGGATCGCGCCCGACCGTCGCGTACGGTCCGGCCACGCGCTCCCACGCCCCCGTGTAGTCCTCCAGCTCCGTGCCGTGGATGCCCAGGTACGCGTCGTATTTCGGGGTGTGGTCGAGCCCGGACTCGTCGGGCTGCAAGGTGGCGATGAGGCCGTCGCGGTCGGGATCGCGCACGCGGTCCAGCCAGTCGTAGTAGCGGCGCACCCTGGGCAGCACCTCGTCCAGGAACACCCGCCCGCCCTCGCCCCGCGCCGCCGCCTGCACCGCTTCCGCCAGCACGGGGGGCTGGATGCAGTCGCTGAGATAGGGCGTGCGGTACGCGATCGAATACGTCTTCAGCATCTCCTCGAAGGCCTCGCGCTGCCAGAACGTCACGTGGGCCACGAAGCCGTCCGGCTGCGCGTTCTTCAGGAGCGAGCGGACCTCGCTGCGCGCGCGCTCGCGATCGAAATGCGCGAGGGCGACGGTGTGGAAGCAGGAGTCCCAGAACCACTGGAAGGGATAGGTGCCCATCGACGGGCAGACGAAGTCGTAGTCATATCCGCACCAGGCGGCGTGGCCGCGCTGGCGGTTGCGGTCGTAGAGCGCGCGCACCGACTCGCGCATGCGCTCGAAGCGCTCGCGCCCTACTCCTCCCATTCCCCGTCCTCGACCAGGCGGTCGCGCATCTCGATCCTTTTCGTGATCTCGGCCCGGTCACCCAGGGTCGTGGTGGCCAGGCCCTCCACCACGCAGGACGCGGCGCAGCACGCGAACACCGCCGCCTCCGACGGGTTGCCCGTCTCCCGATAGCGGATCAGGAACGCGGTCGCGAAGACGTCGCCCGCTCCCGTGGGATCGACCTCCGTCCGGGGGAAGCCCGGGATCTGCTCGACGCCGTCGCGGGTGACCAGCGACAGGCCCCGCCATCCGCTGGTCACCGCGATCATGGGCACGTACGAGAGCAGGTCGCGCGACCGGCGCAGCGCGTCCGGGATGTCGTGCTCGGACAGGAAGAGCGCGTGTACTCCGGCCAGGCTCTCGTCCGGCCGCTCCCATTCGCAAGGCGTGACTTCCCCGCCCGGCCCGAACGCACGCACCCAGCCCTGCGCGTTGGCCCCCACCACCTCCGCCTCGAAAGCCTCGGCCGCGCGGCCGTGGATCTCCGCGGCCACGCCGCCCAGGAGCAGCACGTCGGGCCGCCGCCACTCCTCGGGCACGAGCGAGAGCGCGACGTCGGCCGCGCGCGAGGAGAGGACCTGCGTGCGGGCGCCGCCCTCCCCGTAGTTGTTGACGAAGCGCGTGGTCGCGTCACCGCGCGCGACGAACGCGGTCACGCCGGGCAGGTCGCGCTCGGGCTCGAAGTCGGGGCCGGCCGAGGTGAGGGCGGCCGCCTCCCAGCCCAGCTTGCGCGCGGTCTGGGTGGCGTAGGTGACGGACCCCCCGAGCATGGTCTGGCCCTGCAGGCGGTCCCAGGTGACGTGTCCGACGGCGAGCAGGCGCACCATCCGCGGATTCTATCGGCTCGGGAGACGGCGGTCAGCCCGGGTCAGCGCGCGGCGCGCGCGGAGTCGAGCGTCGCGCGTCGCAGCCTCGCCTTGAGCGCCTCCGCCGTGTCCGCGGGCGCGGAGCAACGGCCCGCCGTGCACAGGTAGGCGGCGGGCCGGCTCCGCGGCGGGAAGCTGACGTCCGCGTGAGGCAAGGGCCCCTCGGCCGGATCCCACAGCTCGACTCGCTTGTAAGGAGCGGGCTCGCGCAGCGCCGTATCGAGCAGGGCGCGCGAGGCGGGCTCGGTCCGCGCCCCCACTACGGTCACGTGCAGGGGATCCCGCGCGCGCTCCCAGTCCGCGAGGAGGACCCCGCCCGTGTTGAAGCGCCGGGCCACCTCCGGGCGCGCCAGGTAGCGCAGGGCCTGGTCCGCCAGCTCGCGATGGGCGGGGTTGGCGGTGTAGTGGAACGCGAGGTTCGCGACCCGCGCCAGCGTGATGTTCTCGTCGCGCTGGGGAGCAGCCAATGGGCCGGGTGGTGGCCGCAGTGCCTGGCGGTCGTGGGGGCCGGCGGCGACCGCGGTCGCGAGGCCGGCCACGCCTTCGCGCCGGAAACGCGCGGCTACGAACGCGAGCGTCGTCTCGGCGCGCTCCAGCCAGGGCCGCTCGCCCGTCGCCGCGTACAGCGCGAGGAACAGGCGGGCCGCGGCCGTGGAGTCGCCCAGGTAGGGGCCGGCCACGTCCACCGCGTCGTGCCGGAAGCCGCCGCCTTCGATCGCGCGGTTGGCGAGGATCCATTCCGCGGCCTTTACCGCGTCGCGGAGATGGGCCTCTTCCCCGGTCGCGGCGTGAAGGGCGAGGAGTGCCGCGGCCGCCCAGGCCGTCTCGCGCGTGTAGAGGTGCGTGTCCACGCGGGGGATACCACGGGCCCGACGCTCCGCGTCTCCCCGCTTGAAATACGAGGTGGAATGCTCGCCGCGCACCACGTCCGCGTCCTGACTGACGTAGAACGCGCCGTCCGGCCCACGCAGGAACGTGGTCAGGAATCGATGGATGTCGCGCGCGGCCTGCAGGTAGCGGGGCTCGCCCCATTGCGCGTAGGCCTGCGCGTAGAGACGCAGGTCCTCCGCCTGCATGGACATGATCTTCTCGAAGTGCGGATGGTCCCAGTCTCCGCTGTCCGAGTACTGGTAGACGCCGCCCCACACGGGGTCGATGAGCTCGAGCTGCCGGTCGAGCGTCTCCCGGGCCATGCGCTCGGCGCCGCGGTCGCCGTCCCGCGCGCGCAGCAGGCACCATTCGACGCTGTCCCCGTCCAGGTACTTGTGCGAGGTCCCCCATCCGCCGTGTTTGGTGTCGTAGCGGTTCACGAGGATGGCCTGGAGCTCGCGGCGCTCGGCGTCGGTGAGGACGGCGCCCTCCCCCACAGACGGCCCCGCCGCATTCTCGACGGAAGGCCCGGGGGTGGGGTCGGCGATCACCGCGCGCAGCAGTCCGCGCATGCGCTCCGGCTCGATGTAGCCCTGGAACTTCACCAGCTCCTGGCCCGCGGCATCGAAGACGACGGTGGCGGGCCAGCCGTAGTCCTCGTAGCGGTTCGAGAGGTCCGGCCGTGCGTCCTGGTCCACGCGCACGGGCACGAAGCGCGTCCCGATCAGCAAGACCACCTCGGGGTCGCGGTAGGTCGTCTCCTCCATCACGTGGCACCAGTGGCACCAGACCGCGCCGAGGTCGAGGAGGACGAGACGGCCGGCGGCCCGCGCGCGCGCGAAGGCGGTGTCGGACCAGTCCGTCCAGGTGATACCGGGCGCATCCTCGGACGCCCGCACCACGGGCACGAGAAGTACGGACAGGACCAGGAAGAGCACGGCCGCGCCCGCGGGCCGGTTTCGCACGCTCGCGACTAGGCTCGGACCTTCTCGAAGAGCTTCAACTGCCAGTCCTCGGCCTGGGAGACGGCCACCGGGTAGCGGCCGGAGAAGCAGGCCGTGCAGTGACGGTCGCCCTTGGCGTCACCGATCGCGGCCAGCAGGCCGTCGTGAGTGAGGTAGGCGAGGCTGTCCGCGCCGATGCTCCGGCGGATCTCCTCGGTCGAGTGGGAGGACGCGATGAGTTCCGTCTTCAGCGGCGTGTCGATCCCGTAGTAGCAGGGGCCGGTGGTGGGGGGGCTGCTGATGCGCATGTGCACTTCGCGCGCGCCCGCGTCACGCACCATCCCCACGATCTTCCGCGAGGTGGTGCCGCGCACGATCGAATCGTCGATGAGCACCACGCGCTTGCCCTCCAGGACGCTGCGCACGGGGTTGAGCTTGATCTTGACCCCGAAGGACCGGATCGACTGCTTGGGCTCGATGAACGTGCGCCCGACGTAGTGGTTGCGGATGAGGCCCCACTGGAAGGGCAGGCCGCTCTCCTCCGAGTATCCGAGGGCGGCCCCCATCCCGCTGTCGGGGACGGGCACTACGATGTCGGCGTCGGCGGGGGCCTCGCGCGCGAGCTGCCGGCCGAGGCGCTGCCGCGTGCCCAGGACGTTGCGTCCGAACACCTCGCTGTCCGGCCGCGCGAAGTAGATGTGCTCGAACACGCACTGCCGGACGGGCTCGGGCGGAAAGGGGTGGAACGACCGCAGCCCGTCTCGGTCGATCACGATCAGCTCGCCCGGCGCGACCTCGCGCACGTACTCCGCGTCGATGAGGTCCAGCGCGCACGTCTCGGAGGCCACGATCGTCGCGCCCTCGACCTTCCCGATCACGAGCGGCCGGAAGCCCCAGGGGTCGCGCGCGGCCACCAGCGCGTCCTTGGTCAGGAAGAGCAGCGAGAAGGCGCCCATCACCTTCGAGAGGCTGGCCGCGATGGCGTCCTCGAGCGTCTCGCGATGGCTGCGCGCGTAGAGGTGGAGGACGACCTCGGTGTCGGAGGTGGACTGGAAGATGGATCCGGCCGCTTCCAGCTCGTGGCGCAGGATGCTGGCATTGACGATGTTGCCGTTGTGGCCGAGCGCGATGGGGCCGCGGTGGCACTCGATCAGGATGGGCTGCGCGTTGGCGGCGACGGTGTCCCCCGCCGTCGAGTAGCGCACGTGTCCCATCGCCTTGTCGCCGACCAGCGCGTCCAGGCGCGCGTCGTCGAAGACGTCGTTGACGAGCCCCATCGCCTTCTCGAGCCGCAGCTTCTGGCCGTCGGAGGCGACGATCCCCGCCGACTCCTGGCCGCGGTGCTGCTGGGCGTAGAGGCCGAGGTAGGTGAGGCGGGCCGCTTCGGGGTGGCCATGGATGCCGAACAGGCCACACTGGTCTCGAAAATGGTCGTCGGGAATGGGAGTGAGGCCAGCCATGATCGAAGCCTCTCGGAGGCTCGATGATAGCCGACTTAGAACGACGCGGCCAGGCCGGCGCTTCCGCGGCTTCCGCGGCCGAGATCGAGCCGACGTGGGGCCGACATGTCGGCATGACGCGCCCCCGGGATGCGGATGCGGCGGCGGGCGAGGGCGGCCACCGCCTCGTAGTTCGCGCGCTCCTGCCGCGTGCGCGGAGTGGCGACCTCGTCCGCGCCGCCCTCACAGACGTAGAACGCGACGTTCGCGGGGAGCGGAGCCCGACGTTCGTGCACGAAAGGCGTGGCCGAGCCGACCTCGAATCCCATGGGCAGCTCCAGAGCCTGCGAGATCCGGCGGGCCAGGCCGGGCGTGGGAAACCACCGCAGCCTCCAGGCCACGTTCGCGCGTTCGAAGCCGCCCCATGGCGTGGCCAGCGCGACCAGCTCGACGGACTCGAACTCCCCGACGACGCCGTCCGCCACCATCCGGTCGATGGCTGCCTTGGCGATCCAGCCCCCCATGCTGTAGGCCGTGATGTAGAGCCGGCGCACGCCCTCGCGGCGCAAGCCGAGGAGCGACACTTCGAGCGTCCCCGCGCTCGTGGCGAGATCCGTCCGCGTCTGGTCGTACGCGAAGCCGACCACACGGCGGCCGGCGGCGGCGTGCAGCGGGGCCCATCCGGCCAGCTGCCGCCAGGATTCGTTGATCCCGCCGATCAGGATCGCCGCCGAAGCGGGATCCCGCGCCGGCAACGACGTCGCCGGAACGAAAGGGGCAGGGGCGAGGGGCTTCGCTCCGGCCAGGCTCGCGCAAAGCGCCAGCCCGACCGTCCACGCCACGCGCGCCCTCCACGCCTTCGCGGCCATGGGAAGAGTGTGCCTCATCGGCCGGCCATCGCGGGTCAGCGCGGTTGCAGAAGGCGTTCCAGGCTCATCCAGGCCTGGTGCAGCTCCGCGACGGGGAGGTCGATCAGGGTCGTGCCGCCGGACGCGATCGCCAGCCGGTCCCCGCCGACGGTGCCCACCCGCGCCCAGCGCACGCGGTGGCGGCGCGCCAGCTCCGCCATGCGCAGCTCGTCGCGCGTGGTGACGATCGCGCGCGACGGCGTCTCCGAGAAGAGGAGCACGTCCGGCCGCCAGCCGCCCGCAAGGTCGAGACGCGCGCCGAGCCCCGGCTCCTCGCCCGCGAAGCAGCATTCGGCGGCGGCGGCACCGAGGCCGCCGTCGCTGAGGTCGTGCGCGGAAAGCAGGACCCCGCGCGCCGCGCCTTCCGCGAGCAACGCGTGCAGGCCCTTCTCCGCCTCCATGTCCAGCCGCGGGGGCCGGCCCGCGACGCGGCCGTGCACGACCTTCAGCATCTCGCTCCCCCCGAGGTCGTCGCCGGTCTCGCCCAGGAGATAGACGAAGTCGCCGTCCGAACGGAATGAGCGGCGGAGCACGTGCGCGGCGTCCTCGAGCAGGCCCACCACGCCCAGCACCGGCGTGGGATGGATGGCGCGGCCGTCCGTCTCGTTGTAGAGGGAGACGTTGCCGCCCGTGATCGGCACGCCCAGGGCGCGGCAGGCGTCGGCGATGCCCCGCACGGCGGCCACGAACTGGCCCATCACCTCCGGCCGCTCGGGGTTGCCGAAGTTCAGGCAGTTGGTGGCGCCGATGGGGACGCCGCCCGCCGCGGCCACGTTGCGGCAGGCCTCGGCCACGGCGAGGCGGGCGCCCTCGTAGGGATCGAGCCAGCCGTAACGGCCGTTGCCGTCCACGGACATGGCGAGGGCACGGCGCGTGCCTTTCACGCGCACGACGGCCGCGTCCGACCCCGGGCCCAGGAGCGTGTTCGTGCGCACGGTCGAGTCGTACTGCCGGTAGACCCACCGCTTGTTCGCGATGTTGGGCGAGGCGAGGACGTCGAAGAGCGCGCGGGAAAGGTCGGACGGCGGCGGCAGGGCCCGCACGTCCTCCTCGGCGGCCAGATTGCGGGGCGCGGTCCAGGGGCGGTCGTAGACGGGAGCAGCGTCGGTCAGCGCCTCGTTGGGGACGTCCGCCTCCAGACGCCCTTCATTGAAGATGCGGAGGCGCTGCCCCTCCGTGACCTTGCCGATGGCCTCCGCGTGGAGGTCCCACTTCTCGAAGATGCGGACGATCTCGTCCTCGCGCCCGCGCTCGGCCACGAGCAGCATCCGCTCCTGCGATTCGGAGAGCATCACCTCGTAGGCGGTCATGCCCGTCTCGCGCTTGGGGACGCGCGCGATGTCGATCTCGATGCCGGTGCCCGCGCGCGCGCCCATCTCGCAGGTCGAGCAGGTCAGGCCGGCCGCCCCCATGTCCTGGATGCCCACGACCGCCCCGCTGGCCATGGCCTCCAGGCAGGCCTCGAGCAGGATCTTCTCCATGAAGGGATCGCCGACCTGGACCGTCGGCCGTTTCTCCTCGCTCCCTTCGCCAAACTCCGCGGAGGCCATGGTGGCCCCGTGGATCCCGTCGCGGCCGGTCTTGGCCCCGACGTAGAAGACGGTGTTGCCCACGCCCTCCGCGCGGCCCTTGAAGATCTCGTCCGCGCGCGCGATGCCCAAACAGAAGGCGTTGACCAGCGGGTTCTTCGCGTAGCACTCCTCGAACATCACCTCGCCGCCCACGGTGGGGCAGCCAAACGCGTTGCCGTAGCCGCCGATGCCGGCCACCACGCCGGAGATGAGGCGGCGGGTGTGCGGATCGGTGGGCGGGCCGAAGCGCAGCGAGTCCAGGATCGCGATGGGCCGCGCGCCCATGGTGAAGATGTCCCGGAGGATCCCGCCCACGCCGGTGGCCGCCCCCTGGTAGGGCTCGATGAACGACGGATGGTTGTGCGACTCGATCTTGAACACGGCGGCCAGGCCGTCTCCGATGTCCACCGCGCCCGCGTTCTCGCCGGGCCCCTGCAGCACGCGCGGCCCCTCCGTCGGCAGCGTCTTGAGATGGATCCGGCTGCTCTTGTAGGAGCAGTGCTCGGACCACATGACGGAGAAGAGGCCCAGCTCGGTGAGGTTGGGATCGCGGCCCAGCGCCTTGCGGATCCGCTCGTACTCGTCGACGGTGAGGTTGTGCTGGGCGAGCAGCTCCGGGGACACGGTGGCCATGCGCAATCTTAGCCCGGGGGCCGGCTCACCTCAGCTCGCGACACGCGTCGGCGCAGCGGATATCGGATTGGCCGGGCGAGCCCGCGATGAGCTCCTCCCTCGAGCCGCTGGAGACGGCACAGACGCGGCCGGTGGCGTCTCCGCAGAAGGCCCGGACCCCGGTCTTGCCGGCTGCGACGGGATAGGCGATCACCGCGAAGGCGTCCGTGCTCGACGGGGAGATGCCCTTGGCGGCCGCCGCCCGCGCCCCGCCCTGCAGCTCGTGGACGTAACCCGAGCGAGATCCCGCGAACAGGGCGGCGTCGATGAACGTCGGTCCCGTGTAGTCGGGGATGCAGGCCTGCGGACCGGAGAGGCACTCCCACCGGCCGTCGTAGAACCCCTGGTTCACGGTCTGGTAGGCGGCCTGGGCGGAGATGACCGTGCGCACGTTGCCGATGGCGCCCGCTTCGTTGGCGGCGACGCGCGCGCGCAAGAGACTCGGGATCGCGATGGCGGCGATGATCCCGATCATCATCGGCACCACGAGCACGAGGGCGACGACCCCCGCCACCACGACCGCAACCGGCACCGTCCCCGCGGACGGTGGCGCCGCCCCCTCGAGGCCCTTGGCCGCGAGCAGGTACACGAGGAACACGAGGCTGACGCAGGGGACGAACGAGACCAGGGCCAGCCAACCGGACTGGCCGAGGTCATGCAGCCGCCGGACGGTGGACCCGACGCTCACGATGAAGGCGATCGGGATCCAGACCAGCGCGAAAAGACCGATGCCGATCCAGGCGCCCTTGTTCTTGTCGCCCGCCGCCGCCATCAGGGCCGCGCCCACGCCGAATACGACGAGGCCTACGAGGACAAAGCCGAGGTGGGCCACCGCGAACTCCGAGCGCGAAAAGCGCCCGCTCCAGGCGAAGCATCGGCGCCAGAGGACGAGCGGGTTCAGGGTGTGCGGCTCGCCGTCCCTCGCCGGCAAGGCCGCGCCCGGAATGGGCGGCCGCCCTCCGGGGGTGGCGGGCCCGGACGTCCGGGCCAGCTCCGGCACCGCCTCCGCTCGGACCCATCCCTCGAGTCCGGCCCGCCAGACGAGGGTCGCTCCGCCGAGCCGGCGCACGACTTCGACGAGCTCCGCCGCGGTGTACGGCCCTCGCTGTACCCCCGCCTCCACGTAGAACCATCCGCGTTCCTGCATGCCCGCGGAGAATAGGCGAATTCGCTTGCCGCCGGAAGCCCTCTTGTCTATGATCTCGCGTCGCCCCTACGGGAGAGACGCCCTTCATGGTGACTGTCTGCGCCTGGTGTGAACGCTATCTCGGTCCTCACGATGCCCCCGTGACGCACGGCATCTGCGCCGCCTGCACCGCCCGCCAGCATTGGCACGATCATCCGGTCCTGGTCGTCTCGCGCCACCGCGAGGCGCTGATCCCCGTCTTCCGCCAGCTCCTCCAGGGCAGCCCCGAGGTCAAGATCGTCCTCGAGCGGCGGCACGACGAGCGCCGGCAGTCGGATTTCGTGCCCGTGCCCGCGGTGGAGCGCCGCCGCGGGGGCGATCGGCGCAAGCGCGGCGACCTGCGCCTCGTCTGACTCCCGGCCTGCCGACCGGGCCGCGTTAGAATCGACGGGGCCGGGCCATGAACTATGTCGTCCTTGCCGTCCCCGTCTTCTTCCTCCTCATCGGCCTCGAGCTGCTGATCGCCCGCCTCCAGGAGAAGGACTACTACTCCCTGAGCGACTCCGTGGCCGACCTCGGCTGCGGCCTCGTCTCGCAGCTCGTCGAAGTGGCCTTGAAGACGTCCCTCTTCGCGGGCTACCTCTTCCTCTACGGGCGGTGGCGGCAGTTCGAGATTCCGGTTCATTCCCTCGCGGCCTGGGCCGGGTGCCTGCTCGGGTACGACTTCCTGTACTACTGGTTCCATCGCAAGAGCCACGAGGTGAACGCGTTCTGGGCCGCGCACGTCGTGCACCACCAGAGCGAGGAGTACAACCTCGCGGTCGCCCTGCGCCAGGGGGCGTTCCAGGGTGCCATCTCGTGGATCTTCTACCTCCCGCTGGCCGTGATCGGGTTCCCGCCCCTCATGTTCCTGACCGTGTCCTCGATCGACACGCTCTACCAGTTCTGGATCCACACGCGCGCGATCGGGAGGCTGGGGCCGCTGGAGTGGGTGCTCAGTACGCCCTCGAACCATCGCGTGCACCACGGACGGAACCCGAAGTACATCGATCGCAACCACGGCGGGATCCTGATCGTCTGGGACCGCCTGTTCGGGACCTACGCCGCCGAGCAGGAAGAGCCCGTCTACGGCATCACGACGCCGCTCCGGAGCTGGAATCCAGTGTGGGCCAACCTGCACTATTGGGCTGACCTCATCGGGAAGGCACGGCGGGCCGCGCGGCCCGCGGACAAGCTGCGCCTGCTGCTCGCCCGTCCGGGGTGGCTTCCGGCGGACCTCGGCGGATTCCAGCCCCCGCCCGAAGTGGACCCCGTGGGCACGCCGAAGTTCACGACGTCCGCGCCCGCGGGGCTGAAGGCCTATGCCTTCGTCCAGTTCCTGGTCACGATCGCGGTCGGGACCCTCTTCTTGTTCCGGCAAGAATCCTGGCCGCCGGCGACGCGATGGACGACGGCCGCGTTCGTCGTGGCCGGCCTCGTCGCCTGCGGCGGACTGCTCGAGGGCCGGCGTTGGGCGGTGCCGGCGGAAGTGGCCCGCCTCGCCGCCGCCGTTCCCCTCGTCCATGCCGCGGACGTCCTGCACTCGTCCTGGATGCCGGCCCTGATCACGGCGACCGGCGCCCTCGCGATCTGCGCATGGCTGTGGCGGGTCGCGCGCGCGCCCGTCGACACCCGGGCGCTGGAGTAGCTACTTCTTGGCCGCGGCCGCCGCGGCCTTGTGGCAGGTCTCGTCACCGAGCGGCGTCCACTTGCCGTCCTGCTGCATCTCCGAGTTGTGCGTCAGGGCGCCGCCCGCGCCCTTGGCAAAGGTGTCGCGCGTCGCGAACTTCTGGCCGCCCATGTAGGAATCCCCCGAGAAGACGATCTTGTCGCCCTCCCAACCCGGGGCCGTGGTCTGGGACCAGCCGCCCGTGTTGTCGACCCAGAACATCACGTGATGCTTGGCCGCCGGATCCCAGGTCATGTGGAACATGCCCTCGAAGGGAGGCATGCCCGGGCTCGTCCCCTTGACGACCCCCGACTCCCAGAAGCCGCCCAGATCCGAGTGCGTGCGCACGGTGGAGGTCATCTTCCCGCCCGGCCCGAACGGGCTCGCGGACATCGTGCCCGTGCAGGTCCAGTTTCCCTCGAAGAACTTGAGCTGCGCGATCTCCGGCGCCGGCTTGGGCATCGCCATGTCCGCCTTCGCCGGCTTCTGGGCGGGCTTGCCCTTCACCTCCTGCGCGAACGTACACGGGGTGGCGGCCAGCCAGACGGCGGCCAGGACTTCGATCGTCGATTTTGCGGTCATCTTTCCTCCTCGATAGGGGGAGGCTATCGCACGGGCCGCGGCACGTGCGAAGAGAAGAGGAGAATCCCGGTCAGCGCGCGGCGGGGCTCAGGACGCGCGCGAGCGCCTCGAAGACCTGGCGGCCGTCCGCCGAGCCCAGCTCGGGCTCGGAGGCGCGCTCGGGATGCGGCATGAGGCCGACCACGTTGCGGGCGGAGTTGCACACGCCCGCGATGGCGGCCGTGCTGCCGTTGACGTTGGCGGCGGGATCGAGCCGGCCGTCCTTCGTCGTGTAGCGGAACACCACCTGGCCTTCGCCCTCGAGCCGGGCGATCTCCTCCGGCTCGGCGTAGAAGTTCCCCTCGCCGTGGGCGATGGGCATGGTCAGCACGCGGCCGGCGGGGATGCCGGCGGTGACGGGGGTGTCCGTGCGCTCCACGCGGACGTGCACGGGCTGGGACAGGAACTTCACGCCCCCGTTGCGCAGCATCGCTCCCGGCAGCAGGCCCGCTTCCTGGAGGATCTGGAACCCGTTGCAGATGCCGAGCACGGGGCCGCCCGCGCGCGCGAACTCCCCCACCGCCTTCATGACCGGGCTGAAGCGCGCGATGGCGCCGGTGCGCAGGTAGTCCCCGTACGAGAAGCCGCCGGGCAGGATCACGGCGTCGAGGTCCCCAAGGTCCGAGTCCTTGTGCCAGACCAGGCGCACGTCCTGGCCGCAGACCTCGCCCAGCACGTGGACGGTGTCGTGATCGCAGTTCGAGCCCGGGAAGACGACCACTCCGACCTTCACGGCTCCACCTCCACCCGATAGCTCTCGATGACGGGGTTGGCCAGCACGCGGCGCGCGATCTCGTCCACCGTCTCTCGCGCGCGCTCCGCCGGCATGGACTCGAGGTCCACCTCGAAGAACTTTCCCTGGCGCACGTCCGCCACGCCTTCGTAGCCCATGGAGCGCAGCGCCTCGTGGATGGTGCGGCCCTGGGGATCGAACACCGACTTCTTGAGGGTGACGTACACGCGCGCCTTGGGCATTTCTATTCCTGAATGATTCGTGGCGTGGGCCGCGGGATCTCGATCCCCGCCGCGGTCAGGCCGTCGTGGACGGCCTCGTAGACCTCGGTGCGGGCCAGGCCCTGCTCCGCGTAGTCGCGGGCCCAGAACATCACGACGAAGTTTACGGCGGATTCGTGCGGGCGTGTAATCAGGACGACCGGCTCGTGCTCGGAATCGACCCGGGGCGAGCTCAACGCGGACCGGTGTCCTGCGCGGCGAGGCCCACGGGCAGTGAGCCCACGCCCAGCGAGACCACCAGCGTGGTCCGTGAGGAGGCCACGCTCAGGACGCGGCGCCGCCGTCCGCCCCGAACACACGCGCGAAGATCGCGGCCACGTGGCCCAGGTAGCGCTCGAGGCGGAACACCTCGTCGAGGTCCTTCTCCGTCAGGACCGCCCGCACGGCGGGATCGGCGGCGACGCGCGCGCGGAAGTCGCCTTCCGTCTTCCAGGCCTCCATGGCGTGCTCCTGCACCACGCGATAGGCGTCCTCGCGCCGCATCCCGCGCGCGGTCAGTTCCAGGAGGAGCGGGCCGGAGAAGACGAGCCCGCGGCCGGACTCGAGGTTGCGGCGCATGCGCTCGGCGTTGACGACGAGGCCGCTCACGATCTTCGTCATGCGCCGCAGCATGTGGTCGAGGGCGAGGAAGCTGTCGGGGATGATCACGCGCTCGACGGACGAATGCGAGATGTCGCGCTCGTGCCAGAGGGCCACGTTCTCGAGGGCGGCCAGGGCGTTGCCGCGCAGCAGGCGGGCGAGGCCGGTCACCTGCTCCGCCCCGACCGGGTTGCGCTTGTGGGGCATGGCCGAAGAGCCCTTCTGTCCTTGCGCGAACGGCTCCTCCACCTCCCGCACCTCCGTCTTCTGCAGGGCGCGGATCTCGGTGGCGAACTTCTCGAGGCTGGCCCCGGTCAGGGCCAGGGTGGCCATGACTTCCGCATGGCGGTCGCGCTGGAGGACCTGCGAAGCCACGGGCGCGGGCCGGAGCCCCAGGCGCCGGCACACCTCCTCCTCGACCTCCGGCGGCAGGTGCGAGAACGTGCCTACCGCCCCCGAGAGCTTGCCCACGGAGATGGTGTCGCGCGCTCGCTCCAGGCGGGCGAGGTCCCGCTGCAGCTCGGCCCACCACAGGGCCAGCTTGAGGCCGAAAGTCGTGGGCTCGGCGTGCACGCCGTGGGTGCGGCCGATCATGGGCGTCGTCTTGTGCTCGTGCGCGCGCTTGCGGACGGCGTCGGCCAGCGCGCGGACGTCTTCCAGGATGAGCCCGCAGGCTTCCTTCATGAGCAGCGCGAGCGCGGTGTCCACCACGTCGGACGAGGTCAGGCCCCAGTGCACCCAGCGCCCCTCGGGGCCGACGTTCTCCGCCACGTTCGACACGAACGCGATGACGTCGTGCTGGACCTCGCGCTCGATGGCATCGATGCGCGCCACGTCGAAGCGGGCCTTCGACCGGATGGCTTCGAGCGCTTCCCTGGGGACCACCCCGTGCTCCGAGAGGACCTCCGTGGCCGCGATCTCGACGCGCAGCCAGGTCGCGAACTTGTTCTCCTCGGACCAGATACGGGCCATTTCCGGCCGGCAGTAACGGGGAATCATGGAAGGGGGCCCTCGCTAGGCGTCAATCATCGCTCAAGCGAGCGCGCGCCCGCTCACCGGTCATCTTCGGACACCGAACAGCGGCCAGCGGTCGGCGGGGATGATCACGCTGATTGGATCGAACCCGCCGGCGAAGAGCACGACCGCGAGCCCCGCCTGCAGCGCCAGGGGGACGAGCCACACGGCCGCGGCTCGACTCCGTCGCGGGGAGCGCAGGAGCGGCGCCAGTCCCTGTCCCGCGGCGAGGGCCACGGCGGGGACCGCGAAGTACTCGAAGCGGAAGGCGATCGGCGTGAGCACGGCCAGCAGCGCCAGCAGGCCCGCGGTGATCAGCCAGGCTTGGAGGAGGCCCTTCAACACGTCCGGGGCTCGCCGCAGCCCGCTTCCGACGAAGAACAGCGGTGTCGCACCGAACTTCAGGACCGCGTCCTGCAGGATCTTCCCGAGGTGGACCCACCGCACGCGCACGTTCCCGGGCTCCGTGTGGATGGAGGTCAGCGTGCGCACGGTCAGCTCCGCCGCGGCGCGATAGTAGACGAGCCAGGCCAGCAGCACGCCCGCGGCGAGGCACGTGGCGATGCGCGCGGCCAGCGTCACGCTCATCCTCCGTCGCGCGAGGCTCCAGGCGAGCCAGGAGGCGAGCAGCGCGGCCAGGGTCGCCGCCGCGCCGGGGTGCGCGAGCAGCGCGAGGGTGGCCAGGAGGGAGGCCGTGACCGCGTTCACCGGGGCCAGGATCGCGACCAGGCTGGCCAGCGAGAGCCAGGAGCCGGCGATGTGGAACAGGGCGTCGATGGACGGGAAGGCGGGATGGAGCACGAAGGCCAGGCGGAGAAGGCAAGAGGCGGCGACGAAGGCGGCGGCGAGGGCCTCCATTCGCAACGCGCGGACCGCGATGACGGAGACGGCCAGGGTCGCCCCCATCGCGACGAGAACGCTCGGGAGACGGTCGGCGACGAGCACCGGCCAGCGCCACAGGAGCGCGCCGGTCGCCGCCGCCAGGGCCACGGTCAGGAGGAGCGTCCCCGCGGAGGGCGCCCGGAACACGGCGCCGATGGCCAGCATGAGCGCCACGAGCGCGGCCAGCGACGCAAGCACGCTCGCGCCCGGCCACCGCGGGCTCCATTGGAGCTCGACCGCGCCCACCCGATAGGCGGCCCGTCCGGGTCGTTCCTCGGCGGACAGCGCGAGTTCGAGCCGGCCCGACGCGTCCGTCGACGCATCGAAAGCGGCCGGCCGATACACGGCGCCGACGAGCTGCCGGTGGACGGGGACGTCGTTGGCGGTCACCACGAGCACCTGCGCGCTCGGCAGCGCGGACCCGATGGCGAGGGCCACGTGGAGGAGCGTCCGCGGCAGCAGGCCCCGCAGTGCGATCCGAGCCTCGGGCGATGACACGCGGAAGCCGCGGATGAACGGGAGCTGCTCCGCGCCCGGGGCCCGACGTGGCCGCCCCGGCTGTGGACGAGGGGTGAACGGGCTGAATCCCGTGAAGAACGGCGTGTCCCACCGGCCGTCGGCGGCGATCTCCGCGGAGCCGGCCAGGCGATAGCCGAGGACGCTCAGAAGCAGCGCGCCGGCCCCCAGGGCCGCGGCACGGAGCGCCGCCGCGGGAAACGCTCCGTGCGGAAGAGGCATTTCGCGCGGAGTCTAGCATGCGGCCCGGCGCCGTCCCGAGGGCGGATGCTCTCGCGCCGAGGTTGCAGCGCCCCCACGGGCGGAGGAACATTCCCGCCATGGAGCGGTACCGCATCGAGGTGGACGAGGCCGGACCGCGCGTGGCCGTCCCCTATCGGGGGCCGCAGCTCCTCAGCCACCCCATGTACAACAAGAGCACCGCCTTCACGCGCGAGGAGCGGGCCTCCTTCGGCCTGGACGGTCTGCTCCCGGACGCGGTGAGCACGATGGAGATGCAGGCTGAGCGCGTGCACGGCAACATCGTGCGCAAGGACGACCCCGTCGAGCGCTACATCGGCCTGGCCGCGCTGCAGGACCGCAACGAGCATCTCTTCTATCGGGTGCTCGTGGACCACCTCGAGGATTACCTGCCCATCGTGTACACGCCGACGGTGGGGCGCGTGTGCCAGATGTACAGCAAGATCTTCCGCCGGGCGCGTGGGCTCTGGATCACGCCGCGCCAGCGCGGCCACATCTACGAGGCGCTCGGCAACGCCCCCTACGAGGACGTTCGCCTCATCGTGGCCACGGACAACGAGAGCATCCTCGGCCTCGGCGATCAAGGCGCGGGCGGCATGGGCATCCCGATCGGCAAGCTCGCGCTCTACACCGCGGCCGCCGGCATCCATCCCGCGCACACCCTGCCCATCAGCCTCGACGTCGGCACCGACAACCAGGCGCTGCTCGAGGACGACCTCTACATCGGCTGGCGCCAGCCCCGGCTGCGCGGCGACGAATACCACGCGCTGGTGGACGAGTTCGTGCACGCCGTCCGACGACGGTTCCCGAAGGCGGTGCTGCAGTGGGAGGACTTCCGGAAGGGCACGGCGTTCGCCCTCCTCGACCGGTATCGCAAGGTCTTGCCGTCCTTCAACGACGACATCCAGGGCACGGCGGCGGTCGCGCTGGCGGGGATCCTGGCCGCGTCCCGTCTTCTCGGGATGCCGCTGACGCAACACCGGATCGTCATCCTGGGCGCGGGAGCGGCCGGCGTCGGCATCGCCCGCCTCGTGCGGGAGGCGCTTCAGCGGGCGGGGCTCCGCGGCGACGAGCTGCGGCGCGCGCTGGCCGTCCTCGATTCGCACGGCCTCGTGGTCGATGGCGAGGGTCCGGCCGAGGACTACCGCCGCGAGCTGGCCTGGCCGGCCGCCCTGGCCGCGGCGGACGGCCTCCAGCCCGGCCACGATCTGCTCGCCGTCGTGCGCGCGTTGCACCCGACCGTGCTCATCGGCGTGTCCGGGGCCACCGGCGCCTTCACGGAGACGGTC
>WNGB01004422.1_pt1 | contig 21444 bp, 19 predicted proteins | sample 5400681 | NCBI WGS metagenome assembly WNGB01 (sample SAMN13153367, study PRJNA577476) | soil metagenome | isolation source: 115 cm soil or saprolite under grassland replicate 2 | place: USA:California | collected 2016-06-15
GGACGAGTTCCGGCCGCTGGTCGAAGCGCACGCGCGCTACCTGCAGGGCAATCGGAATGCGCGGATGACGGTCCAGGGCAACGCCGACGAGCGCGGGAGCCGCGAGTACAACATCGCGCTCGGCCAGAAGCGCGCCGAGTCGGTCAAGCGGATGATGCAGGTGCTCGGCGTGCAGGACGGTCAGGTCGAGACGGTGTCGTTCGGCAAGGAAAAGCCGAAAGCGGTCGGTCACGACGAATCCGCGTGGGCGCAAAACCGCCGCGACGATCTCGTCTACGCCGGCGAGTGACGATGCGCGCCACGCGCGTTGCCGCTGCGGCGCTCGCTGCGATGCTCGTCATCGCGCTGCCGGCGCGCGCCGCGCTGTTCGACGACGAGGAGGCGCGAAAGCGGATCGAGCTCACGAACCAGCGGCTCGCGCAGGTGCAAAGGCAGCTCGAGGACCGCATCGCGACGCTCGAGACGCAGCTCAAAAGCCAAGGGCTCGTCGATCTGCTGAACTCGGTCGAGCAGACGCGCGGCGATATCGCGAAAATGCGCGGTCAGCTCGAGGTGATCACGTACGAGCTCGACCAGGCGGGCAAGCGGCAGCGTGATCTTTACGTCGACATCGATTCGCGGTTGCGCAAGCTCGAAACGGCCGCGGCGGCGCCGCCAAGCGCGCCGTCGGCGGCTGCGCCGTCGGGGACGCTCAGTGCGATACCGCCTGCGGCCGGCGCGGCACCCGCGGCCGGCGCGGGCGATGCGGCCGGCGAACAGCGCGCATACGACGCTGCGCTCGACCAGTTCAAGGCGGGCAACTACGCCGCCGCCGCGACGAGCTTCGCGGGCTTCGTCAAGGCGTATCCGAAAAGCCCGCTCGCGCCGTCCGCGCAGTACTGGCTCGGCAACGCGCAATTCGGGCAGCGCGACTATCGCGCCGCGATCGCGTCGCAGCGGCAGCTTCTCGCCAGCTATCCCGACAGCCAGAAGGTGCCCGACGCGATGCTCAACATCGCCTCGTCGCAATTCGAGATGGGCGACGGCGCGGCATCGCGTCGCACGCTGGAGGATCTGATCGCGAAGCACCCGCAGTCGGAAGCGGCAACCAAGGCGCGGCAGCGGCTCGCGATCCGCTGAACGGCTGAACGGCGGTGCCGGCGAGCGCCGGCGCAAATAAGTAGGGTCACGCAAATAAGTAGAAATAAGTAGGGTCAGACTCGACTTTTCAAAAAGTAGGGTCAGACTCGACTTTTCGCCCGCGGCTCGCCGTAAGCTGCCTGCTGCATGAAAAGTCGAGTTGACCGTACTTTCTTGTGAGCCGCTCCTTCGCCTCCCGCGTCATCGCCTGGCAGCGCCGTCACGGCCGCCACGACCTGCCGTGGCAGCGCACTCGCGACGCATACCGCATCTGGCTCTCCGAGATCATGCTGCAGCAGACACAGGTCGCCACGGTGATGCCGTACTTCGAGCGCTTTGTCGCCGCGTTTCCTAGCATCGGCGCGCTCGCCGCGGCGCCACGCGACGACGTGCTCGCGCACTGGAGCGGCCTCGGCTACTACCGGCGAGCGCATCATCTTCATGCGGCGGCGCAAGCGATCGTCGGCGCGCGTGGCGGCGAATTTCCACGCACGCCGGAAGCGATCGCGCAGTTGCCCGGCATCGGTCGCTCGACCGCGTCCGCGATCGCGGTGTTCGCCAATGGCGCGCGTGCGGCGATTCTCGACGGCAACGTCAAGCGCGTGCTCGCTCGCCATCGGGCCATCGAAGGATTCCCCGGCGCGCCGCGCGTGGCCGCGAGGTTATGGCAAGCGGCCGAATCGCTGCTGCCCGCGCGCGGCGACGTCGTCGCGTACACGCAAGGGCTGATGGATCTCGGTGCCACGATCTGCACGCGATCGAGCCCGAACTGCGACGTCTGTCCGGTTGCGGCGGATTGCGTCGCGCGCGCAACCGGCCGCGTCGACGCGTTGCCCTCGCCGCGACCGCGCAAGACATTGCCGCGGCGCGCGCTGCAAGTGCTCGTCGTCGAGCGCGCGAACGAGTGGCTGCTCGAGAAGCGCCCGCCGGCGGGCGTGTGGGGCGGGCTGTGGAGCCTGCCGGAACTTGCGCTCGACGCAGACGTCCAGCAATTTTGCAGGGATCGGTTCGGCATGGACGTCACATCGTGCGAGCCGTTGCCGTCGATCGAGCACGGGTTCACGCACTACAAGCTGACGCTGCACCCGCAACGGCTGCGCGTGCGCGGCAGGGCCCAAGGCGCGGCCGAGCCGGGAGTCATCTGGCTCGGGCGCGACGAGGCGCTCGCCGCGGCGCTGCCATCGCCAATCCGCCGGCTGCTGACGGACATCGGCGCCGGCGCGCAGCCGATGTAAGGCCCGCACGCCGCGAAACGACCGATCGCATCGACACGAAGGAGTCCGACCATGGATCGCCGTCTTTTCCTCACGCTCGTCACCGCGTCGGTGCTGGTGCCGGCCGGGCTTTCGCGCGCGCAGCGCAAGGGCACGCCGCCGTCGATCGAGGCGCTGCAGAACAACTGGCGCGAGTTCGTGCCGGCCGGCCTCAAGCTGCCGGAGGCGAACACGATGCTTCGCCGCACGAACGAAGAATGGCGCAAGTCGCTCACGCCGGAACAGTACCGCATCCTGCGTGAGGAGGGCACCGAGTTTCCCGGCGCGAGCGAGCTCAACAACGAGAAGCGCGCCGGCATCTTCGTTTGCGCCGGTTGCGAGCTGCCGCTGTTCACCTCGGCGATGAAATACGAAAGCGGCACCGGCTGGCCAAGCTTCTTCACGTCGATACCCGGCGCGTTCCAGATGAAGACCGATTACAAGATCGGGCTGCCGCGCGACGAGTATCACTGCATCCGCTGCGGCGGGCACCACGGCCACCTCTTCGATGACGGTCCGCCGCCCACCCGCCAGCGCTGGTGCAACAACGGCGCGGCGCTGAAGTTCCTGCCGAAGAGCGCGTAGCCTCTAGCGCGCGGGCGGCAGCGCCAGATCGCGCAGGTCCTGCGGCAGAAGCGCGTTCGCGTCGGCGTGCAGCGAGCGGAAGGCGGCGAGCTCCTTCGCGAGCTCGTCGAAGCGGCGCTCGTCGCGCAGTCGTCGCATCAGCGCGATCCAGTCGGCGATCGGCAGAGCGGCGCGCTCTTTCGCCCGCGCTTCCACCGAATCGACACGATCGGCCGCGAGCTTCGTCGCGGCGCGCTGCGGCGCGGCCATCGGCGGCGCCGCGACAACCGGAGGCGGTGCAGCCGCCGCTTCGTCACGCGGTGCGGCGGGTGCGACCGCACCGGCGACGGCCGCATTCGATGCATCCGGGCTGGGCGCAGGCGCCGATGCGGCGAGCCGCGATTTCATCGTCGCGCGCGCTTCGCTTGTTGATTCAGGCGCCGCGCGTCCTTCCGGCAGCGACTGTGCGACCGGTGATGCGGGAGCCGCGCGTCCTGCCGGCAGCGACTGTGCGACCACCGGTGATTCGGGCGCCGCTTCGGTTTTCTTCGGCGCTGGCGCCGGTGCAGGCGCTTGCTCCGCCAACGGAGCGTTGTCGCGCGTCGGCGCCGGAAACGGCAGCGGCTCCTGTCGCGCGCGCCGCTCGGCCGGTGCGCTCGCCGGCGGCGTCGCCGGCGTTTTCGCCTGCTTCGCTTCGCGATCGGGCTTCGGCTTGTCGACTGGCGTTTTCGGCGGCTGCTCTTTCGCGAGCGCCGCGGTTGGCGGTGCTGGCCGAGCTTCCGTCGGCGCGGGCAGTTCTTTCGCGCCGGCCGGAATGTCCGACACGACGCGCCGGTCGTCCGTCGGCGCGAGGCGCTCGGGTGTCGAAAGCTGCAGAAGGCCGATCGCGATTGCGCCGATCGTCGCCGCCGCGGCGAGCGGGAACCACCAGCGCTCGGGACGCGTCGCTTCGCGCACCGTCGATACGTCCTGCGGCCGCGCGCCGACTTCGCGCCGCGCGGCGGCGCGGATCGCATCATCGAGCGCAGAGGCCGGCTCCTCGCGCGACGCATGTCGCCACGCGGCGTCGAAGCGGTCGTCGTTCAGATCGTCGGGCGGTCGGTTCGTCATCGCAGGTCGGACAATTCGGCGCGCAACTTCGCAAGCGCATAGCGCAGGCGGCTCTTCACCGTTTCGACGCCGGCGCCCGAAAGCTGCGCGATCTCGTCCAGCGTGAGGCCACCCTCCTGGTGCAGCAGGAACGCGTCGCGCTGCGGCGCCGGCAGCGCGGCGAGCGCGTGCTTCATGCGGGCGCCGATCTCGCGCGACGCAGCCCGAACCTCGGGCTCGTCGTTGCGCGTTCCCGGCACGCAATCAAGCGGATCGTCGTCGTCGCCGCTCGCGGTGACTAACTCGACCTGGCCGCTCGCTCGCCAGTGATCGACGAGCCGGTTGTGCGCAATGCGATAGAGCCACGTCGTGAACTTCGCCGTCGGCGCGTACGCCGCGCGTGCGCGGATCAGGCTCATCCAGACATCCTGGAACAGCTCGTCGGCGATCCCCGCGACACCGCAATGCCGGAGCAGGTAGCGATACACGCCGCCCTTGTGCTTCGCGTACAGCGCGTCGAACGCCGCGGCGTCGCCGGAAGCGTACGCAAGCATCAGCGCTTCGTCGCCCGCAGCTGGCCTCGCGGCCGCCACGAAATTAGGGTCAGACTCGACTTTTGCCACGGCGGGCGATTGTCGTATCGGCTTGGCGCAAAAGTCGAGTCTGACCCTACTTTTCGAAAAGTCGAGTCTGACCCTACTTTCCTGACCCTACTTTCCGGGAGGATCGGGCGCGAACCGCGGCCATCCCGGAAACGGATCGGGCGAGCGCGCGATCGGCGGCCCCGGGATGATGCCCATCGCGATCAGATTTTCATAGCGGTCGTAGCGCACCGCGATCGTCTCGTTCGGCGTCGCGCTTTCGCGCTCGAATCGCACGATCTGCGCCTGCGACCACTCGCTGCGGCCGTGCCCGGTGCCGAGCGAGGGCGCCGGCGCGGCGGCGAGCGCGCCGCGGCGCGACTTGTCGGCGTTCGCCGCCTCCTCACGAGAATCGCCGGGCGGGGATGAAGGCGCGGCCTCGGGCGCCTGGCGCTCCAAGAGCTTGCTGCGCGGCTGCATCTGAGGCACGGGTTGCGGCCGCTCCCGGAAAAGCGCGACGCCGATCACGCCGACGTTGTCGGGGCGCGCGGTGCGTGCAGCGTACGAATCGGGAATCTCGGTGAAGTAGAACGCGGCGGTGCGATCGAGGCTCTTGCGCCAGCCGCCGATCTCGACGCTGCCGTAGGGATCGAGTACATACCCCGATTGCGACGGCGCCGCTGTATCGCCGGAGATCACGTTGACGCCGTCGACGCTCGTCACTGCCAGCAGCCGCGCCGCTGTCAGGTTGCGCACGCGCAGAACGTATTCGTGACCGGGCGTGCCGACGATCCACGCGCGGCCGTTGCCGTGATAGACCGGCAGCACCTGCCCATCGGTTCGGTCGAGGATTTCGACGTCGGCGAGGCGCGGGACGTGGGGTCGCGGCGGATACACAGCGGTTGCGGCCGTCGCGATGGCGCATAAAGTCAAAGTAAGCACATACTTCCAGCACCAAATGCTTGTGCGACGCGCATGCATGCGGACCCTCCGGAATTGGCCGTCTGGCCCCAATATAAGGGCCGTGTGCCTGTTAACGGCAACGTGGTCGAAACAGGGTTACGTGGCCTAATCCGTTGCTGCGCAAGGCAGCCGTTTCTCGCATGGGATAATCGCCGACATGCCGGATACCGTCCAACTCGCTCTCGTCGTCGCGCTTAGCGCATTCGCGCTGGCTTGCGCATTCGGCGCGGTTGCGCAGAAGGTCAGCTTCTGCACGATGGGCGCGATCAGCGACATCGCGAACTTCGGCGATTGGCGACGGATGCGCATGTGGCTGCTCGCGATCGCGGTCGCGATCGCAGGCGCCGCGGCGCTGCAGGTCGCCGGCCTGATCGATCTTTCGAAGACCATCTATACCGGCGCGCGCGTGCCATGGGCGTCGCATCTGTTTGGCGGATTCCTGTTCGGATTCGGCATGACGCTCGCATCGGGTTGCGGCAGCAAGACGCTGATCCGCGCGGGCGCGGGCAACCTCAAGTCGCTGGTCGTGCTCGTCTTCCTCGGTATCGCCGCATACATGACATTGAAAGGCGCGTTCGCGCCGCTTCGCGCGAACCTGCTCGATCCGATCCGGCTCGATCTTGGCGCGATCGGCGCGCCGACGTCGGATCTGCCCGCGATCGTCTCGGCGCTCGGCATTCCGGCGGCGCGATTGTGGCTGCCGTTCCTCGCCGCGGTCGCCATCGCGCTGTTCGTGTTCGCGAACCGCGATTTCCGCACGACTGGCGAGCTCGTGCTTGGCGGTCTCGTCATCGGCGCGGTGATCGTGGGCGGCTGGTACATATCGGCGCACGTCGGCTACGTCGCCGAAGATCCCGCTACGCTCGAGGAGAAGTTCATCGCGACCAACTCGGGCCGCGCCGAGTCGTACAGCTTCGTCGCGCCGATCGCGTATTTGCTCGAGCTGCTGTTCCTGTGGACCGACCAGTCGCGCATCGTCACATTCGGTATCGCTGGCGTGCTCGGGATGATGGTCGGCTCGGGCGCGATGGCGATCGCGCAGCGCTCGTTCCGATGGGAAGGCTTCGGCTCCGTCGAAGATGTCGGCAACCACGTCGTCGGCGCCGTGATGATGGGCTTCGGCGGCGTGACTGCGCTCGGCTGCACGATCGGACAAGGCCTCACCGGCCTGTCGACGCTCGCGATCGGCTCGCTGCTGACGGTTGGCGCGATCGTCGTCGGCTGCGTCGCGGCCATCCGCTACCAGACTTGGCGGGTCGAGCGCGAAAGCACCGTCAACTCCGGCGGAACTGCGCCGTTAAGCCATACATGATCGTCTACGACCTCGGTTGCGCGCACGGTCACCGCTTCGAGGGGTGGTTCGCCTCGGCGGACGACTTCGCGCACCAGAACGGCGCGAAGCTCGTTCACTGTCCGATCTGCGACGACTCGCACGTCGCCGTCGTGCCGATGGTGAAGGTGCGGGTCTCGCGCCACGGCGCTGCAGTCGCCGATGCACCTGCCGAGGCGCCGGAAACGGAGATGATCGGTCCCGATGTAGCCGCGGGCCTTTCGCCGGAGATCGTGCGCAAGCTGCGCGAAATCGTGCGCAACACCGAGAACGTCGGCCGCCGCTTTCCCGAGGAAGCGCGCCGCATCCATTACGAAGAAACGCCGCCGCGACCGATTCGCGGCCAGGCGTCGCCCGAGGAGGCCGATTCTTTACGCGACGAAGGCATCGATTTCGCATCGCTGCCGCCGTTCCTCACGCAAGAGCCGCATTGACGGTCTATTCGCGTTGCGTCGCCCTCGCCGAGGTCATCCCCGCGAAGGCGGAAGCCAGTGTGGCCTGTCATTCCCGCGAAGGCGGGAATCCAGTGTCTTTCGAACGAATTGGACAACACGCTAAACGACACTGGGTTCCCGCCTTCGCGGGACAACGCAGTCCGCTATAATTTTCGATTCGCGTCGGGCCGTTAGCTCAGCCTGGTAGAGCAGCGGACTTTTAATCCGTTGGTCGCTGGTTCAAATCCAGCACGGCCTACCACTGCGTTTCGCGCGCTTGCGTTTGATCAGCGCAGCGTGCGCAGTACAACATGTCGCACGCCGTTCATACGTCGTACACATCCGTCCTTCCGCTGCGCGCTCCGTTCGTCGTTTAGCCGTTGACCGCATGCCTGATTGTGGTCGACCATCCGTCTCACGTTACGCGTGTCTGCATTCGTCATTCTTAGGCGAGCGCGCGTGACAGCAGCGATTGGCAAAACTGTCGAAAGGCAGTGACGCAAAGCCTCCGGCCCGTGAAAACCAACGGGTAGCGGGGTTGCCGGCGGATCGGCCGCCGTAAAGCAGGATGGATCGCCACGATCGGCGCCGTCCGCGTCACCGCCTCAGACGTAACACGAGGCATCGTGATGTGGAATCGGCCCCTGCTGAGTCAGCGCACAACCGTCGATCAATCGTCTCGCGACGATTCGGTTGCGCATCGCCACGACTGCGACTCGCGCGCGATGTGCCGCAATGCAGCACCGGCTGCCGTATGCGGTCCGGAGCGTCCGTCCGACGGGCGTCGCAACGAGTGCCGGTCGTTCGCCGACATCGACCGTTTGTCGCCGACAACATGCATTTGTCTGCACATCGCCGGCCGTTCGTCTGCAGGGCACAACGATTGCACCGATTGTCTGGCCGTCATGAGTACGGTGCGCCGACGCATTTGCAATTCGCGTCGGTTGTCAACGACAAGTTCGCGTGAACAAATGGCAACCGGGGGCACCACTCGATGACGTCGACACGGGCGACGCGCGGGTTTTCGCTGATCGAGCTCGTGATCGTGGTCGCGATCGTCGCGATTCTCGCCGCGATCGCGTTTCCCTCGTATGAGGCGCAGTTGCGCACATCCGCTCGCGCGGAGGCGGAGTCGTTCGTCACCGACATCGCGACACGCCAGCAGCAGTACATGATCGACCGCCGCTCGTACGCGCCCTCGATCGCGGCGCTTGGAATGAGCGAACCGGCGAGTCTCGCTTCAAAGTACACGTTCACGATCGCGGTGACCGACGGCCCGCCGCCGACTTATCGCGTGACCGCAACCGCGCTTGGCCGCCAGGCGTACGACAAGTGCTCCGGTGCCGACGCGTCGGTGCTGACGCTCGACAACACCGGTCAAAAGAATCCACCGAATTGCTGGTGATGACGATACACGCGCCCCGTCTGACGGCACCGCGCACGCAGCGCGGCCTCACGCTGATCGAGCTGATGACGGTGCTCGTCCTCGTCGGCATCATGCTGACGATCGCCTTTCCGAGCATGTCCGACGCGTTGACGACGCAGCGGTTGCGCGCGTCGGGCACTGATCTCATGTCGTCGCTGCTGCTTGCGCGAAGCGAGGCGATCAAGCGCAACGGTCAGGTTCAGGTGCAGCCGAAGACCGACACCGATTGGACGAGCGGCTGGGTCGTGACGTCCGTTGCGACCGGCGAGCAGTTCGACGCCAAGAACGCGCTTGGCAATCGTGTGAGCGTCGCCGGAGCGCCGGCGTCGATGACGTACCAGGGCAACGGGCGGCTCAGCGTGGCGGGCGTTACGCGCATCACAATCGCCGACACGTATTCCCGCTCGCAAAGCCGCTGTCTGGTGATCGATCCGAGCGGGCTGCCCACGCTCGGTCTCGGCACCAGCTCGGGATGCTGACGATGTCACGACACGACAAACGAAGTCATTCCCGCGCAGGCGGGAATCCAGCGTCTTTCAACGCCACTGGGTCCCGGCCTTCGCGGGGACGACGGCACCCGAATCGTCCGTCAAGCGGCTTCACGCTGATCGAGGTGCTGATCGCCGTGTTCGTGCTCGGCTTTGGGCTGCTATCGCTTGCGCGCGTGCTCGCGCGCTCGTCGGCGGGGGAGCTCGAGGCCGTCCAACGCGCACAGGCGATGACGATCGCGCAGGACATCGTCGATCGCGTCAACCTCAATCGCAAGAATGCCGCGGCGTACGTCGGCGACTACGTGACGTACGGTCCCGTCGAGGACTGCGCCGACGCCGGCCTCACGACACAGGTCGAGCGCGATCAGTGCTCGCTGCGAAATCTGCTTCGCGGCGCGACGACGTACGAAGGCGCGAAGACCATCGGCGCGCCGTTCGCAGCGCGCGCCTGTATCACGAGCACTGCAGCCAACATCTACGTGATCGCCATCGCGTGGCAGGGCGTAGTGAAGACGGACGCGCCCGACAGCGATTGCGGCCAGGGCGCGTTCGACGACGAAAAGAACCGGCGCGTCTACTCGACCGTCGTTCAGATCGCGACGCTCGGCACATGATGACCTCGCCATTCGGCCGCCGTTCGTTCCAGCACGGGTTGTCGCTCGTCGAGCTGATGATCGCGATGACGCTCGCGCTGCTGGTGGTCGCCGTCGTCGCGACGGTGTTCGCCGGTACGAGCCGCAACCGCGGCGATCTCGAGCGCTCGAGCCGGCTCGCGGAAAACACGGGCTACGCGCTGGGACTGCTTACCGATGAAATGCGGCTGGCCGGATTTTTCGGCGAAATGGTGTTCACCGGCGTCGCCTGGCAGACGCCCAATCCCTGCAGTGCGCTGCTCGCGAACCAGGGCTGGTCGCATGCGCCGTTCACCGTGCCGGTCGGCATCTCGGGCTATAGCGGCGCCGATGCAGCACCGGCGTGCATCGATGACACCGGTCACCGGATTCCCGGCACCGCGGCGATCGTGCTGCGGCGGTTGGATGTCGATACCACGCCGATTGCCAACGCGACCGGCGTGCCGTACTTGCAGGTATCCCAATGCAACGCCGACATGCCGGTAGCGGATCCGACATGGGTGTACTCGGATCAGCCCGCCGATTTCATCTTTCGCCGGATCGACTGCGTTACGCCGGCGGAAGTGCGCCGGGCGATCGTGCGCACGTACTTCGTCAGCGCCTGCAACGAGTGCGGCGTGGACACCACGCCGACACTCAAGATGTCCGAGCTCACGACCGCGGGCGTGGTGATCACGCCGCTGGTCGAGGGCGTCGAGAACCTGCAGATCGAATACGGCTTCGACACCAACGGTGACGGCAACGCCGACGTATTCCGCACGGGCCTGTCGGGAGTCGCCGGAACGCCCGACAACGACTGGTCGAACGTCGTTGCAACGCGCATCTACGTGCTGCTGCAATCGCCCGATGTGGAGCCCGGCTATCACAACGCGGAGCGTCGGGTGGATCTCGGCCCGCTCGGCCTTGTCACCGTGCCGGATGATGGCCGCAAGCGGATTGTGCAAATCGCGACCGTTCGCATCAACAACGCAGCCGGACCGCGGGAGCTGCCATGAAGCCGATCGCCGAACTCGACCGCCAGCGCGGAGCCGCGCTCTTCATGGTGTTGATCATCCTCGTCGCGATGGCGTGGTTCGCGCTGTCAGGGTTTCGCATCAGTGGCCAGCATCTGCAAATCGTCGGCAACGACCAGGCGCGCGTGCAGGCCGAAGCCGCTGCGCAACGTGCGATCGAGCAAACCCTCTCGTCGGACGCGTTTGCAAAAGATCCCGGTGCGGTCGCCGCCGTTCCAATCCACACCGACATCGACGGCGACGGCCATGACGACTTCGTTGCCATGCTGACCCCCGCGCCCAAATGCTTTCGCGTGCGCCCGATCAAGACGTCCGAATTCCCGATGCCGCTGTCCGACGGGGACAAGAAGTGCCTCGTGTCGACCGACAGCAACGATCAATACGACGAGCATCCGGGAGGGGCCTCACCGAGCGGCAACTCGTACTGCGCGAGCAGCGAATGGAACGTCTCGGCCACAGTGACCGACACCCAATCGGGCGCCAGCGTGGCGTTGGGCCAGGGCGTGGCGATCCGTGTGAAAAAGTCCGACGCGATGAGCTTCTGCAAGTGACATACGACCGGAGCGATCCATGAAACACCGCTTGCAACGAATCTTCCGAATGGCGCCGCTGCTGGCGCTGCTCGCGCTCGCCATGCCGGTGCTCGCGGAGGATATCGATATCTTCGCGGGCATCCAGTCGCAGAACGATCTGCCGAACGTGCTGATCATCTGGGACAGCTCGAGCAACTGGGGCGCGAACATGGCGGGCGATAACTGCAGCTACGCCGACGGCACGGGCGGTCCGAAGCCGAACGCGCCGGACAAGGAGCAAGGCACCAAGTTCGCGATCGAGAAGTGCGCGATCTACAACGTGATCTACGCGTTGCCGGTCAATTCGGACGGCACCGCCAATTTCAACATCGGACTCATGCTGTTCAACGAGTCGAACGCCCCGCAGGGCGGTTATCCGCGCAAGCAGTTCGTCCCGCTCACTGCGGCGAACAAGGCGACGCTGCTGAACACGATCCGCAACATCACGATCAACGCCGACAAGGCGAACAACGCGCCGTACGCGCAAGTGATGCAGGAGGCGTACCTGATGTTTGCGCGAGCCGTGCCCTATCGAGGCACGCTCGGCGTGAAGTGGGACGCCGGCGCCGTGGTGAGTGGCCACTACGTCGGCCCGCCCGGCACCGGCTGCGGCAAGAACCACATCATCTGGGTGAGCAACGGCTCGCCCAACGAGAACAACACGGATGCGCGTGGCGTGCTGCAAGCCGATGGCGGCGACACCACGCAGATCGTTTATCCGACCGCGGCGCCCACCGGCATCACCAACAGCGACCAGGCCGATTGGGCCGACGAATTCGCGCGCTGGATGGCGGGCGTCGATGTGAGCCCGATGGACGGTCAGCAGGGCATCACCACGCATGCGGTCGCGGTGATCGGCGGGGCGAGCGACGGGCTCTATCCGAACTACATCCACGCGATCGCGACCCAGGGCGGCGGCCAATACTACGCAGCGAGCAGTGTCACGCAGCTCGTACAGGCGCTACTCAATATTCTGAACAGCGTTCAGACGGCGAACAGCGTATTCGCGTCGACCAGCCTGCCGGTGAGCGTCAGCGCGCAGGGAACCTTTCACAACCAGGTCTTCGTGGGCCTGTTCCGGCCTGACGAGCTCGCGCGCCCGCGCTGGTACGGCAACCTGAAGCAATACAAGATCACGTACGACCCGACTACCGATTCGCTGTCGCTCGCGGATCGGGAAGGCAATCTCGCCTTGAACTCGGCAACGGGATTCTTCAATCCCAACGCCATCAGCTACTGGACAGAGCAAAGCCAATTCTGGATGAACAACAAGAAAGGCACGCCACCCAGCGCATCGGACGAACCCGACGGCGAGGTGGTCGAGAAGGGCGGCGCCGCGCAGCGACTTCGAATCGATTATGCGACCAGCCAGTCGACGCGCAGGGTCTACACATGCATTACCTGTCCGATCGGCACCACCCTGACAGTTGCCGCCGAGGAACGGTTCGAAACCGCGAACACGGCAATCACGCAGGCCATGCTCGGCGTCGACACGGCGACGGCGCGTGACACGCTGATCAACTGGGTGCGCGGCAACGACAATCGCGGTGACGAGAAGGGACCGAACGACGGCACGACTACCGTGCGGCCGTCGATCCACGGCGACATCCTGCACTCGCGACCCGCCGTGCTCGATTACGGCGGCAGTGTCGGCACGATCGTGTTCTACGGCGGCAACGACGGCATGGTGCACGCCGTGAACGCGAACCAAACTGGTACCGGCGCCGGCAGCGAGCTATGGGCGTTCGTGCCGTCGGAGTTCTTCGGTCGCCTGAACCGGTTGCGCGACAATCTGCCCGAGATCCGATACCCGACGACACCGCCGGGTGCCAACGCGACACCGCGCGATTATTTCGTCGACGGCACCATTACCGCCTATCGTAAGTTCACGTCGAGCGGGGATCTCGAGCGGGTAATGATCTTCGTGTCGATGCGTCGCGGAGGGCGGCTACTGTACGCGTTCGATGTAACGACCCCCAGCGAACCGCAATTTCTGTGGCGCAAGTCGAGCGCCGACATTCCCGGCCTTGGACAGACATGGTCCGAGCCGCGCCTCGTCAAGGTTCGCGGCAACGCGAATCCGGTGCTCGTGTTCGGCGCCGGTTACGATGCCACCGCCGAAGACGCGTTGCCGGCTGGCGCGGTCACAATGGGCAATGCCGTGCTGATCGTCGATGCGCTGACCGGCGAGCTCGTTCGTTCGCTACCGACCGATCGCAGCGTGCCGGCCGCGGTGGCCGTGATCGATGTCGACTTCGACAACTACGCTGATCGGCTGTATGCCGTCGATGCCGGCGCGAACGTCTACCGCGTCGACGTGGAGTCGAACACCGGCGCGACGTCGCCCGCATCGTGGACGATTACCAAGATCGCCGCGCTCAACGACAGTTCGAGCTCGCGCAAGTTCTTGTACAAGCCCGATGTCGTGCAAACCGGTGCGTTCACCGCGATCTTTGTCGGCAGCGGCAATCGCGAGCGGCCGCTTCTGACGAGCTCCAGCGATCGCTTCTACACGCTGTTCGACTACAAGGTGACCAAGGGAGCGCCGAGCGCGCCGCTGATCACCAATGCAAGTCTCGTTCCGCAGGGAACCGACGTCTCGCTTGGTACTTCGGCGGGCTGCTACCTGAATCTCGAGACGCGCGGCGAGAAGGTCGTCACGTCCGCAGTGTCGATCGGCGGCTACACGTACTTCAGCACGAACCGGCCGACGCCGCCTTCGCCGACGAGCTGCACCAATCTTGGCATCGCGAAGGGCTACGCCCTTCCGATGTTCTGCGGCACCCCGGCATCGCTGGAGTTTCCCGGTGGCGGATTGCCGCCGAGCCCGGTGATCGGAGAAGTCGACGTTATCGTGCCGCCCGGCCCGAACGATCCGCCGGGCCCGGGTGACACACGCACGGTGCCCGTGTGCATCGGCTGCCCAAACACAACAGGACCGTTGGCTCCAACGCTACCCAAGATCACCGTCGATCCGACACGCCGGCGCACCTACTGGTTCAAGAACTCGGCCCATTGATACCGTCGGTGGGGCCAGGACTTCCGCCGAAGCGGCGACCCGCGGTATAATCGCGCCCGTTCCGGAGCACGTCCGCGCACCCTTCGGGGCACCGGCGGCCGGTCGTTTCATCATCCGGGCCGTTAGCTCAGCTGGTAGAGCAGCGGACTCTTAATCCGTTGGTCGTAGGTTCGATCCCTACACGGCCTACCAATCTTTGACGATGGCCCGCATCTCGCTCGAGGTGCGGGCTTTTCGTTTGCCTGACTGATGACGACTCGATCGATCCTGACCCTTTCCTGCACCGATCGGCCCGGCATCGTTGCCGCGGTCGCGACGTTCCTTGCTTCGCAAGGCTGCAACATCCTCGAGTCGGCACAGTTCGACGACATCGACACCGGCCGCTTTTTCATGCGCGTCGTGTTCGAGCCGGTCGAGGCGCGCGCCACGCTTGCCGAGCTGGGCAGCGGGTTTCCCGCGATTGCTGCATCGTTCGACATGACGTGGGAGCTCCACGACGCCGGCGTGCACCCGCGCGTGCTGATCCTCGTCTCGAAGCAGGATCATTGTCTGAACGATCTGCTCTACCGATATCGGATTGGCGCAATGCCGATGGAGCCGGTCGCGGTCGTGTCGAACCACCGCGATACCTACAAGCTCGCCGCGTCGTACGACGTGCCGTTCCACCATTTGCCGATTGCGCCGACGAGCCGGGTCGCGCAAGAGGCGAAGCTCGAGGCGGTGATCGACGAAACGGGCGCCGAGCTCGTCGTGCTCGCGCGTTACATGCAGGTGCTGTCCGGCCCGCTCGTCTCGAAGCTCGAAGGCCGCGCGATCAACATCCATCACGGGCTGCTGCCGTCGTTCAAGGGCGCGAAGCCCTATCACCAGGCGCACGCGCGCGGCGTGAAGCTGATCGGCGCGACCGCGCATTACGTGACGCGCGAGCTCGACGAAGGTCCGATCATCGAGCAGGAAGTCGCGCGCGTCGAGTACAACATGCGAGCCGAGGACCTCGTTGCGCTCGGCCGCGATGTCGAGTGCCTCGCGCTCGCACGCGCCGTCAAGTGCCACCTCGAGCACCGTGTGTTCCTGAACGGACAGAAGACCGTCGTGTTTCGCTAGCGGACAGCCGTCCGCCGAGCAGGATCGTCACGAACCCGGAGCGAACCGCGACACCGGTCGCTTTGCTTCCTCGATCGCCATGACGGCGTGAATTTTCGAGTCTGCGCGCGCCGAATTGCCGTTAGCCGGTAAGCGTGCTGTCCCATACAGTGGTCCCGTGGCGCAATCGCGCTGCACCGCGAACGGCGCCCGATGCGTCTCGCAGACCTTGCCACGAGAGCAGAGGACATCATGAACGCGAAAGTGCCGCATCGAACCGGGTTCTCGGCGTTGGCGAAAGCGATCGCATGCGCGCTCGCATTCGCAGCAACGGGCGCGTATTGCGGCGGCGCGCTTGCCCAGCAAGCACCTGCTTCGCCGCAAGTGTCGATTGTGCAGACAGCCCAGCACGTATCGAATCTCGAAAAGGCGTTTTGGGCCTGCGACTACACGGCGACGACGCGCGGCGTGCAGTCGACGCCGGTGGCGATGTGCACCGCGGTGACCGACGAGCTGAAGGAGGCGAAGTTCGGCGGCGACTTCGACGAAATGGTCCTCTGGTGGCGGCAGAACAAAACCGCGGAATTCGAAAGACTCGCGGCAGCGGATCAGCGCTGAGGATGCTCGCGTTGACCGATCAGCGTCCGGAAGAGCGTGATGTCACGCTTTCGGCGTGGGAGGTCATCCGGCCGTAGCCGACCCTGTTTCCGAAGACGGTGACGGCAAGGCCTGCGAGCACGAGCGCGGCGCCGGCCGCTTGCATCGGTGTGAGCGATTCGCCGAGAAAGATTGCGCCGCTCGCGAGCCCCGACACGGGAATCAGCAGCGCGAACGGCGAGATCAGCGCCGTTGGATAGCGGTGCAGCAGGCGGTTCCACGTCACGTAGCCGAAGAGCGTTGCGCCCCACGCGAGGAAGAGCACGCTGGCCCATGTGGTGACGCCCGCGTTCTTGATTGAGTCGATGATCGCCGGCCCGCCCTCGAACAGCCACGACAGTGCGGCGAGCGGCAACGGCGGCACGAGGCTCGACCACACGACGACTGAAAAGCCGTCGACGCGATAGTGCCCGGCGGCGCGCTTTGCGATGATGTTGCCGATCGCCCATGCGACGGCCGCGGCGACGACCAGCAGGAATCCGACGAGCGTGACGCTTGCGCCGGCGGCGAGCTTCGCCGATGCGAGCACGGCGACGCCGGCGCCGGCGACCCCAGCGCCGAGCACGTTCATCCGCGACAGCCGATCACCGAGGAACGCGACACCGAGCGCGATCGTGAAGAACACCTGCAGCTGGATCACGAGCGACGAAAGTCCGGCCGGCATGCCGAGCTTCATGCCGAGGAAGAGCAGTCCGAATTGGCAGACGCCGATCGCGAAGCCGTACGCCACCAGATCGCGCGACGGCATCGCCGGGCGCGCGACAAAGAATGCGACGGGCACCGACGCGAGCAGGAATCGCAGCGCCGCGAGCACGAACGGCGGCAAGTCGGCGAGCGCCCACTTGATCGGGACGAACGCGAAGCCCCACAGCGCGACGACGAGCAGGATCCAGGCGAGATCGCGCGCGGATAGGGCGCGCCTCAATGCGGCTCTCCGTTGTCATTCCGGGCGCAGCGAGGAATCTGTTGTTTGCGTATGGCGCGGCGCATCAACAGCGGATTCCTCGGCCGGCAAATCGACGGCCTCGGAATGACATCGGCACCTTACTTCGCCGCGGCCGCCTTCGCCACGCGCGCGAAATCGCCGCCATACGCGTACGCGATGCGGTCGGCCGCGACGTATTTCGCGAGCGCCGCGTTCGCTTGCGCGACGCTCACCGCCTCGATCGCCGCATCGAGCTTCGCGGACTCGGCGAACGTGCGGCCGAGGTAGGCCTGCGTGACGAGCGAGCCCGCGATCGTGCCGTCCTGCGTGCGCGCGATCCGCCGCTGCTGCATCAGCGCGCGCTTCGCGTCGTCGATCTCCTTCTGCGTGAGACCGCTCTTCAACGCGCGCGCGAGCTCGTCGCCGAGCGCGCCTTTCACCTTGCCGAGATTCTCCGGCGCGAAGATCGCATACACGACAAAAGTGCTGTTCGGGTCGATGTATGCGGGCTGCAGGCCGCTGCCGACGCTGTAGCTCAAGCCCTCGCGCTCGCGCACGCGGTCGGGAATGCGCGACTCGGGTGATGCGCCGAGCGCCTGGTTCGCGACGAAAAGCGCGGCGAAGTCGTCGGCGAGATCGGTGATCGGCACCTGCAGCCGCCCGTAGAGCATCGCGTTCGCCTTGTCGGGCGTCTCGAACGTCATGGCCGCCGGCGTCGTCGGCCGGTACGGCTTGGGAACGCGCGCATAGGGAGAGGGGCTCTTCCAATCGCCGAACAGCTGCTCGAGCAGCGCGCGAACCTCCGCCGGATCGAAGTCGCCGACGATCGCGATCTCGCCGTGCCCGCCGCCGATGAAGCGCGTGTAGAAATCCTTCACCGCTTCCAATGTCGTCGCGTCGAGCCGCGCGATCTCCTCTTCGAGCGTCGGCTGGTAGCGGACGTCATCGGGCGGATACGGGTTGTCGTGCCGCGCGACGGCGCGCACGACGATCTCCTGCGGATCGCTGCGCTCCTGCTCGAGCTCCGCGCGCTGCTCGCGCTTGAGCGTATCGAGTTCGGCTGCGGAGAACGCCGGCGTGCGCAGGGCTTCGGCGAGAAGCCTCAGCAGTGCGGGCAGGTTCTCGCGCACCGTCTGTCCGCTGGCGGTGATCTCGGTTGCGCTGCCGTCGATGCGAAGCTTCGCGCGAAGCTTGTCGAGCTCGTCCTCGAACGCCTGGCGGTCGTGCTTCGTCGTGCCGCGCGGCAACATATCCGCCATAAGTGCGCCAGCGGTCGATTTGCCGGCAAGCGAGCGTTCGTCGCCCTGATGCAGCCATACCTGCAGATTGACGGTGCCCCCGCGCGTCTTCTTCGGCAGCAGCCCGACCTTCATGCCGTTTGCGAGCGTCATGCGCTGCGTGCGCGCTTCGAGGTTCGACGGCGTTGGATCGAACGTTTCGCCCGCAGCGAGCGCGGCGTCACCTTTGTAGTCCTTGACGCGCGCCATCACGTCGACGTCGGGCGGATCGGGAGCACGATTGGCCGACGACGTCGGAATGAATTCGGCTACCGTGCGGTTCGCCGGCTTCAGATAGGCTTCGGCGACGCGCTGCACGTCGGCGGCGGTGAGCTTGCGCCAGTCGTCGCGGCGGATGAAGAACAGTCGCCAGTCACCGAGCGCGATCGATTCGGAGAGCTCGACGCCGAGCCGCTGCGGATTGTTGATCGCATCTTCGTGCGCCTTGAGCGCCTTCGCGCGTACGCGCTCGACCTCCGCCGCGGTGACAGGCTGCTGCCGGACGCCTTCGAGCGTCTCCATCATCGCGGCGCGCGCGGGCTCGCGCGACTCGCTCGCGGGCACTTGCGCGAAAAAGATCAGCACGCCGGGATCGTGCAACGCCCAGGCGCCGCCGTCGATCGCGGTGGCCTTCTTCGTCTCGACCAGCGCCTTGTACAGTCGGCCGGCGGGCTCGACGGTGAGGACCTCCCCGAGCGCCTCGATTGCGACGTGATCGGGATGCCCGCCAGGAATCGTCTTGTACAGCGCGCCGACGAATTGCGAATCGCCGTTGCGCCGGAGCACCACCGTCCGCTCACCGTCCTGCACCGGCTCCTTCGTGTACAGAACAGGCAGCGAGCGCGTCGGCTTCGGGATCGGGCCGAAGTCCTTCGCGATCAGCGCGAGCACCTTGCCGGGATCGAATGCGCCGGCAACCGTCAGTACGGCGTTGTCGGGCTGGTAATACATCCGGTAGTACGCCTGAAGACGGCCGATGTCGACGTTCTCGACGTCCGAGCGCGCGCCGATCGGCAGGTTGCCGTAGTTGTGCCAGTCGAACGCGGTCGACATCATCCGCTTCAGCAGCACGGAGCGCGGCACGTTCTCGCCCATCTCCATCTCGTTGCGCACGACGGTCATCTCGGTGTCGAGCTCCTTGCGCGCGACGAACGCGTTCACCATCCGGTCGGCCTCCATGGCGAGCGCCCATTCGAGGTTGACGTCGGATGCCGGGAACGTCTCGAAGTAATTCGTGCGGTCGAACGACGTCGTGCCGTTGAAGCGCATGCCGCGGCGGCCGAGCTCCTGGAAGATGTTCGCGATCGACGGCGTGCCCTTGAACATCATGTGCTCGAGCAGGTGCGCCATGCCGGTCTCGCCGTAGTTTTCCTGCCGCGAGCCGACCTTGTACGTGACGTTGACCGTCGTCGTCGGTTTGGTCGCATCGGGAAACAGCAACACCGTCAGGCCGTTCGCGAGCCGGTATTCGGTGATGCCCTCGACGCTCGGGCCCTTCGTGATGCCGGCCGGAAGATCGGCTCGCGCGGCGAACGCGACGAGCGCGAGCGTGAACAGCAAAGCAAAGCGGACGAACGCGATGGCGCGGATCATAGGCATAGGGGCTCTGAAAGAGGCGCGGAGTATACCGGTGGCGGATCGGCTTTCGACCGTGGGTCCGCCTGAAAGTGCGGACACAGTGCCGTTCACTCCGTTGGAACCCTCTGCCGCCGAGAGTACGCTACGCGCTTCCGCCGCCCGGCGGGTCTTCCACGGAGGATCGAGATGCGACATCACTACGTGCGATCGGCGGCGTCCGCCATTGCATTGGCGGCGCTCGTGGCATCGCTCCCGTTGTCTGCGGCGATTCAGCGCACGTTCGTCGCGTCGACAGGCAGCGACGCCAATCCCTGCACGCTCGTACAGCCATGCCGCTCGTTCACCGCGGCGATCGCGCAGACGAGCGCCGGCGGAGACATCGTCGTTCTCGATAGCGCGGGCTACGGCGGCGTGACGATCGGTCAGTCGGTGAACATCATCGCCCCGCCCGGCGTCTATGCCGGCGTCACCGTTTTCGGCGGCCACGGCATCACTGTGAGTGGATCCGGCATCACTGTCACGCTGAAGGGCCTCACGCTCAACGGCACCGCGCTGAACGGCATCAATTTCATCGACGGAGCCGAGCTCTCGGTCGAGGATTGCACGATCTCCGGATTCGCGGAGGGCATTCGCGGCTTCGCCCCCGGCGCTCGGCTCGTGATCCGCAACACGACGATTCGCAAGCCTAACCTCTACGGCGTGCGCCTCAAAGGCGGCAATGTCGCGCCGATCGAGGTGACCATCAGCGGCGTTCATGTGCAGGATGCCGGACAGTACGCCGCCTATATCCAGGGCGCCGTGCGCGCGCAGATCGTCGACAGCACTTTCGTGCGCGCGGCGAACCAGGCGATATTCATCGACCCGGATCTCGCGCTGCTTGCGAATCGCACCATCGTGGATTTCGTTCGCGTGCTGGCTGCCGAATCGGAGGCCGGGCTCGACTTCACCGTCGCGCTCGCCAATGTGACCGCCGAGATTTCGTTGCGCGACAGCGAAATCGCGATGAACACCAACAACGGCGTCAGTATGAACACATCGGCCGGCAGCGGATCCGCCCGGCTGTCAATCATCGATACACACATTCATCACAACGGTGCAGACGGGTTCAGCGTCCAGAACCCTGGCGGCGGCGTAAGCTTGACCGTCCTGACGCGCAACGTCATTACGCGCAATGGCGACAACGGCGTTTACGCGGGTCCGAACGCCGTCGTCCGTTCGGCCGGCGACAACCGCGTCGACAGCAACGACGGCACCGAGGTGCTGGGAACGATCACGACGTTCGGCGGCGTCTAGCGGGAAGTGCGCTCGCCACCACTCTTGGCGCTTCCGACGTGACCGGCACAATCACCGCGGCCGGTATCTGAGACCTCGCGTCAGCGCCGTTCGGCGGGCAACAGCGAAACGGCGAGAGCCGTGCCGATGGAGATTATCGCGAGAG
>WNGB01004428.1_pt1 | contig 21438 bp, 17 predicted proteins | sample 5400681 | NCBI WGS metagenome assembly WNGB01 (sample SAMN13153367, study PRJNA577476) | soil metagenome | isolation source: 115 cm soil or saprolite under grassland replicate 2 | place: USA:California | collected 2016-06-15
TCCGTCGAAGGTCCGCTCGACATGCGCATGGACCCGACGGAAGGGTTCACGGCGGCGGACCTCGTGAACCGGCTGCCCGAGCGCGAGCTGGCCGACCTCATCTACCGCTGGGGCGAGGAGCACGCGTCGCGCCGCATCGCGCGCGCGATCGTGGAGACGCGGCGGCACCGGCATTTCACCACCACCACCGAGCTGGCGGAGGTGGTGCGGCGCGCGGCCGGACGCTCGCGCCGTCCCGGCCTCCATCCCGCGACGAAGACCTTCCAGGCCCTGCGCATCCACGTCAATCGCGAGCTGGAGGGCCTGGGGCCGGCCTTGGAGCGAATCGCGGGCGTCCTCGCGCCGGGCGGACGGCTGGCCGTGATCGCGTTCCACAGCCTGGAGGACCGCGAGGTCAAGCAGACGCTGCGCGCGGCCGCCACCCGGGGATTCCGGATCCTGACCAGGAAGCCCCTCGTGCCCGGCGACGCGGAGACGGCGAGGAATCCCCGCGCCCGCAGCGCGAAGCTCCGCGCCATCGAGCGCACGGCGGTGGCCGCGTGAGGATCGACAACTCCAACGTCATTCGCGAGGTCGATCCCCGGGCCAGCCGGGACCTGTGGTGGCTGCTGGTCCTGGTGATGACGCTGGTCGGCGGGCTGGTCCTGTACGCCTGGCCGCACCTGCAGATCCGCGAGACCTCGCGCGCGCAGGACCGCATGTCCCGCCAGCGCGAGCGCCTCCTGGAGGAGAACCGCAAGCTCCGGCTCGAGAAGGCCAGCCTCGAGAACCTGCGGCGGGTGGAGAACATCGCGACCCGCGAACTCGGGCTTTCGCCGCCGCCGGCGGCGCGGGTGGTGGTGATCGAGCGCGCGCGCACCCCCGTGCCGGGGGCGCAGATGGCCAAGGAGCTCGGCACCCCGGCCGCGGCGTCGCCGGGGGGAGAGCGGAACTGATGGCGGGCGAGAGGACCACCTTCGGCGCCTCGCTGCTCGCGCCGCCCCCTTCTGCGCGTGAGCGCATGGTGCGCCTGCGCCTCATGCTCATCACGCTCTCCGCCTGCCTGTGGGTGCTCGTGATCATGGTGCGGCTGGTGCAGCTCCAGGTCATGGGCCGGGCCTTCTTCGAGCGGCAGGCCTCGCGCCAGAGCGAGCGCACCATCAACCTCGATCCGCGCCGCGGGGCCATCGTCGACAGGAGCGGCCATCCCCTCGCCGTCAGCGTGGACGTCGAGAGCATCTACGCGGTGCCGCAGGACATCGAGGATGCCGCGGGGACGGCGGCCGCCCTCGGCCGCGCGCTGTCCCTCGATGCCGGCGCGCGCAAGGAGCTGCAGGCCACGCTCGAGAAGACGCGGGCCTTCGTGTGGGTGCGGCGCAAGGTGGACCCCACCGTCGCGCGCGCGGTGCGCGCCCTGCAGCTCGACGGCGTGGGGTTCCTCACGGAGAACCGCCGCTACTACCCGCAGCGCGAGCTGGCCGCGCACGTCATCGGATACGTCGGGCTCGACAACACCGGCATGAGCGGCATCGAGTACACGTTCGAGAACGCGATCCGCGGCCACGCGGCCACAGTGGTCATCCGTACGGACGCGCGCCGGCGGGCCCTCGACCACACCGAGAAGCCCTCGACCGAGGGGCACACCGTCGTGCTCACCATCGACGAGTCGATCCAGCACGTGGTGGAGAGGGAGCTGGAGCGCTCGGTCCAGGAGACGGGCTCCATCGCGGGCGTGGCGGTGGTGATGGACCCGCGCACGGGGGAGATCCTCGCCCTGGCCAACCGCCCGACCTTCAACCCGAACAAGTTCGGCGCCTATCCCAGCTCGCGCTGGCGCAACCGCGCCGTGGCCGACGCCTACGAGCCGGGCAGCATGTTCAAGATCATCACCGCCGCCGCCGGCCTCGAGGAGAAGGTGGTCGATCCGGACGAGATGATCGACTGCGGCCACGGCTTCCTGGAAGTGGCGGGGATCCGCATCAACGATCACAAGGTCTTCGACCAGCTCTCCTTCCGCGACGTCATGGCCAAGTCCAGCGACGTGGGCGTGGCCCGCGTCGCCCAGCGCCTGGGCCGTGACAACTTCAACCGCTACCTGCGGCATTTCGGCTTCGGCGCCGCCACCGGCGTCGAGCTGCCCGGGGAGTCGGGCGGGCTGTTGCGGCCACTCAACCGCTGGAGCGCGCTGAGCCTGCCCACGCTGTCGTTCGGGCAGGAGATCGGCGTCACCGCCTTGCAGATGACGGCGGCGGTGGCGGCGGTGGCCAACGGCGGCTACCTGATGAAGCCCACGATCATCCGGCAGATCGAAGACAGCGAGGGGCGCGTGGTGCGCGAGGCGCGGCCCACCGCCGTGCGGCGCGTGCTCGATCCCGCTACCGCCGACCGGCTGACCGACATCCTGCGCGGGGTCGTGCTCAAGGGCACCGGCCATCGCGCGGCCATCCCCGGCTACGCGGTGGCGGGCAAGACGGGCACCGCCCAGAAGGTCGAGCCCGGCGGCAAGTACTCGATGGTGGACCACGTCGCGTCCTTCGTGGGCTTCGTGCCCGCCTCGCGCCCGGCCCTGGTCGTGCTCGTCTCCCTCGACACGCCCAAGGGCCCCGCCAACGAGGGCGGCGACGTGGCGGCGCCGCTCTTCGCGCGCATCGCCGAGCCCGCGCTCCGCCGGCTGGCGGTTTCTCCGGACGATCCCGACCGGGTCCTGCGCGCGACGGGCCTGCCCAGCGACAACGTGCACCTGGCCGCCTACGAGCCGGTGCCCGCGGCCAGCCCCACCAGCCCGGCCGAGCCCGGCTTCATGCCCGACCTCCGCGGCACCTCCGCCCGCGAAGGGGCGACCTCCGCCGCGCGCCTGGGCCTCATCGTCGAGCTGAAGGGATCCGGCCGCGTGGTGAAGCAGGCGCCCGAGCCGGGGGCGGAGATCGAGGCGGGGATGACCTGCGTCCTCCAGCTCGGAGGCACGCCGTGAACCTGCGCGAGCTGGCCGCGCGCCTGCCCGGTGCCGTCCTCAGCGGGGACGGCGAGACCGCCATCACCGCCGTCACGCACGACTCGCGCAAGGCGGGGCCGGGCGCGCTCTTCGTCGCCATCAAGGGACTGGCCGCCGACGGCAACCAGTTCGTGGAGGCGGCGCGCAAGAAGGGCGCGGCCGCCATCGCGTCCGAGCAAGAGGCCCCGCCGGGATCGACGTGGCTGCAGGTCCCGGACGCGCGGGAGGCGCTGGCCCAACTCTCCGCGGCCGTGCTCGGCGATCCCGCGCGCGCGCTCGAGCTCGTCGGCGTCACCGGCACCAACGGCAAGACCACCACGACCTATCTCGTCGACGCCGCCCTGCGCGCGGCCGGCCACCAGGTCGGCCTGCTCGGCACCGTGCTCTACCGGATCGGCGACCGGATGGCGGACGCGACCCGGACGACGCCGGAGTCGTCGGACCTGCAGGGGCTGTTGCGCGAGATGGTGGACGCGGGCTGCTCGCACGCCGTGCTCGAGGTCTCGTCGCATTCCCTCGAGCTCAAGCGCGTCGCGGGCCTCGAGTTCCGGGTGGCCGTGTTCACCAACCTGACGCGCGACCACCTCGACTTCCACGGCGACATGGATTCGTACTTCCACGCCAAGCGGAAGCTGTTCGCGGAGCTCGTCCGGCCCGACGGGCGCTCCGTGATCAACGCCGACGACGACCGCGCGGCCGAGCTCATCGCGGTCTCGCGCGCGCCCGTCTGGACCTATGGCGTGGACACGCCGGCGGACTTCCAGGCCGAGGAGGTCCGCCTGGACCTGGACGGCACGCGCTTCCGCATCCGCAGCCCGCTGGGCACCCACGAGGTGCGCAGCGCCCTCGTCGGCCGCTTCAACGTCCAGAACGTGCTGGCCGCCTTCACGGCCGCGGTGGCGGCCGGAGTCGCGCCCGAGGTCGCCCTGCGCGGGCTGGCCACGGTGAAGGGCGTGCCCGGGCGGCTCGAGCGCGTGGCCGGAGCGACGGGCTTCGCGGTCATCGTGGACTACGCGCACACGGACGACGCGCTCAAGAACCTGCTGGAGACGGTGCGCGAGCTCGGCCCCTCCCGCGTCATCACCGTCTTCGGCTGCGGCGGCGACCGCGATCGCACGAAACGGCCGCTCATGGGCGCGGTGGCCTCGCGACTCAGCGACGTCGTCATCGTCACGTCGGACAACCCCCGCTCCGAGCGCCCGGAGGCTATTCTCGAAGAGATACAGAGGGGGATGAACGGCGGCCGCAAGGCCGAGCGCCACGCGATCGTGGACCGTCGCGAGGCGATCGCGCGCGCGCTGGAGATGGCCCGTCCCGGCGATGCCGTCGTCATCGCGGGCAAGGGGCACGAGACCTACCAGGTCCTGCGGGACCGCACCGTTCCCTTCGACGACCGGCAGGTGGCCCGGGACATCCTGTCCCGCGTTCCCGCCCGGTCGGGGAAGCCATGAAGGGGGCATCCGTGACCGCGCCCAACAACACCCTCACCCTGGACGAGATCGCCCAGGCCACTGGTGGCCGAGTGGATGGCGGTGGACCGGCGGCCACCGTCGCCGGGGTCTCCATCGACTCCCGCACCCTCGCCAAGGGCCAGCTCTTCGTGGCCGTCAAGGGCCCGAACTTCGACGGGCACGACTTCGTGGGCGCGGCCATCGAGAAGGGCGCTCCCGCGGCCATGGTGCATCGCGACGTGACCGTGCCCCAAGGGTTCCCGCGCCTGCGCGTGGCCGAGACCACCCAGGCCCTGAAGGACCTGGGCCGCCACGTCCGCCTGAAGGCGGGCGTCCCCGTGGTGGCCGTCACCGGCTCCGCGGGCAAGACCACGACGAAAGAGATGACGGCGGCGCTGCTGGGCACGCAGGGGCTCGTCCTCAAGACGGAAGGCAACCTCAACAACCAGTACGGCCTCCCGCTGACCCTGCTGCGGCTCTCTCCCGAGCACCGGTTCGCGGTGCTCGAGCTGGGCATGTCCGCGGCGGGCGAGCTGCGCGAGCTGTCAAAGATCGCGCGTCCCGACGTGGCCATCATCACCATGGTCGCGCCCGTGCACCTCGAGTTCTTCGATTCCGTGGACGCGATCGCGGCGGCGAAGGCGGAGATCCTGGAAGGGCTCGACGCCAATGGAGCGGCCGTCCTCAACTGGGAAGACGCGCGCGTCCGGCGCATCGGCGAGCAGCGCAAGGGACGGACGCTGTGGTTCGGGCGTGACCGCGCCTGCGACGTCTCCGCGGAGAACTGGCGGGGCACCATCCACGGCATGCGCTTCGACCTGCGCGTGGACGGCCAGAGCTACGACGTGGCCCTGCCCCTGCCCGGCCCCCATTTCCTGCTGAACTTCCTGGCCGCCACCGCGGCCGCGCACCACATCGGCGTCCCCATGGAGGCGATCGTGGAGGCGGCCACCCACCTCAAGGCGGCCAAGAGCCGCGGGCAGGTCCGCCGGCTGGGCGAAGGCGTCACCCTCCTGGACGACAGCTACAACTCGAACCCGGCGGCGGTGGAGGCGGCGGTGACCGCGCTCGACATGGCCGCGCCGGGGCGCCGCGTCGTGTTCCTGGGCGACATGCTGGAGCTGGGAAAGGCGGGGCCGGAGCTGCATCGGGAGACGGGGGCGAAGCTGGCCGGCCGCGCCGACTTCGTGGTCGGGGTGGGCGCGCTGGGTCGCGAGTTCGCGGAAGGGGCACGGCGCGCCGGCCTGCCCGCGTCCGCGCTGCGCGACTTCGCGGACTCCGAGGTGGCCGCCCGCGAAGCGGCCGCGCTCGTGAAGCCGGGCGACGCCGTGCTCGTGAAGGGCTCGCGCGGCGCGCGCATGGAGAAGGTCGTGGAGGCGTTGGTGGCCCGGTTCGGGGAGAAGGAGAGCTAGCGTGCTCTACCACCTCCTGTACCCCCTCCACACGCAGGTGTCCGGGTTCAACGTGATCCGGTACATCACGTTCCGCACCGCGGTGGCCAGCCTGACCGCGCTCTTCCTCGTCCTGATCCTGGGCCCCTGGATGATCGAGCGCCTGCGCCGGCTCCAGGTCGGCCAATACATCCGGGAGGAAGGCCCCCAGGCGCACCAGTCCAAGAAGGGCACGCCGACGATGGGCGGCCTGCTCATCCTGGCCGGCATCGTGATCCCCACCCTCCTGTGGGCCAACCTCACGAACCGCAACGTGTGGATCGCCGTCCTGTCCACCCTCGCCTTCGGCGCCATCGGCTTCGCCGACGACTACCTGAAGGTCGTGAAGAAGCAGAACCTGGGCCTGAGCGGCCGCAGCAAGCTCTATTTCCAGCTCGCCATCGGCTTCGTGATCGGGGTCATCGTGTACGGCTTCGCCCGCGTCGATCCCGCGAGCTACTCGACGCGGATCACCGTACCGTTCTTCAAGAACCTCCTGCCCGACCTGGCCCTGCTCTACATACCGTTCGCGGTGCTGTTCGTCGCCTTCGCTTCGAACGCGGTGAACCTCACCGATGGTCTGGACGGCCTCGCCATCGGGACGACGCTGATCGCCGCCGCCGCCTTCACGGTGCTCACCTACCTGACCACGCACGCGGTGTTCTCCCGCTACCTCGACCTGATCTTCCTGCCGCGGGGCGCGGAGCTGACCATCTTCTGCGGCGCGATGGTGGGGGCATCCATGGGGTTCCTGTGGTGGAACTGCTATCCCGCCCACATCTTCATGGGGGACGTGGGATCGCTGGCCCTGGGGGGTGCGCTGGGCACGATCGCGATCCTCATCAAGCAGGAAGTGCTGTTCTTCAGCGTCGGCGGGTTGTTCGTCATCGAGGCCCTCTCCGTGATCCTGCAGGTGGTGTCTTTCCAGCTGCGCGGCAAGCGCATCTTCCGCATGGCCCCCCTGCACCATCACTTCGAGCTCATCGGCTGGAAGGAAACGCAGGTGGTGGTGCGCTTCTGGATCGTGGCCTTCATCTTCGCGCTGCTCAGTCTCACCACGGTGAAACTGCGATGAAGAACCGCAACAACGGAAAACGAGATAGAGGCTCGTCCCACGGATGGCTGGCCATCTACGAACGCCGCAGATCGCCAGGAAGAGGAACAGCACTATGACCTCGAACGCGTGAGAGCGCCATGGAGCTGGAGGGGAAAGACGTCGTCATTGTCGGCCTTGCGCGGTCAGGCATTGCCGCCGCGGCGCTCTGCGCGCGGCGCGGCGCGCGGGTCGTGGCCACCGATCGGAAAGGGCCGAGCGAGCTTCCGCCGGAAGTGATGAACCTGGAGAAGCAAGGCGTGCGCCTGGAACTCGGTGGTCATCGCCGGGCGACCTTCACCGGCGCCGCGATGATCGTCGTGTCTCCAGGCGTGCCCTCGACGATGCCCGAGCTGCAGGCCGCACGCGCGGCGGGGGTTCCGGTGGTGGCCGAGCTCGAGCTGGGCTTCCGGCTGTTGAAGGGGACGGTGGCCGCGATCACGGGCACGAAGGGCAAGTCCACGACGACGGCGGCCATGGGCGCGATGCTGAGCGAAGCCGGCGGCGACGTGCGGGTGGGCGGCAACATCGGACAGGCCGTCACCGGGATCGTGGACGGCTCGACCGACGACACGACGTTCGTGCTCGAGGTTTCCAGCTTCCAGCTCGAGGGGACGGATACGTTCCGGCCGCACGTCGCCGTCTTCCTGAACCTCTCCGCGGATCATCTCGACCGCCACGCCAGCTACGAGGAGTACGCGCAGGCCAAAGCCCGCATCTTCGCGAGCCAGACCGCGGACGACTGGGCGGTGGTGAACGCGGACGATCCGGCGGTGCTCGCGCTCGCGCGACAGGGAAAGGCACGGCCCGTCGCCTTCCACCCCTCCGCACGCGCCGCCGAGGGGGCGTTCTTCGACCGCGGGTTGGCGCGGCTCAAGACGGCGGGGCTCGACGAGGTCCTCTTCGATCGCGCCTACGTGCGGCTGCCCGGCGACCACCTCGCCTCCGACATGCTGGCCGCGGCCACCGCCGCCCGCTTGATGGGGGCGCCGGTGGACGCGATCCGCCGGGCCGTCCGCTCCTACACCGGCGTGGAGCACGTCCTCGAGCGGGTGGAGGAGATCGCGGGCGTCTCGTTCTTCAACGACTCCAAGGCCACCAACGTCGAGGCGGCGCGCAAGAGCCTGGAAGCGTTCCCGGGTGTCGTGCTGCCGATCCTCGGCGGCCGCTACAAGGGCGGGGACTTCGCGGACCTCGCTCCCGGATTGCGCGCGCACGGCAAGGCGGTGCTGGCCATCGGCGAAGCCACCCCGCGCATCGTGGCCGCCCTGGCGGCGGTGATCCCCGTCGTCCCCTGCGACTCGCTGCGCGAGGCGGTGGAGCGCGGCTTCGCGCTGGCCACCGCCGGCGACACCGTGCTGCTGGCGCCCGCCTGCTCGTCGTTCGACATGTTCGAGGACTACGCCGCCCGCGGGCGCGCCTTCAAGGACGAAGTGCGGCGCCTGGCCGCCACCGCGGCCCCGCCGGAGAAGCGCAGTGGCTAAGAAGATCTCCTCGGACAGCTCGCTCTTCGCCGTGACCGTGGCCCTGCTCGGCGTGGGCCTGGTCATGGTGTGGAGCGCGTCGTCCGGCCTGGCCCAGGAGCGCTACGGCAACGCGTACTACTTCCTGATCCGGCAGGTGGTGTGGGCGTGCGTCGGCCTCGTCTCCATGGTGGCGGCCATGCGCACGGACTACCGCAAGCTGCGCCATCCCGCCGTCGTCTACTCCGCGGTGCTGGCCACCCTCGTCCTCCTCATCGCCGTCCTGTTCCTGCCCGCGGTCAACGACACGCACCGCTGGATCCGGCTGGGATCGCTCTCGTTGCAGCCGGCGGAGGTGGCCAAGCTCTCGACCATCCTCTTCCTCGCCTACCACCTGGAGCGGCGCGGCGAGAACGTCAACGAGTTCCTGCCCTCGCTCTTCCCGGTGCTGCTGCTGCTGGGGTGGTTCGCGTTCCTCATCTTCATCCAGCCCGACCTGGGCAGCGCGGCCACCGTGATCCTGATCGGCTGCGTGATGCTGTTCCTGGCCGGCGTGCGGCTGCGCTACTTCGCGGCCCTCACCGTGCTCGGCCTGCCCGTCGTGTACCAGGCCATCATGATGGCCGCCTATCGCCGTGACCGCATCGAGGCCTACCTCAACCCCTGGTCCGACGCGCGCGGCTCCGGCTACCAGATCATCCAGAGCCTCATCGCGGTGGGCACCGGCGGCCTCACCGGCGTGGGTCTCATGGAAGGGCGGCAGAAGCTCTTCTACCTGCCCTATCCCTACAGCGACTTCATCTACGCGGTCATCGGCGAAGAGCTGGGCCTGCTGGGGGCGGGGGCGGTGGTGCTGGGATTCGTCCTCCTCCTCTGGCGCGGAGTGCGCGCGGCCTGGAAGGCCCCGGACGCCTTCGGCACCTTCCTGGCCGCGGGCCTGACCCTGTCCATCGTCCTCCAGGGACTCATCAACGTGAGCGTCGTGCTGGGCCTGCTGCCGACCAAGGGCATTCCCCTGCCCTTCATCAGCGCGGGCGGGTCCTCGCTGCTGTTCACCCTCGTGAGCGTCGGCCTCCTCCTCAACATCACCCAGCATGCGGACTGACCCATGGCACGAACCATCCTCATCGCGGCCGGCGGCACGGGGGGCCACCTCTTCCCCGGCATTGCCGTGGCGGACGAGCTCAAGGCCCGCGATCCGCAGGCGCGCGTCGTCTTCGTGGGGACGCCCCGAGGTCTGGAATCGCGCCTCGTGCCCAAGGCCGGATACGAGCTGGAGGTGCTCCCCATCCTGCCCCTCAACGGGGTGGGGTTCGCGCGGATGGTCAAGGGCGTCCTCGCTCTCCCCTCGGCGATGGTCAAGGCCGTCCAGCTCGTCCGTCGCCTCCGTCCGGAGGCCGTGCTGGGGGTGGGCGGATACGCGGGAGGCCCGATCGTCATCGTGGCCGCGCTGCTCCGCATCCCGACCGTCGTGCTCGAGCCCAACGCGAAGCCGGGGTTCACGAACCGCGTGCTCAAGCCTTTCGTGCGCCACGCCGCCTGCTCGTACGAGGAGACGCGGCGCGAGTTCGGGAGCAAGGGCGTGGTGACCGGCAACCCCGTGCGCGGGGGCTTCGCCAAGCTCGCTCCCAAGTGGCACGTCCCGCCCCTGACCCTGCTCGCGTTCGGAGGCAGCCAGGGCGCGCGCATCATCAACCGCACGCTGGTGGCGGCGATTCCGCGGCTACCCGGACCCGAGCAGCTCAAGCTCGTCCACCAGACCGGGCCCGCCTCGCGCGACGAGGTCGCGGAGGGGTACAACGCGGCCGGGCGCAAGGCGGAGGTGCTCGCCTTCCTGGACGACATGGAGACGCGCTTCGCCCAGGCCGATCTCGTCCTGTGCCGCAGCGGGGCCACCACCGCCGCCGAGCTGACCGCGGCGGGCAAGGCCTCCGTGCTCGTTCCCTTCGCCCGGGCCGCCGACGACCACCAGCGCGGCAATGCCCGCGCCCTGGAGGCGGCGGGGGCCGCCCGCATGATCGAGGAGAAGGACCTCACTCCGGAACGGCTGGCCGCGGTCGTGACGGAGCTGCTGAGCGATCCCGCGAAGCTGACCGCGATGGAAGAGGCGGCGCGGAAGCTGGCGCGTCCGGATGCGGCGGCGCGGGTGGCCGATCTCCTGGAGGGGAAGGTGGCCTGATGTTCGGCAACATCCGCCACATCCATTTCGTCGGCGTCGGCGGCAGCGGGATGAGCGGCATCGCGGAGGTGCTGCTCAACCTCGGCTACGTCGTCTCCGGCTCGGACCAGAAGCGGTCACCGGTGACGGACCGGCTGGCCGCGCAGGGCGCGCGCATCGCGGAAGGCCACGCGGCCGCCAACGTGGAGGGCGCCCACGTGGTCGTGATCTCGACTGCGGTGCGCCCGGCCAATCCCGAGGTCGTGGAGGCGCGCCGCCTGGGCATCCCCGTGATCCCCCGCGCGGAGATGCTGGCCGAGCTGATGCGCCTCAAGTACGGGGTGGCGGTGGCGGGCAGCCACGGGAAGACCACGACCACGTCGATGATCGCGATGGTCCTGGACAAGGGGGGCCTCGACCCCACGGTGGTGGTGGGCGGTCGGCTGGGGGTCCTGGGCTCGGGCGCGCGCCTGGGCCGCGGCGATTTCATGGTCGCGGAAGCGGACGAGTCCGACCGGTCGTTCCTCAAGCTCTCGCCCACGATCGCGATCGTCACCAACATCGACCGCGAGCACCTCGACACCTACAAGGACCTCGCGGACGTGCAGGAGGCCTTCCTCGGCTTCCTGAACAAGGTGCCCTTCTACGGCGCGGGCGTGGTGTGCCTGGACGACGGGCCGATCCAGGACATCCTGCCGCGGGTGGAGCGCCGCATCGTCACCTACGGCCTGAGCCCGCAGGCGCAGGTCTCGGCGCGCGACGTGCGGCTGAGGCCAAGCGGGGCGGCCTACCTGGCCTCGGCGGGCGAGCGCACGCTGGGCGAGATCGAGCTGGACGTGCCCGGCGCGCACAACGTCCTCAACTCGCTGGCCGCGGTCGCGGTGGGGCTGGAGCTGGCCGTCCCCTTCGAGAGCATCCGCCAGGGACTGGCCGCCTTCACCGGCGTCGACCGGCGGTTCCAGATCCGCGGGGAGGCGGGCGGCGTGCTGGTGGTCGACGACTACGGCCACCACCCGACGGAGATCCGCGCGACGCTCGAGACCCTGCGCGGCCGGGCGGGCAGCCGCCGCACGGTGGTGCTGTTCCAGCCGCATCGCTACACGCGCACGCAGCATCTGTGGGACGAGTTCTGCCGCGCCTTCCACCTGGCCGACCTGCTGTTCCTCGTGGACATCTATCCCGCGGGCGAAGAGGCGGTCGCGGGAATCACCTCGGAGGCCCTGGCGGAAGCGATCGCGCGCCGCGGACATCGGCAGGTCCTCTACGTGGGTGATCTGCGCGCGGCGACGGAGCGCCTCGCCCGGGAAGTGAAGGAAGGCGACGTCGTGCTGACCCTGGGGGCGGGCAGCGTGTGGACGGCGGGGGACGAGCTGCTCAAACGACGAGAGGCGGGGGGTCGATGACTGATCGCGCATCGACCCACTCCGAATCCCGCGTTCCGACGCAGCGCCGCCTCATCGTCCCGCCGGCTCCCGACCTCCCGCTCGATCCCGTCCGCGAGCCGCTGGACGACGCGCCGTTCCTGCGTCCGGAACGCCGCGCGCGCGTGCGCCAGCGGCGCCGGGGCTGGACCTACCGCACGGTCCTGGCCCTGCAGCTCGGAGCCGCGCTGCTCATCGCGGTGAGCGTCGTCTGGACCGGCTATGCGAAGGTCATGGCGAGCGAGCGGTTGCGCGTGGGCAAGGTGGAGGTGCGCGGCGGCCACTTCCTCTCCGAGGGAGAGGTCCGCGAGCTGCTGGGGCCGGCGGTGGGGGAGAACATCCTCAGCCTCGACATCGACGGGCTGAAATCGCGCCTGCGCGCGTCGCCCTGGGTCGCGGACGCCACCGTCTCGCGCAACCTGCCCGACACCGTGCGCGTCGAGATCCGCGAGCGCGTGCCCCTCGCCCTGGCCGAGATGGAGCGCCTCTATCTCATGGACGGCGACGGCGCCCTCATCGACATCTACGGGCCGCGGACGGCCGGCTTCGACCTCCCCATCGTGCGGGGGCTGGCCCACGTCGACGCCGAGGTCCGCCGCGATCGTGCCGGCCGCGCCGGCGCGCTGCTCCGCGACCTCGGCGAGCGGGCGGGCGAGATCTCGGAGGTCGAGGTCCAGCCCTCGGGCGACCTGCGCGTCGTCCTGCGCGGGGCGGGCGAGGTGGTGCTCATGGGCGCCCCCCCGTACCGCAGCCGCTTCGTCACCTTCCTGGGGCTGCGCCAGGAGTTGCACGAGCGCTGCCCGCGCGCGGAGTACTTCGACCTGCGCTTCACGGGCCGCATCTACGCCAAGGAGCCGCCGGAGGCCGTGGGGCCACGGCCGGGCACCGAAGCCTCGCCGGTGCCGGCGGCGCTGCCGGATACGCACGAGGTTCCGTCAGGACCCCGTATCGAGCCGATCCATGCCGATGCCGTGAGGGAAGGGGGGTAGGTGGCGAAGAAGAAAGAACGCTATGTGGTTGGCCTCGACGTGGGCACGCACAAGGTGTGCGCGATCGTGGCCGAGATCACCGAGGAAGGGCGCCTCGACGTCATCGGCATCGGCCAGGCCGAGAGCAAGGGCCTGCGCAAGGGGGTCGTCATCAACCTCGAGGCCACCGTCGACTCCATCAAACGCGTGGTGGAGGAGGCGGAGCTCATGGCGGGGGTCGAGATCGGCTCCGCCTACGTGGGCCTGGCCGGCACCCACATCCGCGGGTTCAACTCGCGCGGCGTGATCGCCGTCTCCAACAAGAACCGCATCATCGAGCGCGAGGACGTGGCCCGGGTCATCGAGGCGGCCAAGGCCGTGGCCATCCCCCTCGACCGCGAGATCCTGCACGTCCTGCCCCAGGAGTTCGTGGTCGACGACCAGGACGGCATCGGGGATCCCTCCGGCATGACGGGCACGCGTCTCGAGGTCAACGTCCACGTCATCACTTGCGCTTCCACCGCGGCCCAGAACACGGTGACCTGCGTCAACCGGGCCGGCCTCGAGGTGACGGACACCGTCCTCACCCAGCTCAGTGCGGCCGAGGCCTGCCTGACCACCGACGAGAAGGAGCTGGGGGTCGCCCTGGTCGACATCGGGGGGGGGACGACCGATCTGGCCATCTTCGAAAAGGGCTCGTTATGGCACACGGCTGTGCTACAGGTCGGCGGCGAGCATTTCACGAACGACGTCGCCGTGGCCCTGCGGACCCCGGTGAACGAGGCGGAGAAGATCAAGAAGAAGCATGGGTGCGCGCTGGTCTCGATGATTCCGGAGGACGACTCGATCGAAGTTCCCTCGGTCGGAGGGCGCAAGCCCCGGATCATGGCCCGCCAGGTGCTGGGCGACGTGCTCCAGGCGCGGGCGGAGGAGATCTGCCAGCTCGCCCTGACCGAGATCCGGCGCGCCGGCTTCGACCGGAGCCTCAACAGCGGCGTGGTGCTGACGGGCGGGGGGGCCATCCTCGAGGGCATGCCGGAGATCGCGGAGCAGATCTTCGACATGCCCGTGCGGCGTGGCACGCCCTCCGGGATCGGGGGCCTCGTGGACGTGGTGGCCAGCCCCGTCTATTCGACCGCGGTCGGCCTCGTGCTGTGGGGCTACCGCAACCGGGAGCGCCGCGGAGTCGGAATGATGCGGCCGGCGGCGACGGGCACCTTCGGCAAGGTGACGGGAAGGCTGATGGGATGGCTTTCGGATTTTTTCTGACCAGTGATCGGATTCAGGGCGGCCGACCGCAGAGCGAGGCGGCGCCGCGCAGCGGCGGCGATCTCGCGAGGGGGGTTGCAGGGGGGGAGCCTACTGCGTTCGCGATGGTCAGTAGCGTTCCACCCCTGCCTAAATAAGGAGGCGCGATGGACCTGAAAGAGGGCGCCGTCTTTCCTCCGGTTCCGGTGACGCACAAGCGCGTGCGGGAGGCCGTCCGTCCGGGTGTGTTCCTGCCCCGCGACGGCGAGCCTCGCTGCGAGATGTGCGGGTCCTCCGTCATCGCCTCCCATTGCAAGCGCATCTGCCTGCGCTGCGGGTTCATGACCGGGTGTTCCGAAGGGATCTAGGAGAACTTCATGCCTAACGAGACCAACGAAGGGCCGGGCCGCATCACCTTCGCCGACGACGAGACGCGCGGCGCCCACATCAAGGTGGTGGGGGTCGGTGGCGGAGGGGGCAACGCGATCAGCCGCATGATCGCCTCCGGCCTGCAAGGGGTGGAGTTCATCGCCATCAACACGGACCTGCAGGCGCTGCGGACCAACCGCGCGCCGGTGAAGATCCAGATCGGCGGGAAGCTCACCAAGGGCCTCGGCGCGGGCGCCAACCCGGACGTGGGGCGCCAGGCCGCGGTCGAGGACACGGAGAAGGTGTGCGACGCCCTCGAGGGTTCGGACATGGTGTTCATCACCACCGGACTCGGCGGCGGCACCGGCACCGGCGCCGCCCCGGTGGTGGCGTCGATCGCCAGCCAGCTCGGCGGCGACAGCGGCAGCGTGCTCACCGTCGCCGTCGTCACCCTGCCCTTCAGCATGGAGGGCAAGCGGCGCATGGCCCAGGCCATGGAGGGCCTGGCCCAGCTCCGCGAGTGCGTGGACAGCGTGATCGCCATCCCGAACGACCGCCTGCTGCAGACCGTGGCGCGCCACACCCCCGTGTCGGAGGCCTTCCGCGTGGCGGACGACGTCCTGCGCCAGGCCGTGCAGGGCATCTCCGACATCATCACCGTGCCCGGTCAGATCAACCTCGACTTCGCGGACGTGCGCGCGGTCATGAAGGGCATGGGCCAGGCCGTGATGGGCACCGGCATCGGCGAGGGCGAGAACCGCGCGGTGGAGGCGGCGCAGCGCGCGATCTCCAACCCCCTGCTCGAGGACAGCTCGATCGAGGGCGCGCGGGGGATCATCGTGAACATCACGGGCGGCAGCGACCTCAGCCTGGCCGAGGCCTCGGAGGCCACCAGCCTCATCACGAAGGTGGCGGATCCGGAAGCCAACGTCATCTACGGCATCGTGACCGACGAGTCGATGGGAGACGCGGTCAAGGTGACGGTCATCGCCACCGGCTTCAACAAGGGCGCCCGCAAGGTCGCGCCCACGCCGGTCGATCTCGCCAACTACGTCGGGCCGTCTGCGCAGTCCGCGGCCCATCCCCAGGCGGAGGCGGGTGGCTTCTACCGCAAGACGCCGAATGCGAAGGCGGCATCGGGCGGGGGCCGGCTCGACCTGGACGTCCCGGCGTTCCTGCGCAAGCAGGGAGGCGGGGGCAGCGGGGTCGAATGACGCTCGGCTCCCAGGTGGCGGGGCCGCGACCTTCTCGCGGTCCCGCGCCAGACCCCGACTGCTCGGTCGTCATCGTCAACTACCACCGCGAAGAGCTGCTCCGTCACTGCCTGGAGAGCCTTCCCTCCTCCGCCGACCCGGTTTCGCTCGAGATCATCGTCGTCGACAACTCGGGGATGGCCCGCCGGTCGGGAGCGCTCGATGCCTTCCCCGAAGCCCGGCTGATCGAGGCCGGCGGCAACGTCGGCTTCGCGCGCGCCTGCAACCTCGGCATGGCCGCGGCGCGCGGTCGCCATCTCCTGCTCCTCAACCCGGACACCGTCGCCCACCCGGGGGCGGTGGCCACGCTGTCGCGCCACCTCGACGCCTTCCCCGCGGTCGGCGTCGTGGCCGCCCGCCTGCTCAACCCGGATGGGACGCTGCAGTACTCCTGCCGCCGGTTTCCCCGGCCCCTGTCCATCTTCTTCGGCCGCTACGCGCTGCTCACCCGCTTGTTCCCGGGCAACCCCGTCTCCAGCGACTACCTCTACCTCGACTGGGACCACGCCTCGACGCGTCCCGTGGATTGGGTGTCGGGCGCGTGCCTCATGGTGCGTCGCGAAGTGTTCGACCGCGTGGGCGGCCTCGACGACGGCTACTTCCTGTTCGTGGAGGACATGGACTGGTGCCGCCGCATCCGCGACGCCGGCCAAGAGGTCGTTTACGTGTCGGAGGCGGAAGTCACCCATCGCGTCGGGGCCAGCCGCGGCCCCGTCCCCTCCTGGGTGATGTGGGAGCGGCACCGGAGCATGCTGCGATACGTCCGCAAGCATTTCGCGTGGCCTGCGGCCTTGGTGATGCTCGCCGCCCTGGGCCTGGCCGTGCGCGGCGGGTTGGCCATCCTCGAAGACCGGATCCGCGGCCGTCGGTCGCATCCTCCGGAGACCCTCCGTCCGCGGCCGCTGCCGGAGCCCTCGGCGGGCGCATCCGTGAGCCGTGCCGGACAGGCCGCGCAGGTCCCCTTGACCGCGCGCCTCCCGCCCGGCTGAAGCGCGCGGCATGATTCGGGACCTGGTCCGTTACGGCCCGCTCATCCGCAACCTGGTCCTCAAGGAGCTCACGCTCAAGTACCGGGGATCGGTCCTGGGCGTGGCGTGGTCCCTTGCGCACCCCGCGCTCCTCCTTCTCGTCTACACGCTGGCCTTTCGGCAGGTGCTGCGCGTCCCCGTGCCGCACTACCCGTTCTTCCTGCTGGTGGCGCTGCTGCCCTGGAACTTCTTCGCCGCCGCCGCCAGCGCCGCCACCGGCGCGATCGTCCTCAACGGGTCGCTCCTCCGGAAGGCGGCCTTCCCGCGCGAAGCGCTGCCGATCGCGAGCGTACTCTTCGTCTTCGCCCAGCTCCTGCTCGCCCTGGCCGTCTTCCTGCCCGCCATGGCTCTGGCCCGCGGGCCCGGCCTGAAATGGACGGCGGTGCTGCTGCTCCCCCTCCTGCTGCTCCACGTCCTCTTCACCACCGGAATCGCGCTGCTCCTGGCCGCCCTCACCACCGTCTGGCGCGACATCGCCCATTTCACCGAGGTGGGGCTCGTGCTCGTCTTCTGGCTCACCCCGATCGTCTATCCGGCGGACATGGTGCCGGGGTCCTGGCGCAGCGCCCTCGCGCTCAGCCCGCCCGCCGCGTTCGCCGCCGCCTACCAGGACGTGCTGTTCTGGGGACGCGTGCCAACATGGACCACGGCCACCTCCACGCTCGGTTCGACCGTGGCCGCGGTCGTCCTCGGCCTCGTCGTCTTCAAGTCCATGAGCCCCGCCTTCCTGGAGCGGGTCTGATTGGGCGTGCTCGAGCTGGCCGGGGTCTCGAAGCGCTTCGTCATCCGGCACAATCCGACCCTCGACTTGAAGGTCCGCGTGCTGGCCCTGTTCCATCCTCGGCACCGCGAGCGCCGGCAGGAGGTGTGGGCCCTGCGCGAGGTGGACGTCCATCTCGAGCGCGGAGAGTCGCTGGGCCTGATCGGGCCGAATGGATCCGGCAAGAGCACCCTCCTCCGGATCATGGCCGGCATCCTGCCGCCCACCCGCGGCCGGGTCGCGGTCTCGGGCACGGTCGCGCCCATGCTCGAGCTGGGCGTCGGGTTCCATCCCGAGCTGACCGGCCGCGAGAACGTCTACCTGAGCACGTCCCTCTTCGGTTTGGGAAGGCGGCAGACGGACGCGCTCTACGACCGCATCGTCGCCTTCGCCGAGCTCCGTGACTTCATGGACGCGCCGGTCAAGACCTTCTCGAGCGGGATGGCCATGCGACTCGGATTCGCGGTGGCGACGCATCTGGAGGCCGACATCCTGCTCGTGGACGAGGTGCTCGCGGTCGGCGACCGCGCGTTCCAGGAGAAGTGTCTCGCACGCATGTCCGAGGTGCGGGCCCGGGGCTGCTCCATCGTCGTGGTCACCCACGACCTCGACCTCGTGCAGCGCTTCTGCGATCGCGCCTGTCTCCTCGTCGAGGGGCGGATCCTTGCCGAGGGCGCTCCGGAGGACGTCGCCGCGTGGTATTGCGGTGGCGGCGTGACCGCCGAGCCGGCCCATGCCTTCTGACCGTTTCGACGTCTTGTTCTTCGGCGCGGTGGACTGGAGCCACACCTGGCAGCGGCCGCAGCAGATCGCATCCCGGCTGGCCGCCCAGGGCCGCGTCGTCTACGTCGACCCGATCGGCCTGCGTCGCGCGCGCCTCTCGGATGCTCCGCGCATGGTGCGCCGGCTGCGCGGGGCCGCCTTCGAGACGCGGTCCGCCGCGGGCGGGGTCACGGTCATCTCGGCCCGAGCGGCGACCCTGGCCTCGGCGCTCTGCGCTCCCGTGCCTTGGACGGCGCGGCTGCTGGTGGCCGCGGTCCGCGATGCCCTCGACCGGGCGCGGATCGAGCGCCCGGTGATCTGGGCCGGCACCCCGTCGCCGGCGCTCGTGGCCGCACTGGACCGGCTCCCATCGCGGCTGCTCGTCTACGACTGCCTGGACGCGGTCGCGGCCTTCCGCCCCGAGCAGGCCGAGGTGGAGGCGGCGGAGGCCGTGCTGGCGCAGCGGGCGGACGTGGTCCTGGCCACCTCGCCGCCGCTGGAAGCGCGCATGCGGCGCTGGAACCCGCGCACCGTCCTCGTCCCCAATGCTGCGGACTACGATCACTTCTCCCGGCGGATTGCCGCCGGAGAGATTCCGCCGGAGCTGCGCCCGCTGCCACGCCCGGTGATCGGCTACGTCGGCGAGGTGGCGGGCTGGATCGACACCGTGCTCGTGCGTGCTCTCGCCGCCCGTCACCCCACCTGGTCGATCGTGCTCGTGGGCCCCGCAACCCCCACCGCCCGCCAGGCCCTGGCCGCGGCCAATGTCCACGTACTCGGGCGCCGGCCCTACGCCGAGCTGCCTCGGTACCTCGCCGGGTTCGACTGCTGCCTCATCCCGTTCCTCGCCTCACCGCTCACGGCCGCGGTGAGCCCGATCAAGCTCTACGAGTACCTCGCGGCCGGACGGCCCGTCGTGAGCACGCCCCTTCCGAGCGTACTGCCGTTCGCGCGCGAGGTCCTCATCGCCGCCGGGCCGCGCTTCCTGGAGGCGGTCGAGGAGGCGGTCGCGGCGCCCCCGGATGTGGACGCGGCCGCGGCGCGTCGGCGGCGCGCCCGCGCCCACACCTGGGACGACCGCGTTGCCCGCGTCCTCGAGGCGCTGACAGAGGCGGAGGCCGCCCCGGCGGGCGAGGAACCGGTCCAGGCCGTGCGATGAGGGCCGTGCCGCGCACGAGGCGGCGACTCACGGTGCTGGCGCAAGCAATGTGGAAAGTCACGTCCGCCTTGGCGCGCCTCACACACCGCGCCGCCTGGCGCGCCCGCGTCATGCCGCCGGGCAGCCGGCGCCAGCGGGTGGTCCGGGCCGGGCTCCGGCGCCTTCTGGACGTGAGTTGCCGGCGCGGCAGCCATCGCCTGGTCGAAGTCGTCGCCCGCGTCGCGAGAAGCAAGGGCGCGGTGATCTTCCTCCCGTCCATCGGGTGGAACGTGAAGCTGTTCCAGCGTCCCCATCACCTCGCCCGAGCGTTCGCCCGCAGCGGGTACGTGGCCATCTTCGCCTCCACCAGCATCGGGGACGACGTCTACGGCTTCGAAGAGATCGAGCCGAACCTCTTCCTCTTCTGCGGGCCGGCCTCCCGGCTGCGCCAGATCCCGAACCCGATGCTGTGGACTCTCCCGTACAACTTCCACGAAGCCCTGGACCATCCGCGTCCGGCCACCGTGGTCTATGACTGGATCGACGACCTCGCCGTGTTCACCGACCACGACGCCCGCCTGCTGCACCGCAATCACGAACGGGCCCTCGTCGAAGCGGACGTGGTGGCCAGCGTCGCCCGCACGCTGCACACTCAGGCTCTCGCGCGGAGGACGGACGCCGTCTACGTGCCCAACGCGGCCGAAGACGATCGCTTCGCTGCCGACGACACTCCGGCGCCGGATGATCCCATCGTCTTGCAGCTGCGCCGCGCCGGCCGGCCCATCGCCGGCTATTACGGCGCCCTTGCCCATTGGTTCGACTACGAGCTGCTCGCGGACACGGCGCGCCATCGGCCCGATTGGAGCTTCCTGCTCATCGGGCCCGATTACGACGGCAGCCTGCACCGCACCGCGCTCCGGGGCCTTTCCAACGTGGCTTGGATCGGGCCCCGCCCGTATCTCACGCTGCCCGGCTATCTGCGGCTCTTCGACGTGGCGATCATCCCCTTCCGCCTGAACCCGATCACGATGGCCACGTCGCCCCTGAAGCTCTACGAGTACCTGGCCGGTGGCCGCCCGGTGATCACGACGGCCTTGCCGGAGTGCGCGGCCCACCCCGAAGTCGACGTCGTGGCGACGGCCGAGGAGTTCGCCGCCGCCCTCGACGTCGCCCGAAGCAAGGGCCGCGATCCCGCGGTCCGAGTCCGCCTGCGCGCCGTCGCCGCCGCCAACTCGTGGACCGCGCGCGTGCGGCAGATCGAGGGCGTCATCGCCTCCCGATCCGCGCGGTCGAAGGCCGCGGCATCGTGACGGCGGCCGGCGCCGGTCGCGCGGGTGGCGCGAATCAGAGCACGTCGTCGGTCGCGATGAACCCGGTGAAGAACAGGACGTCGACGATCACCGAGCCGGCGAGGATCGCGGCCCGCCGCCCGCTTCGGCGATGACGCGCTCCATCATCGGGCCGTCCGCGATCGCGGGATCGAGGCGGAGGGCCTCCTGGAAATGCGTGGCCGCCTCGGCCCGGCGCCCACCCTGGAGGAGGACGACGCCGAGGGCCTTGTGGGCACCGGCGCCTCCGGGGTCGAGGGCGACGGCGGCCCGCAGCGCCTCCTCCGCCTCGCCGAGCGCATGTGCGCGCAACGCGAGCAGCCCACGGCGGTACTGCGGGCGCGGATCGCTCGGGGCCGCGGCCGCGGCCTGGCGGAACGCCTCCCGCGCTCCCGCGCCGTCGCCCGTCTCCTGGAGCTGCAGGCCGAGCTGATAGGAGATCTCCCCTTCGGCGGGATTGATCCGGGAGCATCCGCTGATCGGCGTGGGCCTGGGGGCGCATCCGGCGTTCTATCCGGCCTACCATCGGCGCGCGGTGGTCGACCCGCTGTTCAGCTCGCGCCTCCGTCTCGACTTCGCTCACGACGACTACCTGCA
>WNGB01006867.1_pt1 | contig 21436 bp, 22 predicted proteins | sample 5400681 | NCBI WGS metagenome assembly WNGB01 (sample SAMN13153367, study PRJNA577476) | soil metagenome | isolation source: 115 cm soil or saprolite under grassland replicate 2 | place: USA:California | collected 2016-06-15
GGCTCGGACCGACCGAGCGCGAGCTGCTCGAGGTGGCCGGCCTGCTGCACGACGTCGGCTACGCCGTGGCCCAGTCCGCCCACCACAAGCACTCGCTCTACCTGATCCGCAACGCCGACCTCGACGGGTTCCGCCCGGACGAGCTCGCGGTGATCGCCAACGTGGCCCGCTACCACCGCAAGGCTCTCCCCTCGGAGCGCCATCCCGACTACCAGTCCCTGAGCGAGGGCGAGCAGGAGCTGGTGCGCCGGCTCGCCGCCCTGCTGCGGCTCGCCGACGGCCTCGACGCCGACCACTTCCAGGTGGTCCAGGAGGTCGCCGTCAGGCTGGACGGCGACGCCGCCCGCCTGGAGCTGCGCGCCCGTGACGTGCCCGACCTGGCCATGTGGGCGGGGGAGCGCAACGGCGACCTGTTCGAGCAGGAGTTCGGCCGCCGCGTCGAGCTTGTCCCGGTCGAGGTGGTGTAGGTGCGAGACTCGGGCGTGCTCAAGGCAACGCTGCTGAAGGCCGCCGCGTCGCCGAGGCTCAAGCGGCAGGTGACGTCGAACCCGGTCGCATGGCGGGTGGCGCGCAGGTTCATCGCCGGCAACCGGCTGGACGACGCCGAGCGGGTGATCCACGAGCTGAGCTCCAGGGGGTGCTCGGTCGCGCTCGACCACCTGGGCGAGAACACCGAGTCCGAGAGCCAGGCGCGCGCTGCCACCGCCGCCTACCTGGCGGCCCTGGACCGCATCCAGGACGAGAGCCTGGACGCCAACATCTCGGTGAAGCTCACCGCGCTCGGTCTCGACGTCGGCCAGGACCTGGCCGCCGATGGGGCCGCCAAGGTGGCCGCCCGCGGCAAGGAGGTCGGCGCGATGGTGGGCGTCGACATGGAGTCGCACGTCTACGTCGACCGCACCCTCGAGCTGGTCGAAGCCCTCCAGCGGTCCTACGACGGCGTCGGCGTGTGCCTGCAGTCCTACCTGCACCGCAGCCCCGAGGACCTGGCCCGGCTGAACCGGCTGGGCGTGCCCGTGCGCCTCGTCAAGGGCGCCTACCGGGAGCCGCCGCGGATCGCGCTCCAGCGCAGGGCCGAGGTCGACGCGGCCTTCGCCGGGATGCTCGACACGCTGGTCCGGGACAACCCCTACCCGATGGTCGCCACCCACGACGAGCGGCTGGTGCGACTCACCAAGACACTGGTCGCCAGGCACGGGCGGGACCGGTCGACCTTCGAGTTCCAGATGCTCTACGGGGTGCGCCGCGACCTGCAGCAGCAGGTCGTCGCCGAGGGCTACCGACTGCGCGTCTACGTCCCGTACGGCGACCAGTGGTACCCCTACTTCATGCGCCGCCTCGCCGAGCGCCCGGCGAATATGTACTTCTTCCTCTCGAACCTCGTGAAGCGGTAGGCGCCGCGCCGAGCCAGCGCAACCGGCGAGGGGCAACTATGCTGACCTCGGCAGATTGCCGGGTTGACGACAGGGGAGAGGTTGCGGGATGCGGGTGAGGCGAGTGTGGTCCCAGCTCGCCGCCGTCGCCGCCGCCGGCATCGTGGTCGCCGCGCTCGCACTCGGCGCCTGCGGCTCAGGGCCGGACCGCCGCTTCGCCGCGGACACCGCCCGCGCCGCCGACGTGATCGAGCGGGTGAGCGCGCCCGGGACGGTGCAGGCGTCGGCCCAGGCCGACCTTCACGCCCCCGTCACCGCCAGCGTGGCCGAGCTGCACGTCCGTGACGGTCAGCGGGTGGCGCGCGCGCAGGTCGTCGCCCAGCTCTCCTCGAGCCAGGTCGACAGCTCCATCAAGCAGGCGCAGGCGGCGGTGGACTCCGCCGCCGCCCTCGACGACGCGGTCCCGAGCGCGCCGACCGGTGCCGCCCTGGCCGCCATCGAGCAGGTGCAGCAGCAGGTCACCACCACCTCGACCGCGCTGCTGCGGGCGCTGCGCTCGACCCTGCCGCTGCTCCCCGCGCCGCAGCGCGCCAGCGTCGGGGCCCGTCTCGACCAGGCCGAGCGGCAGGTGGCTGTGGCGCAGCGGCGCGCCTTCGAGGCGGCGCAGCTCGCGGTCGCGGTGGTGGACCAGCAGAGCGCCGTGCTGCGCAGCTCGATCACGGCGGCCACAGCGGCGCAGCGGAGCCAGGCCCAGCTCGCCCTCGACCTGGCCATGGAGCAGAAGGCGCAGCTCACCCTGCGGGCGCCGATCGCCGGCACGGTGCAGCTCGGCCGCGCCGGCGGCGCCTCCACCGGCGGCGCCGCGGGCCTGCCCGACCTCTCGTCGCTGCCCTCCAGCGCCCAGCAGGCGATCCAGGGCCTGGGCGGCGGCGGCCAGAGCGCCAGCGGCCCGCCCCTGCGCGCCGGCGACCAGGTCACCGCCGGCCAGACGGTGGCGACCATCTATGACGTGAGCGATCTCCAGGTGTCGACCGAGGTGGACGAGACCGACATCGTCCTGGTCAAGACGGGTCAGCTCGCCGAGGTCGAGCTGGACGCCTTCCTGGGCGCCCGCTTCGAGGCCGTTGTGCGCCGCATCGCGGTGGCGCCGTCGACAGCCCAGTCGGCCGCCGGTGGGGTGACCTATGAGGTCGACCTCGAGCTGGATGGGCCGCTCGGCGCCGACAGCGCCCCGACCCCGAGGGTGGGCATGACCGCCACCGCCGAGATCCAGGTCCGGCGGGCGTTCGACGCGCTGTCGGTTCCCGGGTCCGCCCTGGTCGGCCGCGACGGCGGCCAGCAGGCCGTGCTCGTGATCGAGGGCGGGAGAGTGCACATGCGGCAGGTGAAGGTCGCGGTGGACGGGGACGAGCGGGTCGCGATCGCCTCGGGGCTGCGCTCCGGCGAGCGGGTCGTCAGCCGGGGTGCCGAGCGCCTGCACGACGGCGAGACCTGGCCGGGGGGCTGACCCGTGACGGCGGACGCCGCGGCGGCGGGCCTCCCGGTGGTGGAGGCCCACGAGGTCGTGAAGGTCTACCGCATGGACGGGGGGGTCGAGGTGCGCGCGCTCGACGGCGTCGACCTCACGGTCCGCCAGGGCGACTCCCTTGCGATCATGGGGCCGAGCGGCTCCGGCAAGTCCACCCTGCTCGGCCTGCTCGGCGGCCTCGAGCGCCCCACCAGCGGCAGCCTGCTGTTCGCGGGGCGCGAGGTGGCGGCGCTCTCCGACGACGAGCTGGCCCGGGTGCGCAACCGGGTCGTCGGCTTCGTCTTCCAGAGCTTCCAGCTCCTGCCGAGGACCACGGCGCTGGCCAATGTCGGCCTGCCGCTGGTCTACCGCGGGCTCGGCAGGGCGGAGCGGCGCCGTCGGGCGGCCGAGATGCTCGAGTCGGTCGGCCTCGGCCACCGCATGCAGCACCGGCCCTCACAGCTCTCCGGTGGCGAGCAGCAGCGGGCCGCCATCGCCAGGGCGCTCGCGGCCGAGCCGGCGATGCTGCTGGCGGACGAGCCCACCGGCAACCTCGACTCGCGCTCGGGCGAGGAGGTGCTGGATCTGCTGGCACGCCTGCACACCGAGCGGGGGGTCGCCGTGGTGGTGGTCACCCACGACCCTGGCGTCGCGGCCCGCTTCGACCGCACGGTGTTGGTGCGTGACGGCCGCCTGGTCCCTCCCCACGAGGCGGCCGCCCTGCTCGCGGAGGTGCGGCTCGGCACCCTCGGCGCGGCGCGGGAACGGGGCTGACCGGTGCGGCTCACCGAGGCGGTCCGGCTCGCCTGGGAGGCGCTCCAGGCCAACAAGCTGCGCTCGAGCCTGACCATGCTGGGGGTGGTGATCGGCGTCACCAGTGTGGTGCTGCTGGTCGCCATCGGCAGCGGCGCGCGCAACGAGGTCACCCTCGGCATCGAGTCGCTCGGCTCCAACATCCTGTTCGTCGCCCCCGGCGACTTCTCGATCGGGTCGGCGCCCGCGCTCTCCCGCCTGACGCTGGAGGACGTGCGGCGCGTCGGCGATGCCGTGGGCGACTCCCGCCGCGTGGCCGCCACCATCGCCTCCGGCGAGCTGGCCCGCGTCGGGCCCAGGCGGGCGCAGGTGAACCTCAACGGCACCAACGAGACCATACCGTTCGTGTTCGACCGCACCGTGGCCCGCGGGACCTTCTTCAGTGAGGCCGACGTCGCCGCGCGGCGCAGGGTCGCGGTGCTCGGCGCGGACCCGGCGGAGCTGCTGTTCCCCGACCGCGACCCGCTCGGCAGGTTCGTGACCATCGGAGGGGTGCGCTTCCGGGTCATCGGGGTGCTGAGCCGTGTGGGCACGACCCTGGGGGTCGACCGCAACCAGGAGGCCTTCATCCCGGTGACCGCTGCCCAGCGCCTGTTCGGCGTGAGCCGCGTCGACGGCATCGCGGTCAAGGCGGTCAGCCCGCAGGACATCACCGCCGACCAGCAGGTCATCCGCGAGGTGGTCGCCCGCGCCCATCCCGAGCAGGACTTCCAGGTGCTGACGCAGGAGGACATCCTCGGCGTGATCGGCAGGGTGCTGTCGATCCTCACGATCGTGCTCGCCTCGATCGCCGGGATCTCCCTGCTGGTCGGCGGGGTCGGGGTGATGAACATCATGCTGGTGAGCGTCTCGGAGCGGACCCGCGAGATCGGCCTGCGCAAGGCGGTGGGTGCGCGCACCCGCGACGTGCTGCGCCAGTTCCTGCTCGAAGCGGTCGCGCTCACGGTCAGTGGCGGCGCCGTCGGCATCCTCCTCGGCATCTCCATCGCCCTGGTGGTCGGGCGCCTGTCGCCGGTCCCCGCCGCCATCACCGGCTGGTCGGTGGTGCTCGCCTTCGGGGTCAGCGTCGCCGTGGGCGTGTTCTTCGGCGTCTACCCCGCCCGCAAGGCCGCCCGCATGGAGCCCCTCGCCGCGCTGCGCTACGAGTGAGGCCACGCGCGTTCCGCCATCCGCGGGAAAGCCCAGAGTCTTAGTCGTTTCTCATGTCCTCCACAGGCTCTTCCCAGATTTCAGCGGTACAAGGAGATGCGCCAGGAAGAGGCCTCCGGCGACCTGGGGGGGCGGCGATGTCCAGCACTGTCCTCGTCGTCGACGATGACGACGCGATCCGCTCCGTCCTGGAGCGCAGTCTCGGCTACGAGGGATTCCGGGTGACCGCCGCCGCCGACGGCGCTGCCGCCCTGCAGGTGCTGCGGGATCACCGCATCGACTGCATCGTGCTCGACGTGCAGATGCCGGAGGTGGACGGGCTCGAGGTGTGCCGCCGGCTGCGCCGGGCCGGGGACGCCACACCGATCATCCTGCTCACCGCCGACGACAGCGTCACCGACCGGGTGGGCGGCCTGGAGGCCGGCGCGGACGACTACATGCTGAAGCCGTTCGCCTTCGAGGAGCTGGTCGCCCGCGTCAACGAGCTGGTGCGCCGCGGTGACATACCGCGCGGGGGCTAGCCCGCGGGAACGGGAGGGGTTGCTGCTCGGGTCCGTCGCGGCGGTCAGGCGCGCGGGTCGTCGTCCGGGGGCTGCTGGGAGAGGAAACGCTCCAGCTCGGCGGCGATCTCCTCGCCGGAGGGCACGCGTTGCTCGGCGCCCTCCTCGACCATGCCGCGGATCTGGTCGACGAACTCGGCGATCTGCGGCCGCTCCCTGATGGCCTGCTCGACCTGCTCGAGGTGCTCTTTGCTGGCGGCCTCGAGCTCGGTGGTGTCGACGGCCACGCCCGACAGGCGCCCGAGCGTCCGGACCAGCTCCAGCGCCGCGGGCGGGTGGCTGCCGCCGGCGAGGTACGGCGGGACCCGTGCCCACAGGCCCATCGCGGGGATGCCCGCGCGGTGCAGGCGCTCCTCGAGCACGGTCTGAACCCCCGCGTTCAGGTCGACCACGGCCGGGATGTTCTCCAGCCGGCCCGCCAGGTCGGGGTCGGCCGAGGTACTGACCACCAGCACGGGGTCGCTGTGCAGGGCCGGGGCGGGGAAGGCGCCGAGACCGAACACCTCGGTGACGCCAAGCTCCACGCAGGCTTCGACGACCCGGTCGCCGAAGGCGCGCCAGCGGAGGTCGGGCTCCGGCCCGACCAGCAGCAGGGCGTCGCGCCCGCCGTCGACCGTCGTACTGTGGAGCAGCTCGATCGGCGACCAGGTGATGGCCTCGATGCTGCCGCTGGCCAGCCGCACGATGGGACGCCGCGCGCGGTAGTCGATCAGCTCGTCGCTGTCGAACTCGCCCAGCTCGCGGGCGTTCCAGCGGGCGCGAAGGAAGGTCATGGCGGTCTGACCGGCGAGCCCGGCGTCGGTCCAGCCCGCCAGGTGCATGACCAGGAAGGGCCGCTCCAGAGCCGGCCGCTCCCCTTTGAGCTCGAACAGATCCCTTTGCGACGACATACTCCGCAGGGTAGCTGCTTCCAGCCGAGAGCGGGGAGTCACGGTGGCCCGGATCTGGCGGCGCCGCACGGCGTGTCCCGGCGTTCCCGTGGTTGGCGTACCGTTGTCCCCGTGACGGCTGTCTCTCGCTCCTCCGGTTCCGCCAGGATCTCGCCGCTCCGGCCGTTCCGGCACCGCGCCTTCGCCATCATCTGGACGGGCGCGTTCGTCTCCAACATCGGGACCTGGATGGAGACCCTCGCCGTCGGCGTCTACGTCACCCAGACCACGGGCCAGTCCGGCTGGACGGGCACGATCGCCGCCCTCGCCTACGTGCCCACGGTGGTGCTCGGGCCATTCGGCGGCGCCCTCGCCGACCGCTTCGACCGTCGCCGCTATCTGGTCACCATCGCGCTGTTCCAGGCCGCGCTCGCCGCCCTGCTTGCGCTGCTCGCCGCCACCGACCACCTCTCCATACCCCTGGTCGCCACCATCGTGCTGCTGGAGGGCGCCGCCATCGCCGCCTACCTGCCCGCGGTGCAGGCCATGACGCCCGATCTGGTCGACCAGGAGGACCTGCTGGGCGCTATGAGCCTTGGCGCTGCCCAGTTCAACCTCGGCCGCGTCATCGGGCCGGCCCTGGCCGGGCTCGTGATCACCGCCGGCGGGCTGGCCTGGGCCTTCTGGCTCAACACCGCCAGCTTCGGCGCCGTGCTCGTCGCGCTCGCCCTGATCACGCTGCCGCCGCTGCGGCCCGGCGGCGAGCAGGTGGGCCGCATCTGGCGCACGGTCGCCGAGGGGGTCAGCAGCGCCGGCCGCGACCCGGGCATCCGCACCGCGCTGCTCCTGCTGACCGCCACGACCTTCCTGGTGTCGCCGTTCATCGGGCTGGTGCCGGCGGTGGCGATCAAGGTCTTCGGCGAGGGCGCTTCGGGCACGTCGGCGCTGGTCACCGCCCAGGGCGTCGGAGCGGTCTGCGCGGCGCTCGCCGCCGGGCCGCTGGCCGCCCGCTTCGGCCGCGGCCGCCTGCTGCTCGCGGCGCTCCTGCTGGTCGGGCCGCTGGCGGCAGCGTACGGGCTGGCGCCGACCTTCCCGCTGGCCGTGGCGGGCATTGCCGTGCTCGGCTTCTGCTACCTGCACGTGTTGTCGGGTGTGAGCACGGTGTGCCAGGTCCGCGCCCCGCGCGAGCTGCGTGCCCGCATCGCCAGCCTGTTCATGCTCGGAGTCGGCGGCGGGCACTCGCTCGGGCTGGTGATCCAGGGCTGGCTCGGCGACCGGGTCGGCCTGCCGCTGGTCACCGCGGTCACCGGATTTGCCCTGCTGCTGATCGTCGCCGCCACGCGCCTGCTCCGCCCCGCCCTGGTGGCGGCCATGGACCCCCCCACCGTGGCCGCCCCTGACGTGGGCGCCCCCACGCTCGACCCTTCCACCGTGAGCCCTCCCGCAGTGGACGTCCCCACCGTGCCCACCCGCGCGACCAGGGGCCACCCGCGCGACCAGGGGGAAGGGGCGACGGGCGCTACGGCAGATCCATGCGCGCGAGGCGGCGGCGCGCCAGGGTGAGTGCGAGGAGGGTGACGATGAGGGCGAGGAGGGTCGCGCTCACCGGGCCAAGCCTGGCGTTGAGCTCGGGACCGCCGCCGCCGTCCAGGATGGCGGCGAGGACGCCCTGGACATAGCCGCGTACCGAGAGCGAGGACGCCGATGGGGCGACTCCCACCACGGCGCCTTCCCACAGCAGCGCGTAGACGAGACCGACCAGCAGCGCGCGCGAGACCAGCAGCGACAGCAGCAGGCCCAGGGCGCAGTAGGCGAGCGCGCCCACCACGGTGGCGACCATCGCGGCCTCGAGCAGGACGGTCGAGCCTGCGCCGCGCGCGGCCAGCACGTGGGCGACCAGCACTGCCGGCAGCAGCACGAGCAGCGTGGCGAGCACGGCGGCCAGGTACTCGGTGGCGAGCACCGCCCATCGTGGGATCGGCTTGAGCAGCAGGTTGGTGATGGTGCCACGGCGCAGCTCGGTGCCGAGCGCGGCGGTCGAGAAGGTGAGGCTCACCAGCGGCAGCAGCACGGGCACCACCAGGTTGCGGAACAGGTCGAAGCTGAAGATGGTCGGGTCCTGCCCGGAGCCGGGCGCCAGCAACGACGGCAGCCACAGCGGTAGGGCCGCCAGCGCAGCGACGATCGGCAGGCGCCGCCCGGCGAGCAGCTCCCCGAGCGCGAACCGGAGCAGAGCGAGGCTGCGGCTCATCTGCGACCCTCCCGGCTCATCTGCGACCTACCAGGTAGCGGAAGACCTGCTCCAGCGACTCGTCGGTCGTGCGGATCTCGCGCAGGCTCACGCCGGCGTCGCGGGCGAGCCGTGGCAGCGCGGTGGCGAATGCCTCGACCGAGCGGGTGCGGGCCCGCAGGGCCTCGCCGTCGACCTCGACCGCCGCGGTGGTGGGCAGGCCGATCAGCCCCGAGGCGAGCTGGCGGGCGTCGCTGGCGCGGACCATGACCGTGCGGGGCTGGTCGGCCATGAGGTCCCGGATGGCATGGAAGTCCCCGGAGGCCGCGAGCCTGCCGCTGACCAGCACCAGAACCTGTGATGCGAGCCGCTCCACCTCGGCCAGGATGTGGCTGGAGACGAGCACGGTGACCCCGGCGGAGCCGACCAGCCGCACCAGCTCGATGAAGCGCGCCCGCTGGCCGGGGTCCATGCCGGTCATGGGCTCGTCGAGCACCAGCAGGGCCGGCTGGTGGACGATCGCGCCGGCAACCTTTGTGCGCTGCCGCTCGCCCTTGGAGAGGCCCTTGAGCCTGCGCCCGCCGAGCTCGGTCAGGCCGACCTCGGCGATGGCGCGCTCGGCGGCGTCGCCAGGGCTCGCCAGACCCTGGAGCTCCGCCTGCAGGCGCACGTAGGAGCGCACGGTCAGCCGCGGGTAGAGCCGGTCGCCGTCGGGCACCACCCCGATCGCGCGGTACAGCATCGGGTCGCCCGCCAGCGGCCTCCCGAACACCCGCACCTCGCCCTGGGATGGGTGCACCAGCCCGCAGATCGCCTTGAGGGTGGTGGTCTTGCCGGCGCCGTTGGGCCCGAGCAGCCCGGTGACCCCCGGCCGCAGCTCGAACGAGAGGTCGCTGACGGCGACCACGTCCCCGTACCATTTGGAGACGTGACGCAGCTCCACCACCGGCTGGCGCGACGGCTCACCGCGGACGTCCTCGGCGGCGCGGCCGCTCCAGCCCGAGCGGCCCTCGGGCCCGCCCGCCGCCTCGCCGCCCGCGGTCATGCCCGCAGCCTCGAGATCCGCCATGACAGCAGCGCGGCCGCCAGCGCCGTCGCGACCAGCAGGGCGACCAGGTAGACGGCGCCGGTGAAGCCGGCCTCCGCCGCCAACGAGTCGGATGCCACCGGCTCCCCGAAGACCCAGGCCACGAACCGGTCCACCACGTGCGTCAGGGCGAGCAGCGTGACCCAGCGCCGCCCTGGGAACTGCGCGGTGAAGACGATGACGCCGACCACCACGTTGGAGACCAGGAAGGTCCCGAGCAGCACGGCCACGGCGACGCTGCGCCGCTCGCTGAGGCTGGCGACCGCCAGCGCCACGCTCGAGTAGAAGATCGTCAGCACCGTGCCCGTGAGCAGGATCCGGCCGACGTCGGCGAGGTGGTCGCCGAGGTAGTCGACCGCGCGCGGTGCGGTCAGCGTGTTGCCCACGAACAGCACGACCAGGGGCAGGAGCGCGATCAGCGCCATCACCAGCAGCAGCGCGGCCGCCTTGGCGAGCAGGTAGTCGGGCCTGCTCAGCGGGCGGGTGAAGTAGAGCGCGAGGACGTTGCTCTGCCGGTCGGGGCAGAGCAGCTCGGGAGCGGCCGTGGCCGCGAACAGCAGCAGCACAACTGAGACGATGCGCAGGTAGTCGGCGTAGCCGATGACATCCTGGACGGTGTCGCCCGCCACCACCCGGATGCCGATGAACACCACCACTGGGCCGAAGGCGCTCACCAGCAGCCCCCAGGGGACCACCTTGGTCTTCCAGGAGCGCCTGAGTCCCAGCGTGCGGCGCACGCCGGCGAGCACGAGCGCCTTCACCAGGCGCGAGCGTCCCTCGCGGATGCCGTCGTAGTGCCGGTAGCCGCGGTCGTAGATCGCCCCGGTCGGTGCCTGGAAGCCCTCGGTCACGAGGTCACCTTGCTCGCCGGGACCGGCCGTGGCGCCTCGGCTGCGGTGGCCGTGGATGCCTCCGCCTGCAGGCGGAGGAAGGTCTCCTCGAGGCTCGGCGCCTTCGGTGTGAGGCGGCGCAGCGCCCAGCCGTGCTCGGCGGCCACGTCGCGGAGCCGGTCGGCCGCGTCCGTCCCGCCCTGTACCTGCAGGTCATCGCCGGCTTCGCGCACCCGCAGGCCGACGGCGTCCAGCGCCTGGCGCACCTCTGGACCGTTGTCGCCGAGCTGGACGGCGAAGCCGGCCTCGCTGGTGCCGGCGACCGCGGCGATCGGACCCTGCACCAGGACCTGGCCGCCGTGGACCATCACCACCCGCTCGCAGATGCGCTCCACATCGCCGAGCAGGTGGGTCGAGACGATGACGTCGACGTCCAGCTCGCCGCGGGCCCGGTCGATCAGGTCGAGCATGTCCTCGCGTCCCTGGGGGTCCATGCCGTCGGTGGGCTCGTCCAGCAGCAGGAGCTGTGGGTCATGGACCAGGGCGACCGCCAGCTTGACCCGCTGCTGCATGCCGGTGGAGAAGCCGCCGATGGCGCGGTAGCGCTCCTCCTCGAGGCCGACCTGGTAGCAGACCTCGCTGGAGCGCTCGCGCGCCGGCCGGGGCGGCAGGCCGCCGAGCTGGGCCATGAAGGCGACGAAGTCGGCGGCGGTCATGTCCGGCGGCAGGCAGGAGCCCTCGGGGAGGTAGCCGACGCGAGCGCGAGCGCCGAGGGGGTCGCTGGCCACGTCGTGGCCGAGCACGGTGGCCCGGCCCCCGTCCGGCGTGATCAGGCCGAGCAGCAGCTTGAGCAGGGTGGACTTGCCGGCGCCGTTGGAGCCGACCAGGCCGGTGCAGCCGTGCTCGACCGCGACGTCAACCGAGCGAAGCGCCTGGACAGCGCCGTAGCGCTTGCTCAGGCCCTCGACCTCGACAATCGGCACCGGCGTCATCCCTCCCGTTCCGCTGGTTGGATCGTCATAGCCTATCCGGTCTATCTGGCAGGCGTGCGCGGCTGTCCACACCCCGTCGCGGTGCCGTGTCGCCCGCCTCGAGGGCGGGGTAGGCTGGCGGCGATGCACCCGTCGAGCGAGCAGCGAGGTCGAGCAATGCCAGTCGCCGTGACCGTTGCGGTGGCGTCGTGACCGGTCCGGTGACGGTCGTCTGGGACGAGGCGCTCGCCGCGTACGACTTCGGGCCGGAGCATCCCCTGCGTCCCGGGCGGGCGCAGCTCACCATGGCACTGGCCAGAGAGACCGGGCTGCTCGCCAAGACGCGCGTGGTCGGGCTGGCCGAGGTGTCCGGCGGCGACCTGGCCCGGGTCCACGATCTCGACTACCTGGCCGCGGTCAAGGCCGCCAGCCCTGATGGCCGGCCGGTCCTCGAGCACGGGCTCAGCATGGGCGACAATCCGCCGTTTCCCGGCATGCACGAGGCCGCCACGCTGGTGTGCGCCGCCACCGTGGCGGCGGCCGCCGCGGTGCTCGAGGGCGGGCCCGCCCACGCCTTCTCGCCCGCCGGTGGCCTGCACCACGCCATGCCAGGGCACGCCAGCGGCTTCTGCATCTACAACGACCCGGCCGTGGCGATCGCCTGGATGCTGGAGCAGGGCGTCCAGCGGATCGGCTACGTGGACGTCGACGTCCACCACGGCGACGGGGTCCAGGCGATCTTCGCCGACGAGCCGCGGGTGCTGACCGTCTCGGTGCACGAGTCCGGGCGCTACCTCTTCCCGGGCACCGGCTTCGCTCACGAGGTGGGCGAGGGGCTCGCGCGCGGCTCGATCGCCAACCTGCCGCTGCCGCCGTCCACCACCGACGACCTGTACCTGCCGGCCTTCGACGCCGTGGTGCCGGCGCTGCTGCGCTCGTTCGAGCCGGAGGTGCTGGTCACGCAGCTCGGCTGCGACACCCACTACACCGACCCGCTGGCCCACCTCGGCCTCACCACCCGCGCCTACGCCGGGCTGGCCGGGCGGCTCCACGACCTCGCCCACACGGTGGCCGGGGGGCGCTGGCTGGCCACCGGTGGGGGAGGCTACCAGTGGGCGGAGGTGGTCCCCCGGGCCTGGTGCAGCTACCTGGCCGAGATGGTGGGAGCCAGGATGCCGGAGCAGCTGCCGGACGCTTACCTCGCCGAGGCCCATGAGCGCTTCGGCGTGACGCTCGACCCGCGTACCGCCGACGAGGTGGTGGCGCTGCGATCCGAGCACCGCGACCGGGTCGAGTCGCAGATCAGCCACAGCATCGAGACCGTTCGCATGCTGCACGGCCTGCGGGCGTAGGCCGGGGGAACGCTGGACCCCTCCGCTACCATGAATCGTCAGCCCAAGTGAGCGACGCCTACCCGGAGCGCACCATGCCCGAACTGACCCGCGATGAGCTCGGCCGCCATGTGGTCGCCGCGAGGATCGCCGGGTCGGTGCAAACTCCGGTAGCGGACGTTCTCCGCAAGGCCGACCGGGTCGCGGCCGGCGACCCGGAGCACTGCTTCGGGCTCTCCGGCATGAGTCGCTACTCCCCGGACGACGTGCTCGACCAGGTCGCCGCCCAGTTCGGCTGGACCCATACCGAGGGCGAGCCGATCACCGGGCCGAGCTGGATCGACCCGGACCTGCTGCTGAGCGAGCTGGACCGGGCCGCGGACCGTCTCGTCCGGGCGGCCCGCAACGGTGAGTCCGTGATCTTCGCCAGCGGCCACCCGACCGGGGTGCTCTCCCTGCACCAGCAGCTCTGCGCCGCGCTGCGGGGCGCCGGGGCGAAGGTCGCGCGGCCGGCCGACGGCACCGCCTTCCGCCTGGGCGAGCACCGCCGTCAGGTGCGCTACGTCCAGCACGTCGCGGTGCTGGCCTCCGGCGCCAACCTGTACCACACCCACGACGCCCACCCGATGGAGCTGGTCCTCGACCAGGCCGGCGAGGTCGACCTGGTGGTCGCGGACCATGGCTGGGCAGGCGCGGCCGCCGAGCGCGGCATCGACGTCGTCGGGCTTGCCGACATCAACGACCCGGCCCTGCCGATGGCCAAGGCCGAGGGGCGGGCCGGTGTGGTGCTCCCGATGGACGACAACGTCCTTCCTGTCCACTACGACCCCATCGCCGACTATCTGATCTCAAGACTGTCATGAGCGACAAGCACGCGCGGTTGATCGAGCAGGTGCTCGACGATCCGGGCGTGGTCGTGCTGGTGGGCTCGATGGACTCCGGGAAGACGACCTTCGCCCGGATGCTCATGGCCGGCGCGGTCGAACGGGGGATCACCGCCAGCTACCTGGACACCGACGTCGGCCGCACCACGGTCGGACCGCCGACGACCATCGGGCTCAAGCACGTGGTCGAGCCGAAGCACCTGAGAGAGGACGAGCTGGCCATCGCCGACGGCCTGTACTTCGTGGGCTGGGTCTCCGCCCAGTTCCATCTGCTGCCGCTGGTGGCGGGCACGGCCAAGCTGATGGACGTGGCTCGCCGCTCCGGCGCCGAGCTGATCGTGGTGGACACCTCCAGCCTGATCAGCGGCGTCTACGGCCAGATCCTCAAGTACCACAAGCTCGAGGTGACCCGGCCGGACTACGTCATCGGCTTCGAGCGGGGCGAGGAGCTGGAGCCGCTGCTCGGCATCGCCAGGCGCTTCACCCCGGCGCGGGTCGAGTCCCACCCGGTGCACCCCGAAGCCCGCCCGACCACGGCCGAGGAGCGGGCCGAGACGCGCCGGGACCGTTTCGCGGGCTATTTCTCCGGCCCGCTGCACCGCTGGCGGGTCAAGCCCACGGTGTTCCTGCCCAGCCTGCCGCCCGACGCGGACCTGCTCAGCCTGGCCGGGCTGCTGGTCGGCATGGAGGACGGCAAGGGGAGCTGCGTCGGCATCGGCTACCTGGAGATGGCCGAGGACGGTGGCCTGCGCATGATCTCCACCGTCTCCGAGGGCGCCCGCGCCCTGCGGCTCGGCTCGACCCGCATCACCCCTGACTGGTCCTCCACAACCAGGGTCGACCTGCGCCATCTGTTCGGCACGGAGTAGTACCCTCGGCGCCAGCGGTTTGGGAGGCCAGCGAGATGGCTCGCTTCAACTGGATCACGTTCCTTTCGGACTACGGGCTCGAGGACAGCTACGTCGGCGTCTGTCACGGGGTGATCGCACGGATCGCGCCGCACGCCAGGGTGATCGACCTCGACCACGCCGTGCAGCCGCAGGACGTGCGCCAGGGCGCGGCCGTGCTGGCGCACTCGGTCCCCTACATGCCGGCGGCCGTGCACCTGGCCGTGGTCGACCCGACCGTCGGCACCAGCCGCGGGCAGGTGGCCATCCAGGCGGGCGAGCGCGTGCTGGTCGGGCCGGACAACGGCTTGCTGATCTGGGCCGCGGAGACCCTGGGAGGCGTCGCGAGGGCGCACGCCCTCGCCAACCCGGCCTACCAGCTCCAGCCGCTCTCCAGGACCTTCCACGGCCGGGACATCTTCGCCCCGGCGGCCGCGCACGCCGCCGCGGGCGTCGAGCTGGCGGAGCTCGGTCCCGAGCTGGACCCGGCGGAGCTCGTACGGCTTCCCCCGGCCACCGCCACCGTCGACGGCGGCCACGTCCACGGCGAGGTCCTGCTCGTGGATCATTTCGGCAACCTCGTCCTGAACGCCAGCCGCGACGAGCTGGAGCGCGTGGGGGTCGTGCTCGGCGACCCGGTCGAGGTCCGCGTCGGCGGCCAGACCTTCACCGCGCCGTTCGGCGAGACCTTCGCCTCGGTGCCCGCCGGCCGCCTGGTCCTGCACGAGGACTCCTTCCGCAAGCTCGCCATCTCGGTGAACCAGGGCCGGGCGGCCGCCCGGCTCAAGGCCCGCGCCGGTGACGAGGTGGTCGTGGCGAGAGTGGTGAGCTGATGGCGACCAAGGCGACCAGGGCGACGGCCAAGTCGACCACCAGGGCGACGAGGGCCACCGAGGCAACCGGGGCGACCGGGTCGGGAGGGCGGCGCTGCATCCTGGTGACTGGCGCGTCGCGCTCCACCGGCCGCCGCCTGGTCGCCGCGCTCGCAGCCGACGAGCGGGTGGCGCGGGTGATCGCCGTCGACCAGGACCCGCCGCCCGGTCCTCCGCCCGCCAAGGTCGAGGCCCTGCAGGCGGACCTCGGCAGTCCCGCGCTGATCAGAACGCTCGAGTCAGCCGCGGTCGACACGCTGGTGCACCTCGGGGTGAGCGCGGAGCCGCGCGCGATGGGCGGGCGCGCGAGCATGAAGGAGCGCAACGTCGTCGGCACGATGCAGCTCCTCGCCGCCGCCTACCACGCCCCCCACCTGCGCCGTCTGGTGCTCAAGTCGACCACGGCCGTGTACGGGGCCGCGCCTGGCGACCCGGCCCTGTGGACCGAGTCGATGGGGCACGGCACGCCCGGCTCTGGCTTCGGCAAGGACTCCATCGAGATCGAGGACTACGTCCGTTCGTTCGACCGGCGCCGGCCGGACGTGACCGTCACCATCCTGCGGCTCGCCAACCAGGTCGGCCCCACGGTGTCGAACCCGCTCACCCGCTACTTCGAGCTGCCGCTCTGCCCCACCATGCTGGGCTTCGACCCGAGGCTGCAGTTCCTGCACGAGTCGGACACCGAGCGGGTGCTGGAGCGGGTCGTCCTCGGGCCCGCGGTGCGCGGCACCTTCAACGTCGCCGGCGACGGTGTCGTGCTGCTCAGCCAGGCGATCCGCATCGCGGGCAAGCCGCCGGCGCCGATCCCCGAGCCGCTGGTCCCTGTCGTGGCCGGGGTGCTGCGCCGCGCCATCGACTTCTCACCAGAGCAGGCCCGCTTCCTGCAGTACGGCCGCGTGGCCGACACCGCCGCCGCGCGCGAGCGGCTCGGCTTCAGCCCGAAATGGTCCTCGCAGGAGGCGTTCCGCGACTTCGCCGGCAGCCGGCTGGCTCCGGTGGCGAGCGAGGAACGGGTCGGGCGGCTCGAGCACCGGACCCAGGAGGCGGCCGACTTCCTGGTGCGCCGTTTCACCGGCCGCTATCAGGTGGACGACTACGGCCACGACCCCGAGCTGGTCGACAACGTGCTGGCGCCGCTGCTGCGCCCGCTCTACAGCCGCTGGTGGCGGGTGGAGACACGCGGGATCGAGCACGTTCGACCAGCTCGGGGTCGTGGCCGTAGTCGTCCACCTGATAGCGGCCGGTGAAACCGCCATGATGGTCGGGCTCGCCATCCACGACGAGCACCCGGCCCACCGCACCCTGCGCATGCTCGCGGCCGACCTGGCGTTCACCCTTCCGGTGGTGGCGCCGCTGGCGCGCAAGCTCGGCAACACCCTGGCCTGCGAGGAGGACGCGCAGCGGCTGCTCGCCGCCGGCGAGCTGGTGGGCGTCTGGCCCGAGGGCTACAAGGGCCTCGGCAAGCCGTACAGCGAGCGCTACCGGCTGCGGCGCTTCGGCCGCGGCGGCTTCGTCGAGCTGGCGCTGCGGACCGGGACGCCGATCGTGCCGGTCGCGGTGGTGGGCAGCGAGGAGATCTACCCGATGATCGGCAACCTGCGCTGGATCGGGCGCATGTTTGGCCTGCCGTACCTGCCGGTGACCCCCACCTTCCCGCTGCTCGGGCCGCTCGGGCTGGTGCCGCTGCCCTCCAAGTGGCTGATGGAGTTCTGCCCGCCGATCGAGACCGCCGGCTACCCGCCAGAGGCTGTCCTCGACCCGATGGTCGTGTTCGACCTGACCGACCAGGTCCGCGACACCATCCAGCGGACCCTCGAGAAGAACCTCGCCGCCCGCCGCGGCGTGTTCGGTTAGCGGGGTCAGCCGCCGCCCCCGCCACCGCCGGTGGTGGTCTCCGGCGTCGTGGTGGAGGTGGTCGTGGGCGGCTGCGTCGTCGTCGTGGGCTTCCGCGTCGTCGTTGGGGCGCGGGTGGTCGTGGTCGCCTGGCGGGTGGTCGGCGGCGCCGTGGTGGACGAGCCCGATGAGCTCCTCGTCGTGTTGGGGCGGGAGGTGGTCGAGGTGGCCACGCCGAGCGCGCCCGTGGTGGAGCTCCCCCCGCCGCCGGCGACCGGAAGTGAAGGCGAGGTCGCTCCGGCGGACTCATCGCTGGTGGTGGCCGTGCACGACCCATCGGCGCAGGTGGAGCGCGCGGGCGACCCCCCGGCCATCTGCAGACCGATGACCAGCCCGATGGCGGCGGCGGCCACGATCGTGGCCACCCAAGGGTGGCGGGCGATCTGCTCGCGGGCCATGGCGAAGGCGCGACCGAACCGGCCAGGCGCTGCCGCCGGTGCGACCTGGCTCGGCCCCTCCTCGGCAGGATGCATGAGCTGGCTCCGCAGGTGCGCCACGAAGCCGTCGTCCGGCAGTGGCACCTGCTCCGGCGCGCCCTGCCGCAGGGCGTCGGCGACCGTGAGCGCATTGGAGAGGCCGGGATCTGCCTCCATGCTCATTGCGGCGCCCGCCAGGCAGTGCTCGAACCAGCGCGGCCGGTCCTCCTGGCCGTCGCCCCCGCTCGGCTCGGGCGGCGCGCCGCTGAGCAGCTGCCAGATCGTCGCGCAGGCGGCGAGCTGCAGCTCCTGGACCACGCGGGCGTCGTAGCCCGCGAGATGGGCGGTGTGCGCGACGGTATGCCCGAGCAGCAGCCGCAGCACGACCACCTCGCGCTGGGCGTCCTCGAGCAGCTCGACCGCGTCGAACGCATCCTGTGGCGGCCTGTGCCCCTGGAGCTGCTCGACTCCCGCCCAGCCGGCGCCGCGATGCTGCCCCACCGCGTCGCGGGCCAGTGCGATCAGCCAGGCCCCGAGGTCGCCCCCGCCCTCGGCGATGGCGGGCAGCCAGGTGACCGCGCCGTGGAAGACCTGCTCAGTCAGGTTCCTGGCGAGGGCGGAGTCCCAGGTCCAGGCCAGCACGTAGCGGTAGACGTCGTCGACGTGCTCGTCGTACAGGGCCACGAACGCCTCGCGGTCGCCCTGGATCGCGCGCGCGACGAGCGGGCGCTGCTGGTCGATCTCGGCGACGAGGTCGCCATGCCCGCAGGGGCAGGACTCTGGAGGCGTCGGCTGCGCATCGTCCAGGCCGGGCACCTGACTGGTGCTCATCGAGCGAGCACCAGTTGAACCCCTGCCGCCAGCACGATGACGACAAGGAGAACGGACAGCACGATGGCGGTACCGGTGCGCATGGGTCCGCTCCGAAGCGAGGCGAGGCAAGCGGCGAGCATGGTATCTCGCATGGGTCCCCTCGTGCTCATCCGGGCCATTCTGGCCCCGTGACCAGCGTGTCCAGCCTCAGCGGCCGACCGGGTCGACCCGCTCTGTGGGGGCGACGCCCGCCTCCAGGTAGCGGCGTGCCGTCTCCACGTTGGAGCGCAGGAACTCGAGCAGCGCCAGGCGGTCGTCCGCCCACGGTCGGACGTCCAGCTCGAGCGTGATCCCGCCGGGGAAGCCCGAGGTCATCAGGGTCTTGAGGAAGGCCGGCACGGGCAGCACCCCTTCGTCCAGGCCCGCGTGGGTGTCGCGGCCGCGGCCGGCGTTGTTGGAGACGTGCACGTGCACCACCCGGTCGGCGAGCCTGGCATAGGCGTCGAGGATGTCGATGCCGGCGACCGCCAGGTGACTCAGGTCCAAGGTCACGTAGGGGTACTGCTCCAGCTCCCGCGGCTCGATGCCGGTGTGGAACTGCAGGCGCCGTCCGTTCACCCACACCGGGAACATGTTCTCGACCGCGACGGTGATCCCGGTCTGCTCGCGGATCTCCGCGATCCGCTCACTGAGCCAGCCCGCGTAGCCGGGCTGCCAGCGGTAGGGCGGGTGGATGACGATGGTGGAGACGCGTGCCGTCTCGGCGAACTCCACGCAGCGGTCGAGCTTGCCCTTCGGGTCCGTCCCGTACACCAGCCAGGTCGCCAGCAGGAAGGGGCCGTGGATGGCGGGCACCGGCAGGCCGTAGCGGCGGGCGACAGCCGCCATGCGGTGAGGGTCCTGGCTCATCCGGTCCTGCGTGATCATCAGTTCCACGCCGTCGAAGCCGGCCTCGGCGAGGAGCTCGAACGTCTCCTCGAGCGAGAACATGAAGAACGGGCCCGTCGATCCGAGCAAGGGTGGTAGTTGAGACACGGGTGGATGGTATCAACCTTCCGGCACGGGAATGTGGTCGAGCGGTGAACTGTCGCGGTCGGTACTACACTCTCGACCGTGCACTGGATCATCCCGGCTGTCGCCGTCCTCGCCGCCGCCGCGTTCGCGGTGGCCGTGCTGCTGCAGTACGCGCAGCGACGAAAGCCGTACCAGATCGCATGGGGCGTCGCGTTGTCGATGTTCGCGCTCGCCTCGCTCGCGCTCACCCTGGGCGTCGCCACCGACTGGACGCCGGCCGACTTCAAGCTCTACTACCTGTTCGGCGCGATGCTGAACGTCCCCTGGCTCGCGCTCGGCACCATGCTCCTGCTCGGCGGGCGCGGCCGCGCGCGCGCCTACCTCGGCGGCCTCATCGCCTTCAGCCTGGCCAGCCTGGTGCTGCTGGCGCTGGCGCCGGTGACCGACGCCGACCTCGCCGGCCAGCTGGTCCCCGAAGGCAGCCAGTTCCTGCCGGTCGCGGTCCGCGTCCTCGCCGTGGTCGGCAACGTGGTCGGCACCCTGGTGGTGGTCGGTGGTGCCGTGAGCAGCGGCCTCGCCATGCGCCACCGGCGCGAGCTCCGCCCACGCTTCGAGGGCAACCTGCTGATCGCGCTCGGCGTGGTGATCGCCGCGGGGGGAGGGGTGTTCGCCTTCCTCGACCAGAGCGGCAAGCTCGGCGCCGGGCTGGCCCTCGGGGCGAGCGTGATGTACGCGGGCTTCTGGCGCGCCTCTTCGCCGGTGCAGGCGGCCACGTCCCCTCGCGCCGACGCCGCCAGGCCTGGCGCCGCGCCATCGTGACCGGGCGGGACGCGGGAGCATCCAGCGGCAGCCTCCCCGAGCGCTCCGCTACGCCCTCAACCGGTGCCGGCGCCAGCGTCACAGTGACGCTCTACACTCGCGTTGGCTGCCATCTCTGCGAGCAGGCGGAGCAGGTGCTGCGGGCCGAGCAGGAGGTGATCCCCTTCACCCTGGTCACTGTGGACGTCGATCGGGACCCGGAGCTGGTGCGGCGCCATGGGGTGCGGGTTCCGGTGGTGGCCGTCGATGGTGTCGAGCTGTTCGAGTACGAGGTGCCCGTCGATCTCCTCAGGGCGCATCTCCGCGGTCGTCGGATCGTTTGAGAACCCCGTCACGAGGGCCTAGACTCGATCAGATCGTGGAAGGGCTCGGCCCAGGCGAGGTTCGAGCAGTGGGGGTTGAGTCAACGTGCGTGATCGCAGCATTCCCGACGCCACCGTGGCGCGCTTGCCGATCTATCTGCGGTGCCTGATCGACATGGCCGAGCGGGGGACACACACCGTCTCCTCCGAGCAGCTCGCCGACGCGGCCGGGGTCAATTCCGCCAAGGTACGCAAGGATCTCTCGTACCTGGGCTCCTACGGCACCCGGGGCGTCGGCTACGACGTCGAGTACCTGATCTACCAGGTGCGCCGTGAGCTCGGCCTGGAGCAGGACTGGCCGGTGGCGATCGTCGGCGTCGGCAACCTCGGGCACGCGCTCGCCAACTACAAGGGCTTCGCCGAGCGCGGCTTCCGCATCGTCGCCCTGCTGGACGGCGACGAGCGCAAGGTCGGCGAGCAGGTCGGCGACCTGACCGTCGAGCACATCGACGACCTCGACCGCGTCGTCAAGGACGAGCAGGTCGCCATCGGGGTCATCGCCACACCCGCCGCCGCTGCGCAGGAGGTCTGCGACCGGCTCGTCGCCGCGGGCGTCAGCTCCATCCTCAACTTCGCTCCAGCTCACCTCCAGGTCCCGGGGGGCGTCTTCCTGCGCAAGGTCGACCTCTCCACCGAGCTGCAGATCCTCTCGTTCCACGAGCAGCGCCGGGCCGCGGTGAACCTCGTCCGTCAGACCGCCGCATCGAGCGACCCGCTCCCCCCTCCCGGCCAGCGCGCGCGTTCGCCGGAGGGCCC
>WNGB01004431.1_pt1 | contig 21432 bp, 19 predicted proteins | sample 5400681 | NCBI WGS metagenome assembly WNGB01 (sample SAMN13153367, study PRJNA577476) | soil metagenome | isolation source: 115 cm soil or saprolite under grassland replicate 2 | place: USA:California | collected 2016-06-15
CCGGGAACGCCGCTCCCGGTGACTGACCCAGCCGCCCGCCGTCCGCAACGACGCCACGTTAAAGACGCGTCATCAACGTCGTGACCTGGCCATCCGCTCCACAGAAGTTGATCAAGGTCAGATAACTGGGCCTCAAGGGCATCATGAGCGAAGCCTTATGCCGACGTCGGCATAAAGCCTCTTATGCCGACCTGCGGATTATGCCGCGGGCCGCGCTCGACGGATTACGTTTGCACAGTTAATAGGGCCTAGGAGCGCTCACGAACCCGGCATAATCCGGATACCCTGAGTGGGCTTTGGCCGGGCGAGGCACGCATGCTCCGCCCGCGGTCCGGATCGCGTCTACGCAGGTCACGATGGTGCTCCACAGTTCTCCGCTCCGATAGGGCACCTCTGACCAGTGCGGTGCGGCCACTCTCGGGCACTGCGATTATGCCGATCTCAGCGTCACCTTCCCCCTTCCGGCCAGCGGTTCCTCATCCCAGCTCGGCATAATCCCAAGGTCGGCATAAGAGGCTGAACTCCATGTGCTGCGGGCCCGCCTGGAGGGCGGGATCCGCGGCAAGGCCGCCCGCGGCCACCTGCGCCGCGGGCTGCCAGCCGGGCTGGTGCGGGGAGAGGCCGACGGACAGATCGGATTCCGCCCCGATGAGGCTGTCACCGGCGTGATCGGTGCGGTGTCCGGGCAGTTCGCGGTGTGCGGGCCGGTCCGCGGGGTGTGGCTGTGGCTGCGCGATCAGGGCCTGCGCTGGCCCTTGCAGGGCGCCTGCCGGCGCGGTCAGGACGCCGGGATCACCTGGGTGGCGCCGGCCTGCCACGCGGTGCATACCACTTTGACGAACCCGGCCTATGCCGGCGCCTATGCCTACGGCCGCCCCGCTCCGGACGCTACCTTGACTCCCGCGGGGTGCTGCGCAGCCGGCGCCGTGAGATGCCCCGCGGCCAGTGGGCGGTACTTATCACCGGCCACCACCAAGGATGGGTCACCGGGGAGGCCTACCTGGCCAGCCAGCAGCGCATCGCCGGCAACACCCGGCCGCAGGCCCGCCAGCCGGGCACCGGCGCGGTGCGGGAAGGCAGCGCTCAGCTGCAGGGCCTGGCCAGCTGCGGGATCTGCGGCCGCAGGCTCGCCGTGTCCTGCGACGGGCCGGCCAAATCCACCCCCGGCTACCTTTGCGCCGGGACCGGTACCGGCTCGATCGGCGCACGCGGAACACCACACCTGCGCGCCGGCGGCTCGGCGATCGACGCGGCCGTGACCGGCGTGTTCCTGGCCGCGCTGGCGCCAGCGGCGCTCCAGGCATGCCTGGCCGCCGCCCAGCAGCTCGAAGACGGCTACGACACCGCGCTGGACCAGTGGCGCCGCCAGCTCGAGCAGGCCCGCTACGCCGCGACCAGGGCTGAACGCCGCTACCGGCCGGTGGATCCCGAAAACCGGCTGGCCGCCCGGGGCCTGGAAACCGAAGGGGAGACCGCGCTGGGACAACCAGCCGGCGCCGGCGCCGTGAGCAGGCCCGGCCCAAGACCCTGACCGCCGCCGAACGCGCCGCCATCTTGTCCCTGGGCGACAACCTGGAACAGGTATGGACAGCACCGGCCACCACCGGCAAGGACCGCAAGCAGCTGCTGCGCACCCTGCTGGGGGAAGTCACCGTCAACGCCCACCGCGACCACACCGAGGGCCGGGCTGACCTGCTGCTGCGGTGGAAAGGCGGCGCGATCAGCGAGCTGGCCGTGCCGATCAGGCGCCAGCCCCCCAAGATCCGCACCGACGAGGACACCGTCGACCTGATCCGCCGGCTGGCCGTCCACTACCCCGACGCGCAGATCGCCGGCATCCTCAACCGGCAGCACCAGCGCACCGCCAGGGGATTGTCCTACACCCCGGCTAGAGTCCAGACACTGCGGTTCCGCAACGACATTCCCGGCCGCCGGCCCAGCCGCGACCCACAGGAAGGAGAACTGCTCACCGTGGCCGACACAGCCAGGGAACTGGGCCTGGTCCCCTCCACCGTGCACCGCTGGCTGAACGACGGATTCATTCACGGCGAGCAGCTCACCACCGGCGCGCCGTGGCGGATCCGTCTCACCGACGAGATCCGCGCACTGCTCGCCGACGACACCCCCGGCGGCTGGCTCGCCACCCTGGAAGCCACCCACGCCTACGGCCTCTCACGCCAGACCCTCTTGCAGCGCGTCAAGCGCGGCGAAATCCGCGCTGTCTACCTCCGCACCGGACGCAAGAAAGGCCTGCGTATCGCGCCTCCAGCCCCCCAAGAAGGGCTGTTCTGACCGACAAATTCAGCAAAGGACCAGTGTGATCATGCATCCAAGCAGGCGGTGAACTGCCCGGCCCGGTCCCGGATCAAGAACTTGAGGGTGGTGGTCTGATCGCCGAGATCCATTAGCAGGTTGCGGGCTTGCTGGGTCACCCATGGGCTGGTGGGATGGGCGGTTATGCCCGCAAGGTGGACGCGGCGAGTGGTGTGTTCGATGAAGAACAGGACGTACAGGCGGCGCAGGAAGACCGTGTCGACGTGGAAGAAGTCAGCCGCCAGGATGGTGTGGGCCTGGACAGCCAGGAACACACGCTATGTCTGACCGTGCCGATTGGGTGCGGGTCGGTGACGGCGTCGTTGAGGATCTTCCAGACGGTCGACGCAGCGGGTGTGGAGCCGAGGCCGGTGAGTTCGCCGTGGATGCGCCGGTAGCCCAGGCCGGGTTGTCGCGCGCCATGTCCAGTGCCAGATCGCGGACACTCCGGGGACAGGCGGGCGTCCAGGACGACGGTGGGGGTAACGCCAGCGGCGTTTGACGATGTCGGCATTCCAGCGCAGCAGCGTGCGCGATGAGGCGATCAGGCGGGGCTGGCTACGCTGCCTCCCAGGGATGAGCTGGGCAAGCGCGGATAGGATCGCGCGGTCGGCCCAGCAGGGTCTGGGTGTCTTGACGTGGCGCTGGAGAACGGCGATCTGGTGGCGCAGGACCAAGATCTCGGCGTCTTTGGCCAGATCTGACCGTGCGAGAAGGGCCATCCACCCGGGCATTCGCAGCAATGCCGGGTAGGCGAAGCGTGGGGTCACGGGTGCCGGCAGCGCCCGAGCGTGAGGTGTCGGCGCAGCCAAACGTCGAACTAACAGCTCCCGGCCCAGCGGTGTGAGGCCAGGTCAGGCCATGTGACATGGTTCTCGGCACCGACTGGCACCAGCGACCCGTCGGGCTCCCTGCGCAGCAGCAGCCGATCGCGCCCCGAGACGAGCAGGCGCCCGTCGGGCAGCCAGTCGATGGAGAATGGGCCCTGACCGGGTCCGCCACGGTCCAGCCGTGCTTCGGGTCGAGCCGTCGGGATGGCGGACGACGACCTCGCTGCTGCCGTCGATCTCGACGGCAAGGACCCTTGGGTGCCCCAGTCGGACAACCACAGACAGCCATCGTGCCAGCGCGGCGACTCGCCGAACGCCAGGCCGGTCTGCAGGGTTTGCGGTTCGGGCATCAAGCCTCCCTCCAGGCATCTCGTGCGAGCGCCATCCGAGCCAATCGCCCTACCTCCGCTCCGCTGTGGTCCGACGGTGACCTCCGGCGTGGTGCCGAGGCGATATCCCTGCCCAGCTGATGCATCGCTCCTCCTTCCTTCGCTTGGGCGGCTCGCGCTGGGCACCCGAGCCGAGGAGACTCCTGTCGCTTCATCCTTCATCGCTTATCCGACCAAGCCCAGGGCCAGGCAAGCGCGGTGCCGCCGTTGACCAGCCACCTGGCTGCCATGACCGGCAGCCATCCGCGCAGCAGCCTAGTCACGCGCGGCATGACCACCCGGGCCGCGGGGAACGAGGGCGAACCGGTTGCCGTCGGGATCCTCGAACAGCGACCACCAGCCGAACGGCTGCTCGACGGGCGGCTGGGGGAACTGCACGCCGCGGCCGCTCAGCTCCCGGTAGGTCTGCTGCAGGTCCTCGGCGTAGAAGGACACGTTGGAGGTCGGCAAGCTCGGGTCGGCTACGGTCAGCCGCGGTCCTTTGCGAAGCTCCAGGACCACGACCACGGCCTTGTCCGGCGTGCACACCTCCAGCCACCGCTCCTGCCCATAGGCTGCGTCCTGCGCGAGCTCGAAGCCCAGGGTCTCGGTCCAGAACGCCTTGGCACGGTCCTGGTCCTCGACCTCGATGACGACCTGGGTCACCCCACCGATCATGATCAACCCTCCCTTTGATGGTGCTTCTCAGCTGCCGGTTCGGTTCCTTGCACGGGCATGTCCGTCGCCTCCACATCCCCGCCGCTCGCGGCGGCTACCAGCCGGGAGACCACCGTGAGCAGCTCCAGCCACCCGTCGAAGCGCAGCGGGTCGCCGCCGCTGGTCGCCGCTCTCCCGGCCAGTGGCCGCGTTGTCTCGATCCAGATGTGGATCAGCATGTCCAGCGGGGCGTTCACCGCGACTGCACTGTTGTTCAGACGGCATGGCGAAGGACCCTGAGGCGTCAGCGCTCCCAGGCGATCGGGGCGCGGGGATCGGGGGTGTAGGAGCAGTACCGGCCCGTCCGGACGGTGGCGGCAAGGTGCCGCCCCAGCGAGGGATTGGCGCGGGCCAGGTTGGCCATCGCCACGCGGATCGCCCTGCTCGCATTCAGCCGGGCGCGCTCGGCATGCGACGCCGCCCGGCGGTCCCGGCCGCCCAGCCCGACCGCCCGCGCGAGCTCGCCCACCAGGAAGTCCATCTCTTGCCGCGTGTTGGCGACACGGACGGGGTCGTTGAAGCTGTCCGCCTCGTCTAGCTCCGTCTGCAGCTCGTCCAGCCGCGCCTTGTAGGCCGCCTTGGCGGTGGCGTCCAACAACTCCCCGGCATCACCGAGGTCGGGACGCACCGCCAGCTCCGCACCCGCGGCCCGCTCCCGCGACCCCACCGGCGCCGGCCGCGCCGCCTGACCCTCGGCCGCCTCCAGGTCGACCGCGTGGAACTCCCGCCCAGGATGGGCCAGCAGCCGGGCCAGATGGCGCAGGCCCTTGGCGTCCTTGACGCGCACCACCGAGCCGTCGTAGGCGACGGTCCAGTACTCGCCCTCCCGCCGAAACACGTTCCTCGATGCCGCCGCATCGGCGGCCTCCGTGGCCGGCCCCACAGGCACGCTCCCGCCCGCCTCGACCGCTCGGAGCGCCTGGACCCCCTCGACGAGCGCGGCCATCCCAAGGAAGCGGGCGGTAGCAAGCGCCCGATCCAGCAGCCCGTCCGCCCGGCTCCGGTCCCCGGCCTGGCCGCGGCGCAGCAGCATGCGGGCGTACTCATACTGGGTGCGGGCCAGCAACGGCCTGGCCCCTAGCTGGTCGTGGGCGCGGATCGCCGCCTCGTAATGGGTGGCGGCCTCCTCCCAACTGGACGTCACCGTCGCCAGTAGGCCCAGGTAGAACGACGCCGACCCGAGGCACACGAGTGGGTGGGGAATCGTGATGGCGATGACGTGCCCTGCGAGGGGAAGCAGAACCGGATACAGGCTGCGCGCGGCCTTGGAGTCGCTCAGCTGCGCGGACACCAGACAGGCCAGCGCGAGGGTCGCAGGCGATATCTTGTCTCGAGGGAGCCGCAGGATCTCGTGGACCAGGGACTGCAGACCCCGCCGCGCATCGTCGCTGCGACCAAGCTCAGCCTCGGCGAGCACCAGCACGCCCTTTGCGGTCCGCGGAAACTGATCCTCGACCCCCCGCCATGCCTCCCGCAGCTCACCCAGCCGCCCCTGCTCCCAACGCAGCGCGGTGACCTGGCCCTGGTGAACCTGCCGGACGTTCGGCCACCCCGGCTGGAGCGACAGCGCAGCTTCGGCCAGCCGCTCAGCTTCCTCGAAAGAGCCGACCAGCAGCGCGCACATCGCCCGCATCGTCGTCGCCGTCCACTGGTGGACCGGCATGCGGATCTCGTTCGCGAGCCGGGCATGGGCGGCGATGTCGGTCTCGACCGCCTGGATGTCGGCCGATTCCAGCGAGTTGGCCACCCGAATCACCCGGCCGAGCAGTTCCAGCTGGCGGTCGCCGGTCGTCCGTGCCAGCTGCAGCACCTCGCCGGCCAGCGCCGAGCGTTCATCCTGCTCGTCCGGCCCCATCAACGCCAGCCACCGTGCGTGCAGCGCGCTGCCCAGGGCGGCGACATCGCCAACGCGCCGGGCCATCTCGACCGCCTGCCGGCTGAGGGGTTCGGTGCGCTGCGCCTCGTCGCAGGCCGTAAGCTCAGTGGAGAACGTGAGCTCGGTGGAGAGGCGGGCCAGCAGCCGCACGCGAAGGGAGCCGTCCCGTGGGCTGAGGCTGTCGAGCGCTTCGTACAGCAGACCGACGAGCTGTTGGTCGACCCGACCCCGCTCGGCCTGCGGCTCCCCGAAGCCCAGCGCGGCGCGGGCAAGCTGCTCCGGCGAACCGAGCCTCCTGCTCAGCTGGGCGGCCTGCAGGTACGTCTCCTTCGCGTCCGGGTAATCACCCGCTCGAGCCTGGGCTTCGCCCAGCCGCAGCAGCAGTTCGCAGCGGACAGCCTCGTCGGGGCCAGCGAACGTCAGGGCCTGCAGCGCTCGCTGGTACTGCGCGGCCGCCTCCTCGTAGGCGTATATGGCCATGGCCCGCTCGCCGGCCTGGCGGGCGTACTCCAGCGCCTTGGCGGCCTCCCCGGTGGCCGCGACCTCGCCGAAATGGCGGGCCAGCTCAGCGATGTGCGCGCCCGAGCCGGTGCCGTGCAGGCGCTCGATCGCCTCACCGACCCGCCGGTGCAGCTGCATCCTGGCCGGGATCGGCAGCCGCTCATAGATCACCTCCCGCACCAGGGAATGCGAGAAGCGACAGCGGCCGACGGCACCCGGCTCCTCGGCCACCACCCCCAGCGCCACCGCCTCCGACAGCCCACCGAGCACGCGCTCGACCGGCAGCTCGCAGGCGGGGCCGATCAGCGACAGGTCGAACTCCCGGCCCACCACCGCCGCGGCCGACAGCACCTGGACGGCGTCGGCGGACAGCGGCGCCAGCCGCCGCTGGATCACCGCCCGCACGCTGCCCGGGATTGGCACGCCGAGCCGGCCTGGCCGCTCCAGGGTGGCCTCGGTGGCCAGCAGCCGCACGGCCTCCCGGACAAACAACGGGTTGCCCTCGGTCGCCTCGTAGATGGCTGCGATCTTCGTGTCAGAGGGCACAACTCCTGAGAGTCCTTCGATGAGGCCCCTCACGTCTTCGCGATCGAGCCCTCGGAGGGTGGCCAGGTGCCCCTCACGCACCAGGTCCCCCACTGCGGCGCCCAGGCCCAGCGGTCGCTCTGCTTCCATGTCGCGGTAGGTGCCCACCACCAGCAGCCGGGCGCCGCGAAGGTCCCGCGCCAGGAACTGGAGCAGCAGCATGGAGGGGTCGTCGGCGGCGTGGAGATCGTCGAGGATGAGCAGCAGCGGCCGGGCCGTTGCTGCTTGCTTGAAGAAATCGGTGATCGCCTTGAACAGGTAAAAGCGCGCCGCATCGGATTCAGGCGAGGGGTCGGGAGAGGTCGCGGTCGTCCCGAGGCGTTCGGCGAGGCCGGGAATCAGCTGGGCGATGGCGCCCGCCCCGGCACCCAGGTATGCGGCCAGGGTCTCGTCATCGCAGCCATCGGCGAGCCTGCCGATGATCTGCGTCCACGGCCAGAACGGCGGTGCGCCCCCACCCTCCCAGCAGCGACCCCACAAGACGCCGACCCCGCGCTCAACGGCGAGTCCCGCCAGGTGCTCCGCCAGCCACGTCTTGCCGATCCCGGGCTCACCAGCAACCAGGAACAGGCGCCCCCGACCGCCGGCCGCATCCTCCAGGCCGGCCGCCAGCTCCGCCACTTCCCGGTCCCGGCCGACGAAGGCCCACCCGCCCCGACGCCGTGCAGGGTCCCCAGTCTCACCCATCGCACCAGTAGCCTAGGGCGTCGGCCCAAGGAGTGGCCAGGTCAGTGGTCCGGCTTCACCGGCGGAGCAGCACCGCAGGTCATCGGCTTCACTGCACTGCCGCAAACCGGCCATCCGGACTCCTTGACCGGCGCTCGAGCGCGAGGCGCGACCGCCCGGCAGCGCTCGTCCGTCGCGGACCCCGCCAGCCCGGCCTGGAACTCCGACCGCCGGGGCCTCCGCCGCGGCCGCACAACAGTGCACTGGCATTGAACGCCCGGCAGGTGACAGACCGTAGCGGGCGGCTCCCTCCCGCGGGGGAGGGTGAGGTTGGCCAGCGCGGGGTGATCCGCGGGGACGGAGCCGCCGCCTACGGTCCGGGTGGCGGTACCCCGGCGTGAAGGAGTCTTGTGATGTTCGAAGCTGTTGGCAGGTTCATGTTTCGCCGTCGTCGTTGGGTGCTGGCCGGCGCCGGCGTGTTCGTGGTGGCGGCGGCGGTGTGGGGGACGGGCGTGTTCGGCTCGCTGGGCGGCGCCGGCTTCGAGGACCCGGGCAGTGACTCGGCGCGGGCCGCCCAGCAGGTCAAGCGGGTGTTCGGCCGCCACCAGGCCGACGTGGTGGTGCTGTACTCCAGCCCCGAGCTCACTGTGGACGACCCGGCGTTTCGGATCCCGGCGCAGCGCACGCTGGGCGCGCTGCCGCGCCGGTACGTGGCCAAGGTGACCAGCTACTGGGACACCGGGGCGCCGCAGCTGGTGTCGGCGAACCGGCACGCCACCTATGCGGTGCTGGAGCTGGCCGACGCCGACGGCGACGCCCGCCAGGACGCGCTCGCCGAGATCAAGGATGAGGTGGCCGCGCCGGGCCTGACCACCAAGGTGGGCGGGACGGTAGCCATCGACCACGACACCGACACGCAAGTGGCAAAGGACATCGGGCGGGCGGAGAGCCTGTCGATGCCGCTGCTGCTGGTGCTGCTGGTGGTGGTGTTCGGCGCGCTGGCCGCGGCGGGCATGCCGCTGCTGGTCGGCGGGCTGGCCATCCTGGGCGCGTTCACCGCGCTGCGGCTGCTCACCACGGTCACCGACGTGTCGGTGTTCGCCATCAACCTGGTCACCATGCTGGGCCTTGGCCTTGGCATCGACTACGCGCTGTTTGTCGTCAGCAGGTTCCGCGAGGAGCTGGCCGCCCGGCCGCCTGGGCGGCAGGGCGTGCAGGACGCGCTGGTCCGTACCGTCGCCACCGCCGGCCGCACGGTCGCCTTCTCCGGCCTGACCGTGGCGATCTCGCTGGCCGGTCTGCTGCTGTTCCCGCAGATGTTCCTGCGCTCCATGGCCTTTGGCGGCATCGCCGCGGTGCTGGTCGCCATGGCCGGCGCGCTGACCGTGCTGCCCGCGCTGCTTGGGGTGCTCGGCCCGCGTATCAACGCGCTGTCGGTCCCGTGGCTGCGTCGCCGGCGGGGCCGGGCGACCGACGGTGCCGGCGGTTGGTGGTCCCGGGTCGCGCGCAGCGTGATGCGGCATGCCGTGGTGTACGTGGCGGTGATCGTGGTCGGGCTGCTGGCGCTCGGCCTGCCGTTCCGCAACGTGGCGTTCGGCGGCATCGACGCCCGCGCGCTGCCCGCCGACACCGAAAGCCGCCAGGTCAGCCAGACCCTGGACCGCGACTTCACCCGCAACGCCACCACCGCGATCACGGTGGCCATCTCCGGCGCGGACGTCGCCCGCCTGCGCGGCTATGTCGAGCGGCTGCGCGCGGTGCCCGGGGTGACCGCCGCCCAGATCACCCAGACCTCGGCAGCCACCAGCCAGATCGCGGTCCGCTACCGCGCTGACCCTATCTCGCCGCAGGCCAGGCAGCTAGTCGCGGACGTGCGCGCGGTGCCGGCGCCGGCTGGGTCCCGGGTGCTGGTCGGAGGGGACACCGCCGAGCTGGTGGACCTGCTCCAAAGCCTCGGCCGCACCCTGCCGTGGATGGCCGGGCTCGTCGGCCTGGTCACCTTCGTGCTGCTGTTCCTGGCGTTCGGGTCGGTGCTGCTGCCGGTTAAGGCCATCGTGATGAACCTACTGTCGCTGGCCGCGTCCTTCGGCGCGCTAGTGTGGATCTTCCAGCAAGGCCACCTGTCCGGGCTGCTGGGCTTCACCCCCACCGGCACCATCGAGGCCACCCAGCCGATCCTCATGCTGGCGATCGCGTTTGGCCTGTCCATGGACTACGAGGTCTTCCTGCTCTCCCGGATGCGCGAGCAGTGGGACCACACTGGCGACAACACCACCGCCGTGGCCGGCGGGCTGCAGCGCACCGGCCGGATCATCACGAGCGCGGCGCTGCTGATGGTCGTGGTGATCGGGGCGTTCTCCACCTCGGGCATCACCTTCATCAAGATGATCGGTGTCGGCATGATCATCGCCATCCTGATCGACGCCACCGTGGTCCGCGCGCTGCTAGTGCCCGCCACCATGCGGCTACTCGGCCGCTACAACTGGTGGGCGCCCAGACCGCTCGCGCGATTCTGGGACCGGTACGGGCACCGCGAGCACGGCCAACCACTCACTCCGCCCGGGCCGCCGCTCGTCCCAGAACCGCCCGCCGCCGACCGCCCCTGAACATCCCCGCAGGCACCCCGTCGCGGCGGTGACATGACCCAACAGCGGGCCAGGCCTGGAGGTGGCCTGATGCGCGTGCTCAGCGTGACGAACTCCTCGTGGGCCTGGAGCTGCTCACGATGCGCCGCACCGACCCTGACAGGCCACCGACACGGAGGCACGATGATGCAACCGGTACCCGCGCCAAGCCGCGAGCCTCGACCGCCACGGCGCCAGCAGCTCCAGGTCAGGCGGCGGCGCGACCGTCGGCCGGCGAGCCCGGTCGACCGCAGCTGGCGGCCGGACGCTGGCGCGGCGCATGGCAACGGCGCCTACGACATCACCGTGACCCGGGCCAGCTAGCCCCCGTTGGGAGGTCCCACATGGGCGAGCGCACGCGCTATGAGCCCGGCACCTTCTGCTGGGTGGGCCTGGCCGCATCGGATCCCGCCGCGGCGACGGCCTTCTACACCCGCTTGCTCGGCTGGCAGGCGGAGGCGCTGCCGGCGGGCGAGGGCACGTACACGGTCTTGCGCCGCGCCGGCGAGGACGTCGCAATCTTGTACCGGCAGACCGCGCAGGCCCGCGCGGCGGGGGCGCCGCCGCACTGGACTTCCTACATCTCGGTCGAGGACGCCGGCGCAGCCGCGGCGCGCGCCGGTGAGCTCGGCGGCGCCGCGGTCTTCCGTGAGCCCTTCGACGTGCCCGGCGCCGGCCGGGTGGCCGCCATCCAGGATCCGACCGGCGCGGTCGTGTCGCTGTGGCAGCCGCGCCCGCGCATCGGCGCCACGCTCGTCAACGACGTCGGCGCCCTGTGCTGGAATGAGCTGGCGACGACCGACGCCGGGCGGGCGAAGTCGTTCTTCGGCGAGCTGCTCGGCTGGCAGTACCAGACCAGCGACACCGGCGGCGCCATGATCACCAACGCCGGCCGCCGCAACGGGAGCATCCGCGCCCAGACCGGGCAGGAGCGGGGCACCCCCCCGCACTGGCTCCCGTACTTCACCGTCGAAAACGCAGACGACGCCGCGCGCCACGCCGCGCAGGCGGCGGGCGCACGCTCTTGCCGACCACTGAAACCCGCACCGGGCGCTTCGCGGTGATCGCCGACCCGCAGGGCGCCACATTCGCAGCCGCGGCGGGGGATCTGCCGGGACGGCTGCGGCCGGTCGCATGTGCTGCTGCCGGCCTGGCTGCTGTCACGGCGGAAGTACGCGGCTGCGGTGATCTTCGCGGCGGTGGCGCTGCGCGCGGCCGGGTTAAAGGTGTCCGCGGTGGCCGGCCGGCTGCGGCTGCCGGTGCCGGGCGGGGCCGGCCAGCGGTGGAGCGTCCCGGCCTCGACGGCCAGCTCGTGGCTGTCCCGGTTCGCCGCCCGGGCCGGGTGGCTGCGGGCGGGGCTGCTGAGGCTGCTGCCGCTGGCAGACTCGCAGGCCCGGCCGGTCGCGGCGGCCGGGTCGGCCGCCGGGGATGCGCTGGCCGCGCTGGAGGCGGTCACCGCCGGGCTGCGGCGGCGGTTCGGCGGCCTGGACAAGCTGGCGGCGCATGAGGTGGCCGCGCACCTGACCGGCGGCATGCTGCTCGCCCCGCCGCTTCCGGCCCTGGCGGGCAACACGACCCTGATCGCGATGGCCGCCGTTCCCCCTTCCTGACGTCCCGCCGGGCCGGCCAGGGTCGCCGTAAGTCCCGTTTACGGCGATTAGGAGGAGGAAGGTCATGACGGCAGCCGACAGGGAAGCCGCGACCCGGCGGCAGCGGGCGCAGACGATCGCGCTGTGGCGGTGGTCGCTGATCGAGCCGGCGATGGACCCTGCCCTGACATCGCGCCAGCGCGGCCAGATCGTGCGGGGACTGGCCGGCCGCGAGCACGCCGGCCCGTGGGGCCCCGCGGTGAGCGTGTCCCGCAAGACGATCGACCGGTGGATCACCGCCCGGCGCTCCGGGTTCGACGCGCTGGTGCCCGCGCCGCGGCAGTGCTCGCCGCGCACCGACCCGCAGGTGGCGGGCCTGGCGGTCGGGCTGAAGAAGGAGAACCCGGCCCGCACCGCCGCGCAGGTGCGCCGGGTGCTGGCCGCGCAGCTGGGCTGGGCCCCGTCCGAGCGGGCGATCCAGCGCTGGTTCGAGGCCCGCGAGCTGACCACCCGCCCCGGCGGGCAGCCGCCGCAGGCATACGGCCGCTTCGAGGCGCCGAAGGTGAACGAGATCTGGACCGCGGACCTGATGAACGGCCCCGATGCCGGCGGCCGGGCCTGTCACCTGGCCGGCATCATCGATGATCACAGCCGTTTCCTGGCCGGGCACCAGTTCGTCCGCCGCCCGGACGCGATCCGGTTCGCCGGCGTGCTCCGGGCCGCGATCACCGCCCACGGCATCCCCTCGGTCTTGTATACCGATAACGGATCTTGCTTCGCCGATGCCTCGCTGGCCCGGACGTGCGCGAAGCTGGGCATCAGCCTGGTCCGCAGTCAGCCAGGCCGCCCGATGGGCCGGGGCAAGATCGAGCGCGCGTTCGAGACCATCCAGCAGCAGTTCCTGGTCGAGGTCACCGCCGGCGACGACCCGGCCCGGCACCCGGTCACCAGCCTGGAGGAGCTCAACGACCTGCCCGGCCACTGGGTCCGCGAGGTCTACCACCAGCGGGTGCATTCGGAGACCGGGGAAAGCCCGCAGGCCCGGCATGCGGCGGCCGGACCGGCTGCCTCGCCGGACGCCACGCTGCTGCGCGAGGCGTTTTCCTGGAGCGCGGTCCGGCTGGTCCGCAAGACCGCCACCGTGGCCCTGGAAGGCAACGAGTACTCCGTTGACCCGTTCCTGGCCGGCCGGAAAGTCGAGCTGGTCTTCGACCCGTTCGACATGACCCAGCTGACCGTGTACTGGGCCGGGCGCAAGGTCGGCCGCGCGGTGCCGCAGGTCATCGGACGCCACGCCCACCCCAAGGCGCCGCCCGGCGAAGACCCCGAGCCGGTGAAATACACCGGCATCGACTACCTGGGCCTGGTCGCCGCCACCGGGCAGGCCGCCTCCGGCGAGCGGCTGCACCTGTCCAACATCGCCGACGGTGACGGCACCGGGCACGACGACGGCACTGGGCACCAGGACCAGGAGGAGGGGCAGTGAGCGCCCCGGCCATGCCCGCCGCCCAGCTGGCCTGCCTGCTCGCCGGCACCGCCGCCGGGCTGTGCGCCGACACCGCCGCGGTCGCCCTGATCACCGGCCACGGCCACTTCCTGCACCAGCCCGGCTTCCGCCGCGTCATCGCCGCCGGCAGCCCGATGCTCACCGGCGAGCCGGCCGCGGTGATCCGCTGGAGGGCCGCCGTCCGCGCCCTGGACACCGGCCGCCTGCCCTGCTCGACGTCGGAAGAAGCAGTGCTGCGGATCGCCGCCAGCCTCGGCGACCCCGCCATCGGCGTGCACCTGCGGCAGGTCCTGGGCGGCCTGGACCGGCGCAACATCACCCTGGTCACCGCCGCGATCACCGCCGCTAACGGCTGAGCAGCCACTACACCGGAAGGGAACCCCGATGATACAGACCCTGCAGGCCCACTGGGGCTTCACCGTCATGCCGTTCGGGCCGGCGATCCCCGCCGCCAGCCTGTTCGGCTCCGCCGCCCACAAGGAAGCCGTCGCCCGGCTGCGCTGGCTGATCTCCGCCCGCGGCCTCGGGGTGCTGACCGGTGAGGTCGGATCCGGGAAGACCGTGGCCGTCCGCGCCGCCGCCGACGGCCTGGACGCCTCCCGCCACACCCTCATCTACCTGCCCAATCCCCAGATCGGCGTGCGCGGGATCCATGGCGCCGTGGCCATGGCGCTGGGCCAGCCGCCCCGCTTCCACCACGCCACCTTGATCCCCCAGGTCGAGGCCGCGCTGGCCGCCGAGACCGACGAGCGGAACCGGCACGTCATCCTGGCGATCGGCGAATCTCACCTGATGTCGGGCGACCAGCTCGAGGCCGTGCGCATGCTCACAAACCATGACCTCGATTCCCGCTCGCCGCTGACGACCTTGCTGATCGGCCAGCCCACCCTGCGGCGCCGGCTTCGCGTCGGCGACATGGCCGCGCTCGTTATCTTGAGCTTTCGTGTCAGCCAGGGCTGTGACCTGCGGCGTCCCGTCGTGGACAGTGTCGCCGACGGGACGCTCGCAGCGTGATTCCGGTTGTTTCAGCCTCCTTGATCGTTACCTGATCGGGTCTCTCCGCGATGACCGCTGGTCGCCGAGTGCGCGGGCGAGCTGGCGGCGGAGCCGGGCGTTGTCGTCGGCGAGTTGCCTGTTGCGGTCGAGGGCAGCGGTGAGCCTGGCGCGCAGCGACGCATCGGTGGCCCGCTGGCCCGCAGGGATGACGCCGGCGGAGCCGGCGTCATTTGTCTCTTGCCGGAGCCTGCGGATCTGGCCGCTGATGTCGGGCTGGGTATAGAGCCACGACCGCGAGATCCCTGCTGCCTGCGCGACGCCGGCGAACGTCACGGGAGCCCCGGCCCGGCCGAGCTCGCGCAGCGCCTGGACGGCCTTCGCCCGGGTCAGCTCGTGCCGCCGGGCTGCGGCTTCGGAGAGCGGGTCAGGACGCACCGGCGGCCGCCTCCTTTCCTTCGCCGCCGTCGGCTTCGAGGGCGGCGATGATGTTGTCCAGGTTGCCGGCGACCTGCCGGTTCATCTCGGCAAGACGGGCGTGGCCGTTCGTCTCGGCGGCGGTGATGATCTGCAGGGTCTGCTGCCGCTGGGCATGATGCTGCGGAAGGAACTCGGCCGTAGTCAGGAACATCGGGCAAGTCAAACAAGAATTCGCATGCGGGCAGGTCTTGACTACCGGCAGCTGGCAGTAGCCGTTCGGGAGCGACTGGGTGGCCCGGGAGAGCTGCTGCTTCGCCCAGGCGGCCTCGGCGAGGGACCCGGCCGGGTCGAAGCTGACGGTCTCGCCGCGGGCGTTGACCTTGCGGGCGGCTTCCCAGTGCCGGCGGACGGTGGTGTCGGTCAGCCGGGCGTAATGCGCCGTCATTTCCGGAGTCTCGTGATCGAGGATCTTCTGGACGACATGCTGGGGGACGTCACGGTTGATGAGGGTCGTCCCCAGCGAGTGGCGGAACTGGTGCGGGGTGAGCCTGATCGGGGAGCCGTCCTGGCCTCGGATGTCGCAGCGCGCCAGCCAGCGGCGGAGCCCGCCGCGGTAAGCATCGCCGTTCGCCGGCACCGTGCCGGCGATGTTCTTCGTGGGCCGGGGAAACAGGACAGGGGTCCCGCCGGGCCAGCGGGCGGCGTTCCGCTGCCGCTGCCGCCCGATCTCGGCGACGAGCTCGTCATCAACGGGGACAAGAGCCTCGCGTTTCATCTTGTGGTTGTAGTAGCGCAGGTAGGGCTGCCCGTCGCCGTCGGCCACGATGCAGTCCGACGGCAGCTTGCAGGCGTCGCCGACGCGCAGCCCGCACCGGATCAGGATGAGCGTGATCAGGCGGCGGCCGGGATCGTCCCACCTGTCGAGGTTGGCGGGGTCCTCGATCTGGGCCATGACATGCTCGGCGAGCGCCCGGGGCAGCCTTTCCCCGCGCTTGGGGTAGTCCTCGGGAAAGATCATCGCGCCGGCGGGCAGGCCGGGATCCCACTCGTGCTGGCGGACCGCGGTGAGGAAGCCGTTGAGGTTCTCGATGTGCTCCCTTTGCAGCTTCCTGCCGCCGAACTCGGCATGCAGGGCGGCGAGGTAGCGTTCGAGCAGCGGCCGGGTGACCGCCTCGATGCCGGCGCTCTCGCTCTGGCCTGCCAGCCAGGATCCGAAGTGCGTGAGGACCCGGGCGCCGCGGGCGGGCAGGCCGGCGCTCAGCCCGGTGGCCAGCCGGTGCCGGCACCAGCGCTTGGCCAGGTCCTTCAGCCACGGCTGCGGGATGCCGCCGAAGCGCACGTGCGCGATCGGGTCGCTGATGCCGAGGTTGCGCAGCCGCCAGGTGTCACGGGGGTATTCCACGTCCCAGCCGCGGCCGAAGGCCAGTTCCTCGACCTGCCGTCGGGCATAGACGATCAGCGACCGGGGCGTGGTCGCGGAGACGCCGGGCTGTCCGGGCGGCGGCTCGTGCTGCCGCCACCTGTCCTCGTCCCAGTCCAGCAGGGACGTGACGCCGGCGCCGGCGGTGAAGATGACCGCCCGCTGGGCCTCGCCCGGGTCGACCTTCTGCCGCCCCGCGTCGCTGCGGACCTGGAACGCGTACTGCCATTCCAGCCGCAGTTGCGGGGACAGTGTCCGCATGCTGATGCGGTCGCGGCCGAGTTTCGCCTCGTCACCGTAGCCGGCGGCGAACTCGCGGGGGTCCGGGCAGCCGTGCAGCGACCAGGCGGACGCGTGGGCGTGGCAGAACACGGCACCGGGCCGGGCCCACAGGCCGCAGCCGGGAATCAGGCAGGTGACTTGGGGATCCGGGTGCGTCACGGGCGGCCCGGCCGCGATCCACGCACGGGTGTCCGGCCGGCCGGCGCGGCGGTAACGCCCGTAGTGCCCTTGGCAGAATCCCAGCATTCTGCTGGCGTATTCGCATCCGGGGACCTGGCATGCCGCCGGCACTGACCGCGGGCGCCATTCGGGATCGGCCGTGGCGGCGAACTCCGCGAAGTCCGGTTTCCGGACGAGCCACTGCTGGTAGTGCCACCGGCAAAGGCCCCTGTTCCGGCCTGGCCGCTCGCAGCCGTCCGCCAGGCACGGGGGTCCGCCGAAGACCGGGTCCCTCGGGTCGAACCCGAGGACCTCGCCGCGGAACCCGGGCCGGACGGCGGCCATCAGCGCGGCCAGCAGCCCTGGGTATGCGGCCGGCTCGCGGGCCGGCTGACCGGCGGTCACGAGGCATCCTCGCCGCCGGCGACCGCGGTCACCGTGACGCGGACGCTGCCGCGGCGGGCACTGGCACGCAGCCAGACGGCGGATCCGCGGGCGGCGGGGACCTCGAGAACATCGTCCAGGCCCAGGGCCTGCTGCCAGGCCGTGAACGCGGCCCGCGTGCCGGCACCGGCGATGCTGCCGGACAGGCTTCCGCCGGACTGGCCGACGGCCCACGCGATCAGCGGGAGGCCGGGATGGGCGTCCAGGATGGCGGCCAGCTCGCGGACGGCCTCCCGCTGCCACCGTTCCCGGTCGGCCCGCGTGACCCAGCCGCCGGTCACCAGGTCACCTCCCGCCCGGTCAGCCAGCCGGCCTTCTCCAGCGCCGCCCGCGCGTCTTCCGCCGTCAGGTGGCCATATATCGCGGATGTCGTGGTCACCGATGAGTGGCCGAGCAGCTTGGAGACGACCTCGATGGACACGCCGTCGCGCAGCCACCTGGTCGCCGCCGAGTGCCTGAACCAGTGCGGGTCGAACGCGATCCCGGTCCTGGCCCGGATCCGCAGCACCAGGTCATAGGCCGCCTGATACGCCCACGCGTGTCCCTTCGGCTCGGCCCAGATGTTGACCAAGACATGGTCGCTGTCGATGCCGCCGTACTCCTCGTGCAGGTAGTCGGCATAGAGACGGATCAGCTCCGGCCCGACGGGAACCGTCCGGCCGCCAGACTTGGCCCTCGCCCCGTTCGCGTTCTCCCGCGGGACAATGCTGACCTCCTGCTCGGCCGCGGCGATGTCCTCATGACGGAGCCCGAGGGCCTCGCCGGCTCGGCAGCCGCTTTCGTAAAGCAGGGCGAAGAAGAAGCGGTCCCGCAGCCGGGTGCAGGCATCGAGGACCGCCTGCGTCTCGGCAACCGTGAGGACCCGCGGCAGTTTCCTCGGCGCCTTCAGCGAGATGGCCCGGCCACGATACGGCTTGCTCTTGCTGACGTGGTGCAGGAACGGCTTCCAGCCGCCCCGCCCGCCGATCCTCCGCGCAGCCATCAGGTCGCCGACCTCTGCGCCGTTGCGGGCCTGGTGCGCATAGAACGCGCTGACGGCCGCGAGCTTGCGGTTCACCGTCAAAGCGCTGACCTCCGCGGCCGCCATCGGCAGCACCGCGACCTCGCCGGACCGGCCCGCCGGGGGAAGCCGCAGCCAGGCGACGAACTCCCCGATGTCTTCCAGCTTGGCCTCGCGCCAGTCGAGAGAACGGAAGCCAAGGAACTGCCAGTAATTCTTGAGGTCGTGCGCGTATGCCTTGACCGTGTTCGGCGACCGGCCGATATCGGTCAGATAGGCCAGGAAACGGTCGACCGGAACGACCGGCACGTCGTCGTCCCCGAGAACCGTCCACGATCGTGTCCCCGAGCCGGGGATCACCACCGGATGCACGAGCATCGTCTCCTCCTTGAACTGCGTCATGGGCAAGGCAGGAGATAACCACGGATGAACCGCCATCCAGGCAGGCGAGAACGCTCGTGGTGGACGTTAAAGACACGTCAGCTGAGGCTTGAGATAACCCTCGACCAGCGCGTCCAGCTCCGCTATCACATTCCCGCGCCCGCGCTCAGCCCGCAGGAAGCCAGCGGGTACATCCGGCGACACCTCGAACACGCCGGCCGGACCGACACCCTGTTCTCCGACGACGCCGTCCGCCTCATCCACGGCCACGCCCGCGGCCTGCCCCGCGCCATCAACAAGCTGTCGGCCGGCGCGCTGCTCGCGGCCTACAGCACAGGCAAGACCATCGTCGACGAATCCTCCGCCCGCACCGCCATCAGCGAGGAAGCCGCCGCCGCGACAGACTGACCACCACGCCGCCACCCAGTCCACCAGAACCCCGCCGGGCACCCCGCCCGGCGGGATTCTTCACGCCCCGCCATCCCCACCCTGAGTGTCGCCGTCATGGACATCCTGAGCGACGGCGAACACCTGTCCTGCTGATCCAAGGCAGCGCCGACACCATCGTCCCCCCCGCCCTCGCCGACACCTTCGCCCGCGCCCGCCCCGGCCTGGTCACCTACCTGCGCGTCACCGGCGCCGACCACGTCTCCGCGATTGACACCGACCCCAGCGGCTACCGCGCCGCCCTCACCAGGTTCCTCAACCGATTCCCATAGCCACGCGACCCGCAGTCGCGTGTCGCGGGCGCCCTGGCAGAACGTACATCTGTGGCCGGGATTGGATACGAGCCCTTCGCTGTCACGCCGAGTGGCAGGCACTCTACGTCCGCGCGAGGGTCGGCTGCCGAACCGACGGCCGCTAAGGGCTCGCAGAGGATTAACACGCTGATTTCGATTCCGGCCGGGGCATGATGCCCTGGCTTGCGGCGTACGCGGAAATGTCGGCGAGTGTGTAGAGGCGGGCTGCTGGCTGCCCGGCGGCGGCGAGCCCGTGCCGGGCCAGTAGCGGCCGGGTCTCTTGGACTGCCCGGCTGATGGTGGTCCGGTTCACCCCGAGCAGCTGAGCCAGCAGAGGGCAGGAAAGGGCGAGGTGCTGGTGGAGGAGGGTGGCCAGGACCCGGTCGGCGAGCGTCAGCCGGGGCGGGGGGCCGGCTCCTGGTGCCCGTTGCCGGTCGCTGCCCCGCCGCTGGTGCAGGTCCTGCTCCCGCTGTTCGCTCCATGGGCCTGCCAGCGCGGCGACCAGATCGTCCAGCTCTTTGCGGCGCAGCCCGGTCAGCGCGGGGTGGGCCAGCGTGGTGCGGTCCCATCCGCCGGGCGCTTGCGGCCCCGGTTCCGCGGGCCCGCGGGCCTGGCCCTGGTGCGGGTGCAGGGTGTAGTTCCAGTCGTGATGGAAGTGGTGGCGGGTGATCGGCAGGGCGGCCATCTGCTGGTCGCTGACCTTGACGCCGGTCGGGTATAAGCCGGTATCCAGCTCGGCTTGCACGGTGAGGCCGGTGCGGGTGGTGGTCGCGGCGATCGTCTGGACGATGACTTCGTGGCTGGTCAGCGGCCTGCCCCGCCAGTTCATCGAGATCGCGGAGAAGAGGCGGTGCTCGATTTTGTTCCATTTGCTGGTGCCGGGCGGGAAGTGGCACACCGTGATGTCCAGCCCGGCCTGGGCGGCCAGCGCGGCAAGCTCGGTCTTCCAGGCGCGGGTGCGGTAACCGTTGGATCCGCCGGCATCGGCGGTGATCAGCAGCCGGGCCGCGTCCGGGTAGGCCAGCGCGCCCGCTGCCTGCCACCAGCGGCGGATCGACTCGACCGCGAACGCCGCGGTGTCCCCGTCGGTGCCCACGTTCACCCAGCCGGCATTGGCCGCCACGTCGTAGATCCCGTACGGGACGGCCTTACCGGTTTCCTCGTCGGGGAAGTCATGGTCGCGCACCCGGACCGGGCGGCCCCCGGGCTCCCACTCCGCTCCGCTATTAGCGAAGTTGCCGACCTTCTCCTTCTTCTTCGTGTCGACGCTGATCACCGGCTGCCCGGCGGCGAGGTGCCCGGTCACCTGGCCGCTGATATAGCGGAACTGGGCATCGCGGTCAGGGCTCTGCTTTCCCTCGATGGTCTTGGCGTTGCCCTGCAGGCTGAAGCCCTCCTCCCGCAGCACGTCAGCGACCGTGTCCGCCGATATCCGGTGTCCCTGCCGGGTGAGCTCCGCAGCCAGCTTGCGGGTCGACTTCGTCGTCCACCGCAGCGGCGACATCGGATCACCCCGCATATCCGGCTCGACCAGGGCCAGCAGCGCCGGCCGCAGCCCCGGATCCACCTCGGCCACCCGCTTGCGGCCCCCGCCCGCCCGGCGGGCCCGGCCCAGCGGCTCCTCACCGGAATCCAGCTCGGCCGCGCCGAGCGCCACCGTCGCCTCACGGACCCCGGCGGCCCTGGCCACCAGCCGGATCCCGCCATGGCCCAGCGCCCGGGCCTCGGCTCCCATCAGCAGGCGACGCTGCCGCTCATCCAGGTGCGGGAACAGCACCGTGAACTTCGCCGCCAGCGACTCCTCGAATCCCTCCGCAACTCGCATACCACAACAATGACAGCCAGAACGCGAAGCTACGGGTTAATCCTCTGCGAGCCCTAACGACGTGGTGCGCAATTAGGGTTCGAGGCGTCCTTGCCGGGGATGCTGGCGTGATCGGGGTGTAGCTGTGAGTTACCAGGCGGCGGCGCGGTCAGACACCAGCGAGCCGACCGCCGTGATCGTCTCCGGCAGGTA
>WNGB01005839.1_pt1 | contig 21429 bp, 19 predicted proteins | sample 5400681 | NCBI WGS metagenome assembly WNGB01 (sample SAMN13153367, study PRJNA577476) | soil metagenome | isolation source: 115 cm soil or saprolite under grassland replicate 2 | place: USA:California | collected 2016-06-15
CCGATCGCCGAGGCCGCCTACGGCGCCCACGTCATCGCGGCGTCGAACATGATGCGCGCGATCCGCGCCGTCTCGAGCGAGCGGGGCCGCGATCCGCGCGAGTACGCGCTGTTCGCCTTCGGCGGTAACGGGCCGCTCTTCGCGGCGGGCATGGCGAAGCAGCTGGAGATCCGCCGCATCGTCGTGCCGCCCGCGCCCGGGCTCTTCTCGTCGTTCGGGCTGCTCTTCGCCGACGTCGAGCACCACTACGTGCGTACCTGGCGGCGCCTCGTGCGCGGCATCCAGCCCGACTCGCTCGGTGAGGTGTTCGGTCGAATGGAGGCGGAAGCACGGGCGCAGCTCATGGCCGAGGGTGTCCCCGCCGATGCGATCCGGATCCGCCGGTCGGCGGACTGCCGTTACGAGGGCCAATCGTTCGAGCTCACGGTTCCCGTGTCGGGCGGGCCGTTCGACGCCGTCTTGCTCGAGGGCATCGAGGATGCGTTCGGCCTCGAGCACGAGCGCACGTACGGACACCGCGCGGGAAAGGACGAGCCGGTGGAGATCGTGAGCCTGCGCGTGGTGGGGCTCGGCATCCCCGATCGGCCGCGCGTCCCGGATGCGCTGAGCGTCGATCGACCCGGTCCCGGGCGCGCCGGCGGCAGCCGTCGCGTGTACTTCGGCCCCGATCTCGGCTGGCGCGAGACGCCGATCATCGACCGCCCCGGACTTCCTCACGTGGGGGGCCCCGACATGGCCCCCCACACCCCCCAACGCTCGGAAGCGCCCCGGGAAACCCGGGGCGCTCCTCGACCGCAGTGGCTGGAGGGGCCGTGCATCGTCGAGGAGTACGACGCGACCTGTGTCGTTCCGCCCGGCGCGCGCGCGGCACTCGACATACATGGCAACATCGTCATCGCGCTTCCATTAGACGGCAGTGTGAGGTGAGCCGCGCTCGGGCGGCGAGCCGAACCCTTCAATGATCGAAATACAGGTGATCTGACATGGCGTCCGACCCGATCGGCTTCGAGCTCTTCCGCAACACCTTGCTGTCGATCGCCGATGAGATGGCCCTGACCATCCTGCGCACCGCGTACTCCGGCGTGCTGCGCGACAACATGGATTACTCGACCGCCTTCTGCGACGGTGACGGCCGGACGGTGGCGCAGGGGCTCACGCTTCCCGCGCACCTGTCGTCGTTCCCGGACGCGCTGGCGGCGACGATCGCCCGGTACGGCGACCGCATGCAGCCCGGTGACATCTACTGCCTGAACGATCCCTTCGAGGGCGGCATGCACATCCCCGACGTCTTCGTGCTGAAGCCGATCTTCTTCGAGGGCGAGCGCGTGGCGTTCGCGGCCACGATCTGCCACCAGACCGACATGGGTGGCCGCGTGGCGGGGTCGAACGCGTCCGACTCCACCGAGATCTACCAGGAAGGCCTCCGCATCCCGCCCGTGAAGATGTACGACCGCGGCGAGCCGAACGAGACGCTCTTCCGGCTCTTCGAGAAGAACGTCCGCATGCCCGTCCGTGTGTTCGGCGACCTCCGCGCCCAGCTCGCCGCCTGTCACATCGCCGAGGAGGCGTTCCTCCGGCTGCTGCACCGCCACGGCGTCAAGCAGGTCAAGGCGTACATGGAGGAGGTGCTGGAGCACACCGAGCGCCTCACGCGCGCCGTGCTCCGCGAGCTCCCCGACGGCGAATGGTCGTTCGAGGACTGGATCGACGATGACGGCGTGGACTACGGCAAGCCCATTCGCCTGTTCGTGACGTTCAAGAAGCGCGGCGATTCTCTCGTCGCCGACTGGACGGGCACCTCCCCGCAGCCGAAGGGCGCGATCACCAACACGCTGTCGTTCACGAAGGCCGCGACGTACACCGCGCTGAAGTCGGTGCTGTCCTACGACGTTCCCTGCAACGCCGGCTTCTACCGGGCGATCGACGTCATCGCGCCGCCCGGCACCATCGCCAACGGCGTGCTGCCAGCGGCCTCGGCCGCGCGCGGCCTCACCGGCTTCCGCATGATCGACACCTGTTTCGGCGCCCTCGCCCAGATGCTCCCGCACCGATCCATCGCGTCCTCCGAGGGCGGCAACACCGGCATCTCGATCGGCGGCTACGACACCGAGCGCAAGCCCTTCATCTTCGTGGAGTTCGTCTGCTCCGCGTGGGGCGGCCGCGCCTGGTCCGACGGTCTCGACGGCAACGCGAACCTCATGGCCAACATGTCGCTGCCCCCCGTCGAGATCACGGAGGCCGAGCAGCCACTCCAGATCCTCCGCACGGAGTTCATCCAGGACGTCGGCGGTCCCGGCAAGCACCGCGGCGGCGCCTCGATCCGCCGCGACTACAAGCTGCTCGAAGAGGAAGCGGTGCTGCAGGTCCGCGCCGATCGCCACGACTTCCGCCCGTACGGCCTCTTCGGGGGCCGCCCGGGCCGGCCGTCACGCAACGTGCTGAACCCCGATGGCCAGCACCGCGAGCTCCCCGGCAAGTTCACGATGACGATGAAGCGCGGCGACGTGCTGGTCTCCGAATCGGCGGGCCCAGGCGGGTGGGGCGATCCGCTCGAGCGCGACCCCGCGCGCGTGCTGCGCGACGTCCGCAACGAGTTCGTCAGCCTCCGCTCAGCGCGCGAGGACTATGGCGTGGTGATCGACGTCGCGAGCTGGACTGTGGACGAGGCGGCCACGCGGGCGTTACGCGACGAGCTGCGCGCGGCCCGCGGCTGGCGCGAGGCGCCGACGGTCAGCAGGGAATAGGCGCGCTGCGCACGGACCTATTCGTCGACCGCATCGGGCGCAAGACCGCAACCTTCGATCGAGTATTCGTCAAAGACCTCTTCGGCTACGGCGTACGGTGGTCCTGCGAGCCAAGAGCGGTCGGTCGTGATCGTTCGTATCGTCGCCATAGTCCCTGCTTTAACGGCAGAAGCTTGTCGGGATCAGGCGTCATGCCAGCGATTCTACTCCTCCTGCTGCGCGCTGAGCGGCAGCGGCCACGCACCCGTCGCGCCGGCGAGTAACGTGATGAATTCCCGCCGTCTCAACGGTTTCCTCCTCACGTTCGCGATTCGCACCTTCACTGCTGGGTCCGGCGCCGACTCTGCGACGTCCGGCCCACGTCGGGCCGAGAATCGGGCACGAACCCGTCGCGGTTCGGCATCCTGACCCGCGGCAGGGACCTGGCATCCAGAACGTCCAGCGGTGAGGGAGCCCGGCTCGTCGATCGGCTGCGATCGGTTGATGTAGCTCCAGAGGGTGGGCGCGTGCGCCCAGAAGCTTCCGACGGTCAGAATAGGCTTGTCCGTCTCGAGACTGCCGCGGCCGCCGACGAGCAGGTTGTATTTCGGGTCCTCGCCCTTCGGGCCATGGCATGACGCGCACCGCTCCTCGTAGACGGCCTTGCCAAGCTTCCGGCGCACCTCTTCCCACGGGATGGCGCTGTCAGGATTCGCGAGATGGTCCTGGATCCGTCTGTCGAGCTCTGCCTCTTGCTCTGGCGTCAAGGCAAGCTCCGCCTCGCGCTCGTCATCGGTGAGGCTTTCCCAAGATGCCATGGCAAGCTCTACCCGGTCCTTGGCGGGCAGCTTCAGGAGGGCCGTGATCCTTGAGGAGCCACCCGTTGTCGAATAGACCTTCAATCCATTGCAGAATCGCCATCAGAAAGGGTTCGACCGGCCTGCGTAGTCAGGTGTCAAGAGGCGCCTTATTACCCCCGGTCGTTCGTGATGTGGACACCGGGCAGCAACTCGAAATCCCGAATGGACTCGGACAGCCGAAGTTGCCGGAAAGTGGTGACGTACGTGACGTCGGTTGCCATCACTCACATCGGTAGGTACGCACGACGCACAGGCAGAGCAGCCGGCGTCGCGCCGGACTGCTCAAGCCTGTTGTTAGACCGCCCGTTAGGACGGCAGATCCTCGAGTCGGACACCGCGCCCGCTCCGGAGCCCCTCGCGCGCCTCTGCTACTCGCCGCAGAAACTCTGGATGGTGCTCCAGCCGATAGTCGAACCAGTCCTCCTCGCTTTCGAAGCCAATCAGCACGCCGGCCGGTTTACCATGCCGTGTGATGAGGATTTCCTCAGACTCGGCCAAGCGTAGAAATCGCGACAGATCGTCCTTGACCTCAGCCAGTGCTGCTTGGCGCACCCGGCGTACCGTGCTCGGCAAGCCAGCGCGCGGCTTCGGCTTTCGTGACGATCGCGAGGGCTTCGACTGCTTTGTGCGTGACGTCATAGAACACCCTCACTTCCCCAACCCGCAGGCGATACTGTGGCTGGCTCAGGCCGCGTAGGCGTTTGATCCGGCTCTTGCTTACCCGGGTCGGCTCGTGCCGCAAGTGCCGTTCTAGGGCGTCCCGAACTTCGGCCCGGCGGTAGGCCGGCAGCGACCGGTAGGCCGTCGCCGCCTCAGGAGCCAGGACGACCTCATGCCGCATTCTGGCCAGACTATAGCCAGATTTCTCTTGTCGGTCAAATCAGGCTGCTCCGGTCTAACTAGTAATGTGCGGAACTCGATAACAGTCGTGACGCAGCGCGCCCGGTCAGCCTAATGCTGTCGCCCTCCGGGACTTCACCGCGGCCAAAACTTTCAAAGACGCCGGCACCGGCCGCACTGGCCCGGAGCAAGGTCGGGGCGGAATGGCGTCATGCCCTGCGCGCGATGACCGCCACTGGCCCTCCGCCGCTCGGCCCCTGGTGCTCGGCCCCGCCAGAGACGTAAACCATCGGATCACCGACGACCGAGGCGATCACCGCGCTGACGACGGCGCGCGCGTGGCGGGTGTGGTTGATGTCGGAGTCGTCGATCATGGTGTGGCGGCGGTTGCGGATGCGGCCGGAGGGGGAGGCTTCGGCTTTGGCGTAGACGCCGATCACGCGGTCGGGGGCGGTGTCGCAGCCGGCGGCGCGGAGAGCGCGGCGGACGGCGGTCTGGTCGATGGCGTCCTCCATGACGTCGTGGGCGATGAGCAGGTCGCTGGCGGAGTTCTCCGCGTTGCCGAGGACCAGGATCTCGTTGTGCGCGAGCTCGACGCCGGCGGACGTCGAGGCCACGCGGGAGAAGAGATCCCAGCGCTTGGCGATCACGGCGTCGCTCAGCGCGGCGGCGGAAATCTCGTCGAGGGCGCGGGCCACGCCGAGGGCGGCGGCGGCGCGGGAGTAGCCCATCGAGGCGTAGGTGCTGGTCGTGGCCACGCGGTGGCCCTTGGCGGTCGCCTCCGTGATCGCCTCCGCCGTCAAGAGCGGACACTTGATCTGGACGAAGTGGACGTCGGCGGGATCGGTGATGCCGGCGTCGGCCATGCCGCGCTCTACGGCCAGCGCGACCTCGCGGACGTGGGCCATCGTGCCCAGCTCCTCGGGCTCGATGCCTCGCGTGCTGGCGATCCCCGCGACGAGACCTTTCCCGCGTCGGCGTCCTTCGCCAACGTCCCGGCGAACGAAGACCGACACGTGCGGGGTCATGATGCCTTCGGTGCCGCCGGACATGATGAACTGGACGCGTTGCTCCACTTCGGCAGGGGATGTCCCGAGCCGCGACGCGAGGAGAGTGGCGTAGGACGTCATTGCGAAGCCGCGCGTGAAGTCGTTGACGCAGCCGTTGCCTTCGGTCTTGCCGAGGACGGCGATGACGTTGGCGGCGTCGATCGCGCCGGCATCCAGCTGGGCGGCGAGGCCGGAGACGTCGTCGGGGGCGGACGTCGGGAAACGGTGAACCTCGACGCGTTGCATGGGAGTCCTCCGTTGTGTGAGAGACGCGTGCCGACCCTCAGCGGCGGTCGCGGACGAACGGTACGCCGATCGCGGCGGGTAGTCGAGCGCCGCGGCCCAGGCCGGCGAGCACGGCGAGCGAGACCACGTACGGAAGCATCTGGATCACGTAGGAGCTGACAGGCAATCGCAGGCCCTGGATGCGGAGTTGAAGCGCATCGGTCACGCCGAAGAGCAAGCAGCCGACGAGCGCGCCTCCGGGGGACCAGCGTCCGACGATGATGGCGGCGAGGGCGAGATAGCCGCGGCCGTTGGTCATGCCGTCGGTGAAGGTGCCGACTTGCTGGAGGGACAGCACGGCCCCGCCGCCGCCGGCGAGCGCGCCGCCACAGAGAACGGCGAGCGTGCGGACCCTGATGGGATCGGCGCCGCCGGCGAAGGCCGCGGTGGGATTCTCGCCGACGGCGCGTAACGTGAGGCCCGCGCGCGTACGGTGGAGGAGCACGAACATCGCCACGACGAGCGCGAGGCCGACGTAGGTGAGCGCCGGCTGCCGGAAGAGCAGTGGGCCGAGAATCGGAATATCGCCCAGGACAGGGATCGGGACCGGCGAGAGCGGGGTCACGCGGATGGTCGGCGCCTCGCCGCGGCCGAAGAGGCCACGGAGCAGGAAGCTCGTCAGGCCCAGCGCCAGGATGTTCACCGCCAGGCCCGTCACCATCTGATCGGCGCAGAACCGCACCGTGGCGATCGCGACTATCGCGGCGAGCGCGGCGCCGCCCACGGCGCTCGCGATCAGGCCGAGGCCGGCGTTGCCGAGCGCGTGCGTCGCGATGACGCCCGCGAAGGCGCCGGTCAGCATCATGCCCTCGAGGCCGACGGCGAAGACGCCGGCGCGCTCGGAGAGGATGCCGCCAAGCGCGGCGAAGAGCAGCGGCGTCGCGATCCGGAGGGCGGCGGCAAGCAGTTCTGCCGCGGCGTCCATTAAACGTCGGGGGGAGCGACCGCCGCTCCTCCCCGACACCCCCCAACGGTAACTCTCTGCGACGATGTCATCACGCGCTCTAGGCTTTCGGGCGACGGGCGGAGAGGCCCATCGCGGATAGGATGAAGATCATCGTCAGGCCCTGAATGACGGAGACGAGCGGAGTGGGCACGCCGACGGCTCGCTGCATTGCCAGCGCGCCCGTCTCGAGGAATCCGAAGAACAATCCCGCGGGCAGGATGGCGATCGGGTTGAGCGCGCCCAGGAGCGCGATGGCGACGGCGTTGAAGCCGAAGCCGTGCGAGAAGCCGTCGATCAGACGGTAATGGACGCCGAGCACTTCCACGCCGCCGGCGAGCCCGGCGAGCGCGCCGGCGAGCGACATCACGCTCAGCACGGTGCGCGGCTCGGAGATACCCGCGTACGCTGCGGCGGGAACGCTGGCGCCCAGGACGCGCAAGCGAAACCCGAACGGCATGCGCCAGAGAAGAGCGTGACCGGCCACGACGACCACGACCGCGATCAAGATCCCGACGTGAAGATCGCTGCCCGGCAGCAGATGGGGCAGCCATGCGGCGCTGGGCAGCAACGGTGATTGCGGGAAGCCGGCGCCCGGCTCGCCGAGCGTGCCCTGAAGCGCCTCGCTCACGATCAGCACGCCGACGAAGTTGAGCAGCAGGGTGACGAGCACTTCGTGGACCCCGCGGCGCAGCCGGATGCCCGCCGCCAGCGCGGCCCATCCGGCGCCGGCCAGCGCGCCGGCCATCAGCGCGAGGAGCGGAAGCACGACCGCAGGCGCCGCCGGAAACATGAGAGCGATCCACGCCGCGGCCAGCCCGCCGAGCGCGATCTGGCCCTCGCCGCCGATGTTGATCACCTTGGCGCGAAAGCAGAGCGCCACCCCGACGCCGGTGAGCACGTACGGCGTCGCCTTGTTGAGCCCGACGCCGACGCGATCCCAGGAGCCGACGGCGCCTCGCATGAGAGCCGCGTAGGCGAGCAGCGGATTCTTGCCGGCGAGGAGAATCAACAGCGCGGTGAGCCCGAGCGCCAGCACGACGGCGAGCAGCGGCCAGGCGATCGCGCGATAAGCCGAGCGACCCACGACGGAACGCTCGGCGAGCGCGTCCAGGCGACCGAGGGCCAAGCGCATCGACAGGGTCACGGCGCGCGCACGCCGTAGAGCGCCGCCGCGTCGGGATGCTCCTCGAGCGCGCCGGCCATCATCAGGCCCAGACGCGAGAGGTCGACGTCCTCCCGCTGCATGAGGCCGACGAGCCGGCCCTTGTACATGACGCCGATGCGGTCGGCGACGAGCAGCGCCTCCTCCAGCTCGGTCGAGATGTAGAGGATGGCGCCGCCGGCCTCGCGCAGCGCGAGCACCTGGTCGATGACGAAGCGCGTGGCGCCGGGGTCGAGGCCACGGGTCGGCTGCTCGGCGACGAGGACGGTGGGCCGGCTCCCCAGCTCGCGCGCGAGGACGATCTTCTGCTGGTTGCCGCCGGAGAGCGTCCGCGCCGCGGTGTCCGGCCCCGAGGTGCGTATGGCGAACTCGGTGATCCGCTCGCGAGCCAGCTTGTCCATCGCACCGGCGTCGAGCCACGGGCCGCGGCGCAGCGGCGGGTCGTCGAACGCGCGCAGCGCAAGGTTCTCGGCGATCGTCATCTCCCCTACCAGCCCGGTCGTCGCGCGGTCGGCGGGGACGTGAGCGAGGCCGGCGGCTCGGCGGGCGGCGACACCGCCGGTCGTGACGTCGGCGCCGTCGACGAACACCGATCCGTGCGTCGGCCGACCCACACCGGCAATCACCCCGGCGAGCTCCGCCTGGCCGTTGCCGTCGACGCCGACGAGCGCGAGCACCTCGCCGGCTCGCACCGAGAAGCTCACGCCGCTCAGGCGCTCGATGCCGGCGGTGTCGTGGGCGGCGAGATCGGCGACGACGAGGCGCTCGGCCCCGACGGCGTGCGCGACGCGATCGATCGGGGCGCCGACGTCGCGACCGACCATCATGTGCGCCAGCTCGCGGCGGCCGATACCGGCGACCGCCGCACGGCCCGCGACCTCGCCGTCGCGCAGGACGACGACCTCGTCGCAGATCTCCAGCACCTCGCCGAGCTTGTGGGAGATGAAGATCACGGACCGGCCTTCCTCACGCAGGCGGCGGAGAACGCCGAGGAGGCCGGCGATCTCGGGCGGGCTCAGGCTCGAGGTCGGCTCGTCGAGCACGAGCAGCTCGGCGCCGCGGAGCACGGCCTTCACGATCTCGACGCGCTGCTGGGCGCCGAGCGGGAGCATCTCGACGCGCGCATCCGGATCGAGGCCAAGCCCGTACGCCGTGCTGGCGGCGCGGATGCGCGCGGCGACGCCGGCAGGACGGAGCCAGCGGCCCGTCGCCTCCCAGCCGAGCATGACGTTCTCGATCACCGTCATCGCCGGCACGAGCATGAAGTGCTGGTGGATCATGCCGATGCCGGCGGCGATCGCCTCACGGGGCGAGTGATCCGCGAGCGGGCGATCCTTGAAGACGATCGTGCCCGCGTCGGGCGCGACCATCCCGAACAGGATGTTCATCAGGGTGGTCTTGCCCGAGCCGTTCTCGCCGAGCAGGCCGACGATGCGGCCGGCGGCGACGTCGAGATCGATCGCGCGGTTGGCGTGCACGGCGCCGTACGACTTCGAGATCCCCTGCATCCGGAGCATCGTTGCTCCGTGCACGGTCATCACCGTCCGGGAGGGCTCAGACGCCGCCGCGCGCGTCTTCCTTGGTCGGCTTGATCTTGATTTCTCCGGACGCGATCTTCTTTCTCACGGTCTCGAGCTCGGCCGCCACCGGGCCGGGAACGACCGGATTCAGCGCGCGCTCGGCGGAGTAGCGAAGCTCGGCACCGCCCGTCGGGGTGTTGTAGCCGTAGGGGATGTAGTGACCGGTCAGCTTGCCGGCTTGCAGGTCGGTCACGGCGGAGGCATAGATGTCGGCCCACTTCTCGTCGATGTTGGTCAGCACGCGCTCGGGCGCGATGGCGGTATGGCCCACGGAGCGGCCGGTGGCGTAGACGTTCTTCTCTTTCGCGGCCTGGATGATGCCCGCGTGCCCGGCGTTGAGCTTGCCGCCGATGACGTCCGCGCCGCCCGCGATGAGCGAGAACGTCGCCTCCTTGGCCGCCGCCGGATCCTCCATCGACTGCAGATAGATGATCTTCACCTCGGCATCCGGCTTCACGCTCTTCACACCGAGCCGGAAGCCGCCCATGCTCGCGATCATGTTCGGTAGCCCCTCGAGCCCCGCCACCGCGCCGACCTTGCCGGTCTTCGTCATCTTCCCCGCGAGCACGCCGACCACGTAGGCGTACTGCTCGTTGGCGACGTCGAGCGAGATCACGTTGCCCTGCCCGCCCGAGCCCGAGCCCACGAGGAAGGTCGCCTTGCCGAACTCCGGCCCCACCCGCTGGGCTGCGGAGAGGAAGCGGCCGGAATGGCCGATGACGGGGCTGAAGCCGCGGCGCGCGTAATCCTTCATCGCCTCCACGTGATCGGCGGCCTGGACGTTCTCCGAGTACGCGATCTCCATCCCCTTGTCCTTGAGCTTGAGAAGACCCGCGTAGCCCGCCGCGTTCCAGCTCTGGTCGTTGACGCTGCCGGGGAGCAGCATGGCGACCTTGCCGGCGCCTTGCGACAACACAGAGGTCGCGCCGAAGCCGAGGGCAAGGACGGTGGTGAGCACGATGACGAGGGGACGACGGGTCATGGATCTCCTCCGCGCCGATCTTCGGATCGGCGGGCACGCTTTGAGCAAGCGACGTACCAGACCTTACCCACGAAGAATCAAACACATCGGGACACCGGCCGTCTCGCCTGCATGTCTCGCGGGCTGGTTCGGCAAACTATGCCCATGGTTTGAGCAGGCAACGCGTTGGACGCGTTGACGGAGGGGGAGGCCGGCGGTAGTGTCGGTCTTGAGAGCGCCGTTCCCCCGGGAGGCAAGCATGGCCCGAAGACCGGCTCCTCGACCCGCCGCCCCGCTCGTCCTCGCCGCCGGCTTGCACGGCCCCGCACGGCCACCGACCACAGGAGGTGGAGCATGAGTGTCGTGGTGATCTGCGAGACATTCGGCAGTCAGGGCAACGAGATCGGACGCGAGCTGTCACGCGCGCTCGGCTGGGAGTTCGCCGATCGCGAGATCATCGCCAAGGCGGCGGAGCGCTATGGCGAGAGCGTGATGGAGCTGCATCACGTCTCGGAGGAGAAACCGACCCTCTGGGAGCGCTTCACCGACTCCACGCGGCACTATGTGTCCTGCATCGAGGCGACGATCCTCGAGATGGCGGCGTGCGGCGAGGTCGTCCTCGTCGGGCACGGGGCCGCGATCATCCTGCGCGAGGTCCCGCACGTGCTGCGGGTGCGCGTCACGGCGCCCGAGGGGCTCCGGGCGATGCGGGCGCGGCAGGAGCAAGGTCTCGCCACCGACCAGACGGCGCTCGAGTTCATCGGCGAGGCCGATCGTGAGCGCGCGGCGCGCATGAAGTTCCTGTACCGGGTCGATCTGGACGACCCGCTGCTCTATGACGTCGCGATCAACACCGAGCGCGTGAGCGTGGACGGCGGGGTACGGATCATCCGCGAGGCGTTGCAGAACGAGCTCGTCAAGCCGACCGCGCGCACCTGCGCCTCTGTCCGCGACCTGAGCCTGGCCGCGCAGGCCAAGGCACGGCTCCTCGTCGATCCGACGACACGGGGCCTGCGGCTGGCGGTCAGCGCCGCCGACGGCAAGCTGACCGTGATGGGTCAGGTCGATTCCGAAGCGTTACGGCAGGCGGCTCTCCGGATCGTGGGCGAGGTCCCCGGCGTGACCGCGGTGACGGACGAGACCATCGTCACCCCGATCGTCCGCCGGTACTCCGCCGGGACCTAGTCCGAACACCGCTGCGCCTCGCCGATCAGACGACGCGCAGCAAGAGCTCGGCGACGCGCTGGCTGAAGGCGGCGGGGTCGGGGAGCTGGCCGCCTTCGGCCAGGATCGCCTGGCCGTAGAGCAGCTCGGCGTACTGCGCCAGCGCGGGGTCGTTCTTGTCCTTGTCGACGATGGCCTTGAGCTTCGGCAGGAGCGGATGCGTCGGGTTCAGCTCCAGGGTCCGCTTGACCTTGGGGACGTCCTGGCCGGTCCGACGCAGCAGCTCCGCGATGTGCGGTGACAGCTCCGTCGCGTCGCCGACGAGACACGCGGGCGACGAGGTGAGGCGCTTCGACAGCTTCACGTCCTTGATCTCGTCCTGGAGCTTCGCTCGCAGCGCCATGAGCAGGTCCTTGAAGCTCTCCTCCTGCTCCTCCCGCTCCTGGTCGGCCTGCGGCCGGTCTTCGGCGGGGCCCGGCGCGACGTCGCCCTGGGCGGCCGAGGCGAGCTTCTTGCCATCGAGCTCGCGCGGCAAGCGCAGCCACAGCTCGTCGACGGGGTCGGTGAAGAACAGCACCTCGTAGCCCTTGTCCCGGAAGGCCTCGAGCTGGGGCGAACGCTCGACGGCCGTGGCCGACGGGCCGGTCATGTAGTAGATCGCCTCCTGGCCTTCCTTCATGCGGGCGACGTAGTCGCCGAGCGACGTCAGGCCCGCGGGGACGTACGTCGACGGCGCCAGGACCAGCTCCAGCACGCGCTCGGTGCTGTCCTCGAAGCCGAGCAGGCCCTCCTTGAGGACGGCGCCGAACTCGGTCCAGAACGTCCGGTACTTGTCGGCGCTCGACTCCTTCATGTCCTTGAGCGCGGCGAGCACGCGGCGCACGAGATACTTGCGGATCGCCTGGATCTGCCGGTTCTGCTGCAGGATCTCGCGCGAGACGTTCAGCGACAGGTCGTCGGAGGCGACGACTCCGCGCACGAAGCGCAGGGAGGCCGGCAGCAATTCCTTGCAGTCGTCCATGATGAAGACGCGCTTGACGTAGAGCTGCACGCCGCGATGCCCGGTCTCGCGCCAGAGGTCGAAGGGGGCCTTGGAGGGGATGTAGAGCAGCGCACGCGCCTCGAAGGTGCCCTCCATGTGCACGGCGATGTGCTCGAGCGGGTCGTGCCAGTCGTGGGCGATGTGCTTGTAGAACTCGCGGTACTCGTCCTCGGTGACCTCGTCCTTGGGCCGGGCCCAGATCGCCTTCATCGAGTTCAGCGTCTCGCCCCGCAGGCGAATGGGGTACGCGACGAAGTCCGAGTACTTCTTGACGATGTCGCGGAGCACGGGCTCGTCCGTGTAATCGCGGAGCCCGTCCTCCTCGTCCTTGGGCTTGAGGTGGAGCGTCACCGTCGTGCCGGCGATGTCACGCTCGGCGTCCTCGAGGGTATAGCCCTCGCCCGCCGACTCCCAGCGGGTGGCCGTCTCCTCGCCGGCCTTGCGCGTGACCACCGTGATCCGGTCGGCGGCCATGAAGCTCGAGTAGAAGCCGACGCCGAACTGGCCGATCAGCTCGGGAGCCGCGACCTGCCCCTGGCTCTCGCGCAGGGCCTTGAGAAACTCCTTCGTGCCGGAGCGCGCGATGGTGCCGATGTTCTGGACGACCTCCTCGCGCGTCATGCCGATGCCGTTGTCGTGAACGCTCAGCGTGCGCGCCGTCGCGTCGGCCTCGAGGCGAATCTCCAGCTCGCCGGCCGGCAGGAGCTCCGGGCGGGTGAGGGCCTCGAAGCGCAGCTTGTCGAGCGCGTCGGAGGCGTTCGAGATGAGCTCCCGGAGGAAGATGTCCTTGTGGGAGTAGAGGGAGTGAACCATGAGGTCCAGCAGCTGGCGGACCTCGGTCTGGAACTCGTGACGCTCGGATGTCGTGCTCATGCCGACATTGTAGCGGGCCGGCCGCCTGATTTGACCAGCCTGTCCCCCCTCTGCTATCAAGGCTCTATGCCCGTCACCTTCCCGCCGCTGTCCCCGGCGTCCGGCGCCCGGATGGACCGCGGCGGCATCGTCGTCACCCTCGTCCGTCCGAGTGCCAACTATTTCGAGTACGATTTCATGGCGCCGGCGACGCCGCCCATCGGGCTGGCCTACGTGGCCGCCGCCGTCGCCGCCCACGGCTACGACGCGCGGGTGATCGACGGACTGGGGGAGGCCCCCCAGCGCTTCACCTACTTCAAGGACCTCGGGATCAAGCGCAACGGGATCGTCGACGAGGAGATCGTCGCGCGCCTCCCGCCGGAGAGCCGGGTCATCGGGATCACCTGCATGTTCTCGTACGATTGGCCCTTCGTGCGGACGCTGATCGAGGCGATCCGCGCGCGCTTCCCGGATGTCCCCATCGTGATCGGCGGCGAGCATGCCACGGCGATGCCGGGGTTCGTGCTGACCGATTGCCCCGCCGTCGACGTCGTCGTCCGGGGCGAGGGTGAAGAGACGATCTGCGAGCTGCTCGACACGCTCGCGGCCGGCGGGGACCTCGCCGCCGTCGCCGGCATCGCCTACCGCGACGGCGCGGACGTCGTCTCCACCGCGGCGCGCCGCCGCATCCGCGCGCTCGACGCCATCCCGCGCCCGCGCTGGGACCTGATCCCCATCGACAACTATCTCGACCACGGCTTCGGCTTCGGCGTCAGCCGCGGCCGGCACATGCCCATCATCGCGACCCGCGGCTGCCCTTACCAGTGCACGTTCTGCTCGAACCCCGCCATGTGGACGACGGCCTGGAAGCCGCGCGATCCCGACGCCGTGCTCGACGAGGTCGAGGACTACCTCCGCCGGTACGGGGCGACCAACATCGATTTCTACGATCTCACGCTGATCGTCGATCCGCGCTGGCTCAAGCGCTTCGCGCGCGGCATCGGCGAGCGGGGGCTCACGTTCACCTGGCAGCTTCCGTCGGGCACGCGCTCCGAGGCCATCGACGCCGAGGTGGCGACGCTGCTCTATCGGACCGGCTGCCGCAATCTCAATCTGGCGCCGGAGTCCGGCTCGCCCCGGATGCTCCGGATCATCAAGAAGAAGGTGAGCCTCCCGCGCTTGCTCGTCACGACCCGCCAGTGTCTCGACGCGGGGCTGAACGTCAAGGTGAACCTGATCGTGGGATTTCCGAGAGAGCGCCTCTGGGACCTGGCGCAGACGGGGTGGCTCGCGGTCCGGATGGCGGCGATGGGCGTGCACGATTGCGCCGTGGCCATCTTCTCGCCGTACCCGGGCTCCGAGATCTTCGACGACCTCTACGGCAAGGACTACGCGCGCCTGGACGACGAGTTCTTCCTCAGCCTCGGCGCGTATTCGGACATGTCGAAGATGGGCACGGCGTGGTCGCAGCTCAACCCGTACGTCGTCACGGCGTCGCGCTTCCTGATCTTCATGGCGTTCTACGGCGTGTCGTTCCTCGCGCGCCCCGGGCGCGTCGTGAGCCTGGTGCGCGAGCTGTTCTCCCCGCAGCAGACCTCGCGCGGCGCCACGGTCCTGCGGCGCATGTTCAATCGCAAGCGCGCGCCGCGCACGTTCGCACCGTCGCCGACGCTGCGCCTTCATGCCCTCCCTTCGACGGGGAGGGCGGGCGAGCGAAGCGAGCCGGGTGGGGTGACGCGCGTCTGACCGTCCCCCCCTGCCTCTCCCTGTGAGGACGAGGGTTAGATCGCCAGGAGTTGGTGCTTCAGGTCTGTGTTCGCTTCCAGCTCGGCGGCGGTGGAGGCGTGGACGATGCGGCCGTCGTCGATGACGTAGACGCGATCGGCGATCGAGAGTGCCAGCGAGGAGTTCTGCTCCACGAGCAGGATCGCGATGCCCTCCTGGCGCATCTCTTCGATGACCGCCATGATGTCCTCCACGATGCGCGGCGCCAACCCCTGCGACGGCTCGTCGAGCAGCACCAGCCGCGGATGCATCAGGAGCGCGCGGGCGATGGCGACGAGCTGCGCCTCGCCTCCCGAGAGATGCTCGCCCGGCCGATCGCGCAGGCGCGCGAGGATCGGGAACCGCCGATAGATCCGCGCGAGATGCCACGGCTCGCCGCCGGTGCGGGGCAGCGCGCGGTTGAGCGCCATCTGGAGATTGCGCTCCACGGTCAAGGTGGGGAAGATCCGGCGGTTGTCGGGGACCCACGCGATGCCGAGCCGGCCGATGCGATGGGTCGGCAGCCGCGTGATGTCCGCGCCGTCGAAGACGATGCGGCCGCGGCGGACGGGGAGGAGGCCGAGGATGGCCTTGAGCGTGGTCGTCTTGCCGCGGCCGTTGCGGCCGAGCAGACACACGGTCTCCCCCGCCTCGATCGTGAGCGCGAGGCCCCGGAGGATCCGGGCGTCGCCGTAGTAGGCGTCGATGTCCTCGATGGCCAGCAGCGGCGGCGTCATCGGTGGCCCATGTGCCGCAACGTTCCCAGGTACGCCTCACGGACCTCGGGGTGCTCCCGGATCGCCTCGGGGGCGCCCTCGGCGATCACGGCCCCGCGGTGAAGGACCGCGATGTGATCCGACAGCGTGAGCACGAAGTTCATGTCGTGCTCGATCACCACGATCGTCAGCGTCTCCCGCAGACGCTGGACGAGCTGCCGGAGCGTCTCCATCGGCCGGCTGCCGAGCCCGCTCGTGGGCTCGTCCATGAGCAAGAGCTCCGGCTCGCCGGCGAGGGCGACGCCCAGCTCCAGCAGCCGCCGCTGGCCATACGACAGATGCTTCGCGGCGACCTCCTCGCGACCGGCCAGGCCGATGAGACGGACGAGAGCCGCCGCCTTGTCCGCCGCCTCGCTGACGGCGCCGGCCGGCGTCCAGAGATCGAAGCCGCGGCGCCGCATCGCGGGGACCGCGACGCGGACGTTCTCCAGCACCGTGTAGTCGTTGAAGAGGTTGAGGATCTGGAACGAGCGACAGATCCCCAGCCGGGCGCGAGCGTCGGGGGGCGTTGTCGTGATGTCGCGCCCCTTGAACAGGATGTGCCCACCGTCCGGCGCGAGGAACCCGGTCAGCACGTTGAAGCACGTCGTCTTGCCCGCGCCGTTGGGACCGATGATGGCGGTGAGCCGGTGCTCGGGGATCGCGAGATCGACACCGGCGAGGACGACGTTGCCTCCGAATGCCTTGCGGAGCCCGCGGGCCTCGAGGATCACCGGGGTTATTGTGCGTTCGGCTCCGCCGTGTCGTGGAAGGTCCGCGGCGCGCGCACGCGCTCGACGAGACCGAGGATGCCCTCGGGCAGGAACAGGATGATGGCCATGAAGAGCAGGCCGTAGAAGAGCATCCAGTGGTCCGTGAGCATCGACAGGACGTCGCGGATGATCAGGAAGATCGCAACCCCGAGCACGGGACCGTAGAAGCTGGCGAAGCCGCCACCGATCAGGCACATGAGCACGACGTTGCCGGACTGCTGGATGCTCATCGGCTCGGCGAACGCCCCGTAGCGGAGCAAGCTGTAGAGCCCGCCGGCGAGCCCCGCGAACGCGCAGGTGATCGTGAACACCGCCCACTGGTAGCGCGCGGTGTCGTAGCCGAGCGCCCGCGCCCGCGTCTCGCTCTGCTTGATGGCCCGCAGCACCTGCCCGAAGGGCGAGTGCACGATGCGCCAGAGCACGATCGTGCTGACGACGAAGAAGCCGTAGACGAAGTAATAGAAGACGAGGTTGTCGCGCAGGACGGGCAGGGAGCGGGTGAGGCCGGTGAGCCCGTCCTCGCCGCCCGTCCATCCGTCGAAGACGAAGACCATGAACGAGAACATCGTGCCGAAGGCGATCGTGAGCAGCGCGAAGTAGATCCCGCGCTTCCGGGCGACGAAGAGCGCGACGATCGCGCCGAGCGCGACGGTCCCCACGGTCCCGATCAGAAGGGGGAGCCACAGCCCGCCCGTCCACCACCGCTGGCTGATCGCGAGCAGGAAGCCGCCGATGCCGAAGAAGGCGCCGTGGCCGAACGCGGGCAGGCCGGCGTAGCCGAGCAGCAGGTTGTAGCCGAGGGCGAAGATCGCCCACACCATGATCTCCGCGCCCAGGTACGTGTAGCCGCCGATCCACAGCCCCGCGGGCAGGACGAGGAAGACCGCGAACATCACCAGCATGGCCGGCGGCGTGAAGCGCGTCACAGTTCCAGGATCGACTTTTGACCCATGAGGCCGCGCGGGCGCCACAGCAGGATGAGCGTCATGAGCACGTACATGACGAGGATCGAGCCGCGCGGGACGACGAGATTGCTGAGCGCGCTGGTCATCCCGACGAGCAGCCCGCCGATCACGGCGCCCCAGAACGAGCCGATGCCTCCGATCACGACCACGATGAACGCGGGCATGACGGCCTCCGCGCCCACCGTGGGCTTGAGGCTCCACATCGGCGCCGCGATGACACCGGCCGCGCCCGCCATGGCGGCGCCGAGGCCGAAGACGAGGCTGCGCACGAGGCCGAGGTCGATGCCGAGCGCCCGCACCATCTCACCGTCGTGGGCGCCGGCCTTGACGATCGCCCCGTACGGCGTCTTTTGAAGGAACCCCCAGACGAGCGTCAGGAGCACCACGGCCAGCACGGCCACGAGCACCCGGTACTTCGAGTAGAAGAGAAAGCCCAGGTGGAAGGGGCCGGCGACGAAGGCCGGCGCGGCGATCGTGTAGCCGCGCGGCGACCAGATGATCCGGATGATCTCCTCGATGGCCAGCGCCGCGCCGAAGGTGAACAGCAGGCCGAACAGCGGATCGCGCCCGTACGTCCGCCGCACGCCGAGCTCGAGGAGGAGTCCGACCAGGCCGACGACGAGCGGCGCGAGGACGAGCGCCGTCCACCAGCCGACATGCGGCTGGAGCGACATCGCGACGTAGCCCCCGAGCGCGAACAGCGCGCCGTGGGCGAAGTTGATCACCTCCATCGTCCCCAGGATCAGCATGAAGCCGAGCGCGATCACGGCGTAGAGCAGCCCGAGGATCACGCCGTTCAGAAGATGGGTCAGGATCTCGGCAGGCAGAGGCTCTCAGCCGCCGTAGACGGGCGTCTCGGCCATCGACTGCATCTTGCACTTGCTGAGCTCGCGCGGGGGCGAGACCTGCTCGGGCGACAGGTCGGCGATCAGCTCGATCAGATCGTACTTGTCCTTCATCTCCGAGGGCTTCTTGGACTTGGCCAGATAGAGCATCTGGCCCACGAGGTGGTCCCACTCGCGGATGACGGACGGGTACTTCCGGAAGTTGTCCTTGATGACGTGTCCTTCGAGCTGCTTGATGACGTCGTGGTTCTTCGTGCTGCCCGCGCGCTCGACCGCGCGCAGCAGTTCCCGCGCGGCGATGTACCCGTTGCAGGAGACGTTGTCCGGGATCTCGATCGGCGCGCCCGCCCACCGCTTGCGGAAGCGCTGGACGAACTCCTGGGCGCCCGGGTCGGTCAGCGTGTAGTGCCACGTCGTCGAGAAGTACCCGAACGACTTCTTGGCGCCGAGCGCGAAGAGGTCTGGGAAATCCTGCTGCGGAAACACCCAGTGCGCGTCCTTGTCCGATCCGAACTCGCTGGCCTGCTCGCGGAGCGCCGTCTGCTCGATGCCGGCGACGTTGGCCATGACGACCTGCGGCTTGACGCTGCGGATCCGCAGGAGCTGGGCGCTGAAATCGCGCGTGCCCTGGGGGATCAGCAGCTCGCCGACCTCCTCGGCGCCGACCTTCTTCATCGCGTCGCGGGTGGCCGCGGTCGCGCTCTTGCCCCACACGTAGTCGTGGGTCAGCATGAACCAACGCTTGCCGAGGTTCTTGGCCACCAGGGGTCCCAGCGCGGTGGCGAACATGTAGTTGTTGGCGTCGAACACGAAGTTCGTGCGTTGGCACTTCTCGTTGGTCACCGTGTCCGAGCTGGAGTTGCTGTTGCAGTAGATGATCCCGTGGCGCTGGGCCAGCTCCGAGAGCGGCGCGGCCACGCCGCTCGAGAGCGCGCCGATCATGAAGTCGATCCGGTCGCGCTCGATCATCCGTTGCGCCACCCGCACGGCGACGGACGCGTCGGTGGCCGTGTCCTCCCACTTGTGCTCGATGGGCCGGCCCAGCACGCCCCCCTTGGCGTTGAACTCCTCGATGGCCAGGATCATTCCCCGCCGATCGGCCTGACCGCTGTCGGCGAAGGTGCCGGTGGCGTCACAGGTCAGCCCGATCAGGATGGGCTTCTTGGCCTGGGCGCGCGCCCATCGCCAGGGCCCGACGAAGGCCACGCCGGTGCCGAGGGCCAGGCCGCCCTTGAGGAACGTTCGCCGCGTCGGTCCGCCGTATCGCATCAGCCCCTCCCGTGTCTCGATCGCCTCACTACGCGGGCACGCTTTCTCGTGGACGTCAGGGAATGGAGGGACCGGGGGTGATCCGGGCGAGCAGAACGCGGCTCCGAACGACCTCGCTCTCCGGCACGAGGATCACGACTTCCCCCTGAGCGCCCACCGTGAACGGATGGACGGAGTGCGCGAACCTCGACCGGAGCAGGGTCGGGATCCCCTCGCTGTCGAAGAGGCTCTTGACCACCACAGCCTCGGCCTGGTCGCAGCGGTGCACCTCCACGAGCCCCCGATCGTCGGTCCCGCCGCCACCCGACGTCGACGAGGGCGGCTGGGGCGAGCCGGGGAAGCGGATGACCTTGGCGCGGCGAGGCATGGCCACATGCTACAGCAGTTGCAGGGTGCCGACGACAACGACCCTGCAACGGTCGTCCATCAAACGGCAAATGGCTACACTGATTTCTGCCCTGCCGGCGCCGCGGGGACGCCTGAGCCCCGGGGGGGCTGGCATTGGCCTTGCTGGAAATCGGGATGTGACTCCACTGGCGATCGTCTCGATACCGCAACTCGGACTGGCCCAGCACACACATGGGCTCGTGCTCTCTCTCGGCGCCGCCCTCCTGCTGCCGTCGGTCCACGAGATCCGCCTCTACCTGCGCAACAACGGCGTTCGACGGAGCCTCCTCAAGGGGGTGACGGCGTACGTCGCCGGCCGCCAGCGCTGGTACCTCACGCAAGAGGATTTGGGCACCTACATCGGACAGCCGATTCGGGGAAATGGTTTCCAGTTCCGCCGGGCGCGTCTCGGTGAGGTGCCGCACATGAAGGGCCTGATGGAGCGGATGCCGGAGGCCGTGCTGCGGCGCTGGTGCGGCCCCGGCTACTTCTTCTTCGTCACCTGGAAGGACGGGGAAGCCGTCTCGTACCGGTGTCTGTCGACCTACGTGCACCCCGGTGTGCGGGACTTCGTCCGGCTCGCGCCGCAACAGCTGTTCATGGTCGACGAGTACACCGTGCCCAAGTATCGACGGCGCGGGATCACCCGACAGATGGCATTCGCGATGGCCCCGTGGGTCGTCGGCCAGGGCTTCCGCGAGGTGCTCGGGATCCATCGGACGGACAACCACGACACGGTCGCGGCCGCCCGCGCGAAGGGCGTCACGCGTCTCGGCACGATCACGCGATCGCGCCTGTTGTGGAACACGTGGTATTCGTACGACCCGACGTCCGAGGACCGACCCGAAATCGCGAGCGTGACGTCGCCAGCCCTGCTCGAGCTCAGGCCCGATCTCGAGGAGCGCGTTGTCTGATCGGGCGGCCGACCTCGACGGGCGGTATCGCATCGAAGCGCGCGGTCTGCCGTTCACGCCATCCTGGTTCTGGGAAGTCATCGACACCCTGCAGGGGTCGATCGTCGAGAACAGCCTCGCGCTCTCGCGCACGGTCTACCTCTCGTCCGCCGAGGCTGTTGCCGCCGGCCGCCGCTACCTCGAGGGCACGGCGGCCCGCAAAGCGGCGTAGCTCGTCCCTCGTCTCCCGCGCGCTACGCGACCCGGAAGAGGCGGACGGGGTGGTCGACGTTCTTGAGCATGCGCTCGCCGAG
>WNGB01011565.1_pt1 | contig 21426 bp, 19 predicted proteins | sample 5400681 | NCBI WGS metagenome assembly WNGB01 (sample SAMN13153367, study PRJNA577476) | soil metagenome | isolation source: 115 cm soil or saprolite under grassland replicate 2 | place: USA:California | collected 2016-06-15
ATTCTTGAGCGGGCGCGACACCTGCTCGTCGCGATCCTGGTCCGTGAAGGTAAATGGTCTGGCCGACCGGCGCGCATGCGCAGCCCGCGCGAACGGGGCGTCAATCAGCAGGCTCACCACGCCAGCTGGCGCAAGATAGATGGCATAGGGAAGCAGCAGTTCGCGGCCAAGTGAGACACCATGCTCGTCTTGGGCCACGCCATGCTGGAGGATGATCCCGGCAAACGGGCCCGGCCCCGCCGGGACGACCAGAAAGGCAGTCACGCTGCCCGAGCCGGGGCTGGCGTAGGCGAGATCATGCACCCGCAGCCCAGCTGCGGCGCGTACAGAACCCTCGTGCAGCGCAAGCGCGGCGTGGGCGTCATACGCAAACAGTTGGATCAAGGCATCGTCGGACAGCGTGTCAGCCATCCTGGCCGCAGCTGGGGAGCCAGTGCTCGGCGATGTGGGGTCAGACATCGATTGCTCCTGAAAAGTGATTGGCACATTGGTGCCGCGGGTGGCCACGCCTGTTTCCTGCGCAACCCTGATGCTGTGGGTGCTCCAGTAGCGGTCATCGCTTACGCCGCGCGTGTGCGTATCACGAAGGGCATGCCATCCTCGGCGCGTGGAAAGACCTGGACCGGTTGAAAGCCAGCCTTTGCCCACAGGCGCTGTGCGCGCGTATTCCATTCCGCAACGGTCGTCCGCAGTAGCGTTGGGGCAAACGTCTGGCGGGCGAAGTCAAGGATGGCAGCGAGATACGCAGTCCCGCGCCCCTGGCCCGTCAGATCGGGGCGGATACCCAGCCCAACATCGAGCGCATCGGTGGTGTAGTCACCGCCAGGTACTTGGGCATCCGCCCCAAAGCAACAAAATGCCTCAAGCGTGCCGTCATCATTGCTGATGCTGTAATAGGCATTGTGCGGATCAGTGAAGAATGCCAGATGCTCGACGGCGGCGGGGGGGATAGTGTAGCTATCGTAGGGTGGATCGTAGCGCCAGCTGAGAAAGGCGCGTGCATTAGCTTCATCCATGGGTCGAAACCGTAGCGACATGATGATTTCCTCCTTGCAGCCGCGCGCAGCGATCGTTTGCGCATTGCCCAGCAAGCGCTTGGGTGGGTCGTGCCCCAGCCCCAGCCGGAATTGCCGTCAGCGCCGAAAAGTAGGTCGGCGTTGACACCGCGCGCGGCACTGAGCGATATGTTCTCTCTCCTAAAGACGCATCGAGGCGTACCATCCTCACCGTCGCGACGGAACACGCTGTGTCGGCCGAAACCATGCTTTGACTCCTGCTTTACTCGTGTTTTTGAAAAGCACACTTGGTGGTGATTGTATTCTACAGTTTCACTCCCGTTACCACGCAGCTGAAGCCAGTACAACCTGCAACACATGAGCCATGACGCGCCGTGCAGTTGATGATATGAGTGTGGCCAAAACGCGTGGAAACTCTCTTGCAGGTTGTTTGAGTCGCGTTCGATGCTGGCCCTAACAACCTGCGGGAGGGTGTGCCCTACAGACTTTGATCACAACAAGTTGTGGCACACATTGTGCAGCAATGAGCACCAGAAGGTAGGAGACCGTGAAAGGAGGCAACGTGGCTGATAAAGCGAAATCCCTGGCAGGTCAAACGTTGAGATGGAAGTTTACGGAAGGTCCTACGGCCGGCGTAACCTACGAGCATACATTCAACCGTGACGGTACCGTGGACTGGCGTGACGTCGCCAATGCGCCGAAGGGTGAGTCAAGGCGCGAGAAAAAGGCAGATACACAATATGCATCATTCGAGGTTGCGCCGCATACGCATCTCGTGTCATATCTTGCCGATTCAGGGTACACATTGTCCGTGGCGTTAAATCTCGATACGCAACGCTGCTATGGCATCGCCTCTAACGACAAAGAATGGTATCCTATCACGGGCAAACTTGAGCCCGTAAAGTAGGTTTGACGCGCAAAGGCATACTGAGAAGAAGAATGGCCGTATCTAAAATAAGATACGGCCATTCTTCTTGAAAGACTACGCTGCTGGTATCTTCTTTGGGCGCCCACCCTTGCCCTTGGGCTTGGCAGGTGGCGCAGAAGAGACGACCGGCGCCGGTTCGACTGGAGCGGCGGCAGTATTACCATTACTGTGCTCGATGATCCTGAAGCGCAGAAAGTCGCCTTGGGTCCGGCGGAAATCAATCGCGATACCACGCCGATTAGCTGCCGCTTTCAGGCGATTACGCACCGTCAAGCGGTTATCATCCTCATCAAGCGTCGCTTCGCCATAGTCACCAACCGCATAGTCAGCAAGAATCGCGTCGTACTGCTCCTCGGTCAGCTTGCGCAGCCCTTTACCTTTGTTTTCGATGCTCTGGACTTCTTCGGGGTCGAGTTTGCGAAAGTTCGGCATTTTCATTCTCCTCTGGTGAAAAAACCGTTGAGGGTAATATAGTAACGCAAGTTGGGAAAGTGTGCAAATACGGTTAAAAGAGCGCGCGCACTTTATTCTTAAAACTGCTGGCGCTTGTGCTCTTCGAGCGTTCTATAATCATCATCTGTAAATTCCACTTCATCAATGGATAAATAAGACGGATTGTTGTTATCATCTAATGACGATGGCGGAAAGCAGGGTTGGTGGGCCGGTTGCACTTCCCCACGCCCTTTGCGTACGATCAATCTATAATGATACGCTAACAAACTACACCACCAGAAAGATGTTGACAGGAGCGATGCCAATGAGCGCCTACCGCGTGCATATCAGTAAAGATAACCTCATGTTCGCCGCCGGCCACTTTGTCTCTTACGATGGCGACAAGGTCGAGCCACTGCATGGCCACAACTATCGCTTCAGCGTGACGATCGAGGGACCGACCGAAGAGAACGCATATGTGTTCAATTTCGTGACGCTCAAGCGGATCATGAAGCGCCTGGCCGATGAGCTGGATCATCGCATGCTGCTGCCGCGCGATAATCCGCTTATCGCGATCGAGCCACCCGTTGAGGGCGGGGTGATCGTGCGAACGCCCGGGCGCTGGTATCGCTTCCCGCTGGAGGATGTGGTGCTGCTGCCACTGCCCAACACCACGGTGGAGATGCTGGCGCGGCACCTGTGCGGCCGGCTACGCGCCGAGCTCGCCACACGCGCCGACGCGAGCCACCTGACCGCGATCGAAGTATCGATCGAGGAGACCTTTGGGCAGATGGCGATTTACCGCGAGGAGATTGGGTGATACGTGTTGCTTGATACGTGATGCTTGAATCTGCTTCACGTAGAGGAGATTGGGTGATACGTGATGCTTGATATGTGATGCTTGAATCTGCTTCACGTATCAAGCGTCAAGCGCCAAGCATCACGCATCATCGGGGCGCTCGGTCGAATAGAGGCACTGGGCCGTCCCTGTCTTGACCCACGTGAACTCGCGCATTGTCGTATGCACCTTCTCGGCGACCCGCCGCGATGCCATGTTCAGCGGGTTGACGATCGAAACAACGCGCGGGTATGCAAGAGTGCTGAAGGCATAATCGCGACAAGCCCGGGCAGCTTCGGTGGCATACCCACGGCCCCACTCGCGGCGGAGAATATGGTAACCGATCTCCAATTCGGTGCGCTCTTCGACTGGCTGAAGCACCAGGCCACAATCGCCCAGAAACAGCTGATCTTCCTTGCGAATGACCGCCCACAAACCAAAGCCATTTTTCGCGTAGCTATCGAGACCCCACTGAATCCAGCCCTCCACCTGTGTCCGCGTAAACGGCGCGGGATAGAAGCGCATGGCCTCGGGATCGGCGAAGATCTGCATTAAATGATCGACATCATCGCTCGTGAACTGGCGTAACGCCAGGCGCTCGGTTTCAAGAATCCACATTTGCGGGCTCCTTTCACATCCGATCTGCCGCCGCGATCGCCAGGCCCGAGGCGACGCCGGTGAACACATCCATCTCCTGAAGCTTCTCGCCACCGAACTTATCGGCCAGCATACGCACATAGCGCGGGATGCGCGATGATCCGCCGGTGCGCAGCACTACATCAATATCTGTGGCGGCCAGGCCGGCGGCGGCCAGCGCGCGATCCACGCACGCGGCCACCTCGCGCACATCCGGGCCGATCAGCCGATCGAAGTCCCAGCGCTCCAGCGTATCCTGAAAGCGAATGCCGGGCACATGCATGTCGATCGTCGTGCTGGGCGATTCGCTCAGCCGCACCTTGGCGCGCTCGACCTCCTCGTAGAGCGGCAGGCCGTAGTTCTCGCGCACCAGCGTTCGCAGCGCGGCCAGCTCGGACGGCTTGTCGCCGGTGCGAATCGCCTCGTCGATGATATTCAGATACTTCGGCTGCGTCAGCTCGACGATCGTCTGCCACTCGCCCAGGTGATCGAGCAGACCCGAGGGCAACGGCATCTTGCGCGCGCCCAGCGTCGCGCCGGCGCCAAAATGCGGCAGCAGCTTGCCCATCACGATCCGGCGATCCATCAGGTCGCCGCCGATCGGCACGCCATCGGTCGCCAGCACATCGCGGCTGCCGCGCTCGTCGATCCGCATCACCGTCACGTCGAGGGTACCGCCGCCGAAGTCGAACACCAGCACACGCTGCTCGCCGCGCGCGGTCGAGGCATACGAGAGCGCCGCGGCGGTCGGCTCGGGCAGGAAGGTGAACGGCGGCAGGCCGGCCTCCTCGCCGGCGTTGCGCATGCGTGCGATCGCCAGCGCATCAAGCTGCGGGTCGGTCGAGTAGTGTACCGGCCGCCCCAGCACCATACTGGTGACTGCGCTGCCAAGCTCCTCCTCGACCCGCTCCAGGGTGATCCGCAGCACCACTGCGATCAGCGTCTCGATCGAGTAGCGCGTCCCAAAGACATCGGTGCCAGTGAACGAACGATCGCGCAGGTGCGTCTTCAGCGATTGGAACAGCCGCCCCGGCGTATTGGCATCGACCACGGCGTAGAGCGCCTGCATCACTGTGCCGACATCGGCCAGCGTGACCTCGGCATCGCCAATGTAGCGCCATTCATACTCGATCTCGCGGCCGACATTCCCTTCCTGGTAGCGATTAATCGCCTCGCGCCCGATCGAGGGCACGCCCGCACGGGTGATGAATAGCGTCGAGCGCATGACCGTGGGCGAGTTATTGATTGGGTCAAGGTTCAGCAGCCGCACTCGCGTGCCATCATAGACGGCCGCACTGGAGTTGGTGGTGCCGAAATCGAGGCCGACTCGCATGGGACACTCCTTCGTAGGCATGACAAAAGAGCCGAGGGCGCGGGCGCATCGACTTCACACAACTATGAACTGGCACAAAATTCCCGCAGCAGCATAGCCGATTTCGCGGGCTTCCGCAATCGGTCTTTCGACCGATGTCGCTCAGCTGGCACCACCTACGCGCTCGCGCATTCGAACGCCGCTTTGCCTGCCCTTCGACCCTTCGACACGCCCTTCGACCGGCCCTTCGACTGGCTCAGGGGGCACCTCAGGGGCGCCTCAGGGCCGGCGGGCTCAGCATGTTCGGCAGCAAGTCTGTGTTTCGTTTTTCGCTCTGCGAGCGAAAAACGAAACACAAAATGAAGATAAAGTACCGCGGTTCCTGAGCTCGTCGAAGGGCTGCCGAAGGCTAAAAACGCCTACTGTGTACCTCCTGTGAGAAAAGGAATCCTACGGCCGCGTAACGTGGTAACTATAGCCGGCCGGCTCGGTGGTGAAGCGCGCGGTGCCAATCACCGCCAGCGTGGCGCGCTCACCATCCGCGAGCGTCACAGTCGCGCGGCCCTGCGCATCTGCAGGCACATGCTCGACGCTGGTAGCGCCGCCGCTCACGCGGATGAGCCGCAGCGCCCATGTCTGCGGCAGCTCGCCGCTGGTTCGCACAAAGCCCTGCGCCTGCCAGCCGCCATCGCCTTGCTCAGCCCCATCGGCATAGCTCAGCTCGGGGATGCGAATGTTGTCGATCAGCACGCCCGGCGCATTGAACACATCGTCGTTGACCACCCAAAAACGCAGCAAAACTTGCTTGCCGGCATAGGGTGTCAGATCAACCTGTTCCTCGATCCACTGGCCGCGCGTACCATGCCCAGTATCCAACCCTGGTGCGCCGCTGATGCCGGTGATGCCATTGCCATAGTTCTGTCCTTGCGGATCCTGCGCGGTGGTGGTGCTGCCCTTCAGCGGCGTCCATGTCGTGCCCCCATCGGCCGAGACGCTCACAAAGGCATAGTCGAAGTCCAGCTCCAGCTCATACCAGGCCGAGAATTGCAACGTCGCGCGCTGCGCGCCGCTCAGATCGAAGGCGCGCGTCAGCGTCGTGACACTATCGTCGCCACGATTGCTCCACCACATCGCGCGGCCCTCGCGCGGCCCCGCGCCGGCCAGGCTTACGGTATCGGCGCCATCAAATGCCAGCGTGAGCGGCCCCACCAGATTGCCGTAGTAGTCCACTCCGAACTGTTGCACGGAGGCCTGGGCCGCATCACCCTGAAGATCGCTGATCGCGGCTAGCTGGTGAGGCAAGCGCGCATAGGCATAGCGCCCATCGGCTACCGTTGGGTCATTCAGCACATTCGCCACCGCCCAATCAGCGTAGATATCGGCGAAGCTGAGGATATCGGGACGCTTGCGCGCGGCCACCTGCACAAATGCGTCGAGATTATTCCCGGCATCGGCATGGATCAGGTCGGCCAACCCACCCTCGCCGGCATACTGCTCCTGGAAATAGCGCAAGAACAGCTGTGACGCGCCATAGTGAGCCGAAAACACCGCGCGATCGGCCGTTGCCTGTGAAAAGGTCGTCAGCTGGATGTCGGGATTCGACAGATACACGCCTGGCAAACCATCTTCGACATAGCCATTCAGATCCTGCGCCAGGGTCGACATGCCCTCGTTGAACCAGGCCGGGCTGCGGCGCGCGACATTCCACTCGATCATATGCTGGAACTCATGCGCCAGCGTCAGCGCGTAGCCGGGGCTACCGAACGATCGGTTGGTCACATTGATCACGAACATCTCGCGCTCATTGCTGAAGCGATTGACCGCCTTGACCACGCCATCGGCGGCCGAAAAATAGCCGCCGACGCCTGGAACCAGCGCGTTCAGCACGGTCAGCCGCGGGTCGCCATCCACGCCGGGCATAGCCTCCACCCCAAACAGCGCGTGATTACGCGGGTAGATCATCTGCTCGAACTCGCGCGCCGATTGCTCGATCGCCGCCTGATCCACATCCGCCTCGATCCTGGTATCGACATACATCAGCACCACCGGGCCGGCGTAGCGCAGCTTCGCGGCGACCTGGATGCGCGTGTGATCAACGAAATTCGCGATCCAAAAGGTCTCGACATCTCCAACTTTGACATCCAGAGGCGTCGTGCGCGCAACCGCGGGAACATCAGTGATACCTTTGAGCGCCTCGGCCAGCGTCACCTGATCGCGTGGCAGCGGGATGGCGGCGGCGATCCGGCTCAACTCATCCGCGCCGGGGCCTGGCGTGGTTGGCGCAGGCAGTGCCGCTGTTGTGGCGGGCAGCGTGGTTGGCGCGGCGCTGGGGCGCAGCGGCGTGGCCGTGCTGTCGATCGCGCCGGCAGGCAGGCGGGCAGCCGGCGGCGCGGCGCTGGGGAGCGGCGGCACCAGCGTTGGCGGCGGCTCGATCGGCAGCGCGCAGGCCGCCATAATCAACACAGCCAGCAACAAACCGGCATGGGTCCTTCGCATTACTTTTCTCTCTCAATCGCCCGGCAGTACTTCCATACAGGCACGTGCGCGTGTACAATGAAAATGCGTCCAGTCATTGTAGACAGAATAGCTCTAGCCGACAAGCTCCCTAGTGCGCTTTCAGCGCGGGTGTTGGGTGTTGGGTGTTGGGCGGGCGGCGTTGCGAAGCCCAACACCCAACACCCAACACCTAAAACCTTGCTTGGAAATGCACTAGCTCACAAAATTGTTAGGTATGAGCATACCCAAATCGCAGGCTCTTACCGTTTTGCTGAGTGACAAAGGTGTCGCGCCACATCCCAGTGCGCGATAGTACCAGCGATCACCCGCCAAGAGGATGATCGAGCAATTGAATTAGTACTGCCGACGACCGATACTAGTGGCAGCCGTTACACCGACGTAACGAACGCCGGGATCAGCATGGCGCACGTGTGCAAAACATGCGCGGCCCTCATTTGATGCTGGCGCGCTTCTTGCAAGTGTAAAGTTCGCAAGAAGCGAATGATTGCGCGAATGTCTAATGGAGGAAGGTCATGGTTGAGTCGATCGTGCAACTCGTGATCGTCGGCATGTGGGCGGTCATTCTTGGTGTTCATACACGGCGCCTGCTACGGCTCGCCAAAGTTGAGTCGCTGGCACAGTGGGGCGAGCGGCGCCTGCGGCCCAAGCTCGACCGGGTCTGGTGGTGGCTTGGCCGCGAGGAGTACTGGCGCGAAGTGCAGATCGATGTGCTGCGCTGCCTGCAGCTGACATTCATGCTGTTTCTGATGGCATGGGGCATCTACGGCTAGCTCCACATATTGCGGCACACGTTCCGGCGAATTCGTGGTAAGATACTGCTGGATGTGACGCGCGATTTGGCGCGCGCACGTATGTACCCGCCAGCGCCTTCTCAGCAGTCTGCCGGCGGTCGCTAGGGAGCACGCGAATGAATGTCCGCTGGATGGCAGTGCTGACCGGCTTTGTCGTCGATATTTCAATCAGCGCCCTGCTAAGCCTGCTAGCAACACCTCAGTTTTTCACAGCGCCAAATCCGGCACAGCCAGGCGATCTGATGCTGATCGGCCTGCTCGCGCTTTCCACCGGCATCGGTGGCTTTGTAGCCGGCCGGATGGCCGGGGAAAGCCGCACGATCAACGGGCTGCTGGTAGCGATCGTGGGTATTCTTGTCAATCAGCTTGGCCCACCCCTGCCGCGTGTGTTTGTGATCTCCAGCGTGATCGCTTGCGGCCTGGCCGCCATCGGCGGCTACCTCAGTCGCTTCCCGGCCCAGCAGCCCGCGCGATCCTCCAAGCGACAGTGATCGTGATTCGACATACAAGGGACTGTGCCGCGCGGCCTGAGCGGCTACAACGGCGTCGTAGAATCCTGTGAGCAAAGTAGAACCCCGCGCCGTCGAAGATCTGACGGCCCTGCGCGATGAAGAGCTGCTGGCGCTGGTGATTCGGCGGCAGGAGCGCGCGCTCGGCCAGCTGTACGATCGCTACGGGCGGCTTGTCTATACGATCGCGCTGCGGATCACCGGCGACCGCCAGACGGCCGAAGAGGTCGTCCAAGACGTTTTTCAGAATGTCTGGCAAGCAGCTGGCAGCTTCCAACCCGGGATCGGCCAGTTCTCCTCATGGCTGCTCGGCATCACGCGCCATCGCGCGATAGATGCGACCCGCAGCAAGCGCGAGCGTGCGCGTACGCGCGAGCAAGCGCTCGATGCCAGCTTCCCCACGAGAGACGAATCGGACATCGAGCGCGATGTCGCGCGATCGATGCTGCGCGATACCGTGCGCGCCGCGCTTCAGGAGCTGCCCACCAACCAGCGCCAGGCGGTTGAGCTGGCCTACTATGGCGATCTCACGCGCGTCGAGATCGCCGAGCGGCTGACTGCGCGATCTGCTGCGACAGGTCGAAGACTCGGGATGACGGGATCCAAGCACATCCAGAACGCGGTAAGTTTCGCATAGCAAAGTATACGGAAGGTCGTCGCAATTTCTGTGCCGACCAGATTGATCGAGATCACGTGAAAGTAGCCGAGGCATGACATCGCCGCCCGACGACATTCTAGACCTGCTGACCGCCTACGCGCTCGGCACGATCGCGCCAGATGAGATCGCGCGCGTGAGTGCGCTGCTCGACGAGCAGCCCGAATTGCGCGCGACCCTGGCTGAATTGCGCGCCACCGCCGACATGCTGCCCTACGGCCTGCCCCAGGCCAACCCGCCGGCCGATCTGCGTCAGCGCGTGCTCGACCACGCGACTGGGCGCTCCAATCCAGCCGCAATAAGCCCGCCGCGCCGGATCGCTAATCGCATGCGCGGCTGGATGCTAGGGCTGAGTGGTGTCGCCGCCGTAGCAATGTTGGCCGCAGCTATCGGTTGGGCGCAGCTAGTAAACACAGGCTCCGAGCTTGCGCACCTCCAGGCCGAACTGGCAGGTGTACGAGCCGAACTCAAGCAGACACAGACCCAAGTCGCAGCGGCGCAACAGCAAGCCAATCAGCTTCAGGCGCAGATCGCCAGCGCCCAGAAGGTACTGGCTTCACTTCAGGGGGAGACTGGTCGCGGCGCGATACTGCAGACGAAAGACGGCACGACCGTGTTCGCCGCCCAACTTCCACCACTCAAGCCTGGCCGCGTGTACCAACTCTGGCGCATCCAAAGCGGTAATGCACCGACCAGTGTTGGCATTTTTACGGTGGATCTGCAAGGTTACGGCATAAAGCCGCTTGCTGCGAACCAAGAACCACAGGCTGGTGAAACTATCGCGGTGACGAACGAACCCGATGGCGGCAGCCCCAGCCCAACCAGCAATCCCCTGATCGTCGGCACCTCTGCCTGACATCCACTCAACGAGACAAAGCGACAAGAGCCGAGAGATGACAAGCGAATAGTCTCGCGTCGCCTGTCTCTTGTCCGCTGTCTGGTCACGGCTGTGCTATAATGCCGGTCGTTCGTAGCGCAGCCCGCTACTCGCAAAAAGGTGAATCCATGCCGGATGATCTGCCAATACTTTTCGATTTTCCCAGCAGCCCCGAAGCGGCCGTGATCGAGGGACAGCGCGGCGAGCGTGAGCTACCGGTCGTACCGCTGATTAATACGGTGCTCTTCCCACATATGCTGACACCGCTGTTCGTCGGCCGCGAGCGCTCGGTGACGGCGGTTGAAGAGGCGATGGAGAGTGACCGCACCATCCTGGTGATCGCCCAGCGCGAGCAGGACGCCGACGATGTCGGGCCGAACGAGCTGTTCGGCGTGGGCGTGGAGGCGCATATTCAGCGCGTGCTCAAGATGCCCGACGGATCGACATCGATCGTTGTGCAGGGCCGGCAGCGCATGCGGGTGATCGATTTCGTGCAGGAGCGGCCGATGCTGCGCGCGCGCGCCATGCCGATCTATGGCGAGGAGGAGAAGTCGATCGCGATCGAGGCGATGATGCGCGCGGTGCTCTCGCTGTTCGAGCGGGTGGTCAAGCTCTCGCGTACACTGCCCGATGATTCATACATCATGGCCATGAACGTGGATGAGCCGGGCTGGCTGGCCGATCTGATCGCCTCGACGTTGCCGCTGGATGTGTCGCGCCGCCAGGAGATCTTGGAGACGATCGACCCGGAGGAGCGATTGCGACGCCTTTCGATTATGTTAACCCAAGAGCTAGATGTGCTGGAGCTGGAGAGTCGCATCCACACCCAGGTTCAGAAAGAGGTCGACAAATCGCAGCGCGAGTTCTTCCTGCGCGAGCAGATGAAGGCGATCCAGCGCGAGCTTGGACAGGAAGACCCGCTCCAGCGCGAGCTCCTGGAGCTGCGCGATAAGATTCAGATCGGCGACATGCCCGAGAAGGTGCAGCTCAAGGCAACCGAGGAGCTGGAACGTATGGAGGCCATGTCGCCAGCATCGCCGGAGTACAGCGTCATCCGCACCTACCTGGATTGGCTGCTCGACTTGCCCTGGACCAACCAGACCGAAGACACGAACGACCTGATCGAGGCCGCGCACACACTGGATCGCAATCACTACGGGCTCCCAAAGATCAAGGAGCGCATCCTCGAATTTATGGCCGTGCGGCAGCTCGCAGGCGCGCGGCTCAAATCGCCGATCCTGTGCTTCGTCGGCCCGCCGGGAGTCGGCAAGACATCGCTGGGGCGTTCGATCGCCGAGGCGCTCGGCCGGCACTTCGCGCGCATCTCGCTCGGCGGCATCCACGATGAGGCCGAGATCCGCGGCCACCGGCGCACCTATATTGGCGCACTGCCAGGCCGGATTATCAAAACCATGAAGGATACCGGGACGATCAACCCGGTGTTTATGCTGGATGAGATCGACAAGCTCGGCAGCGATTTCCGTGGCGACCCGGCATCCGCGCTATTGGAAGTGCTCGATCCCGAGCAGAACAACGCCTTTGCCGACCATTACCTCGATGTACACTACGACCTCTCCAAGGTCATGTTCATCACCACAGCCAACCTGCTCGACCCGATCCCGCCGGCGCTGCGCGACCGCATGGAGGTGATTCATCTGCCGGGCTATACCGAACAGGAGAAGCTCCAGATCGCGCGGCAGTTCCTGGTGCCAAAGCAGCTGGCGGCGAATGGCCTGACCAGGACCGAGGACACAGGACTGAGGACTGAGACAGAAAATCCATTACTCAGTCCTCAGTCCTCAGTCCTCAGCACTGATCTCCAATTCAGCGAGTCGGCATTGCGGCAGCTGATCGGCAGCTACACCTACGAGGCCGGCGTGCGCAACCTGGAGCGCGAGATCGGCGCGATCTGCCGTAAGGTGGCCCGGCGGGTAGCCGAGGGGCGCCCTTTCCCGCGCGTGGTTCGGCCGGCGCTGCTCGCCAAATATCTTGGGCCGGCTCACCGCGGCCATGGCGTCGCCGAGCTGCGCGACGAGATCGGCGTGGCAACTGGGCTGAGCTGGACAGCCAACGGCGGCGATATTATGGCGATCGAGGTATCGGTGATGGAGGGCAAAGGCGCGCTGACGCTGACCGGCCAGCTGGGCGAGGTCATGCGCGAATCGGCGCAGGCGGCGCTATCGTTCGCACGGGCGAACGCCCGGCGGCTGGGGATCGACGAGCGGCGCTTCGACAAGACTGATATCCATATTCACGTGCCCGAGGGCGCGGTACCGAAGGATGGGCCATCGGCGGGGATCACCCTGGCGACAGCGCTGATATCCGCGCTTAGCAGCCAGGCGATCAAGCACGATGTAGCGATGACCGGCGAGATCACGCTGCGCGGGCGGGTGCTGCCGGTCGGCGGCATCAAGGAGAAGATCCTTGGAGCGCATCGCGCCGGCATTCGCACGGTGATCCTGCCGCGCGACAACGAGCGCGACCTGGCTGAGGTACCAGGCCAGGTCAAGCGTAAGCTGGCATTTGTGTATGTCGATCACATGGACGATGTGATCGCGGGCGCACTCTGCGCGCCACCGGCCACCGACACGGTGGTGCTGAAGCGCGACAGCAAGCGCGAGAAAGCGATCAAGATCGGCGCGTAATGGTTACACGGGACGAAGGACGAAGGACGAAACTTCGCACATTCGTCTTTCGTCCTTCGTCGTTGGTCATCCGCTACAGCGAATCATCAACAGCTGCTTGGCGTATCATGGCACTGCCTGCAAGAAATCGGCGGCCGCCCACCCCTCGGCGCCCTCGGCATCACGCACATGCTTCCAGACACGGTTCGGCGCGCTGAAATCTTCGCCGACCACGGTGACAATCGAGCCATCCGTAAGCGTCTTGAGCGGCGTGCCCTCGCTGCTATGGTCGGGGCGCAGGAACAAGCCTTCCGCACCGGTATTGACGACACGGAACTGCGCGCCGCCGCTGGTGGCGCCCACGCCCGTGCCGTTCTGCGCGATCTCCAATGTCGGCGTGATCACCCGCGGTGTTATCGTCGGCTGGATCGGCAGGATGGGCGCCCCGCCCAGCGCGGCCGATTCGGTCGGCTTGCCGAACGGTGATGCCGCGCTCGACGGCATGCGCGTCAGGTAGATCAGCCCGATCAGCACCACCACCAGCACGCCAGCCGCCAATAGCACACGCCAGCCACCGTACTGAAGCCAGAGCACAAATTCCTGCCGCGATGTCGGCAGCCCCTGCGATCGGCGATTGCGCCGAGTCGCACGCGAGCCGCGCCAATCCGGGTTGACCGGATCGCTAAAGGCCGGCTCAGCGTCATCTAATCGGTCGGTCGGCTGCGTCGTGCGACGCGTCGAGCGAGTCGTTCGCGCATCTTGTGGGTCGCGTTCGTCACGCCCCATCACCATGCTCCTTTCGATTCGTCCCTGGCGAGTAGCTCATGATAGCACAAGCGAGCGCGAGTTTCAACACATACATGCTAGGGGTTAAGGGTTAAGGGTTAGATTCACTGCTTTGATTGATAATCATCGATCTCATCGATCTCATCGATTGTTAACCCCTAACCCTTAACCCTTAACCGTCTCCCGCCAATATTCCAAAAGCTCATCCACGATCTGCTCCATCCCGATCTGGGGCGCCCAGCCGGTGGCCTGGCGAAGGCGGGTGTTGTCGCCCAGCAGAATCGGCTCGTCCGAAGGGCGCAGGCGCGCCGGGTCGACACGCACCTCGACGGGGACGCGGCCGCGCGCGCGCACCAGCTCGACAATGTCGCCGATCCGAGTGGCGCTGCCCGAACATAAGTTGTAGACCGTGCCAGGCATACCGCAGCCGAGCAGCAGCCACAGCGCGCGGGCCGCGTCGGTGACATGCGTGAAATCACGGCGGGCATCCAGGTTGCCGACCTGGAGGATCGGCGGCTGTCGGCCAGCCTCGATCTGGGCCATCTGCTGGCAAAACGTCTGAATCGAGCAGCGGTCGCCCTGGCGCGGGCCGACGTGATTGAACGAGCGCGTGACCAGCACGTGCAGGCCGTAGCTATCGTGGTACTGCAATCCGAGCAGCTCCTGTGTAACTTTGCTGACGCCATACGGCGAGGCCGGCCGCAGCGCGCGCGTCTCGGCGATCGGCACCTCGTCGGGCGCCACCCAGCCATATTCCGCGCTGGAGCCGGCGATATGCACGCGCGCGGTGGGCGCATGGGCGCGCACCGCCTCCAGGAGATTGATCGTGCCCTCGCCATTCGTGCGTAGTGTGGTGATCGGCGCATCCCAGGAGGCCGAGGGGTAGCTCTGCGCGGCCAGGTGATACACCCGATCGGGTGTGGCGGCGCGCACTGCGGCGGCGACTGCAAACGGATCTTCGATATCGCCCTCGTGAAAGGTCACACGACCGAGCAGCTGCTGGATCGGGCGCGGATCGCTGCGCCAGCGCTTGAAGGCATGCAGCTCGACATCGGGCAGCGTCAGCAGGTAATCGGCCAGGAAGCTGCCAACCGGCCCGGTGACGCCGGTGATCAGAATACGCGTGGGCATAAAAACCTTTCCAATACGGCAGACCAACACGCCGCCAGTGGCAGAATATTGTACCGCGCCTTGCGTTATGTTACAATCGCGCTATTCTACCCTTGCGTAACTCTACCTCATCCGCGTGAGTTATACTTTCAGACACAACAATGCGCAACCGCAATTTAGGTTGCTGAAATGTTATTATTCCTGTTAAGGAAGTAGTTGCCTAGCGCCCACGTTGGCCCTATAATAGCCCGTATGGATAGCGGTAGGGATCGACTGCTGCCCAGACAATTGCGTCGCGCTCTCGCCGGAGGATAGCAATGCCATTAATCAAGAAGCCGGGCTCGACCACCAAGGGGATCGGCGCGGCTCCGTACGACCAGGACCAGGATGAGGGCGAAACCAATTCGCTTGGCAGCACCACGCCCGGCAGCGCGCAGCGCGCTCCAGCGCCCACGATGCAGCCGGGCGTGGTGCTGCAAAGCCGTTATGCGATCGAGGGCACGCTCGGCGTCGGCGGTATGAGCGTGGTCTACCGTGGGCGCGACCTGCGCTTCAAGGATGTGGTGCGGCCCTGTGCGATCAAGGAAATGTTCCAAAGCGCGCCGGATTCGAACACGCGCCTGCTGAACCTCAAGAACTTCGAGCGCGAGTCGGGCCTGCTGGCGACGCTTCAGCATCCGGCCATCCCCAAAGTGTACGATTTCTTCGAGGAAAATGGGCGCTTCTACCTAATCCTCGAGCTGATTCCCGGCCGAGACCTGGAGACGGCGCTCGACGAGGCCGGCGGCCCGCTGCCGGAGGAGCGCGTGGCGCGCTGGTCGGCGCAGATCTGCGATGTGCTGGCGTACTTGCACAACCGCACGCCCGAGCCGATCGTGTTCCGCGACCTCAAGCCCTCAAACGTGATGGTCACGCCGGATGAGCGAATCGTGCTGATTGACTTCGGCATTGCGCGCAACCTGAACCGCGGCGACCGCAAAGGCACCATGATTGGCACCGAGGGCTACTCGCCGCCCGAGCAATATCGCGGCTTGGCCGAGCCACGCGGCGACTTATACGCGCTTGGCGCTACCATGCACCACCTGCTGACTGCTAGCGACCCGCGGATCGAGACGCCGTTCACCTTCCACGAGCGCCCACTGCGCCAGCTCAACTCGACTATCTCGCCCGAGCTGGACGCAGTGGTGGCGCGCGCGCTCGAATACGATGCTGGCGCGCGCTGGAATTCGGCCGAGGAGATGAAGAGCGCGCTCTTGCAGATACCCGCGCTGGCCGGCCACGCGCCAACGATCGGCGCGCGCCCAAGCCCAGCCGCCGCTGCGCGCGGCCGCACCGCCAGCACCGAGCTCCTATGGAGCTTCAAGTGCGAAGATGAGGTGCGCTCCTCACCATGCATCTCCAATGGCATGCTGTTCGTGGGCTGCTACGATACCAACCTGTACGCGCTGGATGCCGGCCGGGGCGAGTTTCGCTGGAAATATGCGACCGAGGGCGGCATCTCTTCTTCGCCAACCGTTTGGCAGGATATGGTGCTCGTCGGCTCGGAGGATGGCGCCGTCTACTCGCTCGATGTGCGCCGCGGCAACTTGCGCTGGACCTTCCGCACGGCCAAGGCGGTGCGATCGTCGCCGCGCGTCGATGAACGCGTGGTCTTTGTCGGCTCGGATGACCAGCATTTTTATGCGCTGGATGGGCTGCGCGGAACCATGATCTGGAAGCATCGCAGCTGGATGCCGATCCGCTCCTCGGCCTGCGTGGGAAATGGCTCGGTGTTCGTCGGCGGCAACGATGGCCATGTGTATTGCTTTGATATTCGGAACGGTGCGCTACGCTGGAAGCAGAAGACTCAGCAGCCGGTAGTTTCGTCGCCGGCCTTCGGCGAAGGGCTCGTCTTTGTCGGCTCCATGGATAATAGCATCTACGCGCTCGACAGCGAGGGCGGCTGGCCGGCCTGGCGCTATCGCACGAATCATTATGTAAACTCTTCACCGTGTGTCGTCGGCACGCGCGTGTTTGTAGGCGGCGTGGATGGCCTGATGTACGCTTTGGAAGCCAAGAACGGCCGAGTATCGTGGAAGTTCGACACCGGCAGCCAGATCACCTCATCGCCACGCTCAGAAGGTGGGCGGATCTACTTTGGCGCGGTTGATGGCTTTGTCTACTGCCTGGATGCCGGCACCGGCGATCTGCTCTGGAAGTTCCAGGCCAACGGGCCCATCGTATCGTCGGCGGCGATCCAGGAAGGCGTGGTCTACATCGGCTCGATGGATCATCAGGTGTACGCTCTTCGCGCCTAGCCATTGCAGATTGCAAATTGCAAATTGTAGATTGGCCGTATCAATTTACAATATACAATATACAATTTACAATTTTGGAGAGATGGATGTCCTTTATCAGCAAGCTCTTGCGAAAAACGGAGCCACTGACGACGGCAGGGGTAACAGCGCCACTAGATGAGCACACGCTCGCGGCCACGCCGGCCGAGTGGCAGGAAATAGCGGACGCGTTCCAGGCCGGTGACCCCGCCGCCGAGACGCGCGCCGCTGATCCCGCGCCCGCGCCAGCCGACGAGGCGCCGTCGCTTCCGACGCCAGCCGCCGAGGAGGCCAACGATACGGCCTGGTGGGAAGAGGCATCTTCCGCCGTGCCGGCCGCTACGCCCAGTCCTTTGGCCCACTCAGAAGTATCAGAGCAGGCTGATTCGGGAAATGTCGCGGAAGGTGAAGCAGAGGCGGAGGCAGAACAAGCGCCGCACACGGCCGAGCTGATCGGTCTAGATGACGGCACACGACCGCTTACCGCTGCGGATATGCCCATGCTGGCGGCGGTGCGATCGCACCGCGGGCTGGCGGCCGGCGCGCTGCGCGATGTCGGGCGCATCCGCTCGGCCAACCAGGATAGCCTATTCAGCTTGATCACCAGCCTGCCGCGCGAGAGCAGCGATCTGGCGATGGGTCTGTTCATCGTGGCCGACGGCATGGGTGGCCATCACGGCGGCGAGATAGCCAGCCGCATGGCGATCAGCACGGTGGCGCGGTATGTGCTGGCCGAATTGGTGGCGCCGGCGCTGGCAGATGGTACAACCGAAGCCTTGCAGCCGCTGATCATCGGGGCCGTACAGCAAGCCAACCGCGCGATCTGGGATCACGCCCAGTCGATTGGATCCGACATGGGCACAACATGCACGGTGGCGCTGCTGATGGGGCGCGCAGTGTATATCGGCCACGTCGGCGACTCGCGTGCCTATCTGGCGACGCCGACCGGCCTGAAATTGATCACCAGCGACCACTCGACTGTCGGCCGTCTGATCCAGCTGGGACAGCTCGACCCATCCGAGGCGCGCGAGCACCCACTGCGCTCGCAGCTCTACCGAACCATTGGGCAGCAGCCCGAAGTAGCAGTCGATTTCATCTACCAACCGATCGGCGACGCGACCCACTTGCTGTTAGGCAGCGACGGCCTGTGGGGCATGCTGGGCGACGACATACTGCAGGATGTGCTGGAGCACACGATCTGGCCGCAGGATGCCTGCCACGAGCTGATCGCGCGCGCGAACCTGGCCGGCGGGGATGATAACATTACAGCGATCGTCGTAACCCTACCCACGCAATTGTAGATTGCAAATTGCAAATTGTAGAGACGCAATATATTGCGTCTCTACAATCTGCAATCTGCAATGAAGGAATCGTATGAGCCCTGGCATCCGCCTCCAACGCACCCTGAGCCGCGCTGTGCTAGGCGAAAGTAGCGAGCCACAGCTGCTGTATGTGTTGCTCGAAGCAGCTGCCGAAGGTTCGGCGGCCCAGCTGCCCAAGCTACCGCTCAATCTGTGCCTAGTGATCGACCGCAGCTCATCGATGCGCGGCGAGCGGCTAAATCAGGTCAAAGAGGCAGCCGGCAAGATTATCGATCAGCTCAGCCAGGATGACTATTTTTCGCTGGTAGTGTTCAACGATCGGGCCGATGTGGTGGTGCCGGCGCAGCGTGTGGCCGACAAAAGCGACCTGAAGCGTGCAGTCGGCACGATCGAGGCAGCCGGCGGCACTGAGATGGCCAACGGAATGGCGCTGGCGCTTCAGGAGATCCAGAAGCCGCTGCTGGCGCGCGGGATCAGCCGGCTGCTGCTGCTGACCGACGGGCGAACCTATGGCGACGAGAGCCGCTGCGTCGAGGTCGCGCGGCGCGCGCATGGCCGCGGGATTGGTCTGACCGCGCTGGGGATCGGCACCGAGTGGAACGAGGATCTGCTCGAAACGATGACCGCGCGCGAGAACAGTCGCGCCCAGTATATCGCCTCGGCGCAGGAGATTACCACCGTCTTCGCCGATGAACTGAAGCGGCTGCACTCGATCTTCGCTCAGCAGGTTCGCATTCAGCTCGCGGCGCGGCCCGGCGGCCTGGTGCGCGCGTTCGACCGCGTGCGGCCCTTTATCGCGCCGGTACAGATTGCCGAGGAGACCGACCGGCGCTGGGACGGCGCGCTGGGCGATTGGCCGGGCAGCGATGTGCAGGCATTCTTGATCGAGATCGTGGTGCCGCCGCTCTGCGTGGGTGATCACCCGCTGCTGAAAATCTCGCTGCGCTACGATTTGCCCAGCGCAAATCTGCGCGACCAGGTGGCTGAGGAGATCGTGCGCGTGAATGTGCAGCCGGCCGACCAGGTGGCCTACCAGGTCGACTCGACCGTGAAATACTGGCTCGAGCGGCTGGTCGCCTATCGCTTACAATCGAGCGCCTGGCAGGATGTCGAGGCCGGGCGGCTCGACGAAGCGACACGGCGGCTACAGATGGCCGGCACGCGCCTGTTCGACGCCGGCGAAGTAGCGCTGGCGCAGACCGTGCAGGAAGAAGCGACCCGGTTGCTGCGCAGCGGCAGCACCAGCGATGAAGGACGCAAACGTATCAAGTTCGGCACGCGCGGCCTGATGGGGCGCGGCCCAGTGGATGAGCGCGAGACCGGAACCTAATCCAGTTTGCCGGAAGCAGCTTGCAGTAGCTGGGCATCGACTAGCTACTACAAGCTGCTTCCGGCAAACTGACTAATAACTATGCAAGTTTGCAACAACTGCCAATCCAAACAATTCGACGGGACGATCTTCTGTGCGGAGTGCGGCGCAAGCCTGGTACCGGCCATCCGGCGCGAGACCACCATGTCGCTCGGGAGGCACGGCCCCACCGATGACTTGGCACCCCAGCCGATCAGCGTGCCCGCGCCGGCGCCGGCGCCGGGCGGCCCGAAAATCACCCTGCAGATCATGAACAGCGGGCGCCGGATCAATCTCGACATAGGCGACGACCTGCTGATCGGGCGCAAAGATAACGCCCGCGGGATCTTCCCCGATGTGGACTTAGGGCTTGACGGAGGCTATGATGCTGGAGTCTCGCGACGCCACGCAATCCTGGCCCATCATCAGAATGTCTATACGGTTGAAGACCTGGGCAGCGCGAATGGCACCTTCGTCAACGGACGCCGTCTCGCCCCACAGACACCCACGACTATCGAACATAGCGATGAGCTTAAGTGCGGCACGCTGCTGATCCGGGTTGAATTCCACTGACCAACGTCTTCTTTCTGCCTGCGCAGCGACGATCGTCGACGCGCTACTGATACTGGAAAGGATGCATCATGGCCAAGACCGTTGTCCTGCATATCATGGGCGAAGACCCGATTCTGGCGGATATCGACCAGGACCCGCAGCCAACCGACCTGTATGTAAAAGTCTCGAACCTGCGCAAGCGCGACGGCAAAGAAGTATCGTATCTGACTTCGGGCGTGCAGAGCGTGATCTACCCCTGGCATCGAATCACCTTTCTGGAGATCATGGTCAGCGAAGAAGAGCGCGGCTCGGTGATCGATTTCTTCCGTACCTAAGCCAGAGTCGCACAAGCCACACACAGAGGGGCGGGTTTTGGCGATCGCCAAACCCGCCCCTTTTGACAACCGGAACCAGCGTGATTAGAATGTCACACGAGAGCGGATGTGGCCCGGTGGCTGTCCTCGTCTTCAAAACGAGTGGGCGGGGTGACGAGCTTCGCCGGTGGGTTCGACCCCCACGCGCTCTCGTAGTTGTAACTTGACCTGAAAATTTTGAATTTGAGCCCTGGTATTTTTGAATTGCCCTGCTAATTTTGAATAAGTAGGCGCTCTATTGGGAGCGCCCACTTGTTTTGAAGACGATCGCATCATACACTCCAGGGTGTTAGGCATTTCCATTTCGGCGAATGTCAACCGCTAAACCAAGCACGTAAGCAATCGGAACGAACGCCCCATCGCATCAGTATCACTATAACGTTGAACGAAGCAATAGAGGTGCATAAGTTCGCGACATGTGTTCTAGAGAGATAGTAACCATTGTTGCTAGTTGATCAGAACGTAAAATCAGTGAATGACAGCA
>WNGB01011902.1_pt1 | contig 21425 bp, 19 predicted proteins | sample 5400681 | NCBI WGS metagenome assembly WNGB01 (sample SAMN13153367, study PRJNA577476) | soil metagenome | isolation source: 115 cm soil or saprolite under grassland replicate 2 | place: USA:California | collected 2016-06-15
CGGTCGTCCACAACCTCCACGTCATCGCCCGTCAACCCTCACCAGCCAAGCAAGCCGCCTGAACCGGATACCCGTCCGGCTCTCTAGGCCTCCTCGGTCCGCGGCCCGACCTCCACCGGCTGGCCAGCCGCGACCCGCCGCAGCCGGTACCAGACATCGGCCGAGGTCGGGCGGTCCGCCGGCTCCTTGGCCAGCAGGGGCTCGACGACCGAGGCGAGCGGGCCGAGACGGCGTGGCGGGCGTGGCGGGTCGTTGACGATCGCGTTCACCACGTCGAGGTGACCCTTGGTCGACCTGAACGGCGGCTGCCCCTCGACCGCGAAGTACAGCGTCGCGCCGAGCGCCCACAGGTCGGTGGCCGGGCCGACCTGGAGCCCCTTGATCTGCTCGGGCGCCATGAACGCCGGGGAGCCCACCACGACCCCGGTCGCGGTCAGCTCCGGGTCGCCGGTCAGGGAGGCCGTGCCGAAGTCGGTGAGCTTGGTGGTGGAGTCCTCGCGCACCAGCACGTTGCTGGGCTTGACGTCCCGGTGCACGATGCCGGCCCGGTGCGCCGCCTCGAGGGTCGCCAGCAGCCGCAGGCCGATCGCGGCGGCCCGGCGGGGGTCGAGCGGGCCGCGCTCGTCCACGAGCTGGTCGAGGTTGGGCGCCTCCACCAGCTCCATGACGATGTAGTCCTGGCCGGAGTCCTGGACCACGTCGAACAGGGTGACCGCGCCGGGATGGCTCAGCCGCGCGGCGGCGCGCGCCTCGCGGATCACCCGTGCGCGCAGCGCGGTCCGCTGCTCCTCGCGGACCGCCGGCGGCAGCTCCACCTCTTTGATGGCGACAGGGCGTCCGAGCAGCGTGTCCTCGGCCCGCCATACCACGCCAACGCCGCCCTCACCGAGCTGCGATCCGAGCTCGTACCGGCCGGCGATCCGGCGACCAACGACGTCCTGCACCATGCCGTCGAACCCTATCTTCTCCGCGGCGAGTTGGCCATGCCGCAAGGGCTCCAGCCATCGCCCTGGCGCGGTCGCCCGCCTCAGCCGAGCACGGTGAAGGCGCGTTCGAACTGGTCGCCGACAGGCAGCGCCCCGATCCAGCGGCGCTCGGGCGCCTGCAGCAGGATGGCGTAGCCCCAGCGCCCGTCCGCGCTCTTGAAGGTCACGTCGCGGGCTCGCACCCGCTGCCCGCCCTGGATGTAGCTGAACTCCCACACGGCGGCGTCCAGCCCGGCGTAGCGGCCCTGGCGCAGCGTTATCTGCCTGTACCCCTGCCGCGCGTGCTCGCGGGCGAACCCGCGCTCGAGCAGCCTCCAGGCCTGCATGGGGTCGCTCGGTTGGTCGCTGGACTGGACCCTGAGCAGCAGTCCGCCTGGGCCGCGCAGGTCGGTGTTGTTGCTCTGGCCCGAGGTTGAGACCTCCCAGCCGCGCGGGTAGGCAAGCCCGTAGGCGCCGGCCTGGCGGCGCAAGCCGACCCAGCCGGCCGGGACCTGGATCTGCTGGCCCGCCTCGCCGGCGGGCGGCACGGTGGTGGCCGGAGCGGCGCCGGTGGTGGCCGAGGGCGCGCGCGGCGGCGCCGCGCCACCGGCACGGGGCTCGTCTCCAGAGAAGGCGCCGCTCAGCGCGAGCGTCGCGGCCACCAGCGCGACCACGGCCGCCAGCGCCACGGCGACCCAGAGGCGGCCGCCCGGCAGGCGGGGGCGTCCTCGCGGCGATGCCGCCGCCGGTGGCGCCTCATGGCGATCGGTCGTGCCCGCGCGCTCCGCGGCCGGATCGAAGGCCGGGAGGCCGACCAGCGTCGCCGTCGGCGAGGTGACCGGGCGGGGCGGCTGGTCCGGGCGGGAGGGTCCGGGGCTCGGGTGGCCCGGGCCTGCTGGACCCGGCCTGGGGCTCTGCGGTGGCGAGCCCGGCGGGCGGACCGCCGTCGCCTCGCCCTCGGCGGCCAGCACCCGCTCGAGCCGCTGGCGCAGCTCCTGGGCACTCGGGCGGGCCTCCGGGGACTTGGAGAGCAGCGAGCCGACGATCGGGGCGAGCGCGCCAGCATGCTGCGTCGGCCGGGGCGGCTCGTTGACCACGGCCGCCAGGGTGGCGATGGAGCTGCCGCGCTCGAAGGGCGGGCGGCCCTCCAGCGCGAAGTACAGCGTCGCCCCGAGGCTCCACAGGTCGGCTCCAGGACCGGCGGCCTCACCGCTGGCCTGCTCGGGCGCCATGTAGGCGGGTGAGCCGACGATCAGGCCGGTCGAGGTCAGCTTGGGGTCTCCCTGCACCCGCGCGATGCCGAAGTCGGTCAGCCGCGCGGTGTCGCCGGCGACCATCACGTTGGCGGGCTTCACGTCCCGGTGGATGATGCCCGCCTGGTGCGCGGCGGCCAGGGCTCCGGCCACCTGCAGCCCGACGCGGGCCACCCGGCACGGGGCGAGCGGGCCCTCCGTGGCGACGACCTGCGCCAGGGTCGGCGCGTGGATCAGCTCCATCACGATGAAGGCGTGGCCCTGCTCGTTGATGACGTCGTAGAGGGTCACCGCGCCGGGATGGTTCAGCCGGGCGGCCGCCCGTGCCTCGCGCAGCACCCGCGCCCGCATCGAGTCCCGCTCGCGGTCCGGGACGGTGGGCGGCAGGTGGACCTCCTTGATGGCCACCTCGCGGCCCAGCAGGGTGTCCCTGGCACGCCAGACGACGCCCATGCCGCCCTGCCCGATGGAGGTCTCCAGGGCATAGCGGTCAGCGATCAGCCGTTCGGCGGCACGGTCCGGCATGCCGACCACGCTACCGGATGCCGCCGGCGAGCCACCAGGCGACCTGGCGACCAGGCGGGCTCCCACCGGATGCGATCATCCCGGTGGGACGAAGGAGTTGAGCGCCGTCTGCATGATGGCCTGGGCGACACCCCAGTCGGCCTCGTGGGCGAACACGCTGATCGCCACCCAGCGGCCGGGGCCGCCCTGCGCCTGCGGGGTGTCGCCGCCGAGCTCCATCGCGCGGAAGGGCTGCTGGTCGTCGCCGAGGAAGGTGAACTCGAGCACGGCGCCCGGGCGGCCCTGAAACGTCGTGGGCTCCACCCGGACCTGCTGGTAGCTCCCCTCGTGCTGGCCCGCGTGCTGCTGCGAGGATTGCTGCTCAGCCGCGACCGGGTCGCCGGCGGGCCCGTCGCGCCACTCGACCCGCAGGAGGGTCGGCAGGGAGCGATCGTGGAACTCGGTCTGGTGGTCGTCCTGGCGCACGACCTCCCAGCTCGCCGGGTAGGCGATGCGGTAGCCAACGTGCTCCTCGGCGTAGACGGTCCAGCCGGCCGGCAGCGGCGGCGCCGTGCTCGGCGGCGCGGTGGCCGGCGGGGTCGTCGAGGTGGTGGGCGCGGTGGTCGGCGCGAGCGTGGCGGCCCCGCCCCGGCCCTGGGCCTGCTCTCCGGAGCCGCCCGGATCGCCGATGACCGTCACGATCAGCGCGAACGACAGCAGCGCGAGCAGCACCGAGGCAGCGCCGATCAGGAGCCCCCGCCGCCGGGGGTCGAGCAGCCAGTCGACCGGCTCCTGCCACCAGGGTGGCGGGCCGCTGCGCGCCCGTGGGTGGGCCGCTCTGCCGGCCGCGCCGTGGCCCGCGCGCGCGGCCCGGCCCGCCACCCCCGCCGCCACGGGGACGGGGCTGAGCACCGCGGTTGCCTCGTGGCCGCCCGGCGTGCGCGCCAGCCATGGCGGAGTCGAGGAGGTGGCGAAGCTCGAGCTGGCGGCGCTGTCGGCGACCTCCTGGAGCCGGCCGCGGACCTCGGCGGACGCCGGGCGCAGCGCGGGCGTCATGGCGAGCAGCGCCTCGACCGCCTGGGCGAGCGGGCCGGCGTGCTGGCAGGGCCTCGGCTGCTCCGACCAGCCGGCGCCGAAGGGGGGCTCGCCCTCCACCGCCAGGTACATGACGACGCCGAGCGCCCACAGGTCGGCGGGCGGGCCCGCCGGCTCACCACGGGCCTGCTCTGGCGCGGGCAGGGGCATCGGCTGCGCTGGCGGCGCCACCGCCGCCAGCCCGAGGCCGGCCACGTGAGCGGCGCCGTCCGGGGTCACCAGCACGCTCGCGGCCTGCAGGTCCAGGTGGGCGAAGCCGGCGCGATGGACGGCCTCCAGCACGTCGAGCACGTCCAGCCCGATGCCGGCGACCCGGCGCGGCGGCAGGCGGCCGTGCCGCTCGAGCAGCTCGTCGAGCGTGAGTGCCTCCAGCAGCTCGGTGACCACGTAGAGGCGGTCGCCGTCGAGCAGCACGTCGTGCAGGGTGATCGCGCCGGGATGGTCGATGACCGCCGCCACGCGGGCACCCTGGACGATCCGGGACCAGCGCGCGCTGCGCTCGGCCTCGGGCTCGGCTGGCGGCTCGATGTCCTCGACCGCGACCACGCCGCCGGTGACCAGGTCGGTGGCGCGCCAGACGGCGCCGGCCCGGCCCCGGCGCAGAGTCGCCTGAAGGAGGTAGCGGTTGGCGACGAGCCGTTCGGAGGAAACCTGCTCCATGATGGGAGCAGTACTCTACGACCTTTGGCCGCCGCGCCCCAAACCACATCTGAACAGGCAATCCAACTGAAACGGCTGGGTAGGGGACGATGGTAGAGTCGACGCCGACGCGACGCCGGTGTGCTTTCCAGGAGGTGACCCGCCGAGGATGCAGCGGCTCGGAACGCTCTACCGCGGCCGCGAGGGCATGTGGACCTGGGTCCTGCACCGGATCTCCGGTGTCGCCATCCTGTTCTACCTGTTCGCCCACGTGATGGACACGGCCCTGGTCAACGTCTCGCCTGAGGCCTACGACCGGGTCATCGGCACCTACCGCACCCCGTTCGTCGGGCTGCTCGAGATCGGCCTGGCCGTGCTGGTGATCTTCCACGCGCTGAACGGCCTGCGGGTGATCCTGTTCGACTTCTGGTCCAAGGGCGTGGCCAGGCAGCGCCAGATGCTCTACGTCCAGGCCGTGCTGTTCGTGGCGCTGGCGGTCCCGCCGGTCGTCGCCATCGGCGCCAAGGTCCTGCGGGGGGAGTGACATGCGCGTGGACGCCACCCCTGGTCCCCTGCAACGCCCAGACACCGCCCGCCGGGGCCGGAGCCGCGGCGACTTCGAGCTGTACGCCTGGGTGTTCATGCGCGTGTCCGGTGTGCTGCTGGTGCTGCTGGTGCTCAGCCACTTCGCCATCATGCACGTGGTCGACGGCGGCATCTCGCGGGTGGACTTCGCCTTCGTCTCGGGCCGCTGGGCCAACCCCTTCTGGCGGGTGTACGACTTCGCCATGCTCACCCTGGCCCTGCTGCACGGTGGCAACGGCCTGCGCGTGATCATCGACGACTACGCGCGCAGCGGTGCCCGCCGCCTGGCGTACCAGAGCCTGAACGCCATCGTCATCGGCCTCACCTGGGTGCTCGGCGCGCTGACGATATTCATTTTCGTCCCCAAAGGCTGACGTCGATGGCACAGCAGCATTCCTATGACGTGGTGATCGTCGGCGCGGGCGGCGCCGGGCTGCGCGCCGCGCTGGAGGCCTCCGGCCGCGCCAGGACGGCGGTGCTTTCGAAGCTGTACCCGACGCGCTCGCACTCGGGCGCCGCGCAGGGCGGCATGTGCGCGGCGCTGGCCAACGTGGAAGAGGACAACTGGGAGTGGCACACCTTCGACACCGTCAAGGGCGGCGACTACCTGGTCGACCAGGACGCGGCCGAGGTCATGTGCCGCGAGGCGATCGAGGCGGTCTACGACCTCGAGCACATGGGCATGCCCTTCAACCGGACCGCCGACGGCAGGATCGACCAGCGCCGCTTCGGCGGCCACACCCACCACCATGGCCGGGGGGCCGTGCGCCGCTCGTGCTTCGCGGCCGACCGTACCGGCCACATGATCCTGCAGACCCTCTTCCAGCAGAACGTCAGGCAGGGCACGACCTTCTTCAACGAGCTCTACGTGCTGGACCTGCTGCTGGCCGACGGCCGCGCCGCTGGCGTGGTCGCCTACGAGCTGGCCACCGGGGAGCTGCACGTGTTCCGCGCCAAGTCGGTGGTGCTGTGCACCGGCGGCTTCGGCAAGATCTACAAGGTCACCTCCAACGCCCACGCCCTCACCGGCGACGGACCCGCCGTGGTCTACCGGCGCGGCCTGCCCCTCGAGGACATGGAGTTCTTCCAGTTCCACCCGACCGGCCTGTACAAGCTGGGCATCCTGCTGTCGGAAGCGGCGCGTGGCGAGGGCGGCATCCTGCGCAACAAGGACGGCGAGCCCTTCATGGAGCGCTACGCGCCGACCATCAAGGACCTCGCTCCGCGCGACATGGCCAGCCGCGCCATCTACAGCGAGATCCGCGAAGGCAACGGCGCCGGCCCCGACGGCGACTACGTCTACCTCGACGTCAGCCATCTCGACCCCAAGGTGATCGACGCCAAGCTCCCCGACATCACCGACTTCGCCCGGACCTACCTGGGCGTGGAGCCCAAGAAGGAGGGCGTCCCGATCCAGCCGACCGCGCACTACGCCATGGGCGGGATCCCCACGGGCGTGCGCGGCGAGGTCCTCGCCGACGCCGTTGGCACGGTGGTGCCGGGGCTGTACGCCGCGGGCGAGTGCGCCTGCGTCTCGGTGCACGGCGCCAACCGGCTCGGCACCAACTCGCTGCTCGACATCGTGGTGTTCGGCCGGCGCGCCGGCATCGCCGCCGCCGAGCACGCCGCCGCGGTCGACTTCGCCACCCTTGGCGACGACCCGACCGGCGACGTGCGGCGCATGCTCGAGGACCTGACCAGCCACCCGCAGGGCGATCGGGCCGCCGCGATCCGCGCCGACCTGCAGGCGGCCATGGACCGCAACGCCGGGGTGTACCGCACCGACAGCCTCCTGGAGGAGATGGAGAGCAACCTCGACGCCCTGCGGGGGCGCTACCAGCGCGTCTGGGTCCAGGACACCTCCTCCAGCTACAACACCGACCTGGTGGAGGCGGTGGAGCTCGGCTTCCTGCTCGACCTGGCCGAAGCGCTGGTGGTGTCCGCGCGCGCGCGCATCGAGAGCCGCGGCGGGCATTTCCGCGAGGACTTCCCCAAGCGGGACGACGAGAACTGGCTCAAGCACACCCTCGCCTGGAAGACTCCGGGCGGCGGGGTGAAGCTCGACCACAAGCCGGTCGTGATCACCCGCTACAAGCCGATGGAGAGGAAGTACTGATGATGAGCGAGCGCCGATGGAGGTGACCCTGCGGGTCCGCCGCTTCAACCCGGAGGTGGACCAGGCCTCGCACCTGGAGACCTACAGGGTCCCGGCCGAGCCGATGGACCGGGTCCTGGATCTCCTGCACTACGTGAAGTGGAATCTCGACGGCTCGCTCACCTTCCGGCGCTCCTGCGCCCACGGGGTGTGCGGCTCGGACGCCATGCTGATCAACGGCGCCAACCGGCTGGCCTGCAAGGTGCTGGTGCGCGAGCTGGGCGACCAGATCACGGTGGAGCCGCTGCGCGGTCTCCAGGTCCGCAAGGACCTCCTGGTCGACATGGAGCCGTTCCTCGCCTCTTACCGTGAGGTCATGCCCTACCTCGTCAACGACGAGCCCGCGCCCGACACCGAGCGGCGCCAGTCCCCCGAGGAGCGCGAGCGCTTCGACGACACCACCAAGTGCATCATGTGCGCCGCCTGCACCACCTCGTGCCCGGTCTTCTGGGCGGACGGGCAGTACTTCGGGCCGGCGGCGATCGTCAACGCGCATCGCTTCGTCTTCGACTCGCGCGACCGGGGCGCCCAGCAGCGCCTCGACGTCCTCAACGACAAGGAGGGGGTGTGGCGCTGCCGCACCACCTTCAACTGCACCGACGCCTGCCCCCGCGGCATCAAGGTCACCCAGGCGATCCAGGAGGTCAAGCGCGCCCTGCTGTTCCGCAGAGCCTGAGCGCCGCCGGCCGAGCGCCGCGCTCCCTACTCGTCGTCGGGGTCGCGGTCGCGGCGGCGGTGGCGCCGGGTGGGAGGCGGCTCGCCGACCAGGCGCTCCCAGAGGAGGCCGACGAGCCTGCGCGCGAGCATCACGGCGACCGCCGAGGCCACCGCGAACGCGATCTGCTTGGCGATCCTGCGGGCCTCGTCAGGCGCCCGCTCGCTGAGCCTGGCCACCTTCTCCTCCATCCTTCTGCGGGTCAGCTCGATCTCTCGGGCGGTCGCCGCCGCGGTCTCACCCACCTGATCTCCTCCCTGAGCTCGGTCGCGGTCTCCTTGAGCTCGGCTCTGGCCCGATCGGGCGCCACCGTCGACGCGGCCAGGCGCCGCCTGCCCACCAGGGCAAGCATGCCGGCCACCAGCGTCAGCCCGCCACCGATGATCAGCGGGCCCAGCCAGGCCGGCCCACCGATCGCCCCGGCCGCCGAGGCCAGCAGGAAGCCGAGCCCGTACAGCCCGAGTACGCCCGCAACCACCAGCAGGCTGCCGGCCCTGGCGCTGGACGCCAGCCCCTCGGTCATCTCCTGCCTGGCCAGCAGGACCTCCTGGCGAAACAGCGTGGAGGCGTCGTCGGCGAGGCCCTTGAGCAGCTGGCCGGTCGACGGCTTCCGGGGCTCGGCGGCGGCCTGGGCCGCCGCGGCCTGCGGCGGCGCAGCCCCCTGCGGCGGCGCTGCCCCGCGAGCCGGTGCGACCCCTTCGGTGCCAGCGGACGATGGATCGATTGCCATGTCGCTCCTCCGCTCTCACCCTGGTGCTCATTCCGCCATATCAGGGTACCCGGCGACATCGTCTCCTATCAGGTGCGGCCGAGCACCTCGAGCAGGCGCGCCAGCGCGCGCCGCGTGGTCGGCGCCATCGGCAGGCCCGCCATCTCCTCGAGCCCCAACCACTGCAGCCGCGAATGCTCCGCGGGATCCCGGTTGCGCGGCTCACCGTGCCACGCGGTCGCCAGGAAGAACGCGTCCGCCCGATCGCCGTCGTGGAAGCAGCCGAGCGGCGCGGCCGCCAGCGGTTCCACGCCCGCCTCCTCCCGCACCTCCCGCACCAGCGCCTCGAGCAGCGACTCCCCCGGCTCCGGCTTGCCACCGGGCGCGTCCCACGCCCCCGGGTAGCGGCTCTGCGGTCGCTGCGTGCGGCGGCCCATCAGCACCCGCGAGCCGTCGAACAGGAACACGGCCGCGCTGGCCGCCTCCCCCATGGGCACCTCGCGGACCACCTCGGAGCCGCCGACCGCCGCCTGGTGCAGCACGTGCCAGCTCCCGCGCTCGTCCTCCTCGGTCAGCGTCACCTCCGGCAGCGGGAAGGCCGCACGGAAGCCGGCCAGCTCGCGCACGGCCGCCTCCAGCTCGGCGGCCGGCCGTTCCTGCGCCACGGTCACGTGCGGATGGAACGGGAAGGTCCGCTGGTCCAGGGGCGGCGCCCGCAGCATCCGCTCCAGGGCCCGGAGCATCGGCTCGCCCTCCGTCACCACCAGGAAGGCGACAGCGCTCTCCGGCAGGAACGTGGCCGCCCCGCGCAGCTCGATCAGGCCCGGGACCGTGGTGAACGCGGCCCGGTCGACCAGGGCCATGGCCGCCTCCCGCCCGCCTGGCGCCACCACCTGGGGCGGCACCAGCGTCAGGTGCGGCGGGATCTGGTCACGCGCCGGGTCGCGCAGCGCCCGCCGCCACGCCTGCACGTGCGCGGCGACAGGCTCTGGCAGCAACACGATCACCCCGAGCCGCGTCGTGGCCAACCGGGCCACGATGATCTCAGCCCGCGCCGCGGGCGCGAGGAAGCAGTCCCATGCGGTCCTTGGCCTCCTCGAGCTCGCCGATCGCCTTGCCCGTCACCACCGAGTACAGCTCCAGCAGGTTCGTGATCGCCGGCTTGTCGGGCCGGGCGACGATGTCGCGGCCCGAGTCCGTCACCGCGCCGCGGACCTTCTTGCGGATCACCTCCGGGGTGTCCAGCAGCTCGATCCGCCCGGCCGGGGACGGGGTCGACTTCGACATCTTCTGCTCCGGGTGCTGCAGGTCCATCACCCTGCCGCCGACGCTCGGGATGTACGCCCGCGGCACCACGAACGTCTGCCCGAAGCGGGCGTTGAAGCGCTCGGCCACGTCCCGCGTCAGCTCGAGGTGCTGGCGCTGGTCCTCCCCCACCGGAACCCGGTCCGCCTGGTAGATCAGGATGTCGGCGGCCTGCAGCACCGGGTAGTTGAAATAGCCGACCGGCAGCGGCCCCTCGCCGCCCTGCGCCGCCTTCGCCTTGAACTGCGTCATGCGACGCAGCTCGCCCACGGTGGCGATGTGGTTGAGCAGCCACGCCAGCTCGGTGTGCTCCGGCACGTGCGACTGCACGAACAGCGTGCACACCTCCGGATCGAGCCCGCACGCCAGCAGGATCGCCGCCGTCTCGAGGGTGCGCGAGCGCAGCTCCTCCGGCTCGTACGGCAACGTGATCGCGTGCAGGTCGACCACACAGTAGTAGGCGTCGAACTCGTGCTGCTGCTCGACCCACTGGCGGAACGCCCCGACGTAGTTGCCGAGATGTGTGTTGCCGGTGGGCTGGACGCCAGACAGGATGCGCGCCATGTCGGTCAGTCCCCCATCGGTTCGTCGGGTCTCCGGTTCGGTGACCCGGTCATGCTACCCGCCAGCCCTGGCCTCGCGCGCGGTCGGCCGCGATGCTGAGCCAGGCGCTGCTCACACCGCGCGGGCGGTGGGGCGGATGGCGGTGCGGTGGTGGCGCTCGGGAGGCTCAGGAGGCTGGCCGGCGAAGGGGAGCCGGAGCTCGAAGCGGGCGCGGCCCCCGGCCTCCCTGGGGTCGACGGCGCGCAGCTCGCCGGCGTTGGCGTGGGCGAGCTGGCGGGCCATGGCCAGGCCGTGGCCGAGGCGACGGTCGGAGGCGAGCTCGTCGTCGCGCTGGGGCTGGTCGAAGATGCGCTCGCGCTGCTCCGGCGGGACGTCGATGCCCTCGTCCTCCACGGAGAGGACCACGCGATCACCCTCGAGGATCGCGCTGAGCTGGATCGGGGTCTCCGGCGGCGCGTACCTGTGGGCGTTGAGGACGAGGTTGCCGAGGATGTCCAGGATCTCGTCCTGGTTGACGCAGACCGGCAGGCCGTCAGAGGGCGCCTCGGCCACGACCGGACGGCCGTCGGAGATGGTCTTGGCGAGCTGCTCGGCGACGTTGACGAGCTCGGCGGCGTCGACGCGCTGGCGTTCATGATCGCCACGCTGGGCGGCGGCGGTGGTCTGGAGCTGGTCGAGCTTGCCGGCGAGCTCCTCGGTCTGCTCGACGCCGTTGCCGGCCAGACCCTGCAGCCAGCCGAGGTCGCGCCGCTCGGCTTCCCGGTCGATGGTGCCGAGCAGGCCCTTGAGCATGGCCGTGGAGGTCCGCAGGTCAAGTGCCATGGCGGCGAGCTGGACGCTGTTGACCCCGCTGCCGGCCTCGGCCTGGCGCCTGAACCGGTCGGCGACGACGAACAGATGGCGGTAGTGCAGGAGCTGCTTGGCGTACTGGCGGCTGAGCGCCTCGGCCCGGTTGGCGGCGCGTCCGGCCACGTACATGGGCAGCGCCGGCACGGCCAGCACCACGGGAAGGACCAGGCGGTGCTCGGCGACGAGCAGCGCGACCAGGACCATGCTGAACTGGACCGCCCCCTCGAGCAGCTCGACCTGGCTGTCGGCCAGCAGGTAGGCGGGAGTGAGCGGGCGCCGCTCCAGGAGCGTGACCGCAATCCGCACGAGCACCCGGTTGACCAGCACCAGCACGATGGTGGCGACCACGAACGCCGGCACCTGCTCCAGCCCGAGCGGCGGGCGCCCGCCGAGCTGGTGGTAGACCCAGCCGGCGGCGGCGATCGACAGAGCGTACTGGCCGGCGTTGAAGCACACGCGCAGGGCGGGCTTGCGGTGGAGCAGGTCGCTGACGACGCTGGCGATCATGAAGACGACGACCGCGAGGGGCACGCCCCACCCGGTGAGCAGGGCCAGTGCGAACGGGCGCGACATGGTGAACTGGTAGACCGCGTTGCGGCGCCAGACCGGGATGCGGATGAGCTCGGCGGGGAGCACGCAGGCGGCCAGGACCCAGAAGGACAGGTCGACCTGTCGTGCCGCGACGGCCGCATCCGGCAGCAGCCAGACAAGGAGCGCGATGCCCACGATGGTGATCAGCACCAGATAGACATCTAAGCCGGTCGGCTGGCGTCTGGCGCTAGGGAAGGCCACACGGAACTGGCTCGCCATGACCCCCGAATCCCCTTGAGACCGGACCCTCGTCCCTATACGGAATATCGGTCAGCTTCCGTTATCAGAGTAACTTCCCTGTCAAACCACCAGGTAGGACTATGATTCTGCCAAGCAAAATGCCCGTGACGAAAGCAAGGGCTGCCCGATCGGGGGTCCTTCTCGGGCAGCCCTCTGCCACGCCGGGTCATGGACGACCCGGGCACGTGGCTCAGAACTTGGTCATGGCACTGGCGGAAAAGGCCAGCGCAGCGAGGCCGGCAAGTGCCGCGGCGATACGAGCGGCGCGGCCCTTGAGGCGTGTCATCCTGTCACCCCCTCCGTCGGGGACAGCGTTGACCGAGCAGCCAGGGGTCCTAACCACCGGGTCTTGGGGGAAAGGCGGGACCGGATCGCCTACAGGCGCGCGATTCTAACCAAAAACCGCGTGAAATGCTCGTTTCGCGCAAACGTTCCGGTGGCCGGCACTGGTCGCTCGTACCACGAGACCAGAGGGCCCTAACGAACCCCTAACCGGATGGCTCTGGGGCGGCGCGAAGCTGGCGGAGGACGTACTGGAGGATGCCGCCGTGGCGGTAGTACTCCTCCTCGTTGGGCGTGTCGATGCGGACCCTGACCCGCAGCTCCCTCCCGTCGGCGCGGACGGTGAGCTCGCGCGGGAAGCCGCCGGCGCTCTCGTCGGCCTCGAGGCCGACGATGTCGAAGGTCTCGCGACCGGTGAGGCCGAGCGACTCCACCGACTCGCCAGGGAGGAACTCGAGCGGCAGGATGCCCATGCCGACCAGGTTGGAGCGGTGGATGCGCTCGTAGCTGGAGGCGATGACCGCGCGGACGCCCAGCAGGCACGGCCCCTTGGCCGCCCAGTCGCGCGAGGACCCGGACCCGTACTCCTTGCCGGCCAGCACCACCAGCGGGACGCCCTCCCGCTGGTAGCGCACGGCGGCCTCGTAGATGGTCGTCTGCTCGCCGTCGGGCAGGTGCACGGTGACGCCGCCCTCCGTGCCCGGCGCGAGCTGGTTGCGCAGGCGGATGTTGGCGAAGGTGCCGCGGATCATGACCTCGTGGTTGCCGCGCCTGGCGCCGTAGGAGTTGAAGTCCTTGGGCTCGACCCCCTGCTCGACCAGGTAGCGACCGGCGGGGCTGTCGCGCTTGATCACACCGGCGGGCGAGATGTGGTCGGTGGTCACGCTGTCCCCGAGCACGGCCAGCACGCGGGCGCCGCGGACGTCCCGCACCGCCTCGGGCGAGGTGGACATCCCGTCGAAATACGGCGGCTGGCGCACATAGGTAGAGTCCCCGTCCCAGGCGAAGCTCGACCCGGTCGGCACCTCCAGCGAGACCCAGTGCTCGTCCCCTTTGAAGACGTCGGCGTAGCTCTTGCGGAACATGTCCGACTGCACCGCCTGGCCGATCACCTCGGCGACCTGGGCGCTGGAGGGCCACAGGTCGCGCAGGAAGACCTGGCTGCCGTCCGGCGCCACCCCGAGGGGCTCCTCGTAGAGGTCGAGGTCCATCGTCCCCGCGATGGCGTAGGCGACCACCAGCGGCGGCGAGGCGAGGTAGTTCATGCGGCAGTCCGGGTTGATGCGCCCCTCGAAATTGCGGTTGCCCGACAGCACCGAGCACACCGCCAGGCCGCTCGCGTCCACCGCCTCGGAGATCTCCGGCGGGAGCGGGCCGGAGTTGCCGATGCAGGTGGTGCAGCCGTAGCCGACCAGGTGGAAGCCGAGCTTCTCCAGGTAGGGCACCAGCCCGGCCCGCTCGTAGTAGTCCATGACCACCTTGGAGCCGGGCGCCAGCGAGGTCTTGACCCAGGGCTTGGCCGCCAGCCCGCGGTCGACCGCGTTCTTGGCCAGCAGACCGGCGGCGATCATGACCGATGGGTTGGAGGTGTTGGTGCAGCTTGTGATAGCGGCGATCACCACGTGCCCGTGGTCGAGGTCGAAGCGGTTGCCGTCGGCCACGCGGACGGGAACCGCCACGCTCGGGCGACCGCTGACCCCGGTCGGGTCGGGCTCGAACCAGCCGGGGGCGGGGTCGCCGTTGACGCGCTCGCTCCCCCCCGCCGTCGCCGCCGGCGGGTCGCTGGCGGGGAAGGACTCGTCGGAGGCCTCGTCCACGCCGGCAGGGCGCCCGGCCAGCGCGGCGGTCTGGGCGGCGACCTTGTCTGGCGGCAGCATCTCGACCAGCGCGCCGCGGAAGGCGCGCTTGGCGTCGGCCAGGGGGATCCGATCCTGCGGGCGCCTGGGGCCCGCCAGGCTCGGCACCACGGTGGAGAGGTCCAGCTCGATCCGCTCAGAGTAGGCCGGCTCGGCGGCGGGGTCGTGGAACAGGCCCTGCTCCTTGGCGTACGCCTCGACCAGGGCGATCTGCTCCGGCGAACGCCCGGTGAAGGCCAGGTAGCGCAGGGTCTCCCCGTCGATCGGGAAGATCGCGCAGGTGGAGCCGTACTCCGGTGACATGTTGCCGATGGTCGCGCGGTTGGCGACAGGCACGTTGCCGACGCCCGGGCCGTAGAACTCCACGAACTTGCCCACCACGCCGTGGCGGCGCAGCAGCTCGGTGACGGTGAGCACCAGGTCGGTCGCGGTCGACCCCTCTGGCAGCTCGCCGTGCAGCTTGAAGCCGACCACCCTGGGCGTGAGCATCGAGATCGGCTGGCCCAGCATGGCGGCCTCCGCCTCGATGCCGCCGACGCCCCAGCCGAGCACGCCGAGCCCGTTGACCATCGGGGTGTGGGAGTCGGTGCCGACCAGCGTGTCGGGGTACGCCCGCCCCTGCTCGTCCACGAACACGACGCGGGCCAGGTACTCGAGGTTGACCTGGTGGACGATGCCGGTGTCGGGCGGCACCACCTTGAAGCTGTTGAACGCCTGCTGGCCCCAGCGCAGGAACGCGTAGCGCTCGCGGTTGCGCTCCAGCTCGAGCTGGGCGTTGCGGGCGAAGGCGTCAGGCCGTCCGGCGACGTCGGCGATGACCGAGTGGTCGATCACCAGCTCGGCCGGGACCAGCGGGTTGATCAGCTGCGGGTCGCCGCCGAGCTCGGCCATGGCGTCGCGCATCGCGGCCAGATCCACGACCGCGGGGACGCCGGTGAAGTCCTGCATCAGCACGCGCGCCGGCGAGAAGGCGATCTCACCGGCCTGCGCGTCGAGGTCGGAGCGGGCCAGCGCCTCCACGTCGGCGGCGCGAACGGCGGCGCCGTCCTCGTTGCGCAGCAGGTTCTCGAGCAGGATCTTGAGTGAGAAGGGCAGCCGCGACACGTCGGCCACCCCCGAGAGCGCATCCAGCCGGAAGATCTCGTAGGAGCGCCCCCCGACCTCAAGGCTCCCCCGCGCCCCGAAGCTGCTTTCCGCCATCTCCTCGCCCTCCAGCCCGTTACCGCTCGTGCACGTAGCATGCCTTCAGAGAGCCAAGGTTACCCATCTGCGCCCGGCAACGGCACGCACGAGGCAACCGGGAGGATCGAGGAAGATGAGCAAGCGCCCCACCGAGCGCGGCTCCAGCAAGCGGGTGACGGGCTCGGCCAGGAAGGCCGCGGCCCGCCGCCGGCGCGAACGGCGGCGGCGGATCGCGGTCGCCACCAGCGTGGCACTGGTGGTGGCTGTCGGCGCCGTGGTCGCGGGGATCCTGGTGAGCAGCCGCGGCGGCGGCAGCAGCGGCCCCGCCAGCGCCGGCTACGACCGCGTGACCACCTTCGATGTGCCGAGCCGCACCCACACCGACTCGCCCGTGACCTACCCGCAGAACCCGCCGGTCGGTGGCCCGCACAATCCTGTCTGGCAGAACTGCGGCTATTACGACCAGCCGGTGCGCAACGAGAACGCGGTCCACTCCATGGAGCACGGCGCGGTCTGGATCACCTACCAGCCCGACCTGCCCGCCGACCAGGTCGCTCGCCTGGCTGACCTCGCCCACGGCCAGACCTACGTGCTGGTCAGCCCCTACCCGGGCCTGCCGGCGCCGGTGGTCGCCTCCGCCTGGGGCGTGCAGGAGTGGTTCCACACCGCCAGCGACCAGGGCCTCGACCAGTTCGTGGCCAGGTACCGCCAGGGCCCGCAGACGCCAGAGCCCGGCGCCAGCTGCAGCAACGGCACCGGCACGCCGAGGTGAGGCGGCGGGGTCCGGTGGACGGCCGGTTCAGTCGGTGAGCTTGGCGACGTCCGCCTGCTTGGCGCGGACCGCCTCGGCCGCCGCGCGCAGGTCGGCCAGCTCGGCGTCGGCGAGCGGCAGCTCGACGATCTCCCGCACCCCGCCACGGCCGAGCCGGGCCGGCACGCCGAGGTAGACCTCGTCGATGCCGTACTGGCCCGTCACCCAGGCGCAGATCGGCATGAGCGCGCCGGAGTCGGTCAGCACCGCCTCGACCATCGCGGTGGCCGCGCTGGAGGGGGCGTAGTAGGCCGAGCCGGTCTTGAGCAGCGCCACGATCTCGCCGCCGCCGCCGCGGGTGCGCTGCACGACCCGCTCCACCGTCGCGGCGTCGGCCAGCTCGAGCAGGGGCTTGCCGTCCACCTTGACCAGGCTCGGCACCGGGACCATGGTGTCGCCGTGCGAGCCCAGGGTCATGGCCTCGACCTTGCCGGGGCTCGTGCCCAGCTCCTCGGCGACGAAGTGCTTGAAGCGGGCAGTGTCCAGCATGCCCGCCTGGCCCACGACCCGTTCCCTGGGGAAGCCGGAGACCTCGGCGGCCAGGGCCGTCATCTCGTCGAGCGGGTTGGAGACCACGATCACCACCGCGTCGGGCGAGCCCTCGACGAACGTGCGGGTGACGTCGCCGACGATCTTGGCGTTGATCTCAAGAAGGTCCATCCGGCTCATACCAGGCTTGCGAGGCACGCCGGCGGTGATCACGCAGACATCCGAGCCGGCGGTCTCCTCGTAGCCGTTGCTGCCGACGATCCGGGTCTCGAAGCCCTCGATGGGGCGGGACTGGGCCATGTCGAGCGCCAGCCCCTGGGGCAGGCCCTCGATGATGTCGGTCATCACGACCTCGTCGGCGAGGTCCTTCTCGGCGATGCGCTGCGCCGTGGTCGACCCGTACTTGCCAGCGCCAACGACGGTGACCTTCATTGTTCTGGCTCCTTCCTGTCGCCCGCTGACGACCCTCACCCGGAGGCCCTGATCGATGTGGGGGGAGCTCGCTCCCCCCACATCCCCCAAGAGCGCCTGCGCCATGGTCAGGGTGGATGGGAGGCTAGACCGCTCGTTCGATCTCGGCGATGACGGCGTCGGCGACGTGGCTCGTTCCGACCGCGGTGGGGTCGTCACGATGCGGCTTCATGTCATAGGTGACGCTCCTGCCCTCGGCGATCACGGCGGCGAGGGCACGCTCGAGCCGGTCGGCGGCATCGACCTCGTCGAGGTGACGCAGCAGCAGCACACCGGAGAGCATCATCGCCATCGGGTTGACCTTGTTCTGCCCCTTGTACTTGGGGGCCGAGCCGTGGGTGGCCTCGAACACCGCGGCATGGTCGCCGATGTTGGCGCCGGGCGCGACGCCGAGCCCGCCGACGAGCCCGGCAGCCAGGTCGGAGAGGATGTCCCCGTAGAGGTTCGGCAGCAGCAGCACGTCGAAGTTCTCCGGCTTCTGCACCAGCTGCATGCACATGTTGTCGACCAGGTACTCGTCGTACTCGATGTCCGGGTAGTCCTTGGCGACCTCCCGGCTCACCGCGTAGAACAGCCCGTCGGTGTGCTTCATGATATTGGCCTTGGTCACGGCCGTGATCTTCTTGCGGCCGTAGGCGCGGGCGTACTCGAAGGCGTACCTGGCGATCCGCCGCGTGCCGGTGATCGAGATGGGCTTGATCGAGATGCCGGAGTCCTCGCGGATGCGCTTGTCCTGCACCCCGTTGAGGAACTCGATGACCCGCTTGGCCTCGGCCGTGCCCTGCTCGAACTCGATGCCCGCGTACAGGTCCTCGTGGTTCTCGCGCACGATCACCAGGTCGATGCTCTCGTAGCGCGAGCGCACCCCCGAGTACCATTTGCACGGCCGCAGGCAGGCGTACAGGTCGAGCTCCTTGCGCAGGGCGACGTTGACGCTCCGGAACCCGGTGCCGATGGGTGTGGTCAGCGGGCCCTTGATCGCCACGCCGTTGGCGCGGATGGACTCGAGCACCGGCTCGGGCAGCGGCGTGCCGTACCGGTCGATGACGTCGGCGCCGGCCTCCTGCACGTCCCAATCGAACTGGACACCGGTCGCCTCGAGGACACGACGGGTCGCTTCGGACAGCTCGGGACCCACGCCGTCGCCGGGGATGAAGGTGACTCGGTGGACCATCTCGGAAGCTCCTCTCATAGCTCCTGGCGACGCGATCCCGCTGTTGGCGCCCGGTCGCCTGGCATGTGCGGGGCAAGCGTACCGCCGGCGCCACCGCTGCACGTGGCTGGACGGGTCGGCCCGCCCGTCGGAGGATGTACTGGTCGGGCGGGTTCTTTACGATATTGCTCGAGAGGCGCCCTCGATACCTGGAGGAACGGCAGATGACTGATGGCAAGGGCAAGGGGCTCGAGGGCGTGGTCGCCGCCCGGACCAGCATCTCCGACATCGACGGCCAGCAGGGAAGGCTCTTCTACGCCGGCTACGACATCGCCGACCTGGCGGAGCACGCCACCTTCGAGGAGACGGTGTACCTGCTCCACCACCTCGCGCTGCCGACGCAGGCGCAGCTCGACGAGGTGAAGGCGGCGCTGCGGGTGGGGCAGCACCTCGACCCGGCGCTGGTCCGGCTCATCTCGGCCCTCGGCGACGGCGCCAGCCCCATGACGGTGCTACGGACCGTGGTCTCCGCGGCCGCGGCCCTCGACGCCGACGTGGACGACGACTCGTCCGAGGCGAACCTGCGCAAGGCGTACCGGCTGGTGGCGCTGACACCGCAGGTCGTGGCGGCCTGCCACCGGATGCGGACCGGCGGCCAGGCGGTCGAGCCGCGCAACGATCTGTCGCTGGCAGGCAACTTCCTCTTCTCGCTCACCAGCAAGGAGCCCGACGTCCAGCTCGCCCGCGACTTCGACGTCTGCCTGGTGCTGTACGCCGACCACACCATGAACGCGTCGACCTTCGCCGGGCGCGTGGCGGCGGCCACCCTGGCGGACATCTACGCCGCGGCCACCGCCGCCATCGCCACGCTTCAGGGGCCGCTGCACGGCGGCGCGATCGAGCAGGTCCGCCGCATGCTCGACGAGATCGGCACGGCCGACCGGGCCGCGGACTACGTGCGGGACCGGCTCGGACGCAAGCTCAAGGTGATGGGCTTCGGACACCGCGTCTACAAGACCTGGGACCCGCGCGCGAGGATCCTGCGGCGGATGTCCCAGCGCATCGGCCAGCAGCTCGGCGACACCCACTGGTTCGAGATCTCGGAGCGGATCCAGGAGACCGTCCTGGCGGAGAAGGGCCTGTACCCCAACGTCGACTTCTACACGGCCAGCGTGTACTCCGCGCTGGGGTTCCCGCCCGACCTGTACACCACCCTGTTCGCCTCCTCACGCATGGCCGGCTGGACCGCGCACATCCGCGAGCAGTACGCCGACAACCGCCTGATCCGCCCCGACTCCGAGTACATCGGCCCGGCACCGCGCCGCTACCAGGAGATTGCCCTGCGCGGTTGACGGGAACCGCGGCTGGGTCGCCCGGCATCACCGCGGCAGTGGGCGCGGCAGCAGCCCGGCCTCCTCGATGACCTCAGGCACGCCGCTGTCCGGGCCGAGGCCCATCAGGTGCACGCCGCGCACACCCGGCATGCTCCGCACCTGCTCGATCGCCTCGGCGGCCACGGCCACGCCCGTTCGTTTGACGTCCCGGGCGGCGCGCAGCCGGCGCAGCGTCTCCGCCGGCACGGCCCAGCCGGGCAGGCGGGCGAAGCGCTCCAGCTGGGCGACCGAGCGCGGCGGCAGCACCCCGGCGAGGATCGCGACCTTCTCCGTGAGCCCGCGCTCCCTCACCCTTTCGAGCCACTCGGCGAACCCGCCGACGTCGTAGACCGGCTGCGTCTGCACGAAGCGGGCGCCGGCGGCCACCTTGGCCGACAGGCGCGCTCCACCGGAGGGGTCGGCGCCGGGCGCCTCGGCCACGCCGATGAGGAAGGGCGCTGGCGGCGTGATGGCCGTGCCGCCCGGTCCAGCGCCCTGCCCGAGGTCGCTCGCCATGCGCGCGAGCCCCACGGCGTCCAGGTCGAAGACGGCCTTGGCCGAGGTGTTGGGGCCGACCTCGAGCGGATCGCCCGACAGGCACAGCACCGCGCGGATGCCGACGGCGTGCGCCCCGAGCAGGTCCGCGGCGAGTGCCAGGCGATTGCGGTCGCGGCAGGTGAGCTGCAGTACCGGCTCCAGCCCCTCGCCGGAGGCGAGCACCGAGGCGGCGATCGGGGACATGGCCACCCGGGCGGCGGCGTTGTCGGTGACGTTGACCGCGTCGACCACGCCGCGGAGCTGCCTGGCGATGCGCCGGACCGGCTCGGGGTCCGGCGAGCGCGGCGGCACCAGCTCGCCGGTGACCACGAAGCGCCCCTGCTCCAGGAGCATGCCCAGCCTGCCGAGGTCGGTCATGCGCCCTGCGCTCTCTCGCGCCGCGCCAGGTCCACGGCGGCCCTGACGGTGTTGGCCAGCAGCATCGCCACGGTCATCGGGCCGACCCCGCCAGGCACCGGGGTCATGGCGCCGGCGACCTCGGCGATCTCGGGGGCGACGTCGCCGACCAGGCGCCCGTCGACCCGGTGGTTGCCGCAGTCGACCACGGCGACGCCCGCCTTGACCATGTCGGGGGTGATCATCGCCGGCACGCCGGCGGCGGCCACCAGCACGTCGGCCTCCCGGGTGAAGTGGGCCACGTCGCGGGTGCCCGTGTGGCAGAGCGTCACGGTGGCGTTGGCGCCAGGCGCCTTGGCCGACAGCAGCACCCCCAGCGGGCGGCCGACCAGCAGGCCGCGCCCGACGATCACCACGTGGGCGCCCTCGACCTGGACCTTCTCGCGGCGCAGCAGCTCGACGATGCCGACGGCGGTGCACGGCGCCAGCCACGGGTCGCCGCGCAGCAGGCGCCCCTCGTTCCACGGGTGCAGGCCGTCGACGTCCTTGGCCCGGTCGATCGCCTCCTGGACCAGCACCGGGTCCACGGCCGCCGGCAGGGGGAGCTGCACGATGATGCCGTGGATCCCCGGGTCGGCGTTCAGCGCCGCGACCTCGTCGAGGACCTGCTGCTGGGAGGCGTCGGCCGGCAGCGCGACCTTGCGGGACTCGATGCCCCAGCGGGCGGCGGCGCGCTGCTTGGCGC
>WNGB01008986.1_pt1 | contig 21408 bp, 18 predicted proteins | sample 5400681 | NCBI WGS metagenome assembly WNGB01 (sample SAMN13153367, study PRJNA577476) | soil metagenome | isolation source: 115 cm soil or saprolite under grassland replicate 2 | place: USA:California | collected 2016-06-15
AGCGACATTCGCAAACTCCAGAACCACGATGCCCTCCGCCGCGCTTAAGTTGGAGGCGAAGTTACACGACACCGTATTGCCGGAAGAAGCCGGAATATTGGTGGCTGCATAAACAGCCGTTTCCCGTGTTCCGGCGCCGTCCGAGGAGGACTTATTCACCAGGGTATAGGCGTTCCCGGCGCTATCCGTCACCCCGGAAATCGACGTGGCGTCGGCCCCTTGCCGGCACGCCACGACCAAGGAATGCCCGGCGTTATTGGCCAAGGTCGCGCCAATGCTAGATCCGCCCGACGCGTTGTAGTGTTGCGCGGCCCGGACAAAGGAAATCGCCGTTGTGGGCGTGGCGCTCGTTTGGTTTGAATTGCCGCTCGTTCCGTTGGCGTTTACCGCTTGCACGACGTAGTAGTAGGTTGTGCCATTGGTCAGACCTGTATCGAGGTAGCTGGTCGTGGCCACACCGCCGGCGATCTGGCTGTAAGGACCGCCATTCGTAGTCGAGCGCAGCACGTTGTAGCTTGTCGCCCCGGAGGATGCCGTCCAGGTCAGTGATACCTGCGAGTCTTGTCCCGCCGCGATGAGGTTCGTCGGGGCTGGCGGAGGCGAGTTTGACGGAGTTGTAGCCGACGCCTGATTGGAGTTCCCGGAGCAGCCGCTGCCGTTGCAAGCCTGAACCACGTAGAAGTAAGTCGTGCCCGCCGCCAGCCCGGTGTCCGAAAAGGACGTCGACGTGACACCGCTGGCGACCTGGCTGTACGGTCCGCCACTGGTGGTGGAGCGCATCACGTTATAGCTCGTCGCGCCCGAGGATCCCGTCCAGCTCAGGTTGATCTGGCTGGAGGAGGCCGCCGTCGCGGTGAGGTTGGTCGGCGCCGCCGGGGGCGCGCCGCCGCAATTCACGCAGGCGCTGAAGGAGTTCGTGGCGAAGTTACTGCCAGCCGTCCAAATTTCCGTTCCCGCTTCGATGTCGATCAACCACTGGTTCGACGACAGATAACCGCGGTTCACCAGGTCCCTGTATATGTTCAACAGATCGAAATTGAACGAATTTGTCGGGCTGGTGGCGACGTACGATACGGTGCCGCTATTCTGCGTGCTCCCGCTCCGCCAAATGTTCCAGGTCATGCCGCCGATGGTCACGTTGGAGGCAACCACCGATCCTGCAGGCTGGATGCTCCCCATGTGGTTGATCCAGACCATCAGCTCCAATCCCGTCGAGTTATTGCTGGTGGAAGAATTGGGGTTGAACCAGATGTCATACGCAATATCCCAATTGCCGTTTGGCGACGGGGTTACGTTCCAGGTGGTCGGCGAGCTGGTAATCGAGGTGTACTGGATTGGCATGCCGTGCTGATTCGGGGAGCAAGTGCCCCAGTGACATCCTGCATAAATGGACGGATAGCCGCTGGGCGCGCCGTTGGTGGGCACGTTGGCGGTGGTGGTCACGCTCCAGTTCGTGCCACTGCTGTTCACGGTAATGCACTGCGTGGCGCCCTGCAGATTGAACCCGTTGTTTTGCACGTTGTAACCGCCGCCGACGGCAAAGACTGCGAAGGCGTTACAACTGGACTGAGCTAGTGTCGGACTCGGAGCGGCGATCACCCAGCAAACCGAGCTAAGCGTAACGAGAACACGTAATACCCAATTCATACTCTTACCCCCCTTTGGCGCGTGATGTTCGCCTCCTGGCGTTACTCGACGGCTCGCAAGAACAAGAGCCCTTTTGGCGGACAGATTATAACTGCTGTTTGTCGCCCTACAATTGAATGTTTTTCAATGGTCGTTAGCCGGTGGTGAAACAAGAGCTAACGGTCGCGTATCCCACATTGGTTGGCAAGCGCAGGTCGTTCGTGTGAGGTGAATGGCAGGACTTGCGATTGCGTGTACGGGAAAGTGGCGCGATCTCCGGTACGGTACGGGGAGCGTCAGCGACCTGAGCATCGATCATGTGGTGACATGATCGATGCTCAGGTCGCTGACGCTCCCCGTACCGTACCGCTTGCCGTCCCGTACACGCATTTGCAAACCGCCATAAAATCGTGAAGAACTTCGGTGAATTATCTAAAGATCTACAAAATGACGAGCGACGGGACGATCATGACTAGCCCAGTATAACGCGGCGAAATTCGCTCGTGCGCCGGAGTCAGGTCACCCCTCTATCTGCCGACTCGCAGTTTGATCGTTTTGATCTGATAGGGATTCACCTTCAACACTTGCTCCTCGCTACGCCCCGCCCCCTCCTCCAGCAAGTTGACCTCTTGAAAGTTGCGTCTCTGGCCGAGGAACTCGACATGTGTTTCGGTTCCCGATCCTTTGATTTCAAAAAGGCGCAGCAAGACAGCATCCTCCAGATCGGATTTCTTCACCGCGCTGAGGACGAGGTTCTCCCCCTGCCACGAGCCGAAGGAATGGGTCGGCGGAAGCGATTTGCGAGAGATGTTGTCGACGACGCTGATTGGGATCAGAGAGTTATTGAAATCCATCCCGGCTTGAAAAGACTTCGCCGTCTTCCAATCCCCACGCCCTGAAGAGAGGGAGTATTTGAAGAGATAGGTCCCTGGCGGCGGATAAAACAGAGAGGTGACTTCGTCTCCGCGCGCTACTTTCACCGAAGTGAAACGCGCCCCTCTGAGCATCTCCGCGCGGATGAGGCCTTCCTCCAATTTCACCAGGTGATGATCAGTCGCGATCGTCAACCCCGAGTCCGAGGTCCCGGCGGAGATCCATTCCTGGATCTGACGAGATTGCCGCCACGATTCAGGTTTGGTCTCATCCTGAAGATGCGGCCCAGAGCCAGGGATGAGATTGTCAGCCGCAGTCGCGCCGAAAGGCACGCCGTAACATATTTGCGCCCCAGGTTGCGGCAAGGGGAACAACTGCTGGAGCCGGACGAATCGCGGCCCGTTCCAGGTGAGCGTGTTTTCGAGGTCCAGCCGTTTGAGGCCGCGATAGAGAATCAGTCGCTGGATGATGGGAATGTCGGCAATCTGCCCGGTGAGCTTGATGACCGCCCTCACCGCGTTGTTCTCTTCCAATTCGACGCGGTTGATGCTGTTGAAGATCGCGCGGCCGCTCGGCGGCTCGACGCTCACGTAATTGCCGCCCCGCTCTTCGACGGCGACGATCTCCATGTCCTTGCAGACGTCGCGGCCCAGCGCTTTATCGAAGGCCGTTACCCTGCCGGTCGCTCGATCGACCGTGACGCGATAGAACTCATTCTCTACAACATCGGCCCCCAGCGGGCGGCGCGGTTCTCTCACATCATTGTCGCGATCCAGCTTGACCTCCGCTGTTTTAGCCAGATCTTCCGGCCGCTCGGCCGGCGTTAGGTAATAAGTCTTGTAGCCCAGCGACGGAACATCATGCGCAATGAAGACCAGTTCGAGCGCGCGAGAGATGTTCTCGCTGTACTGCTCCAGATGGAAAGGAGCGGCCTGACCTTTCTCATCAACCAAGCGCAAGCCTTTCTTGTATTCCGCAATGTCACTGGGCGCAACGTCACCGTACAAGGTCACATGCGCTTTGACCAGATCGCTGCGCCTCCAACCCAGCGGGTTGAAGACCACGATGGGAAAGCTCTTCGGGATCGGGATTTCAACCCGCTCGGCGAGATTGCGCAAGCTGTCGCGCAGGATCTCGCCGCCGCGCAAGATGGCGAGTTGCGAGTAGCCGATCTTGCGGTCATCACCGATCGTACCGCCCTGGCCGTCGTGGTTGTGATCCATGGACTCGATCAACTTGCGCCAGAGGAACTCAAACTCCGGTTGCGGGTAGTCAGCATAGCCGAGGGCGTAATTGATGGCGGCGAACTTCTCCGCCGTGAGCAAAGTATTAGTGGCCGGGATTGCCAACGGCCACATGTGCGGCAGCGAGGTGGCCGCGTTCGGCCACGCCGAAGGGATCTCGCCAGAGACCTCCGGCAGCGCAGCGGTTTTCGTGACCTGTTTGAAAAAGTCTATCGGCGTCGCAAAAGTGAATCGCGCCAAGCCGAAATCCTGGTTGAGAGCCTTCACGTTCTCAATCAGCTTTTCCGTCGGCGCCCACAAATCAGTCCCCCAATTCATAAAGATTGGCCCCGGAGTGGTGGCGCGTATTTCTTCCAGCTCCCTTTGCAACGTCTTTTTTCTCTCCTGATTCAGATCGGAGTGTAAGCCGAGCCGCGCCCCCCAGCCATATCCCTTCAGCGTATTCCAGACCAAAACCTGTGAGCCATCCGGAGCTTTCCAGTTGAAGAGCAATTTGTCACTCGGCCCCATCCGCGTCATGACCATATAGGGAATCCCCGCCTGCCGCAGCATTTGTGGAAACTGCGGCGTGAAGCCGGGAATATCTCCCATATGCGCCACCTGCGGATCGACGCCGAAGACCGCCCGCGCATAGCGCTTACCGTAGACGAGGTTGCGCGCGAGAACCTCGCCCGGCGGCAGATTCTGGAAGATCCCGGCCCACTTTGGGGCGATCTCGATGCGCCCTTCTCTGACCAGACGCTTGAAGTCATCCAACTCAGGCGAACCCGGATGGGTCTCGACATAGTTGGCTACGAAGTCATCATCTTCGAGCAGAAAGCGAAATTCAGGATATTGGTTGGCGAGGTTGATGGCCTTGGCGATGATGCGATTGCCGCGGGCCAAGCACTCCTCGCGCGTGCCGCCCCAGAAGAAGTCAAGGTGCGAGAAGGGGACAAGGTAGACTTCTATTTGACCGTGCGGCGCCGGCTCAGTTGATTGAGCCTCACTCTGGTTAAGAGGGAAAAGGCTCAGGACTAAAAACGAAAAGAGAATAAACACTCGCAAGTCCGCTCTCCTACGCATTGTCTCCCCCAAAGGCAGGTTTTTCAGCCTGCCCATAAACATCCTATTGCGTCGATGGAATTCCGGGGCATTCCCATCGTCCCCATCGTTCCCATGGTCTATGGCTGCGCCTTAAAGCCGCTTATGTCGTTTGAAGACTTCAACGGGATCATCGCCGCGGGCGAAGTCGATCCGGGCCGCATCCTCGATATCGATGATGCGTTCACACTCGACGAGCGCCTCAAGGGTGAGATGCTGTGGAATGACGATCACACCATCAATATCACCGAAGATGAAGTCTCCGGGGTTGACGACCACCGTTTCGGTCAATTCCCCGGAAACGAGAATGGGAACCTGATGGTTGAGGAAAACACAGCGGCCGAAAGCCTCGATCGGGCTGCGATACCGGGCGAAGACCGGAAAATTCATCGCCATCAGCATCCCACTGTCGCGGGTGCCGCCATCAACTAAAGCCCCGACCGCGCCGTGAGCCCGGGCCGCCGTGGCGCTCAGCTCACCGTAGAGCGCCACGTTGTAGGGCGTGCTGCGGTCGCGCACTTCAATGCAGGGATGGCGCATCTCTTTAAGCGCCTCCAGTCGCCGGAATCGGAGCGACTCATCTTTTTCGGCGGTGGTCGTGCCCTTGACCGTGAACGCAGGCCCGGCCAGTTTCATTTCCGGAGCGAGCGAAGTGATTTCATGCGAGAGGACTTGGTTCGGATAGCCAAGGTGTTCGAGGACATCATAGACCAAGCCGGCGTACAGCTTTTGATAACGTTCACAAACCTCTTCTAAATTCGCGGTCGTGAGTGGTGATGTTGAATCCATTACAACTCCTCAGCAAAGTTTAGATGCGCCGCAAGAGCAACCCGCCATCAACGTAGATGGTCGCCCCGGTCACATAGTCTGATTCCGGCGAAGCTAAAAACACGGCCGCGCCAACTATATCTTCGACATCTCCGATTCTGTTCCATGGAATCCGGTCGAGCAGCCTGGCGCGACGCTCCGGGATCGAGAGCGACTCCCGATTCAGATCAGTCAAGATAGCTCCAGGCGCAATCGCATTGACATTGATCCTGTGCTCGGCCAATTCCAGGGCGAGCGCACGGGTGAGCATCGCGATTCCGCCTTTGCTGATGGCATAGACGGAACGATCGGGCAAAGGGACCGTATCGTGAACGCTGGAGAGGTTAATGATCTTGCCCCTGCCAGCGCGGATCATCACCTCGGCGGCCCTCTGGCTGAGAAAGTAAGGAGCCTTGAGGTTGACTCCCACGGTCGCTTCCCAGATTTCCGGCGTAGTGCTGAGAAACGGTTCGCGAAACTCAACGCCGGCGTTGTTGATCAGAATATCGAGCCGGCCGAATCGCTCCAGCGCTGTGGAGACGAGCCGGCTGTGTTCCGATAGCTCTTTGACATCTGCTTGCGCCGCGACGGCCTGGCCCCCAGCCTCCGCGATTTCTCGCACGACGTCTTCGGCGGTAGGAACCCAGGGAGGATAGTTCACCACTATCCGTGCGCCCTCACGCGCCAAGCCTTTGGCAAGAGCGCGGCCAATGCCCTGATTGGCTCCGGTAATTATGGCTACTTGATCCTTGAGTCTCACGGTGTCGTTTTCCTAAAAAGCAGGATTGATGGGAAACCAATCCGGTTGGCGAGTATCCTCCATAAACCGCGCCATATAGTCGCCCTTTTTCAGAAAGAGTTCTTCATACTTCGCCATCCGATCCTCATCCAACTCCACTCCCAGGCCCGGCCCCGTTGGCACAGGCAGAGAGCCTTGCTCATACTTCATCTTGCCGCCCACAATCACGTCGTCGAGCAGATGATGGTAGTGCGCATCAGCATCGTAAGTCATATTCGGGAGCGCCGCCGCCGTGTGCAGCATGGCGGCTAAGGTGACGCCCATCTCCACGCCGCTATGCATGGAAACTCCCCAGCGGAAACATTCGCAGATTGTGGAGAGCGCCTTCACGCCGCGGATCCCTTCCCAGTAGTAGATATCGGTGAGGATCACATCTACCGCATTCATCGCCACCGCCGGCGCGACGTGATCGAAGTGAGTTACGCACATATTGGTGGCTAGCGGGATGCTCGTCCGCTCGCGGACCCGCGCCATGCCTTCCAGGCCCCAGGTCGGGTCTTCGTAGTATTCGGGCTGGCAGTCCTCGATCATTTTCGCCACACGGATTGCCGTGCCACGCGACCAGGCGCCGTTGGGATCGATGCGCAGCCCGAACTCTGGACCCAGGGCTTCCCGCACCGCATAGAGGGCCGCGACATCGTGATCGGGAGGGAGAAAACCGCACTTCAGCTTGGCGGAGCGGAAACCATACTGCTCGACCAGTTGACGCGCGTGACTGGCCATCTCATCAGGAGAGGTCTCACCCCCAACATCACCTTCACGGTAGCGATAAAACAAGTAAGCCGAAAAAGGCACCCGGTCGCGCAGGCGGCCTCCGATCAAATCCGAGACCGAACGACCGCTACACTTCCCCTGAATGTCGAGGCAGGCGATCTCGATGGCGGCGTACAACCTGGCGTTCGACATGTAATAGCTGGGGCGTAGAACTTTCGGCTTAATGCGCTCCAGATGATAAGGGTCTTCGCCGATGAGGCGCGGCTTGAGCTTTTCAAATGCTCCGCGCTGATCTCCGCCGCCGACCTCTCCCAGCCCGACGATGCCCTCGTCGGTGAAGAGCTCGATGATGGTGCGTTGAAAGTAAGGATGCACTCCGGTCGAATGGCGCAGCGGCGCCTCAATCGGCACGGTTACGGTGCGGGCTTTCAAGTCGGTAATCTTCATATTTCAGCAAGTCTCGTTTATCTCTCATCAAAGACCACAGTATCAGCGCTCCCAGCAAATGTCCTGATCCCGCGATCACAAACACCGGCTTATAGGAGGAGAAGGAGTCGAGCAAAAGTCCGGCGAGCCAGGTGAAAACCATTCCGCCGATGGATCCGGTAGTTCCCATCAGCCCTTGAATGGAGCCGACCACTCTCTCCGGAAAAATATCGGAAACCAGCGCGGCCGTGTTGATGAACCAGACGTAGCAGACAAAAGCCATGAGGGCAATCAAGGCGATGGAGAAGCCAGCCGAACTCACCAGGCCCGTCAGCATGCCAATCGGAGCCAAACCGGCAGCCGAGTAGAGCAGTCGCCTTCTCGCCGCCGCCGGGCTCAAGCCTGCGCGAATCAGCCGGTCAGACGCCATCCCGCCCAGTACGCCGCCCAGACCACCGAAGACGAAGGGGATCCAGGCATACAGCCCGATATCTTTCAGATTGAAGCCCCAGTCCCTTTTCAAGTACTCGGGAGTCCAAAAAAGAAAAAAGACCCACACCGGATCGGTCACGAATCTGGCCAGGAGGATGGCCAAGACATGGCGATCCTTGAGCAAATCCATCAAGCGCGGTGAGGCCGGATTGTTGGTGAGCGCTGGGCTTGGCCTCTCGCTTCGCGGAGATTCGCTTCGCGATCCAACGCCGTTGATCTCCCGCATCGGCAGCCGGTAGACCAAAAGCCAGACCGAGAGCCAGATCAGTCCCAAGAAGCCGGTCGCAAAGAAGGCAAACCGCCATCCGTAATGCAGGGTCAGCCAAGCAACCAAAGGCGCGGCGATCAAGCTGCCGACCGAGCTACCTGATGAATAGATGGCGATCGGAAGGCCGCGCTCAGCCTTCGTAAACCAACTCGTCGTGGCGCGCAAAGCCGCCGGATAATTGACCGGCTCTCCGACGCCAAGCAGAAAGCGGAAGATACCCAAACTCACTGCCCCCCGCGCCAGACCGTGGAGCATCGCCGCTACCGACCACCAGAGGATGCAGACCGCCATCCCGATCCGCTCGCCGATCCGATCCACCATCACGCCGCCGACCGTGTACATGATCGTGTAGGAAAAGAGAAAGGCATTGACGATGTTCGCATAACCTCGATTACTCAGCCCGAACTCGTCCCGCAGTGTTGGGGCAAGAATCGAGAGGGTTTGGCGGTCGATTAAGTTGAGGATCGTCGAGAGCGTGAGCCAGCCGACGATGAACCAACGCAGCCTCTGATCTCCTTCATCGAGCCCCTGTGTAGTTGCTGAACTAGCCACGCCCATTCCCGCCTCAAATCTCTGATGCCTGCCTGGCAGAAATCACCCATGCCAGGCTCTGCCTCCCCGGATAGTTTACTTCGCTGGCGCTTAGGATAAGCTGCGGGATGCCGAAAGCAAGTGAATTGTTTCGAATAATGATTAGCTATCGGTAAAAGCTGATGCCTGGACAATTTTTCGTTTCTCAAGCGGTTTTCAACTCTTCGACCGGTGTAAATCGTCACATCGTTTACTGATATAGATTGTTTGATGGCCTCTGCCACCAATGATGTACTGATCTTCGTCGTAACTTCTAAAGCCAACCCGGCGTTTCGTCGCCACTCGAGAAATTTCCTGAACATCACCAAGACCCAAGATCGGCCCCTGCCTTTGGAACGCAAAGGCGCATCGGGCGCCGCCTCTATCCTCGCGCCTCATTTTTGTCGTCTACCTGTGAACATTCCAATGGAAGAATAGTATCTTCCTTGGCATGTCCAAAGGAAGAAACACAGAAGCGCAGAAGTCGGAAGTCCTCCAGGGAACGCTCGATCTGATGGTCCTGAAAGTTCTCGACGCGCTCGGGCCGCAGCATGGGTATGGGATCGCCCGCCGGATCGAGCAAGTGAGCGAGCAGGTTCTGCAGTTGAATGAAGGAACGGTCTACACCTCGCTCCTGCGGCTCCAGCAGCGGGGATGGATCGCTGCAGATTGGGGGACATCGGAAAAGAATCGCAAGGCTAAGTACTATTCGATCACGAAAAGCGGCCGTAAACAGCTCGCGCTCGAGACGGAGAATTGGGAGCGGATCGCCGGCGTGATTGGGCGCCTGTTGAGGCTGGAAGGCTAGGAGTAGAGATGATGATCCATTTTTTGTGCGCCCTGGCGGCAAGACTTCGAGGATTGTTCGGGGATCGAAGAGCGGAGCTAGAGCTCGACGACGAGATCGAGACGCACCTGCGCCTGCTCGCCGAGCGGTATGTGCGCCAGGGGATGACCGAGGCCGAGGCCGCCTGGGCCGCGCGCCGCCAGTTCGGAAACGTCACATTACTAAAGGAGGCGAATCGCGAGATGCGAGGAATCAGATTCATCGATACGTTCTTTCAAGATGTTCGGTATGGCCTGTTAATGCTGAGGCGAAATCCCGGCTTTACATTTGTCGCCGTGCTGACATTGGCGTATTGACGCTCACTCTCTCGCCCAGCCACACTAATTACCCGCCGGAATCGCCAAAACGCAGTTTTTATTTCCAGGAAGCGCTCGAGCGCATCCAGGCTTTGCCCGGCGTCCAGTCTGCCGGCCTGACCGGTTTCCTTCCGCTCACCAGACCGGCCGTCAGCCTGAAGCAAGACAAGTTCATCAACATCCTCGGCTGACTCGAATCACCTCTTCAGTCCTCGGTTACATCATCACATCACACCTCCGAATCAAAAAGATGAGCGGATGGCGGCGCGAGCGGTCATATCATTTTTCGCCTAAACCGATCTGCGAAACGAAAGGAAGTGAGCTTATGAACGCCAACGGAAATCAGCGCGCTCCGGTCAAATTGGCCGCATTGCCACAGACCTCGATTACGCCAGTCCATCAAGAACCTGCCGCGGAGAACAGTTTCTCATCGCTTCTCAAACGACTGAGTGAAGGCATAAGGAAGGAAGACGTCAAACAGCGCGAGGGCTGGCGCGACCGCACCGGCAAGACCCACTATGTTGATTATGTCGAGTGGCACACTGTGGCCGACATCCTCGACAGAATCGTTCCCGATTGGTCGCACGCCGTCCGCGGCATAGTTCAGATCGGTGACTTCGTCGCTGCGACAGCCGCGATCACGATCAACGGCGTGACTCGCGAAGGCGTAGGCACAGGCCCTGCCGACAGCGAGACCGGCATCAAGAAAGCCGAGCACGACGCGCTCAAACGCGCGGCGGTCAAATTCGGCGTCGCGCGCGACCTCTACCGCGACGAGGACGGATCGAATGATTCGTCGAGGCGAATGGGAAACAACGCCCCTGCCACACCACCGCGAGACCCGATAGCCAAAACCTTGGCCGACCTAATCTCACCCAAGCAACTCGCACTGATCAACAGGCTGGCGAAGACTCTGAAGCTCGACCCCGAAGCCACCTGCCAAGAGATGTACAAGGCCAATCTGAGCGAGATTTCGCGAAGAGCCGCGTCAGCGTTGATCGAGCGTCTGAACGCGACGTTGGGGGAACAGTGATCTCTCGTCGCGTCGAGACAGGAATCGGAGCTGACCGCAATTGAGAAGGAGGTCGATATGTTTGACAGCGCAAACACCGAGACGACCGGCGCATCTTCAAATCTATTCGGGGAAGTTGTCGGCGCAATCGGGAAGACCATCAAGATTCAGATCGCCCGCAACGCCTTGCTGGCCGAACTCGCTTTGCTGGCAGAGGTCGTCGAGCCGCAGAGCTTGCTGCCGTCGTTCAATTACCTTTTGATCGAGGCCGCTCGCAACCGGGTAATTCTCAGAGTCGCCAGCTTGAACAACACTTTACAATGCGAGATTGGCGCGGACGTGATTGAAGCGGGCAGCGTGTGTCTGCCGGCGCGGAAGTTCTGCGAGATCGTCAGGCAATTGCCGGCTGAAACAATCACCATCAACGGCGATGAACACTCCGCCACGCTGAAATGCAGCGCCAGCCGGTTCAAACTCAACGCGATTTCACCGGATGACTTTCCCGAGGCTCCCGCCGCCGCCGAATCGTTCACGCCGATCCCGCGCGACGTTTTGCTGAGGTTGATCCAGTCATCTCTCTTCGCCGCGCAAAGGACCGGCGATTCAGGCCGCTACGCGCTCGACTCCGCGCAATTGACCGTCGGCCCCAAAGGCGCGCGGATGATCGCCACGGACGGTCATCGTCTGATCTGTGTCGAGAGGGCGGATGTCACTCAAGAGAAACCGATCACGCTGCTCGTCCCTCGAACCAGTCTGAGCGCAATCGCCAAAGTTCTCGGCTCGTCCGAAGGCGAAGCGATGATCGGACTCAACTCCAACCGATTGCTCGTCAACGCCGGTGAGCGACGGTTTTCCAGCATGCTGATCGACAGGGCGTATCCCGATTGCGAGCCTTTGCTGTCAAAAAGCTTCGAGCGCCAACTGACGCTCGACTGCCAGGCGTTCAAAGCGGCGATCAACCGGATGGCGGTATTCGGCGCCGACGGCGGCGATCGCGATTTCGGAATGATCAAGTTTCATTTCGCGCCTGACAGTCACGAACTCCTCAGCGTTGATCACAACGGCGGCGAGGGCAAAGAAGAGATCATCCCGATTTCTTCCGCCGTCGACGTGGAAACCACGATCAGCTTCAACGGTCGCTACCTGCAGGATTTCGCCCGCGCGCTGACAGGTTCGGCGCTGACAATCAAGTACAACAACGAAAACTCTTTGGTGGAGATGCGCCCAAACGCGGACGACGGCTATGTCACACGCTACATCCTCATGCCTTGTCTAGCTTGAGGAGGGCAAAAGGTATGAAAAGCAATGAGGGAGACAACAACGTCAATACGCCAGAGAGCGTAGCCGACAACAACGCGGTTCCGTCCAGCGGCGACTCTTTCTCTGTCGAGGAAACAGAGACTGATGGGCAGGAGGAATTGATGCGACAGGCCGAAGTGGAAACTGGCGCGCCGCCTGTGATCCGCAATCCTGCCCACCTCACTTTAGTAGGAGGCAGTGATGATGATCCGCCTGATTGGCCTGATTTTTGAGAAAGAGAGGTATGAACAATGACATTGCCAAGAGACGAATTCGGTTTCGCTCGCACGGAATGCGCATGCGAACAATGCGTAGCCTGTTGTGAAATTTTACCGGCATATCTGGTCCCATCCGATATTGAAGTGATCGCCGCCCATCTAGGCTATGACGATCTGATTCAATTCGCGATGGAAAACCTACTGGCAAGTCCTGGCGCGATTGTGAGTATGGGGGAAAAACTGGGGCGCATACCGACTCTTGTCCCCCAAAGGAAGCCCGATCAAACGTGCAAGTTTCTGGATGCGAACAAGCGATGCGCCATACATGCTTTCAGCCCGTTCGGATGCCGGGCCTTTGATTGCCGCATGAACCAACACGAGGCCGACACCAGAAGCAGTCGGGGCCTTCAGGCGATTGCGCGTGAATGGATGACCGGTGGGTTGTATGCGCGAATCTGGTCGCTCTTGCATACAGTGGGTCTGGTCGCGCCATGTCCAATTGAAGCCAGATCGCGACTGAGAAAAGCCATTGCCTCTCGCCAGTCTCGTTAATTTGAAGGTTCGTCTCACCCTGCCGTTCAACAAGAAATGTGATCAGCCGCGCCCAACACACGTGCGATCAAGCCGCCGCCGCAACTCAGCCGTAATTGCCTGCCGGTTTACGATCCCCACACCTTTATAACAAACAACACCGACGCCGAAAGCGAGCGATTGGAAAAAGAAGGCTGCTAGCAGGTCAGTGCAGATCTCGGACACGCAACCATCCGATCTGCTTAATCCCATCGCGAATGAACATAGGAAGGGAGTGATTCCATGTCGAAGCGCAAATCGTCTTCGGATAATCACAAGAAGACCTGCGGCCTCTGTCAGCGCCCGATTCGCAAAGGCGCAAAGGTCCATCAACACCATCCTGTGCCCAGGTCTGAAGGTGGAGTTGAAACCGTCGAGGTTCACGAGCCGTGTCACAGAAAGCATCACTCAGGAATGAACCACTATAGCGAATGGGGGCGCAAAGGGGGGCTTGTCACGGCCGCGCGAGGCTGGTGGATATTCAATCTCAAACGAGGAGCGCTCCCGCCCGATCCGCTCCGTTGGATTCCATTCGGCTACGGCCAGTAGATAGGCCGGCGAACTCTCATTCTTTATATCAATCGTCATCGCAACATGAGGTCTCCAGTATGTCATCTTCTCGAATCACTGAGATCATCAATCCGTCGCGCCTGCGACTCGGCATCAAGCGGGCTTTCACAGGCACAGTCAACGAGGTTATCGGAGAATTAATCCAAAATAGCGCAAGGGCAGGCGCGCGAACCACTCGGATCACCACTGACGAACGCGGATTCATCTACCAGGATGACGGGCGAGGACTGCTAAACGAAGACGATTTCGAGGCGCTGATCAAGCTTGGCGAATCAGGATGGGATCACCGCGTCGAGACGGAGCAGAACCCGATGGGACTTGGATTCACAGCCCTGCTCGCTCAAGAAGAGGTTGAGTCAGTGACTTTTTCTTCAAACCTTCTCGGACGCCAAGCGATGGTGGGAAGATGACTACGCCATCAACTGGCGAGATAATTTGAAGGAGATCGGTTTTCCGGTTCCCGGCGTCAGCATCAAAGGCGCCTGTTCGAAGGAACTGACCGATAGACTCATCAAGACGCTGACCGGCGAATGGAATATTACCCGCTCTCCGGCGCGCGGGTATTATGATCTTCTTCAGATCACATTGAATGATGTCGCCGTTAAGACGAGCGTCCCTACTGAGGCGCTGCCCAAGGTTTCGTTGATCGTGACTGAATATCAGAACAACAGGCTCGTCATCGGCCTTCACGACAAGAGTGGCTATTCCACGACGACCGGGCTCTGGATCAACTGGTATGGACAGATGATTGCAGTGGCCCACTCCGGCTATTTCAAAGCCTATCTCGAAGTCCGGCGCGGCAGACCGGTCAATCCGATGGCTCCTTCACGACGCGGCATAATAAACGACCAGGAACTGCAAAACCTGCTCGATTCCATCCGCGACTCACTGACGGAATACTTTACGCAGAAACAGGCAAGCGAACTCAATCCGGAGGCGCTGCAATGTTTCTACCGGGTTTATCCGGATCAGGCGCGAAACCTCCCAGTCTTTGTAGCCGCTCGACTCAGGCCGTTCGAATCGGGCGATGATTCCAGCAACATTGGGCAGTTGGCCGCCCCGGAAGTTTTCACCTACAACCAGGCGCCATTGCTGCTCGCAGAATGCGTGAAGGTCGTTCAGGAGGATGGAGCGGTACTTTCCGACGAGTACGGCTTGCACACTTTTCTTGAACTGACCGGCACGGCGTATCGAGTTCGGTCGGCTGACGAATCACGACTTCACATTCAACATCTCTGGTGGAAACCGGGAGCGCAAGTCGCACTTCCCGAAGGCTGCCCCTTGATCTTTTACGGCGCCGGACAGTGGGGTTTCGGAACCGAAAAAGAACCGCCGGTGGAATGGCATGATGTCGGCGATCAGACGGTCTTCACCTTTAACGACACCAGCAACTGGGATGTTGATGACGTTGACTTCACGGTTGGAGGCGCTGATCCGCAGGAGTTCTATCGATCGGATGCCTGGGCCGGATTTGACCCGTTCAATGACACCGGGCGCAGCTACGAGGAGATGTCTGAAAGCTATGGCGAATCGTGCGAGCGCGAAATCAGGAGGATCATAGGAAACGCCGTCCCAAAGAACTTCTCCTGGGATGACCTGTCGAGATTCATTCCCGAAGGCCAACAGATCATAAGCATTACGCCGGCGTACAGAAGCCGCCGCAGTCGCAGTCCTGAGGCAGTGACGCTCATTCTGAGTAATGGCGAAAAAGTCAAACTCAAGCTCTGTTGAATGAGCGCCTCATTCTCAATCGCCAGTGCGCCGCGTTCGTGGTTTGATACGAGACAGAGCTTCTTTGGAAGTCACTGGTAACTTGTTAGTAACTCTCTCAGCTTTTTTTGAGAGCCTCTTCAGGACATACAAGTTCGCATTGCGCTAAATACCTGACGCCACCTGCGGGAGCCCTGAGAGTAAAACTCTGGTCGCGCATTTCACCCCCAGCCTCGCTGCGCATATTTTACTCCTGCTGATACGGGGCAACGCCACTACTTTTGAAATCATCAGTGACCGAGTTGACGACGATTCCGATTCAAGAAATCGCTCTGCGCTCAGTCGCGTGAAGTCAAGGTTGCGGTTTATTGCGTCGGAAAATCTAAAATCATCGAGCGATTTTAGAGAATCCGAGATGCTCAACATTCACCAAACATTCAACCATAAATGGAGAGGAGACATAAACATGCAGAGTAAAATTCATTGGCTTACGGCATTCGGCATTGCGTCGTTGACAATAATCGCCCTGATCGGGGGGAGGAAAATCGGGGTATTGGCAAAGCAGGCAGGCGCCAATACGCCGACTATAAATGCGCAGCCATTCCAATTTAAAGGAAAGACTACCAAGGAAAGTAAGGTGAATCTGATCCCCGATGCCCAACCAGTTAATAGTCAAGAGCCCGTGCTTGAGGCATACACCATAGGTCAGGGAGGGTCGCAAAGTTTGAGTCTTGATGGATTTGACTCTCGATTAAGTGATCAAGGCTTTGGCGGCGCCCCCAGTATTGGCACCGCGAAATCCATCATACAGTTTAATACTGAAAGGGACCACAGCAATCTTTTTCTGCAAGTCTACAGGGTGGTTCCAAAAGGAACGATAACTTTCGCGCTGATCGTCACTCGCGTGGAAGTGCGAGCGTTCAATTCGCAAGGAGCGCCGATATACTCGCGGGACCTGGGAGGATTCGTGTTCGGTGATGGCGCGTCAGGTAACTGGAGCCAATCGCTATTTGATCTTCCGGCTAATGTCGCCCAGATTAAGGTGACGTTCTTCGGCAATTATGAGTGATGAGGTCATCTCCTCGGCGCCCGCGGTGGACGGCGTCATCGCGGGCGCCAGCGCCTCTCAACTCGTCGTCTCGAAGCGGCGGCCCTCCACGTTCCAGTAGTCGAGGGCGATGCGCTCGCCAGCCGCAACGAGCACAGGCGCCATGCCATCAGGAAGTTTTCTTTCTACGCTTATTCACTCCATAAACGCAAAGGCTCCTTTCTTTCACCTCCTGTCAGTATCGTACATGACCCCACAAGACGGCCGATGATAATCCGGGCGCCGCAGGAATATCACGCGCGGAAGATCATTGAGCGCTCAATCAGTCGCAAATTGAGCGGCCAACAAACAGCGCAACCAGACTGTTTTGACGAAGGACTGCGTGAAACCAAAGCGGCGGAGAAATTTTTCGTCATGCTTGCGGTCGAGGTCATGAATCGCTTCGAGGTCGAGCGGGGTGAGGTAAACTGGCTGAAAGCGTCGCGCCGCAGGTCTTCGGCCTGCTCGCGGTCGTTCAGGCTAATAGTCGCAGGTCACTGGACGATGATGTTCAACGCGCTGCATCAATAGGCGACAGCCCGATCTCAGCGAATGGCCGCCGGCTTCTTCCGCTGCGCTTCTCGCATCTGTCGCCAACGCGCGTATTGGTCGGCCTTGCTCTGGTCAGGGTCTTCTTCATCTTTCAGCCAGAACTTCATCCAATCGAGGTTGCGCTGGTAGACCAGGTATTTGCTGCGCGGCTGAAATTTCTGGTGGCCTTCGTTCAGGTAGATGTACCATTCCACTGGAATGCCATGATGCTTCAATGCTTTGAACGTCTCCAGCGAGAACATCGCTTCTAAATCAGGCGACTGGATCAGCAGCGGGGTCGTCACGCGCGCGGCATTCAAGGCAAGTGACATCTTCTTCCATTGCTCGCGTCCGGCGTCGTCGGGATAAGGCAGACCGTAATTCCCGAGAACCTTCTCTCGATTGACTGAGTTGAGAGTGTGGGCGATCGGATCAAGGCCCGAACCAGAGGTCGCAGCCGCTTTGAATACATTAGTAGTTGCCAGGGCGTACACCGTGATGTCCGATCCATAGCTCAAACCCGTAATTCCACAGCGCTCTGGATCGATGATTCCGTCTTCTGCTAGTTGTTTGCGCAGCATTAGCATCGCCTCAAGTGGTTTTCGTTCTCTCATCAAAGTAAACTCAAGGTCGCCTGAGTCGGAGGACATGTTGGACGTGCCAGCATCCAGGGCGAAAACAACGAATCCGTTGGCCGCTAACGGGAAAATGGGGAACTCATCTCCGACGGCGCCCTCCAGAAATCCTGTACCCGCCCGATAGGTAGTGAAGATCAAGGGATAGCGTTTGCCTTTGACGTAGCCATTGGGAAGCACGAGTCGACCGAAGATTCCGCCGCCCAGCGGATTGTTGACGCGCATGAAGCGGACTTCAGGCAAGTCTTTGCTTGCGAAACCGGCGTTTGGATTGGCTAGAACATTAAACTGCTTCGTCTTGACGTCGAACCTCACCAGCTCATCAGGCATAGACGTGCTCTGCCGCGTGGCGACGAAAGAAGTTCCGTCCTTATCCCAAGCCGGATCCCAAAGGGTGTGTTCAGTTCGAGTGAGTTCCCGGACCTCTCCGGTTTCCCGGATGACCGCGATCACCTCGGTATGCTCCGCGCCAAAACGGATTCCATACGCTTCCTTGCCGTCGCTTCGCCAGTGGAAGTAGAAAAGGAACTCGGGCACATGAAGGTATTCCTTCGGCGGACTATCATCATCCATCCTCCTGATTCCGATAAAGTAGTCTCGCGAGGCTCTCCGTGGATCACGATTGTCGTAGACTCCCACGCCGGTGAAGACCGCGTATTTCTTGTCGGGCGACAAGACAGGCCTGAGGACGTACTTAATCGAGTTTGGAGGTGTTGGCCATTTTGAGTCCTTATAAGTCGCAGGAAGGATGCCGGTAGTCTTGTCCGAGACGTCCTTGCTGTCGACCTCAATCAACTCACGCGAAGCAACCATGTATTTGAACGCACGTGATTTCGTTGTTGTGGCTGGACTCTTCGCCCAAGACAAGGACCAGAAGTTCTGTTCGTTTGTCACCAGTACAGACGGGTCCACTAGCGCGGAGGCTCTCACAGCTTCTTCGACCGTTTTGAAGGAAATCGTATCCCCGTCATCGCTCCAGCCAGCCAGCTCTATTTCGAGGAACCCTACCGACACAACAACTTCTTCCCCGCTCAAATGACGCAAACGCAGTTGCACTTTGTCGCTGGTGCGAGCGGTGTAGACAAGCTTGCGGCCATCCGGAGACCAGGCCGACTGCCCTCCGAAGTTCTTCAACCCTCCAGTATCGAAATAAGTTTGAGCGGCGGTAGTCTGGAAGCGAGCTAGTTCAAGCGGGTTTGAGCCGGCAACGGTTCTTTGCAGCCACAACGCGCAGTCGAACTTGTTCTCCTGAAGCAGGGATTTCAACGTCAGGTACGAAACCCATTGCCCGTCAGGCGACAGATGAACGTTGCGAATGCGTGTGATGGTTACCAGGTCTTCGATCGTGGCAGGCTGCCTTTGAGCACCCGCGAGCGGAGTCCAGAAAAGGAGAGCTGCGCAGGCGATCCGTCTTAGAAGTTTGTCCATGCTGACAGCCATATCCTTCGGTCGAAAGGTGCGAAACAATTCCCGTACAATGGAGCATCCCATACTAGAATTGAAGCTTGATAGCAAACTGGATGGATCGCGGCCCACCCACCTGATAGAGAGGGTTGAATCCGCCGGCCGCCCCTCCACCACCTAAGCTTCTTCCCAACATCGAATTTGACAGTCCGAAAGTGGCTACCGGTATGAAGAGGGTCGGGCTTGAAAAAGTACCAAGACTGGAAGGAGGATTGGCAAAATTTGGATGGTTGAAGACATTAAAGAGCTCCGTGCGGAACTGTAGGCCAAACCGTTCGGTAAGCTTGAACTGGCGACGCAGCGTGAAATCAAGTTGGGTTAAGGGGAAACCACGGTGGGCGTTTCGCGGTAGATTTCCCTGCCGAGCCTCGACCGGTATAAGAAATGCCCCGATCTGTCTCGGCTGCCCGGCTACCAAAGGCGCAGCGGTGTTGTTAATTCGTCTCCCACCAGGGGCGTTCGGATCGTCTAAATAAAACTGCTCACCCTGGGCCAGATCAGGACGAAAGCCAAAAGATCCGAAACCAAGATTCCTTGTGTAAGTCACATTCACGGGCAATGCACTACGTCGTGTAAAGATGGCGTCCACAGACCAATCCCGCAACAACGCTCCTCCAACGTTTGAATTACCCGGCGCAGGCAGATTGTACGTAATGGCCGCGGACATCGTATGTCGTACATCAAAGTCCGACGGCCCCCAATCCAGTTGCGGATCAAGTTTCTGCGCTGGTGTATTGGCGGTGGAATCATTGGAAGCGTTATCGAATGATCGGCCTAAGGTATACGAAGCCAACGCTTGGAGGCGATGTGAGAGTCGCCGCTGAAACTGAAGTTGCAGCGAATGAAAATTCGAGCTCGATATGTTTCTCATTACGGCAACGAAGCTGGTGGGGGCAAATACTGTCGGGTTAAGTCCTGCGGCGAAAAGTAAATTCTCCCGACGGCTCAGGCGTCGACCCACTGCAGCCACGTACGCTGCAGAAATCACTTGATTAGAACCAAGTGACTGCTCCGCAGTTATGTTCCACTGGTAGGTGTAAGGCAGTTTGCTGTCAGGCTCAAATACCAGGAGAATATCAACAAGCCGATTTGGGGCCAAAGAAGGAGCAGCGCCATCTGCAGCAGATAAGGGAAACAAAGTTCCCGCAGCCAGATTTTTGCTGGCTTGAAAGGGGAAGAAAGTCGTGTAGGCATTGGAAGCCTGAGCAGTACCCATATCAAAGTAAACACCGAAGCCACCACGTAAAACGGTCTCGCGGCCGGGTTTCTGAGAGAGCTGATAAGCAAGTCCTATTCGTGGCGCGAAATTGTTGTAGGTCGTCTTCCAAAGCGGTGTTCCCTGCGGAGCCAACGTCATTGTGGATGGATTCTCCAAACCGACCACTGTAAAAGCCTGATTCCCGTTCGCTTCGGTGGGTGGCGGATTCAATTCCCAGCGCATCCCATAGGTTACCGTGAGTCTTGGGCTCGCTTTCCATGTATCCTGTCCAAACGCGGAGAAATTAATGAACACCGGAGCACTCGGAATAGCCAACGACGCGGCCACCGTGCCACTGCCAATTCTCCCGGACAACACCGAACCTGATGGCGCAGCTACTCCGGGCGCTGTAATCCCGATGTTGTTGAAATTGATTGATTGCAGATAGGTACGCGGATCAAAGATTGGGTAGAGGCGACGAAAATCAATGCCAAACTTCCAGGTATGTTTGCCGGTGGCGATGGTAACGTTGTCCACAACGTTTACCTGTCTCTGAAGGTTGTCATTCGCACTGCCCGCAAGTAAAGTCATTCCCCCCGCCCCGAAGAAAACCGAAAAACTGAATTGACCCTCCCCACCCGGCACGAAAGAGGGAAACAAGAGAGTGGCAGACGGGATGCTGGCGCCGCCAAAGTTGTCAAGTTTAAATGATTGAGTTCCGCTGTTCCTGCTGTAGTTGAAAATCAACTCGTTGCTAACCCCCGCGGCCATCGTTAACGTCGCACCTACCGTCAAGCTCTGAAATCCGAGTTCAACGAAGTTCACTGTGTTCAATGAGTTAAGTCTTCGCTGTACGGTTGAGGAGGGGGCATAATTGTAACGGCCAAAAAGGGCGAGACGGTGGTTCACTGTGTGGTCCAGGCGAATGCTCGTGGCATCAACCGTCGACGGCTCCGAATAGCTTTCTGCGAAATCGGCAAGCCCGGTCGGAAGCCCGTTTGTACCAATTTTGTCCGGGCCGGTTGGTTTGGGAAATGCGTTCAGATAAGGCTGAAGCGCCGTCGGCGCA
>WNGB01005770.1_pt1 | contig 21396 bp, 19 predicted proteins | sample 5400681 | NCBI WGS metagenome assembly WNGB01 (sample SAMN13153367, study PRJNA577476) | soil metagenome | isolation source: 115 cm soil or saprolite under grassland replicate 2 | place: USA:California | collected 2016-06-15
CAATTTGAGCGGCAAGACGGCTCTGATAACTGGCGGTTCGCGGGGGCTTGGACTGCAGCTCGCTGAAAGCCTCGGAGAGGCCGGCGCACGCATTGTAATCACGTCTCGAAAGGCGCCCGACCTCGAGGCCGCCGCGGCGGCCCTGACCTCGCGCGGTATCGACGCGCAATGGATAGCCGGAGACGCGACGCGGCCGGACCAAGTGGAATACATTTGCACCGAAGCACTGAACCGCTTGAAGCAGATCGACATCCTGGTCAACAATGCCGGCGCCTCTTGGGGTGCCCCGGCTGAAAGTCATCCTATCGAGGCATGGGACAAGGTGATGAACCTCAACATCCGAAGCGTCTTCTTGTTCAGCCAGGCGATCGGGCGGGCCAGCATGATCCCCAACAAGCATGGTCGGATCATCAACGTCGCCTCGATCGCAGGGTTGGCCGGAAATCGTTCGGGAATCGAGACGGTCGCCTACAACACGAGCAAGGGTGCACTGGTGAACTTCACCCGGGCGCTTGCGGCGGAATGGGGCGAGCATGGCATCACGGTAAACGCAATCGCACCCGGATTTTTTCCGAGCAAAATGGCCGATGGACTTTTGCAGCAACTCGGCATCGATAACCTTGCCGCACAAACACCCCTAAGGCGCATAGGCGACGAAGACGACCTCAAGGGCCTGGCACTGTTGCTGGCATCGTCGGCCGGCAAACACATAACGGGTCAGATTATTCCGGTGGATGGCGGGATAAGTTGTGCGATGGGATGAACGAACTTCCATACGAACGACGGTCACTGGAAATATCCAGTTGATCGACACATCGAGAACCGAGATCCCATCAGCGGCGTGTTCCGCCAAGTTCGAGCATGGACAATAATCGAAAGCGTTCCGTGACCGCTCGCCTCCTTGTTGGCCGAAAATGCCCGCTCCAGGAGCCAGCAATTCGGAACGCATTGTGATGACGCTCCGACGAGCTCGCCTTCCGACGCTCAACAGAAAACGCAATCTCAATGTTGGGAAATGCTCAACGCGGGCTCGCTGATAAACCGCCGACCTTGTCAAGGCGCATCGCGGCTACATTGAAGATATTCACCAGAGGACCAGTGAGTGCGAACAACTGCGTCAGTTACCGCAAGAGTCGTCGAAGGTGTCTCAAGGACGGCCTCAACCAAATTGCACGGCGCAAGAATATGGCGGTTCGGAATGTCCGCCGCGTGTCCATAAACATCCCGCGTATGCCTAAAAACGTATCAATTACCGACGATCACGGAAACGTTCTTCACCGTCCTGGCGATCAGGCAGCGCGCATGACCATGCCGTCCAACGCAATTCGCGAAAGCCCGACGGAGCCGAAGTAGGGCGTCATGCAGCAAGCCTTCCCTGCCCGCTTGTGGCTGCGGATCATACCCGGCAGCAAGGCGATGATGTCTTGTCCGCAGCCCAAAGCTGTCAACGGGGTCGAGTTGGAAGTCCTCGAACAACAACCAGCACGTCCGACGAGTTGGAACGCCAAATGCGTTGGCATGTCGCCGCCGGGGGCCTCGCTTAGGCGGCTTGGGGGTGGCTCGTGCAGTCCAGAGTAAAATAGCGGCCGTGCGCGTATAGAAGCGCCGACCCCTCTGGCTGCACGCGAGTGGCCTTGACGACCCCTGCAAATATGGAGTGCGATGGAAACTCGTGTCTGCTTTCCAGAGCGCAATCGAAGCTCGCTAGAGCTCCGTCGAGTATCGGAGCCCCCGTGAACAGTTTGTTCCAAGTCCCCTCACCGAAGCGTGCTTCTCCGGTCAATCCAGTTCGGCCTGAAAACGTGTCTGCCAATCGGATCTGTCCGGCGGAAAGAAAGTTGAGGCTGAAGCAGCCAACGTCCAGAATGGCCTGATGAGCACTCGAGCTTCGATTTATGCAGATGGACACCATTGCTGGTTGATCAGAAAGCGCGCATGCAGCCGTGGCTGTAAGTCCTGTGCGCGAGCCAACGTCACCACAAGCCACAATCGAGACAGTGGAGACCTGGTTGCGCATCGCGCTTCGGAAGTCCTCCGGCGGGATAGCACGATCGAGACTAGTCGGATATAACATTCGCTCCTCCAGAAAGAACCGAACACATATTGCTCAAACGAGATCGGAGAGCATGTCTTTTTCGAAAGACTTCAATTTGCCTGACGTTCCCTTGCGAAGTTGCGCGGGCCAGTCTGGGTTGGCGACGAGTGCGCGCCCGATTGCGACCAGGTCAAATTCATCCTGCGAAAGCCGGTCGAGGAGGTCGTCGATATTTGCCACGTCGGCAACGCGACCGCCCAATGATGCAATGAAGTCGCTGCCGCTGCTTAGGCCGACGCCTCCAACTGTAATTGTGGGTTTACCCGTCAGGCGCTTGGTCCAGCCGGCCAGATTGAGGTTGGATCCTTCGAACTCCGGCTCATGATAGCGCCGGGTGGAACAGTGGAAGATGTCGACCCCAGCTTCCACAAGCGGGGAGAGAAACTGTTCCCATTCTTGCGGAGAATGCGCCAAACGCTGAGTGAAATCCTGCTGCTTCCATTGTGAGACGCGCAGAATCAAGGGGAAACTCGGTCCGACAGCGGCTCGAGCTGCTTTGATAATTTCAGCGGCGAAGTTCCCTCTTCTGCGTAAATCGCCTCCCCAAGTATCCTCCCGTGTGTTTGTGCCTGCCCAGAAGAATTGGTCAATCAGATAACCGTGCGCTCCATGGAATTCGACCGCGTCGAATCCGATTTGTTGCGCTGCACGAGCTCCCTTGGCGAATGCCTCGATTACGTCCGCAATTTCGCTCTCCGCCATGGGCGAACCCACGACCCTTCCAGGCACATAGATTCCTGACGGTCCGACCGCTGGCAGGAGGTCGGTTTTGGGCCGTCCTTGGTTGCGCATCATGCCCACGTGCCAAAGCTGCGGAGCGATCTTACCTCCGGCCGCATGGACCGCTTTCACGACATCTGACCAGCCGGCAAGCGACGCCTCGCCATGAAATGCCGGATGATCAGTTGATTGAGAAGATGCGTGGTGATCGATAGTGGTTCCCTCGGTGACGATCAAACCGACACCTCCTTCGGCTCTTCGGCGGTAGTACGCCGCAACCTTCTCTCCCGGAATGCCATTTGGGGAAAAAGCTTCTCTGTTACGAATGGTCGGAACAATGTCTCAATTGAGCTTGTCACGTGCGTAATCTCCTTTGAAGAGGTCTCTAAGCGGTTCTTTGCGTCAGCAGTATTTGCGTGGAAGGTCGCATGCTTGCAGATATTCTCGTCTCAAGCGGGCGACCAACTCGGCGACGGTATCAACGCGACGCACACATCCGACCCCATGGCCGGCTGACCAAACCGTTGTCCAGCGAACGCGCTGCTTCTCGATTAGCGAACTGTCACTGAAGTCCACCTTCGGATTCACGAGAAAATCGGTTGGATCAATGCCGGCTCGGACCAAGGTTGGCCGGAGCCAGTTCGCCAGTACGTTCGTGACGGTGTTTGTGAGAACCAGATCGTCGATGGTCGAATCGATCAACATGCTCTTGTACTCTGGAACGGCGAGACTCTCCTCGGTGGCGATGAATGCCGTCCCCATCACTGCCAAATTGGCACCAGCCGTCTCGACGGCTCTGATCTCGGCGCCATTTGAGAGCCCTCCGCCGAGGGCGATGGGACCATCGAAGAATTCCCTGACGGCCGACAACAGCGAAAAGCCATTCATCCGTCCTGTATGTCCACCGGCACCCGCTGACACCAGGATCAATCCATCCACCCCAGCGTCGACCGCTTTTTTGGCAAAGGCGACCGAGTTGACGTCGGCGAGCACCTTTCCACCCCAAGCGTGCACGCGGTCGACGATCGGCTTCGGCCCGCCCAATGCCGTGATGACGACCGGCACGCGGGCGTTCTCCAAAACGCTCAATTCATCAGAAAGGCGTGGATTTGTCGGGTGCACGACAAGATTTGCCGCCCAGGGTACACCCGGTCGGCCGCCTAATCGTTGCGTTATCTGTGCTATCCACTCGTTGAGCACTTCGATGGTCCTAGCATTCGCGCATGGAAAACTTCCGAGAACACCATTCGCACACGCAGCGATCACGAGATCGGGCCCCGACACCAAGAACATCGGTGCCGCGATGAGCGGTAGCCTGAGTGCGCCTCCGTACTCATCCAAAAATGCCAAGTTGGTGGTCCCCCGTGCGATCATAGCTGCTCAATATCGGTCGGAAGATCGAGCAGAAGTCGACCAACAAGCTCGTAGGTCCCTGGTCCGACCATCATGTGCTGCCCGGCGACCTGGACATCGCGAAATCGTCGCTGAATGTCGGAGGTGCGATACACAGCCGTCCCGCCTGCGAGTTCGTAGATGATGTTCACGCATAGTTTGGCGGCTTGAACGGCCTGCGAGGTCGCCAGTCGCAGGTCACGACGATCCTCGGTCGATACCTCGCCACGAAGCGCGCCTGCCCAAGCGGCATCGATTGCTTCATAGAAGAACGCCCGACCCGCGCGCAAAGCAGCTTCAGCCTTTGCGATGCCAGCTTGGGTGGACTGTTTCTCGGCCAGTACGCGCGTGTTTCCTTGCGGGACTTTCTTGCCCGCGAACTCCAAGAAGTCCTCGATTGTCGCCCTAGCGGCGCCTAACGCGACCGAAGCAATGCCGATGGCCAAAATGCCGAAGTTAGGAAACAGGAAGATGGGGTGGCTGCTGCGGCGCTTGCCGAACCGCTTTATCGTCCGGACCGCCGGCACGAATACGTCGCTCACGGCGTAGTCGGTCGAACCCGTGCCCTGCAATCCCATTACGTGCCAAGTATCCATAAATTCAACGTCGGCCGCGTCAAAAACTATCGTAAGGTGTTCCGGCTTGCCTCTCTCGTCCAATTGTATCGCACCGGCCTGATCCACGACGAACGCACCGCCGATTATCCAATGGGCATTGCGAGTGCCTGAACCCCATTGCCAACGGCCCTTGACCAGATAACCTTCGCTACCATCGCGGGTCACCGGCTTAGCGCGACCGTTGGGAGCAAAAGCGCCCGCTGCGATCACCCCTGGCTTGCGCAGAATTTGCTTGAATTCCTCAGTCTGCGCGCTCGCCAGCCCGAATGACGAGGTAATGCCGATGAAGACGCACCAAGCCGCTGACGCGTCCGCTTTCGCCAGTTGTTCGACGATCTCGGCGTAGACCCGTGGCGAAAGCTCCTCACCTCCATACTCGGCCGGCGTACAAACCTGATACAGGCCGTCACGAGCCATGCGGTCCGCGAGGTCTTGGGGCAAATGCCGGAGTTGCTCGAATTCGAGATGCCGCTTGCGAAGTTCGTCAGCATAGCGGGCGGCAATCATCTTGAGATCGTCCACTTTCCCGATCGATGTCTGCACCGCAATATCCTCCGAAGCGTATATTCATTGGCGACCCCGCATGCGCCGCGCTCGATATAATGCACGCTGCTGGGAGGCTATTTCGGCCAAGAAGGAAGGCCGTTTCGGCAAGCAGCGGCCAGCCTTGTGAACCGACGTAGCGAGTCGCAGTCGGCCACAATCATGTCGGGCTCGTTGGAAACTAACGTTGCACGCAATGGACCAGTTACGGTGACCTACATCCCATCCCGCCACCGTCGACCCAGTGGCGACTCAAGAACGTCTTCAGCAATGGTGCCTCGATTGCCGCGGTACGGACGGACGAAACTCGTCGGGTCGCAGCCAGCGACGGGCGAGTTGCCAGCCAGATCCGAACAGGTCCAATCACTTGCGCAGAACAGGTGATTAGCGGCCGTTCGCGATTGTCGCCGTGCAACTTCCTACGCGAACAGGCTTTGCCGTAATTTCGATCTAGACGCTTTTTGCATCGGATGAGCGGCAGCTCTGCCCAGAAATTCAGCCCCCGTCGAGCCGTACATTGAAGATTAATCGCCGAATATGCCGGCCGGCGCCTCAAGACACGTCGTATCCAACGAGCCACACAGGGCAAGCCGCGCACGAGCCAAAGGAAGTTCATGGCGAGTAAAATATCGGCAAGCCATAATCTTTCCCTCATAGAAAAGACGATCTTCTCCAGACGTATCACCTACGGCAAGCTTGCGCGAGGCGACTATTGCCTGCCTCAACCACATCCATCCGATGACCACATGCCCAAACGCATCGAGATAGATCGTTGCATTCGCCAACCGTAATTCAGGATCACCACAACTAAGCAAGATCTGCGTCGCGCTGCTTAGAGCTTCAAGGGCGTCGGTCAGCCGTCCTGCCTCATCTCGCAGGCATTCCTCCCGCAGTGCCTCGACGACCGTATTGCGCATCTGATGAACTAATCGGTCTAGCGCCTCGCCCCGATCACCAATGATCTTACGGCTCAACAGATCTATGCCCTGGATGCCGAAAGTGCCCTCATGAATATGATTGAGTCTATTGTCTCGATAGAGACGCTCGACCGGATAATCGCGAGTGTACCCGTAGCCTCCGAGAACTTGGATGGCCCACTTGTTCGCCTCCAAACAATGTTCTGCTGGCCAAGATTTCACCACCGGTGTTAGCAACCCCAGCAGCGCCGCATGTGCTTTGGCTTCGTCGGGATTGTCCTCAGTGACCAGTGCATCGATGAGCATGGCGCAGTAGAGGCACAGCGACTGGGCGCCTTCGACTGCCGCCTTCTGTGCCATCAGCATCCGCCTGATATCGGCGTGTTCGATGATCGGCACTTGCCCTTTGGTTGGATCTTTCTGTCCGATCGGACGCCCCTGCGCGCGTGTCCTTGCGTATTCCGCGGAGTAAAGATAGCCGCCCAGAGCGGACATGACAGCTGCATGCCCCACGCCGATGCGCGCCTCGTTCATCATGTGGAACATGTACTCGAGTCCCCGATGGGGCTCGCCGATCAGGTAGCCAAGGCATTCTCCATCCTCACCGAAGTTAAGCAGACAGTTGGTCGTTCCGCGCTGTCCCATTTTGTGATTGAGACCCGCCAGAGCGACGTTGTTATGCGGGCCTACCGAGCCGTCCGGCTGACAGCGCCGCTTCGGGACCAGGAACAACGATATGCCCTTCGTGCCCCCCGGTCCTCCCGGGATCTTGGCAAGCAACATGTGTACGATATTTTCGGAAATGTTCTGGTCGCCACCAGAGATCCACATCTTGCTCCCGCGAATGCGGTAGACGCCGTCGTCCCCGGGGCTAGCCGTTGTAGTGATGTCGGCAAGGGATGAGCCGGCCTGCGGTTCAGACAGACACATCGTGCCGAACCATCGTCCCGCAAGCATGGCGGGTAGAAATTGTTGTTTTAACTGGTCTGAGCCGAACGCGCGAAGCAGATTCGCCGCGGCGATGGTGAGGAACGCATAGTTCGTCACTGCCGTGTTGGCGCAGGTGAAGAGACCACCTACCGCGGTATGGACCACCCAGGGCGCCTGCAGGCCGCCAATGTCCTCGTCGAACGGAAGTGCGAAGAAGCCAGCTTCCGCATACGCTTTCAACGCCTCACCGGTTCCAACGGGCATTACGACCTTGCCCCCGACAAAGCGCGGCTCGTTCGCATCGACTTCGGCAGCTATGGTAAGAAATTGCTTTTCGGCCATTTCCTGAGCGACGTCGAGGATTGCTTGCAAAGCAGCCCTATCGTAGGAACCATACCTCGAATGCCGCAGCAATCGCTCGATATCGAGAAACTCGAATAGGATGAAATCGAGATTGCGGCGGTCAACGATCACGGACATTGCGGTCTCCCCAAATGAAAAATAATGGCCGCTGAGGTGCTCTTTGAGCATCTGTACGAGCCATCCGCCACTGCATGGCGGTGCTGCACAGCACGACTTCCAATCATGACTGCTCTTGTCAGTCATATAGGCTGCCCGAATTCTGGCGGAGCGAAGGGTCCGCTTTTCGCCATGCACGGCAACTTTCATTCTCGTCTTCAAGCCGGACTCTTACAAAGGCTTTGGCGCGGGGAGCGGTCTCAACAGGAACCCGGCAAAATTAATGACGCCATACGCGACAATCGCAGCCGCTGCGACGGCGTAAAGTCCGGAAAGCGTCTGTGTGAACCCGGCCAAGACCGCAATAGCAATAATGACGGGTCGAAGAATTGCGGCACAGACGGGAATTCCGACCTGTGCGGCTCCCTGGAGCGCAAACGACAAGGACAAACCGAGGCCAAAGAACGCATAGCTTGGGCCGAGGTGCCGCAAGTACGCGACCGTAGCATCACGCACAGCGGGATCGCTGGTAAAAAGGTTTGCCCAGGTTTCGGGCGTCAGATACGCGAGACCACCAACCGCGCCGCATAAAAGAAACGCTACCGTCGCGCCAGTCAAAGCGATGCGGCGCGCTTGTGCGAGATCGCCGCGCCCGATCGCCTGGCCGACGAGGACGGTCAATGCAGAGCCAATGCCGAATGTAAGGGGGATCAGGAAGTACTCGAGACGTGAGCCGAGGCCGTATCCGGCAAGCGCTGCCAGTCCATACGGTGCGACAAAGGCGGTCACGAAGAGCGTCGTCACACTCGAAAAGAGGGAGATCAACGACGACATCAACCCGACCCGTAGAATGTCGCGAAAGTGTGCGTATCGTAAGGACGTCCCTGTAGGTCTCAGCGACAATCCGCCAACGTCACGCCGGATACGCCGCGTGAGAATGATCAGTGCGAAGCATTGCGCGGCCGGCGCAGCAAGCCCTATGCCAATAATGCCAAGGCCCGCAAAGCCCCCGACGCCGAAAGTGAGCAGGTAGCCGAGGGGCATCTGCATCAGGGATGACATTAGCATCCATCGTCCAGGAAACGCTGCGTCGCCGAGGCCGCGGAAGGTCGAAGCCAATGCTTGAAGGATCCAGGTGACTATCGCGCCGGCAAAGAAACCTGTCGCATAGGTGATAGCAGCGTCGATTGCGGCGGCGTCACCGGCGCCTCGCGCGTTTGCGAACACTCGGAAGATGGGCCGCCCAAAGCCGATCATGACGACCATGAAAGCCAAGCCGGAAACCATCGCAATGATTAAGCCATGGACCGCTAGATCGTGCGCATCGGTGCGTGACTTGCGTCCGGTCGCACGCGCGACGGCGGCTGCTATACCGCCGCCTATGCCACCCGCAGCAAGCGTCTGCATCAAGATCACGAACGGGAAAACAAAAGCGAAGCCTCCGAGCGCTGCCGTCCCAATCTTGCCTGCCATAAAGGCATCGAATGTATTCGCGGCAATTTGCGAACACATGACCAGTGTTGTTGGCCAGGCAAGCCGCGCGATAGGCCCTATCGCGGCAATTCGAGAAGCAGCCAGGATCATTGCTCAGTCGTTTCGGCTTTGGGCCTCGCGGGGTTCTCATAAATCAAAAGCGTGGACGTCGCAGACGCGCAAAGTCGTCCCTCTCCGTCAGTGAGAGTGGCCTCCGCAAAAGCAGCCCTGCCACCCATCGAGATCACACGACCCTCCGCGCGCACCGGCCCGCTCTTCTGAGTGAGGGCGCGCTGAAAAGAAACTTTCAATTCGAGGGTCGTATAGGTTTGACCGATTCGCAGCTTCGAATGCACGGCGATGCCGCAAGCGCTGTCGAGCAACGTCGCGGCATAGCCGCCGTGCACAGTGCCAATCGGGTTGTATACTGAACGATCTGGTGAGCCCTCGAATACGACCTGGCCCCGGTCAAGCTTTGTCAGCTCCAACTTCAAGGTTTGCAGCATGGGCGCCGTGATGCCATGGGCGCGCATCGCCAAAAGCTGATCATATCCGTCGAGTTCTGACAGGGTCGCCAAGAGGTCAGAACTAGCGCCGCCGATCTCCCGAGTACGACTATCGCTCACGTCAGCCTCCGCCTGTGTACCTGGATGCTTAGATATTGAGCGATAGCGCTCGAGCCTGCTGGAAATTGCTCCATTGCGTCTCATCGCTAACCAGTAGCGCCCCAAGACGCGCCGCACGCGCGATATAATGCAATGCTGTTGGGGGCCATTCCGGCCAAGGAGGAAGGCCGTTTCGGCAAGCGACGGCGGCGAGACGTATGAGCCGACTGGAAGAGTTGCGATGTAGCAATTGCCCTTAATCAACAAGAACCGCGCCGGGCCCATTGGCAATGAACGACCTTCCGTGGCTGTCGACCGCCGTTCCACATCGTTGCTCTAGCCGTGAACGTGCTGCTGGGTTTCCGCATCGGAGCGGAACTCGTCGTCACATTCGTTTCCGAAAGGCAAGCTTCGGCGGACGGCCTCAAATTGCACGTTGGCGCCGGCGTGAGTTGTCCGGAAGAGTCTCTCTCAAATAACTATCTGGCGTTATGCCCGTCCAGCGTCGAAAGGCACGCCTAAAAGTGGAGGCATCGCAATACCCAAGCAGTTCGGCGACATCGCGAACCGGCATCTCCAGTAGATAAGCACGGGAAAGTTCGGTGCGCAGCTCTGCCAACAGCGCGGTAAAGCTCCAACCCATCTTCGATAGCCTTCTCCGAAGAGAGCGTTCCGATACGTTGAGGGCCGCTGCGACTTCTGAAGCGCGCAAGGATTGATCGCGCGCAAGCGATAGAATTTCGGCTACACGATCAGGCAATCCTTCTTCCGACGCAATACTCGCAAGTACATTCTCGGCCAGGCGGCCATGCGCCCGGGAATACGTTGAAAAGGTTCCGGAGAGGGGCGCATCGATCGCCGCCTGCGGCATGATCAGTCTGTTCCGACCGGCCTTGAACGTCACGGGAATCCCGATTTCCGCACGATACGCAGCAATGTCCGTTGGAGCATAGTCCAGTTCAAGACGGACTCCAGCAAGATCTGCGCCTAGCTGTGAAAGAGTCTGCAGATTGCTGGCGAAGAAGAGGTCCGGAACGAAGTTCGTAAAGCCTTTCAAGCGGATCGGGTGCTTGTACTCGAAAACGACGTTTGACCGTCCAGTGCTCAGGGTAGCCGGATTTGGCGGATGAGACTGAAATATCCGCATATACTTGATACTCGTCTGCAGCACATGGCGGGCGGTTGGCGCGCTCACGATCGCGTAACTCAATGGACCGAACCCATTTATCCGGACCTTCTTGCCAATTCGCAGCCCTAACAAATCATCACCTGTCGCACCTTTGGCGAACAGAGCAAGCCGGTAGAGACGTCCTTGGCGATCAAGTTTCTTAAAGCCAAGATCACTCGTCACCGACCGATGATCGATGCCGAGAGTTTCAAGGTGCTTGACGAGCACCGGTTCGAAGGCAAGCCGTTTGATAGTCAACTTGACGACCGATCGGTTGGAAAGTTGGGAATGTTGCGGCCGTCTACCTTTCGTCGCGAGGCGTCGCGCAGCGACAAGCGAGGGCCTTGCATTAGTCCATTAGCTGACGTGCCGCCAGAGTCACCAGCCATAGAGGTGTTCTCCCCTAGCTTCGACTATCAGACGGCTAACGGGGCAGTTTCGGCCAGATAGGGGGGCTGTTTCGGCCAACTGGCTTTGCAGCCATTCCCTGCCGGCCCGCCCAATGCGCCGCGATGGGGCCGTAGGAGAACACATGCCGCGGCGCTGCAGGATGCTGATCCGGTTCTTGCCACTGATCTGACAGGGGTGGATGGAAACGTTGTGGACGCCGGTCTTGAGATTGCGGGCGATCGGCGACCCGGCCGCGATATCGGAACCGCTGTCGCGCTTATTGTGTTGGGGGATCGGAAGCTGGCGGAGCAGATCGTCCTCGTGGACGATCTCCCGAACCGGACGGCTCTCGACCTCCAGGGTCCACAACGGCTCGCGGGCGGCGGCGAGAATTCGCAGTATCCATTGAGCCGCGCTGACCCCAATGGCGTCGGCGACCCAGTAGCGAACAGCCAACAGATTGGGATCGACGGGAATCTCGCGTCCATCGGGATACACAGGCAGCACGGCACGATCGCGACCGAATCGCGTGGCCACCGCAGCCGGTTCATCGGCGCGGCCAAACGCGAGCCGGTCGCGTTTGGCTAGGTAAGCCAGCAAAGCGCACAGATCGGATAGCAGGTTCGTCCCTTCCCTTGCCAGGTCTTCCTCCCCGCATATGACTGGTCGTTCCTCAGACCTTGATGAAACGTCAGGGAGCGATCTTGAGCAGTGTCGACGGACGGCGCTTCAGCGCAGCGAACTCGGCCCTCAGAGGGGGAAAGGTAAGAAGCCGGGGATGGTCGGGCAGAGTTTCGTACAGCCAACCCCTCACTTCCCGTCAAAAATCCGTCTGCTCCTGCGTAACCTGTTCGGATGTCCTTTCTGTAAGCGAGGCGCTAGGCGTTCGTTTCCAGCGAGCCGACGCTGTCGGCGACGTTGACTGCCCGATCCCGCAAAGATCGTTTGAGCACCTTACCGAGAGAATTCCGCGGTAACGCGTCGACTATGAATACGTACTTGGGCTTCTTATATCCGGCGACCAGATTGCGCACGTGTTCGACAACTGAGGACGGCGTCGGGCTTGTGCCTGGACATCGCTCGATAAAGGCCGCAACCGCCTCTCCGAAGACGGCATCGGGCACTCCGATAACAGCGGCGTCGGCGACCTCGGGATTCTGCAGCAGGGCCTGCTCGACTTCCTTGGTGTAGATATTGAAGCCGCCGCTGAGGACCATATCCTTCTTGCGATCGACGATATAGAGGTAGCCGTCGTCGTCCGCCTTGGCGACGTCGCCTGTATGTATCCACCCGTCCTTGATGGTATTCGCTGTCTCGTCGGGCCGATTGTAGTAGCCCCGCATCACGGAATACCGGCCCGGCTGCCCTACGCGCACGAGTAGTTCCCCCGGCTCACCGGTCTTCACCTCGACACCTGTATCATCGACGATCCGAACCTCGACGCCGGGCGTCGGACGGCCGATCGAGGAGGCGTGATCGAACTGCTCCTCATGCGACAGCGAGGTCACGCCTCCCACCTCAGTCATCGCAAAAAACGACACCAGACGTACGTCCGGAAGCAGCGCAAGAAACTGCCGCTTCAGTTCGACCGGGAATGCTTCGCCCGTCACGACGATGCGCCTCAGCGATGCGCAGCGCGAGGAATCGCCCTTGATCTCGGGAAGGAGCATCCGGCATACCGTCGGGACCATGCCGACGACCGTGATCTTTTCCTTTGCGATCGTGTCGACGGTCTCACGCGGATCGAACTTCTTCATGACTACGAGGGTCCCGCCGAGCGTCAGCGAATTGGCGAGCCGGGCAAAGCCGGTGCGATGGGCGAGCGGCGTCGTCACGAGATAGCGGTCTTCGCTCGAAATTCCCCATTCGATGGCGTTCACGAAACAATGCTGAACCACAACGTTCGCGTGGGTTATGATGGCTCCCTTCGGCTTTCCGGTGGTTCCCGAAGTGTACATGATGATGGCGTCATCCGACTCGACGGACAGACGCGGCAAATGACCGAGTTTCGACTTTCTGAGTTTCGCGTACTCGACGGCGCCCTCCAAGCCGCTTCCCGTGGTGATCCAGATAGCGTCCGGATTGGCCTGCAGAACTTCGGAGATGGACGCGCCATCCCCTTCGAAAACAATCGCCAGGGGCTGACTGTCGGAGCAGATATGCTGCAGTTCATGTGGTGTCAGCCGCGTCGTGACCGGGATCACGATCGCGCCTACCGAGAATGCCGCATAGAATAGTTCGACGATCTCGACGCCGTTGGGAAGAAACACGACGATCCGATCGCCCGGACCGACGCCTTGCGACCGAAGACCGCTCGCGACGCTCCGGATTCTACGGTCGAGATCCCGGTAGGTGAGCCGTTCGTCGCCGCAGACCAGGGCAATCTTGTCAGGGTGACGCACGGCTTGCGCGCTAAGTATGGTTTCCAGGCGCATATCGAATGCCTCAGACGACGTTAAAGGCTGGATACTGGACGTCGTCAGAAAGCCGATCCCACGCCACTTCGACGCGTTGGCCGATTTTGACCGTATCCGCGTCCTTGTTCAGGATGTTACCAAGAATGCGCACGCCTTCGTCGAGCTGAACGGTTGCGACCGATAGCGGAAGCCGGCCGTCGAGACCGGGGCCTGGGACGCGGATCACGGTACAGGCGTAGATCGTGCCCTTACCCGATACCTCGCGCCATTCCAGATTCCGGCTGCCAGTGAAGATGCTCACCGGACGCGGATAGTGCTGAAACTGGCCGGTGTCCTTGCAGTACTGCAGTACCAGCCTGCCTGCCTTGGCACCATCCCAAAACGGCTTGGTGTCTACGTAAACCGAAGGTTTCGGGATAGGACGTCCCGCCTTTTCTTCAGCCATTTTATGCCTCCAAAATCATAGCGGCGCTGGTACCCCAGTTCCGCGCATAGGGAATAACGCCGATGCCGGTCACCAGCGCGTTCTTCGGATTTGGCACCTGGCGTCCGCCGCCTTCCCCGAACAGTTGTCGAACGGCCTCGGCCAGGTTGAGTCCCCCGCTCGCCAGCCCGGGCTGACCGGCCGAGATCTGGCCTCCTCCCGTGTTGAGCGGCAGAGTTCCCTTGTGCGAGAGATCGGTATCGAGGGTAAAGTCGCTGCCTTGACCGCGCTTACAGAAGCCGAAGTCCTCGAACTTCATCATGACAGCGATGGTGAAGTCGTCATAGGGCTGGAACATGCGAATGTCCTTCGCTGTGAGGCCTGATTGCTTGAACACCTTCGGCGCTATCGCTGAGAAGCCGGTCTCGGTGATTTCCGACAGCGGTTGATTGCCGTTAAAGTTCGTCACTTCGGCATAAGCCGTGGGAAAGACCATTTTGGTGATGCCAAGGCTGCGAGCCTTCTCTTCCGTCGTTACGAGAAAGGCGTTCGCGCCGTCACAAAACATGACGCAGTCAAGGAGACGCAGCGGATCGGCAATGACGCGCGACTTTTCATAGTCAGCCATCGTAATCGGCGTCTTGAACTTCGCGTAGGCATTCTCGTTATGTAGAGCATGCTCTCGCTGCGTGATGGCGATCTTTCCTAGCGCTTCCGACTTGATTCCAAACTGATGGTTGTACCTGCTCATCAGAAGCCCGAAGGTTGCCGGCGGCCCCTGGACGCCGGGTGGATCCTGGAATTCCGAACGGTAAGCTCCGTAGTTGGCGCGCCACGCAGTGCTTGGAGCGTCGGCGGACAAAACGACGACGACCTCGCAATGTCCGTCGCGAATAGCGGAGGCCGCGCGGGCAACGCCTCCGGTCGCCGAGCAGCCGCCGGTTCCGCCGTAGTTGAGCCAGGTCGGCGTGAGGCCTAACGCCTCGGTCATGTAGACGGCGAAAAACGGATTGGGACATTCGCTCAGCGGTGTCGTCACCGACAGTCCGTCGATTGCATCCTTTGGAACGCCGGTTGCGGCGAGAAGCTTAGCCAAGGCCTCGCCCCCGAGGTCGAACGCGCTGCGTCCGGTCTTGAAGTCAATCGCCGTCTCCGAATAGCCGGCGATTACGATGTCGCGTTTCTTCGCAGTCATTGTTATTCTCCGCGGAATTCTGGTGACCGCTTTTCACGAAAAGCCTTCAGCCCTTCGTCGCGATCCTTGGTGAAGTAGAGCAGGAAGGAAGCGTCACCCTCGGCGTCAAAGCCGTCCGCAAGCGACATGTCGATGCCACGGTCGATCACGGACTTCGTCATCATCACCGGGATCGGTGCGTTGTCGCAGATGCTTTTCGCGATCTCGCGGGCCTTTTCGAGTGCCTTACCCTGCTCCGTGACGTGATTGAGGATGCGATAGCGCTCGGCTTCCGCGGCGGTGATCCGCCTGCCGGTCCACATCAGTTCCTTTGCAAGCGGCTTGCCTATCAGCCTTGGAAGCGTCTGGGTGCCGCCGCCGCCGGGCATCATTCCCAGCTTGATCTCGGGCAGTCCGAATCTTGCGTTCGCGCCGGCAACTATGATGTCTCCCACCAGCGCAAGCTCAAGGCCGCCTCCCAACGCAAAACCTTCGATGGCAGCTATCAGTGGCTTGGTAAAGCCGCCGATGTCCTTGAATAGCCTGTTCACCTTCCGGCTCCTCTTGCGGAACCGGTAGAAATCAAAATAGCCGTTTTCCTCGATCTGGAATTCGCTGGTGTCGATACCCGTGCAAAATGCCTTGTCGCTACCAAGCAAAATGACGGCCCGTACGCTCCTGTCGTGCTCGACTTCATTGAGGATCGTGAGGATCTCGTCGGCCGTCTGTTCTCGAAGCGAATTCAGCTTGTCAGGCCGGTTGATCGTAATTTCGACCCACCCATTTTCCCGATTGAGGATAACGTCCTGGTAATTCATGTCTCTTGGTCTCCGATGATTTCAATGTTCGGTTTGGGATTCGCCGCCCATGGCGGCTGCGATCTGAGCGTGAAGTTCGGCGATCTTGCGCGGGTCAGACCTCGCTTCGTCGCTAATCCGGACTTCGAGCGCTACCTTGGCTGGAGGGCTCAACACCAGCGCGCGGTCGGCCATTTCGAGGGCGTCGTCAATCCGGTGTGTAATCAGCAAGCAGGTCTTTTGAAATTCGCGCGCTATCTGAAGAAAGTCGCGGCGCAACGTTTTCGACGTGACATGGTCGAGCTGACTGAACGACTCGTCGAGGAACACGATTTCGGGGTCGATGGCGAGCGCGCGGGCAAGCGATACGCGCTGCCGCATGCCTCCCGAAAGCTCATGGACATATTTGTCATCGGCGCCGTCAAGACGTACACGCGCAAGCCACTCCCTGGCGCGCGTCCGTGCCTGCGACCTGGGTTTTCCCAGAATGAGAAGTCCCAACTCGACGTTTTCGACTGCCGTGCGCCACGGCAAGAGCCTGTCCGTCTGGAAGCTTACCGAAAGCCGTCCCTTGAGCGCTTTAAAGGACGCATAGGGATCGAAGCCGGCCACCCGAATCTGGCCGGAGTTCGGGCACGTCGTACCCATGATCAGGTTCAAGACGGTGCTTTTTCCGGCACCGGTCTGCCCGAGAAGAACCACGATTTCACCGCGGCGGACACTCATCGAAAGGTTATCGACTGCGAGATAGGTGCCGAACGTCTTCGTGACGTCGCGAACCTCAATAAGATTGTCTTCGGTCATCTTACCGTCGCCTCCGCACGCCATTTCAGGGAGATTTTCTCCAGACCGTTGACGAATGCCTGTAGCAGCAGGTTCAGGATCACGAGGAAGAAGGTCCATGCCAGCACCTGATCGATCCGAAACGTCGACTGGGCGAGGTTCATGCGCGCGCCGATACCGACTGCGGATGCAACGAGTTCGGCGAAGATCACCATGCGGATTGCGTAGCCGATCACCGATTTCGTGGTGAGGAAGATGTAGGCCACGATGTGCGGGAGAATGAGGTAGCGAAGCACCTGCCAGCGCGATGGGCGGAAGCTCTCGATCATGTCGACGAGTTCCTTCGGTAACGCCCGTACGCCTTCGTAGACGTTGAGGGCGTAGAACGGCAGCAGGATGACAAGCAGAATGAAGAAAATCCGCGATTCCGGATTTTTGAACCAGAACACCGCGATCAGCATCCACGACAGCGCGGGAATGCCAGTATCGATAACGACGATGGCCTTCAGATACGGGCGAACGGAAGGAAACATTCCCATCGCCAGACCGATCAACACCCCCGCAACCATCGCAATCATGACGGAAATTGCGAGGCGCACGAGCGTGACGACAACGTGGTAGGGATCCGAAAAGAAAAGCTCCCGCGCCGCGTTCCAGACGGTCACGGGCGACGGCATGATGTAGTCCGGCACGAAGCGGCTGGTTATTTCCATTGCCGCAAGAAGGACAACGACAACAACGCACGTCGCGAAGATATCGCGTCTGCCCTCTGGATTCTTCCGAGCCGCGGTCGCTCCAATCAGGGGTTTGATGAGTGCCGCAGCGACTGAGCGCTCCGGACGCGACGTTCGATCGGCTTCTACCGCAATGGACATGGGCCTTTCCGTCATGATCGGTCAGGAAGCAAAGAAGTTTTGATCGACCGGTTTGGTCAGCAGGCCGTTGCGCGCCAGAAACTCACTCGCAAGCAGTATCGACGATCTCGAGAGTTCATCGCTCATAGGCCGGTAGTTGAAAGCGAGGCGCTTCGAACTCATGGCCTCCTTGAGCGTGTCTGGCGCAACGCCGGTCTTGCTGCCAAATAGATCGACGGCCTTCGCCGTATCCGCATTGATGCCGCTTAGGCAGTCTTCGAAGACCTTGCTGATCTTCGCTGCGATGCCAGGATTGGCGTCGGCCAATTCCTTCCGGATCGCCACGCCGAAATAGGGTAGCTCCAGCCCTCCCGAAAGCCGTCTGTAGACGTCGCCCGCCTTCAGGATCACACGCAAGTCAGGCTTCTTCATCAGACCCGTCGTTATGTTTGGCTCCCACGACAAGGCCGCATCGGCCCGATCGGCCATCAGAAGCGTCACCGACGCGGCAGGATTGTCGACGTTCTGGATCGTCGCCTCTTTTTCGATGTCGAAACGGAACGCCTCGTTGATGAGGGCCCTGACCATGCGATAGGTGCCGGTCGACTGCAGGGCCGCGATCGTCTTGCCTTTGAGCTGCGACACGTTGTCGACGCCACCCTTAGGCGCCAACAGCGCGATCATGTTGGCGTCGGTGATCGTACAGAGGTATTTGATGGGCACGCCGGCCTGGTAGCGGGCGGCGAAGGTATCCCAACTACCGATGCAGACGTCGTAGTTTCCAGCGACGAAGTCGTTGTAGTAGGTCGACACTGCCGTATAGGGGGCAGGATCGGGAAAAGAGAGACCGTGTTTGCTGCCAAGATTGTTGGCGAGAATGTACTGAACCGGCAATACCGTAAAACCCGGCTGCAGCGATGCCCATCGCACCCGAATATCCGCCGCTGCCAGCGCATGCCGGAAGGACGATGGCAATGCAAATGAGCTCGCGGCCGCTGCGGCGAGTAAGTTTCGCCTAGAAAAGTGCGCCATTTTCTCCTCCCGGGATCGGTGCGTGGACCGCGTCTTTTCTTGCTTTTGGCTCGCTGGGCCCCGGTCTGGAAGATCGAAGCGGATCTCGGTCCGAAACTTGAATTGACCGTAAGCTTGCCAAAGTCGGGACGATAGCGCATTTTCGACCCCCTACCGTTCCATATTTGGGACGAATCGAATTGGGACCGGGACCCAGATTGAAGGGATGCAGGCCATGACCAGAAAACTGGACCTGAACGCGCTCCTGCTGTTTTTCGAGGTCGTTAATGCCCGCAGCATCAGCAGCGCGTCGAAAAAGCTCGATATTCCAAAATCCACAGTCAGCCGTAAGCTGATGTTTCTGGAAGATCAGCTCGGCGCCGTCCTCTTCAAAAAGGGAGGCCGCAAGCTTGCAGTCACCGACATCGGTCAAGCTCTCTACGAGCACTGCGAACGCATCGCCGCCGAAATAGAGGAAGCTGGTCTCGGCACGACGCGCATGCAAACCGAACTGCGGGGAATGCTCCGGGTCAGCATGCCCGTGGATTTCGGCACCGGTTGGCTAAGCAGCGCAATCGCCGCATTCGCCGTCAGTTATCCCGATATCCATCTCGTGATCGACGCCAACAGCCGCTGGATCGACGTATCGGTCGAACCCTACGATGTCGCTGTGCAACTGGGCACTCTTCCCGAGACGCATGGCGGCATCCGCCACCTGGCAAGCATTACGCGCGGCGTTTATGCGAGCCCGTCGTTCCTGGAAAGAAAGGGAGTTCCCCTCAGCGTAGACGATTTCGAACGCTTCGATTGCATCGTAACCGAACATCAGCGGGCCGAAGGCGTCTGGAATTTTCGCAGCGGGCTTGGTGTAAAGGTCATCGACGTTGTCGGACGGATCTCCGTGAATCACATCGGAGTGGCACGCGAGCTCGTGATCGGCGGGGTCGGACTTGGCATCCTCCCAAACATCATGTGTCAGAACGATGTAAGAGCCAAACGGCTGATTCGCGTGCTCACCGACTGGGAAAGTCCGTCACTGCAGGTCAGCGCGACATTTCTCGGCAAGCGAAAGGAATCGCGACGCCTCCGCGCGTTTCTCGATTTCATGGAGCGCAAGCTCAAGATCGAAGGCAGCGCCGGCCAATCTGTATCGGCGACGCAAAGTGTGGCTGAACTGACAAAGACTTGACGGTATGATTATCGGAGGAGATCGACCGCCTCTACACCACACCGCAATTCTGATAGACGTGCTTGATCTCGACAAAATCGTTCAGCGCCTCGTAGCCGTGGAGACGGCCGAGACCGCTGCGGCGATAGCCGCCCGTCTCGGCTTCGGCAAACAGCTTGTTGTGGTCGTTGATCCAGACTGTGCCATTCCGCAGCGCGCGCGCCACCCGCATCGCGCGTGCGCCGTCGTTGGTCCATACACTGGCTGAGAGGCCATATTCGCTGTGATTGGCCCGGGCGACCGCCTCCTTCTCGTCTTCAAACTTCTCGATCACCACCAACGGACCGAAGATTTCCTCCTGGACGAAGAATGCAGCGGTGTCGCGATGCGCGACAAGGGTCGGCGTGAGAAAGAACCCCCGAGAAAGATCGCCGTCCAGCCGTCCCCCGCAAAGGACAACCTCGTCGGCAACGTCCATAGTTTCTGCAATTCGCCTGGAGACGTTTTCCAGGGAGGCCGCGTCGATCAGGGGTCCCATCTCCACTGCGGTTTCTGTGCCTGCTCCAACCTTGACGCGTGCGAGAGCGGACCCGAGTGCGCCCTTCATTTCATCGTAACGCGAAGCGTGGACCAGTACGCGGCGGGCTGCGGTGCATTGCTGCCCGGCGATGATCGTAGCCGCCGCAGCGAGCTTCGGAGCGACGTCAGCCACGTCCGCATCCTCGAACACAAGGCAGGCCGATTTCCCGCCCAGCTCAAGCGACAGCTTCTTCATGGTCGGGGCCGCCGCTGCCATAATGCGCTGGCCGGTGGCGTTTGAACCGGTGAAGCTTATGACGTCCACTTCGGGTGAGGTGACGAGATATTGCGCAATCTCATGCCCCTCTTCGGAGAGCAGATTGACGACTCCTTTGGGCAACCCTGCGATTTCGTGGAGGCATTTTACAAGCTCGGCGGTAATCAACGCGGTTTGTGGTGCTGGCTTTATAACGACGGTACAGCCCGCGCAAAGCGCAGGCGTAAGTGCGCGAATTAAGAGCACTGCAGGCGCATTCCACGGGATGATGAGCCCGGCGACACCGGCCGGTTCCTTGAGCAGCGTCGAATATGCTCCGGGTTCGACTTCGAACACGTGGCCGGGAATGTAGCGTGTCAAGCCGGCATAGTAGCGGATCTCCGATACGCTGGCGGCGACCTCGCCCCGAGAGTGCGCGAGCGGCTTTCCATTCTCCAACGTAAGGAGATGCGCCAATTGCTCGCCGCGGCTCTCCATCAGATCGGCCCATCGCAGCATCACAAGTTGGCGGAGTCGTGCATTCTGCGCCCACTCGGGACGGTCAAATGCGCGGCGTGCCGCGGCAACGGCCGCTTCTGCATCCGCGCGCCCGCTTGCTGCATAACTTCCCAGGATATGCTGGGTCGACCGGTCAATGCTCGGCACCGTCCGCCCGGATTGAGC
>WNGB01008279.1_pt1 | contig 21394 bp, 24 predicted proteins | sample 5400681 | NCBI WGS metagenome assembly WNGB01 (sample SAMN13153367, study PRJNA577476) | soil metagenome | isolation source: 115 cm soil or saprolite under grassland replicate 2 | place: USA:California | collected 2016-06-15
GTTGCTGCAGGAAGCTGGTCTGAACGACTTCGCCAGCAAGCAACGGTCGCACAGCGGCTGGGTGAGCTACTCGGCACTGCTCTCTTGCACCTAAGGACCTACCGCAACGCTCGCCACTTGCGGCTCTATCTCGAGCGGGCTCAAGACGTTGCTACCGCCGTGGCGGCTCTTCCTCTTCGTCCAAGCGAGACAGGGACGGGATCGTCATGGACAGACGAGCTCCCAGTCGGCGGGACTGATGAGCGTGACAGGGCCACTGACAGGGCTCAAATGGCCCTCAGCCGACTGTCTGGGGCGATCCTTCAACTTGCGAAAGGACTCGAGGAGGACGATCCGGCTGCTGTCGGTGGTGCAGGCCATCAACTCGCAGACGTGCCGAAGGAGCTGGAGAAAGCCAGACTTGACGGGGCTCCTGCATACGCCGGTATCGGCGACACACTTCCAACCCGCCTCGACGAACTCGCTGCACTTATTGGAGACGTCGTGCTCGCAAGAGAGATCTCGCAGGCGGCGAGGTCGCTTCTTGATGGCGTGCAGGCTTCCGATGATCTTGTTCAACGAGCGCTCGACGTCGTTGCAGCGGCAGCCCGAGAACAGGAGGACGTCGATCTTCGAACTGCTCGAAGCTGGCTAGCCGAGCAAGGGATCGAAGCATCGGACTATGTAATGCCGGACAGGGAGCCTCTGGCAGGGCGGCTGGGATCGTCTCAGATTCTCGTCATGATCCCCCTGGAGAATTGGAGCGAGGTGGTATCGGCGCTACAGGAGTGGCCTCCCGAAGAGCGGGAGGATCTGGCCGGCGCTGTTGTTGCGATGCCCGTCCACGACGGAAGGCTCGCTCCGCTTGCCCTCCGTGTCTTCGGTCACTTTGGCGCTGCCCTTCCGCTTACCGACGCGACCGTCCATGCTGACGCAGCAGCCGCCAGTGGCCTGCCTCTGGCGGCCGAAAGCCCTTTACCAGGCGTCATACGAAGGACAGTTGACAGCCTCTTCGAAACGTCATGGGAGCGAGTGCGCGACGCTCGACGTGATCAGAGGTGGGCCCACCCACCCTCTCGATCGGCTGATCCGCAAGTGATCGCCGACGAGCTCCGACGCAACTACTCAGACGAGCTTACTGCCTATGAAGCTGGACAGGAGGACGCGACAGGTGCGGCGGTGTCCCTGCTACTTGAGCTTTGCGCTGCTGTAAACGACGAAGACGGCGAAGAAGAGGGCTTCGCCGCTGCCCTTGCGTCGATCGACGTTGCTCGACTCGGCGCCACAACAAACTCCTACGTGCAGTTGCTCGATGCTGTCATGACGCTCGCTTTCGTGGCAGGCACTGACCTGCTGCCGAGAGGCTAACTTCCCAGCTCAGGCAGTCCCTGCAGAAGAGCCACATCCTTCGTTCTTCGTCGGTGGCGCAGTCGGCATCGATACGCTCGCCTTGGACTGGCTCATCCCCCGACGAGCGCCCGTCACGGTCGTTGTCCCGGCCACCGTGGAAGACCAGCCACCCCCGGCGCGTGACCGCATCCGCCACGCTCAGCAAGCCGGCCTCGCCGAGGTCGTCGAGCTACGCGATCCCGACTTCCCCAAGGCAGAGGCGTACCACGCCAGGAACCGCTATATAGTCGACCGGTCGGCATTCGTCATCGGCTACCCACTGGCGAGCACCAAAGTCGGGGGGACCTGGTACACCATCGAGTAAACGGCCTCCAAGGGCATGCCGCGGCTGATCGTCCCGGTTCCCAGCCGGACGGCGTCGTGACCGCGCCTATACGAGCAGGGCAGCGGCGTGGAGTTGGTCGTTCAGCTCTCGTGGATCTGATCGTCACGCCCGATGAGGTCATTGCGTTTTCGCCGCCACGCCGGCCGACCGGGCTGATCTGGGAACAGCTCGGCGAAGAGAAATGGCGGCTATCCCAGTGCTCACGGCTCGGGCAGGGGAGAACGAGAGAAGTAGCTATTCAACACTCGGCCGCAGTTCCGGGTCGATGGTTTGAGGCTGCGGAAGCCCCTCGACGACGGGGCGCATGAGGCCGTGTCCACCTCCGGGGAGGTCCGGTCCCAGGCTCACCCGATGTAGGGTTCAGCGGAGGATAGGCCGTGCTGGATGCGAAGCCGGATCGCCGGGTGAATCTGGTAGCTGTCGAGTTCGTCGGGCGCCACCCATGCCACTTCGGCGGCCTCCTCGGTGCGCTCGACCTCCCCGCCAACAGGCCGCGCATGCAGGCAGACATTGACTGGCTGGCGGGCCTCCTTAACCGTGTCGCCTTTCATGTAGGCGATCACGTGGTCTGGGGTTGAGAACACGCCGACGAGGCCCGTGATCTTGACTTGGAGGCCGGTCTCCTCGCGGCACTCCCGCACCGCCGCCTCCGGGACGGTCTCACCCTTTTTCACAGCGCCGGTTGGGATGGTCCACAGGCCATTGTCCGGCCGCTTGAGGAGCAGCACCTGGCCAGCCTGGTCACGGACCAGCACCGACGCGGACGGCTTGCGACTGGTCGGTTTCGGCGCCTTGGGGTCCTGCCAGTAGTCGACCCTGCGCCGCTTCAGGCTCACGATGCCTGCCGGTCCGGTTCGCCCTCCAGCGGCCGGGCGGAGGACCACACGCGCTCGAACGACTCAACGTAGGTGTGGAAGTACGCGCCATCGATGCGCCGCAGTCGCAAGCATGGCGTCCAGGCAGCCAGGATGCCGTAGGCGTGCAGGTTTACCACCATCTCATCATCGAACCGGTAGATCGAGTTGTATAGCGGCGTGTCGTGCAGGCGGACCTGCACCACGTCGGCAAGCGGTTGATAGTGGGCGAGCACGGCGGCGACCCGGCCAGCCACACCGCCGCCGATTGCCTGCTCTTCATCCCGGGCCGCGAGCTGGCTGCCCTCTGGGTCGCCGAATACCAGCCGTACGCGGGCGCCGGCCTCAGCCTTGGCGTGCAGTGTCGGCAGCCAGTCGGGAAGCTCCTCGGGCAGGAACAGGCCAGCGAAGGCGAGCAGGTCGATCGACCGCTCAGTCTGGCGCAGCAGATCAGTCCACAGGTGCTTCGGCACGTCGGCTCGACGGGGGTAGGTCGCCACGACCTCGACCCCGGCGAGTGCCCCGCGGTCGACGGCCTCGGGCCACAGATAGCTCTCATCCTCGCCGAGCGCTGCGGCGACTCGGTAGCGCGTCTTCGGGTAGGGGACGCTGGTCCCGGCGAGCCATCGCTCGACGCTCTTGTTGCTGACCTCGGTCGCGTCGGCCAGCGATCCAGCGTCATGTCCGGCCTTGAGCATGGCGCGCCGGAGGCGCTCGTTCACCACCATGCCAGGCATGGTCCCACTTGGCGCAACTTCGGGCAAGAAAATGATCGGAACTTGTCCAAAGATGTCTCGCTGTGTCGTCGCGCTGGCCCGCTGCGCATTGTTGGCTAACCGGACACTACGCCCAGTGAGGGAGGCTCACCCATGTCCGGTCCGAAGGCCCAAGGGTGCGACCTGCGGGAGTCGGTCACGGCGGCCGAGCGGCTAGAGGCCGAGATGAACGTGTTCTGCGCTGGCGACACGGCGAGCGGGGTCACGCTGCCCCGGTCGCTGCGTGACGCCGCGGTGGCGCTGCTGCTGTTACCCGTCTGGAGGATGGGCGCAGCTCAGACGGGCCAATGCGACATCTCTACCACATCGCTGCTTCACGGACGCTCTGGTCCTGCTCGCATGTCCGCGGTTGGCCGCCGGCCAGGTCATGGCAGAGGTCAGCACAAGGGAGGCGCGAGCACGATGAGGCCCGTCCGGCTGGTGGCCAGCTCGGAAACAACCACCGGCGCGAAGCACTGCGCGGGCTCGCGAGCTGCCGCTATCAAGCGAAGCCGGACATGCCGTGACCGTAACCTGGAGCGGCCTTCGACTTCAGCGGTTTCGCGCGACGCCATGCAGCGCGTTCGTGGAGAGCCCCTTCCCGCGCAGACGTCACCCTCGGGCGGCACGGTCGAGCCCAGCTCCTGTGCCACTGGAGAGCCCCTTCCCGCGCAGACGTCACCCTCGGGCGGCACGGTCGAGCCCAGCTCCTGTGCCACTGGAGAACCCCGCTTTCCGGCAGGCGTCGAGGTCCCGGGAGGACCGGCCCGGGCGCCTCGGCGGGGCTGGAGGCTGGCGGCGAGGTGGGGACCGCAAGCCCCCTGCGACCTCGCCGCCAGCCCGCCCCCAACCACCGCCAGCATCCCGCGCAGGTGTCCGGGACCGCCGTCGTTCCCCTCCGGCGGCCCCAGGCAGCATGGTCGGCGGCAAGGCCGAGCGGCCACAGAGGAATTAGCCCCAGCGCCGACAGGGGCGACCAGCTCCCTTGCCACCGACCACGCCGCCCGCGGGTTGTCGGCTCGGCCCCAGTCACGAACGCCAACCGCCCCACGCATCCCACGAGGCGCGATGGACCCCACACCCGGCCAGGGACCATTCCAGCACGGCAACGCCCACGATGAAGCGGACGCGCCCGAGGAGGCGTGGCTGCGCACCGGGCAGGTCGCGGCGCTGTTTCGGGTGCATCGCCGAACGGTGCTGCGCTGGGCCGCTGCTGGGCTGCTGCCGCATGTCGTCACGCTCGGTGGGCAGCGCCGCTTCCCCAAGGCGGGCGTCCACGCCTTGCTGGCACGCCGCCGCGGGCAGGTGCCCGAGGAGCCAGGCGGGCTGCTGCGCACCGGCGAGGTCGCTGGGCGGCTGCGGGTGAACCCACGCACGGTGACCCGCTGGAGGCGGCAGGGGCGCTTGCCGTCGCTGCGCACGCTTGGCGGCCACCACCGCTACCCACAGGCAGCCGTCGACCGGCTGTTGAGCCAGCCGGGCGATCCGCCACCGCCCGGCCCGGCCGGAAAGAACGACGACGGAGCGGCGGGCACTGCTGCCGAGATGGCCACCCCGCTGCAGGCAGGTCCGGAGTCCGCACGTCCCCAGGAGCCGTGATCGCATGACCACACCCACGACAGCACCAGCGCCGCCGGCGCCGGCCACAACCCAGGCGTTGCGGGTGGCGCTGATCGCGGCGCCGACCGCGACGGTGCCGTCGTCCAGCCTCGGCGGCCTTGACCAGGTCCGCTGGCTCGCCGGCGGCCTGGCCGCCCACGGCCACCAGGTCACCCTCATCGGCGCCGGCCTCGGCGGGCACCCCCCCGGCGGCTACCAGGCCATCGACACCGACCCGACCAGCGGCGGACGTGCCAGCCCTGAGATCGTCGAGCGGCTCCACGCCCAACAGGCCGGCAAGGCCCTGGAGCAGTTGGGCCGGGTGGACGTGGTCGGCGACCACACCCGCACCGGCTGGCAGCCAGCCGGCCAGGCGGGCCGGCACACCCGCACGGTGGCGACCGGCTACCAGCCGCTGAGCGGCCTGTGGGAGCCGGCGTTCCACACCCCAGCGCATCTGGGGTGGGTGGCGGTATCGGGCCACCAGCGGCGCACCACGCTGGGCCTGCCGTGGTTGGGGGTGATCCATCCCGCGATCCCGGTCGGCCAGCACCCGCTCACCCCAAAGCATACGGGCCCGTGCGTGTACCTGGGGCCGCTGCTGGAGCGCCACCGCGCCGGGGTGGCGTTGGCGGCAGCGCACGCCGCGGGCGTCCCGCTGGTGCTGGCCGGCACCCACCCGGACCCGCGGGCGACCGGCTACGCCGAGGTCGAGCTGCGTCCCCGGCTTGCCAGCGGCGATGTGCTGCTGGAGACCGTGTCGCCGCGGGAGCGGTGGGACCTGCTGGCCAACGCCGGCTGCCTGGTCGCGCCGTTGCATCCGGAGGTGGCCTACAGCCTGGAGATCGTGGAGGCGATGGCCTACGGCACCCCGGTGGTGACCACGGTCGGCACCGTCGGTGCGGAGCTGGTCTGCCACGGGGTCTCCGGGCTGGTCCTCGACGACCTGGCCGTGTTGCCGGAGGCGATCGGCAAGGCCGGGGGGCTTGATCCCGCGCTGGTCCGTGAGCATGCCGCCAGCCGCTTTGACCTGCCGCAGATGGTGGACGGCTACCAGCGGCTGTTTGCCCGGCTGGTCGACGCAGACGCGAGGAGCCGCTGATGAGCGCCCTGCGGCCACCATCCGGCGATGCCGCGCGGCTGCTGTGGCTGGTGCGGCACCTGCAACCAGCCGACCTCGCCCAGACCCTCCACACGGGACTGTCGGATGCGCAGCTGCTGGGCGCCGTCGCCGCGCTGCCGGCCCAGCGGCGCGACAGCCTGCTGGAGCGTGCCCGCCAAGCCAGCGTGCCGCCGCCAGCGCCCGGCAGGTGGGCGCCGCTGGAGCGCCGGCCAGGCCGCCCCCTGGCGGTGGCGCTGCGCCAGGCCCGCGGGCGGGCCGGCATGTCGCAGGGGGAGCTGGCCGCCGCGGTGCTTGGTGTCTGCCAATCCGCCGTGAGCCAGTGGGAGTGCGGCGTCCGCGAGCCGTCCGGGCGGCGCCTGGCCGTCCTGCTGCGGGTGCTCCCGAGCCTGGCTGACCTGCTCGCCCCGCCGGGGTGCGGGCAGCCGGCTGGGACGCGGGCGAGCTGACGGGCCGACGCATGCCACCGCACGAACCGGCCGGCCACCGGGACGCACGCCACCCGACGCGCACGCCAGCACCGCGCGGCGGCGCCCCGGCCACCGGGACCCCGGAGCTGCCGTTAGAGCAGCTCCGGGGCCCCGCAGCCACCTACCCCACGATGACCACAGAAAAGGAGCCACGGTGACAGCCCTCACCATCCACCCCACCGGCAGCCACAGCCAACGCCACCGCCCGATCGTGCTGGTGACGCTGGCGCTGATGCTGGCCGCCAGCGCCTGCACCGGCGCCGGGACCGGGCCGGGTGCCGTGCCAGCCGCCGCCAGCCAGTCCATCAACCTCAACGGCGTGTGCCCCGACCCAGTCGTGGTGCAAACCCCCTGGGTACCCCAAGCCGAACACGGCGCCCTGTACCAGCTCCTCAGCCCCAGCCACACCATCGACACCGCCCACAAACGCGTCACCGGCCCGCTGGTCACCCACGGCAAGCCCACCGGGGTCCGCATCCAGCTACGCGCCGGCGGGCCGGCGATTGGCTTCCAAAGCGCCGCGCAGACGATGTACCTGGACCCTGAGATCACCTTGGGGGAGGTCGCCACCGACGACGCGATCGCCGCCTCCGCCCGCCAGCCCGTGGTCGCCGTGGTCGCGCCGTTTGAGCTGGCGCCCTACATGCTCATGTGGGACCCGGTAGTCCATCCCGACTGGCACACCATCGCCGACATCGGCCAGACCGACACCAAGGTGCTGTACTACAAGTCGGCGACCTACATGGACTACCTGCTCGGCTCTGGCATCCTCCGGCGCGGCCAGGTCGACGGCAGCTTCGACGGCTCCCCAGCCGCCTTCGTCGCCTCCGGCGGCCAGATCGCCGAGCAGGGGTTTGCCACCAACGAGCCCTACGTCTTCGAGCACCTGCTCCCCAACTGGCATCGCCCGGTCGCGTTCCAGCTCATCAACGACACCGGCTACCCGATCTACCCTGAGGCGGTCGTGGTCCGCGCCGACCGGAAAGCCCAGCTCGCCCCGTGCCTGGAGCGGCTGGTGCCGATGCTGCAGCAGGCCCAGGTCGACTACCTCACCCACCCCGGCCCGGTCAACCGCCTGGTCGTCGAGCTGAACAACAAGTACAAGGTCGGCTTCCCCTACACCCTCGGGCAGGCCGACTTCAGCGCCGCCCAGCAGCGAAAGCTCGGCATCGTCGACAACGGCCCCGACCACACCCTCGGCAACTTCGACATGAGCCGCATCCGCCGGGTCATCGACATCGTGGTGCCGATCATGACCGGGCGAAAGCAGCCGGTGAAACCGGGCCTTCGCCCAGAGGACTTGGCGACCAACGAGTTCATCGACCCCTCGGTCGGCCTCACCCGCTGATCGAGGCCTCACCGACCTGCTACGGGAGGACGATCCTGGTGCGTCTTGGACTGGCCCTGGCCAACGAAGGCCCCCTACGCGAGACCGTCGCGCTGGCCCGCCTGGCCGAGCAGCTCGGCCTGGCGGAGGTGTGGGTCCCCGAAAGCTCCCACGGCCGCAGCGTCACCTTGGTGGTCGCCACCCTGGCCGCCAACACCCACCAGATCGGCCTGGGCGTGGGAGTGGTCAACCCGTTCTGGCGCCACCCCGCCCTGATCGCCATGGAAGCCGCCACCCTCGACGAAGCCTCCGACGGGCGCCTGCGAGGGATCGGGCTGGGCGCGGGCCTGTGGACCCTCAAGGCGCTCGGCGAGGCCGACCAGCGCACCCGCCGACCCCTGGCAGCGATGGTCGAGGCGATCAAGATCGTGCGGGCGATGCTGCGCGAGGAGCCCGGCCCCACCGCGGAGATCTTCACTGTCCGCCCCGACGCGGCACTGAGCTTCGCGCCGCTGCGCCGTGACCTGCCGGTCTATGTCGGCGCGGTCAACCAGCGCATGCTCCAAACCGCTGGGGCGCTGGCCGACGGCGCCTACCTCGGCGCGATCACCAGCCCCGGCTACACCACCTGGGCGGCCGAACAGCTCCGCTGGGGCGCCGCCAACGCCGCCCGCCCGCCGGGCGCGGTCGACCTGGTCGCCAACGTGCTCACCAGCGTCAGCCTCGACGCCCACGCCGCCCGCCACGCGGTCAAGCCGGTGCTGGCCTACTACCTGTGGCGCGTGGACGGCGTGGTCACCGACCACGCCGGCGCCGACCCCGACGCGGTCGCCGAGGTCCGCCGCACCGTCGACACCCTGGGCGTGCAAGCCGGCGCCGCCCGGGTCAGCGACCACCTGGTGGCGACCTTCGCCGCCGCCGGCGACCCCGAGCAGGTCGCCCAGCAACTGGTTCGCTACGCCCAGGCGGGGCTGGACGGGGCGCTGGCCTGGCACGTGCTCGGCCCCGACCCACGCGAGGGCCTGCGGCTGCTCGCCCAGCAGGTCTGGCCGCTGGTCGGTGCCGGAGCCGAGCACGCCACCTGAGCCCTACCGCACGCCCGGAGAGGAGACAAACGATCATGGTGTGGATCACGACCGTCCCGGAGGCCGAGGCGACCGGCCTGCTCGCCGACGCCTACCAGCGTCAAGCCGCCGCCCTCGGCCACCCCAGCGACTTCAGCCTGCTCGGCAGCCTCGACCCCAACCTGGTCGCCGCCCGCATGGACCTGTATCGCGCAAGCGAACGCTGCCCGTCGGCGCTCACCCAACGGCAGCGGCTCATCGTCGCCTACGTCACCTCGGTGCGCAACCGCACCCCCCACTGCGCCTCCCAGGTCCGCCTCAAGCTCACCCACACCGGCGTCCCCGACCACCTCATCCACGACCTGGACCAGAGCCGCTATGAGTACCTGGCGCCCGCCGACGCGGCCGTGGCCCGCTACGCCCACAAGCTCACTTGCGACCCCGGCGCGATGGCCGAGGCTGACGTCCAGGCGCTCCGCCAGGTCGGGCTGGACGACCTGGCGATCGTGGACGCCAACAACATGTGCGCCCACCTCAACTACGTCAACCGCATCGCAGCCGGGCTGGGGCTGCACCACCAGGTCCCGGCTGACTTCCCCGCCTTCGCCACCACCCCCGACTAACCCAACTGCGCCAACCACCCCACTGCCATGACCGCCCTGCCACCGCGCTCCAAGCATTGGCCACCCCCATGACCAACCAGCACCCACCACACCCATGACCCCCATCAGTGACACCGTGCCCGACGGGGTCGCGGTGCTGCGCGCCCTGGCCACCCTCGACCTGGACGGCGTGGCCATGACCATCCGCCAGCTCCGAACCCGCAGCAACCAGCCCGCCCGCACGCTCGCCGGCCTCGTCGGCGTCACCGCCGACGCCTGGCAGCAGTGGGAAACCGGCGCCACCCACCCACGAACCGACCGCCTGTTGCGCCTCGGCGCGGTGGCAACCCAGCACGCACTGCCAGCGACCTCACACCACCACGGCGTCCAAGTGCTCTGCGACCTGGCCGCGCTCGGCCCCGCCGGCCTGGCCACCGCGATCGGGACCATCTGCCAACAGACCGGCGACACGCCAACCCAGCTCGCCGCCCGCATCGGGGTCAACCCCGCCAGCATCCACGGGTGGACCGCCGGCAGGTCCACGCCACACCTGGCACACCTGGTGAGCCTTGGCAAGCTCCACGGACCCACCAGCCCCGCCTCCCTGACTCTCACCCACGTCAAAGCCGTGTTCGGCGTCAGCGAGCCCACCATCACCCGCTGGGTCAACAGCGGCAAGCTGCCCTACCAGACGATCAGCGGCCGCCGCCGCTACCCAGCCGCCGCCGTCGCCGAGCTAGCCAAGAACCGCAACATCGCGCTGCCGGACTGGCTGTGCGCCGCCAGCGCCCAGCAGGCGCCACCATGACCGGCCACGACCACCCCGGCCTGCCTGCCAGGATCGACACTGGCACGGCCAACCCGGCGCGGATCTACGACGTGCTGCTGGATGGCAAGGACAACTTCCCCGCCGACCGCGCCGCCGCCCACGCCATCCTCAACGCAGCCCCCCAAGCCCGCCAGGGCGCCAACCAGAACCGCGCGTTCCTGCAACGAGCGGTCCGCTTCCTCGCGGGCGAGGCCGGCATCGGCCAGTTCCTGGACATCGGCACCGGCCTGCCGACCAGGGGCAACGTCCACCAGGTCGCCCACGCCGTCGCGGCGGACGCCCACGTCGCCTACGTCGACCATGACCCGGTCGTGCACGCGCACGCCGACGCGTTGCTGGCCGACAACACCACCACCATCGCCATCTTGGCGGACCTGCGCGAGCCCGACACGATCCTCGACAACCCCCAGGTGCGGCGGCTGCTCGACTTCACCCAGCCGGTCGCGGTACTGCTGGTCGCCGTCGTGCACTTCATCAACGACGAAGAGGACCCCGCCGGGATCATCGCCACGCTCCGCGACGCGATCGCGCCGGGCAGCTACCTGGTGCTCTCCCACGCCACCGCCGACTTCCACCCCGACCAGGCAGCCAAGGTCACCCAGATCTACCAGCAGACGTCCGCGCCGCTGGTGCTGCGCACCGGCACCCAGATCCAGCGGTTGTTCGACGGCTTCGACCTGGCCGCGCCGGGCCTGGTCCAGCCGGCGGCATGGCGCCCAGACGGTCCCGCTGGTCCAGGCGCTGGCGGCTGCTACGCCGGTGTCGGACGGCACCGGGCCGGACCCTGATCGCCCGAGGAGGTGAGACCCATCCGCAAGATCGTCGGCAACTGAACACGGACCGGGGCGCGCAGCAACCGTCGATGACCATGCCACCCGCGCGCCTCGGCCCGGATCCTGGAGGCGGACGAGGCAACCATGCTCGTCGCCTCCGGGACCCGCCACGCCACGCCGCATCGGAACAGCCAGTCCCGACCCCGGCCACCGGACAGCCCAGCAAGGAGGCTGGCGCTGTTGCATCTGCGATGGGCGAGCCCGAGTAGGCAGGCCAACCCCACACCGATATCGGCCCGCGATGGTTGATCCGATAGCTAGCTTGTAGTGGTTCATCTTCTACACGATGCTTACGCCGTTTTATTGGCCTCTCGAAGAGAGAGAAGAGGAGGCGGGCATGGCAGCCCCGACATCCGAGTCCCAACATGCCGTGGCGGTCGTCTCGGGGGGCATGGACAGCGTCACGCTGGCGTTCCTACTCCACGCCGAGGGCTGGCGGCTCACCATCGTGTCGTTCGACTACGGCCAGCGCCATCGCCGCGAGCTTCGGTGCGCGCAATCGGCCGCTGGCCGACTCGGCGCCGGCCACCACGTGATCGATCTGACCGCGGTGGGAACGCTGCTTGGCGGCTCGGCCCTGACGGACGGCTCGGTCACGGTTCCGGAGGGCCATTACACCGACGTCTCGATGCGCGCGACGGTGGTGCCCAACCGCAACGCGATCCTGCTCGCGGTCGCCACCGGCGTCGCCGTCGCCGAGGGCGCGAGCGCGGTGGCGTTCGGCGCGCATGCGGGCGACCATCCGATCTACCCGGACTGCCGCCCCGCATTCGTCGAGGCGTTCGCCGCGATGGCACAGGTCGCCAACGAGGGGTTCCTCATGCCGGGCTTCCAGGTGCTCGCCCCGTTCATCGGCAAGACCAAGGCCGACATCGTCTGGCTGGGCGTGCAGCTCGGCGTCCCCTATGCCGAGACGTGGTCGTGCTATGTGGGCGGCGAGGCGCACTGCGGTCGGTGCGGCACCTGCACCGAGCGCCGCGAGGCGTTCATGCTCGCCAACGTGCCCGACCCGACTGCCTACCTCGTCTGATGGTGTCTGGGATGTACGCCATCGCCAAGCGGTTCGCGTTCTCCGCATCCCACCAGCTCGCGCACCTGCCAACAGGCCATCCCTGCAGCCGCCTGCATGGCCACAACTACGAGGTGGAGGTGGTGCTGGAGAGCGCCGAGCTGGATGCGGCGGGGTTCGTTGTGGACTACCGGCGCCTGGATGCGGTCAAACGCTGCCTGGACGAGTGCCTGGACCATCGGCACCTTAACGACGTGGTCGATGGCCAAGCCGTCGGCGGAGCTGCTCGCCCGCTGGCTGTTCGACTGGTGCACCGGCCACCTTGAGTCGGGGATCGCGGAGCGGCTGGCGGCGGTGCGGGTCAGCGAGACGCCACGGACCTGGGCGGAGTACCGGCCATGACGGCGACGGGCGTCGGCGCGGGCGGGCTGCTGGTCGCCGAGATCTTCGGGCCGACCTTCCAGGGCGAGGGGCCGTCGGCCGGGCAGCAGGCCGGGTTCCTGCGGTTGAGCCGCTGCAACCTCACCTGCGCCTGGTGCGACACCCCCTACACCTGGGACTGGCGGCGGTTCGACCTCGCCGAGCAGACGCTGCGGCTTCGCGCCGACGAGGCCCTTGCGCGGCTGCTGGCGGTCCCGGCGCTGCTGGTGGTCGTCACCGGCGGCGAGCCGCTGTTGCAGCAGGAGCGCCTGCTGCCGGTGGTGGAGGGCTGCCGAGCGGCCGGCCGTCAGGTCGAGGTGGAGACCAACGGCACGGTCATGCCGGGCCCGCCGCTGCTTGGCGCGGTGACCCGGTTCAACGTCTCCCCGAAGCTCGCCAACAGCGCGGTGGCGCTGGAGCGGCGCATCCGGCCCGGCGTGTTGCGTGCGTTGGCCGCCAGCGGCAAGGCGGTGTTCAAGTTCGTGGTCGAGGGACCGGGCGACCTGGACCGGGTCGCGGCGATCACCGCCGGGCTTGGTCTTGCGCCGGTGTGGGTGATGCCGCAGGGCGAGACGACCGAGCAGGTGCTGACGGTCATGCGGGCGGTCGCCGATGAGGTCTTGGCGCGCGGCTGGAACCTCACCGGCAGGCTGCACGTGCTGCTGTGGGAGGCCGCCCGTGGCCGCTGACGCTGAGTTCGCAGCCGGTGTGAGCGCGGCATGCGGGCCTGAGCGGGGCCGTCGTTCAGGCCCGCGCGGCCCGCGCGTGCTGGGAAGCGGGCCATGAAGGCGCCGGCATGATCGTTCCTGCCGCCCAGGCCGCCTCTACTGTAGCTGGAGCGCGAGCGCAACCGCGAGGGCCGCAGTCGCACTCGCTGATGCCGCTGCTGACCAGCGAGCGGGCGCTGCGGCGGGCGGCCAGGCAGTGCATGCGGCGCTGCTCCAGCCCCGGCGCCGACCGCGTGACCTGGCATGGGTACCGCCAGGGGCTCGGCGAGCGTCTCGCCGCGCTCAGCGACCGGCTGCGGGACGGGACCTGGCAGCCCGGCCCGCTGCGTCAGGTGCCGATCCAGACCTTCGCCGGCAAGACGCTGCCGATGGTAGTCCCCACCACAGAGGACCGGATCGTTCACCGGGCGCTGCGCAACGCGGTTGAGCCGGTCCTGGAGGCAGGGGCGTTCGCCGACTTCGTGTCCGGGTTCCGGCCGCGCCGCAGCCGGCTGACCGCAGTCGCCCAGGCCGCCGAGCACTACGCCGCCGGCTGCCGGTGGGTCGCCGATGTCGACGTCGCCGAGGTGTCGGGCGGCAGCAGCGCCGATGAGGTCGTCGGCTGGCTGGCCCGTTGGGTCCACGACGGCGCGTTCCTGGCGCGGGTCCGCACGGCGCTGGCGGCGCTGCCGTTCCCGATCGTGCCGGGTACTGGCCTGGCGCCGCTGCTGATCAACCTGCGCTTGGTCCCGGTTGACGAGCGCTTGGTAGGCCTTCGGGTGGTGCGGTTCTGCGACAACTACTGCGTCTTCACCCCCACCCCAGCCGAGGCCGCCGCCGCGTTGGAGGAGGTCCGCGCCGCGCTCGCCACTGTTCGACTCGCTCCGTCAGCCGCCAAGAGCCGCGTCCATGGCCAGATGAACCCCGAGGACCTGTTCCTCATCACCGGATAGATAGGGAGCACGTGGTGGAGCTCGCGTGGATCTTCGTGGACGCAGGCACCTGCCTGTTCGGTGATCGCGCCCGCCCGGTCGAGGTTCCTGCCCTGTGGTGGACCGCCACGACCATCACCCGAGCGCAGGTCAGTATCGCCCACCGGGAGGGCATGGGCGAGGACGAGGGCGCCTTGCCGGTCACGGGTGTCGACCAGGGGGAGGCGACCGCGATCGCCCAGACGCTTGGGGGGCGGTTGCCGCGGTCGGTGGAGTGGGAGTGGATGGCCGCCGGTCCGAAGCGGCGCGTCTACCCGTGGGGTGAGGCCGACTGGACGCCACGGCACGCCAACCTGCGCGGCTCGGGCCACGGTCGTGCGGTCCCGCCCGGGTCGTGCCGGGCGGGGGCGACCCCGCAGGGTCTGCTGGAGGTCGCCGGCAATGTCTGGGAGTGGACCGCCTCGCCGGTGCTGGGCGGCGGTGCGGTGCTGCGGGGCGGCTCCTACAACTCGCTGCCGCTGTATGCGCGCTGCCGGTTCCTCAACGCCGCGCCGCGCTGGCTGCGCTCACCTGGCATCGGCATGCGGGTGGTGCGCGAGCCATGAGCGCACCCATGCCTGGCACTGGCGCGATGACCGGAGCGGGGAACCTGGTGATCGCCGGCTGCAGCCGCCGCAAGCTCGATACGGCCATACCAGTTCCGGCGCTGGAGCTGTATCAGGGCGGCTGCATCCCCACGCTGCGCGCCCGGCTTGGACCCCGTCCTCGGTTCCGCCAGCGCGTGCGGATCTTGTCGGCCCGCCACGGCCTGGTCAGCGCCGACCGTGCCCTGCTCCCTTACGATGAGCCGCTCACCCTTGAGCGGGCGATCGCGCTGCAGCCGGCGGTGCTGGCCGAGCTCACCTCCCAGCTTGGGCTTGCAGGCTCCTCCACCTCCACCGAGGGTGGATCCCCGATCGAGCTGCTGGCGCTGCTGGAGCCGCTGTATCTGGTGCCGCTCGCAGGCCTGCTGGCGCTGCCTGGACCCAGCCGGCCGCGCATCCGCTGGGTCCCCGACCCCGGCGGGGCAGGCGAAGCGGGCGGCTGGCCGGCGGCAGCGGCCATCTTGGACGCCTGGGGGTGGCCGTGACATGACGACTACGACGACTCTGCAGGCGGTGCTGCGCGAGCGCGACAACGACTATGACGCGGCGGTCGGCCGCGTCGAGCGGCGCCTCGGCGTGCGCTGGCACCAGCGTGCTGCGGGGACTGCGCCTACACCCCGGCCGCTGTCGCTGTCGGTCGTGATTCCTGCCTCCAACGCCGCCTACTCGATCCTGCGGGTCCTCGACGCCCTCGCCAGCTCGGCAAGGTCCTTGACAACGTCCCCGTCCGCGGCCTCGGCGGCGTCACCGAAGCCGTTTGAGTTCGAGACGATCGTGGTCGATGACGGCTCGGCCGACGCCACCGCCCGGCTCGCCCGCGGCCACCCGCTGCGGCCGACCGTGCTCGTCCTGCCCACCCGGCGCAGCGCGCCGGTCGCCCGCAACCTCGGCACGGCGGTGGCCGGCGGCGCAACGATCCTGTACCTGGACGCCGACATGGTCCTGCCCGCCCACGTCGTCGGCGACGTCGCGACGCGGGCAAGCGACGAGCTGCTTGTGATCGGCTTTCGCCACAACATTCCCTACATCCACGATGGCGCCCCGACCCGGCCGCTCCTGCCGCCAGGCGAGCCTGACCTGGAGCAGGACCATCGGGTGCGCTGGCGCGCCGGGCCGGGGCGGCTGTGGTACTCGGGGCTCACGCTCGACCGCCCCGTCGAGGGCCGACCGCTGGACGCGACCGGCGACCTGCGCGGGCTCGGCCACGGTGCCCGCTACTACGACTGGGACCTACCCCGCATGGTCGTGACCGCGCTGCTGGCCGTGCCGCGCGCCGCCGTGGTCGAGGTCGGCGGGTTCGCGCCCGGCTTCGCCGACGGCTGGGGGGTGGAGGACACCCATCTTGGCGCCAAGCTGATCGCGGCCGGGCTGAAGGTCGTGCCGCTGCGCCCAGCCGTCGGGTTCCACATCGACCCGCCGGACGCGGACGCGGCCTGGCGGCAGAAACTTGCGGTCTGGGCGCGGAACCTGCGCCTGTACCGGCGGCTGCTGGGCCAGCCGCCACCATCGGCAGCCGCCAGCGCCAGGTTCGCCCGCCACACCGGCCAGCTTCTTCGGGACTGCAAGGTGCTGCGATGACGCTCCGGACCTTCCGCCTCGCCCACACCGCGGCCGGCATGGTCGCCCACGATCCCTGCACTGGGCTCACCCACCGCGGCCACCAGGCGAGGGCGGGGGCGGACGTCGAGGGCGCCCAGACCCAGACCGGACGCGTCCGGCTCGACGACCGGATTGTGGCCGCCTGGCCGGTCATCCACCCGCGGGAGCTGGCCGGGCCCATGCCCGTGTCGGTGTGCTGGAGCCCGATCGTCCGCTGCAACCTACACTGCCCCCACTGCCTGGACGACAAGGCCGTGCCCGAGGCGGGTCGGGACCGACGCGCCGAGGTCGCCGGGCACCTCGCCGCAGCCGGCGTGCTCGGCGTCGACATCTCCGGCGGCGAGCCGCTGCTGCTGGCGGACCTGCCCGCGCTGGCCGACCGGCTGACCGCCGGTGGCTGCGTGGTCAGCGTCACCACCAACGGCTGGCATCTCGCCCGCCGCGCCGCCGCGCTCGCCGGCTCTGTCGACGCCGTGCGCGTGAGCCTGGACGGACCTGACGCGGCCCTGCATGACCGTTGGCGCGGCGCGGGCAGCTACCGGCGGGCGCTGGCAGGACTGCGCGCCTGCGCAGCGCTGGACATCCCGACCCAGCTCCAGACCGTGCTGATGGCCTCCACCCGGCAGGCCGCCCAGCAGATGGTCGACCTCGCCGCCGCCCAGGGCGTCCACGGCCTGACCTTGCTGCAGATGCTCCCGATCGGCGAGGGCGTGCGGCTCGCCGATGCCGAACTGCTCAGCGACACTGACGCGCGGGCGGTGCTCGACCGCCTCGCGGTCCCGCCCGGCCTGAAGGTCCGGCTCCGCGAGCGCGACGCCGCCGACGGGTTCACCGTGGTCCGCGCCGACGCCACGGTGTGGCGCAACCACGACGGCGCCCACCTGATCGGCCGCTGCCAGGGTCTCACCCGGCCAGCGGACCTGGCGCTGGGCGCCGTCCCCGACGGGTCGGCCTGAGCGTGAGCTGCCCGATGAGCCGGACCTTCGAGCGGCGCTGCCTGTGGCGCCTTGACCAGCCCACCTTCCACGCCGCCGCCCGGCTGCTCGCCCAAGCCGTCGTCGAGCATGCTGGCAGGGCCGATGGCGGGGTTGATCTGGTCATCGGGGTCGCTCGGGGCGGCCGAGCGCTCGCCGAGACCCTCGCCGCCAGCCTCGGCGTCCCGGTCTGCATGATCGGTGCCCGGCACAACCTGACCGACGCCCGCTACGTCCAAGGGCACGGGCATGTCGAGATCGAGCTCGCCTCGGCAGTAGCGGCAGGTGGTGCGGCGGTAGGCGCCAGGTGCCTGGTGACCGACGATATCTGCGGGACCGGCGCGACCCTCCAGGCGGTCACCGGCGAGCTGGAGCGGCTGGCGCCCGCCTCGATCCGGAGCTGCACGCTGTGCCGCAATGAGGGCAGCAGCCTGCTGCCGGACTGGTGGGTGTGGGACGTGCGCGACTGGGTGGTCTTCCCCTGGGAGCCACCACCCCCTAACGACGTAGCGACCGTTCCGCTGCCCACCCCGACCCGTATCCGCATGCGGCAACGCTGGTGAGCGGCCCGTGAACGTCGCCTTCGTCCTGGTCTCCTACCAGCGCGACGCCCCCGCCGGGATGGAACGTGCCGTCGCCGCGCTGCTGGCGGGGCTCCGCACGCTCGGCCATCAGGCGCTGGTCATCTCGGCCGCCAGCGCGGCCGCCGCCAGCAGCGGCAGCGGTGGCGGCCCGGATGAGGACGTCATCCCGCTGCGCAGCCTCACGGTCAGCTTCCCAAGCGACGACGAGCAGCTCCGGTCGGCGATCCTTGGCGCCTGGGGGCTTGAGGACGAGCTGCGACGGCTGCTCGGCCACCACAAGATCGATGTCGTCTGCTATGTCGACGCCCTGTGGGGCCTTGGCCGCAGCCTCACTCCCGATCCCGATCGTGGCGCCCGTCGCTGCCGGACGGTGCTGATGGTGCATGTCGTCGGCTACGAGGTCGACCTGCGCGCCGCGCTCGCACGACAGCCCGACGCCGTCCTGGTCCCTTCGGCTACGGTCTTGGCCCAGGCGGCCCGGCAGGGCTACGAAACCGCCGGCTGGCAGACCGTCCCCAACGCGCTGCTGGATGGGAGTCCTCTCGCGCCCACACGCGAGGCGCGCGACGCGCTGCGCCGGGGCGGCCCGGTCCGCCTGGCCGCGCGCCTGGGTGCGGAGAAAGGTGCCCTCGACGTGCTCGCCGCCGCGCCAGACCTGGGCCGGCTGGTCGAGGTCGCGCTGGCGTCGGCCGGGTTCGAGCAGGACCAGGGCGCCCAGGGTCGGCTGCTGGACGCCTGCCGGCAGGCCACCGTCCGGCGCCCGTGGGTCCGGCTTGGCCCCGGCCTGCCATGGCAGGAGGTCCGCAGGTTCCTCGCGGCGGCGGGCCTGGTGCTCGTGCCGTCACGGGCGGAGACGTTCGGGCTGGTCGCGCTGGAGGCCATGAGCGTCGGCACGCCCGTGGTCGCCTTCGCGGTCGATAACCTCCCGGCGCTGCTCGGCCCCGCCGGGCGGCTCGTCCCGCCCGCAAGCGGCCCCGCCGGGCTGTGGCGGGCTGGCCGGGCGCTGCTCGCCGATCCGGTAGGGTACGCGGCGGCATCGACGGCAGGACCGGCCCGAGCAGCGGCCTACCACCCGGTGGTGGTCGCCCGACGATGGATCAAGGCGGTGGGGGGATGACAGCAGCGGTGACACCAGCAGTGCGACCAGCGTTGGCGCTGGTCGACGGGCACAACCTGCTCTGGCGCGCGGCGTTCGGGTTCCCCGCCGCCATCCGCTCCCGCGACGGGACCGACCGCACCGCCGTGTTCGCCTTCTTCGCGCTGCTCCGCGCCGCCCTGGCCACCCTCGAGCAGCCGGCCGAGTGCATCGTCTGCTTCGACGGCGAGCACGGCGCCGCCAGGCGCCAGCAGGCCGACGACGGCTACAAGCGCAACCGCGAGGCCGCCGACCTGCGTCCCCTGCTCGCCCTGCCCGACGTGCAGCGCGGCCTAGCGACGCTCGGGGTCGGCTGGATCGAGCTGGACGACGAGGAGGCCGACGACGTCATCGCCTCGCTGGTGCGGCTCGACCCGGCCCGGTCGACCCGGATCGTCTCCACCGACCGGGACTACCTGCAGCTCGTCACCGACCAGGTGCGGTTGCTGGTCACCGCCGGCCGCGGCGGCCCGCGGCTGCTCGGCCCGGCCGAGGTCCTGGATCGCTACGGCGTGCATCCCCAGCAGTGGTGCGACTTCCGCGCGCTCACTGGCGACCCCGCCGACCACATCCCCGGCGTCCGCGGGGTTGGCGCCAAGACCGCCGCCCGCCTGCTCGCCGGCGGCGCCACCCTGGAGACCCTCCAAGCCTCCGGCCGGCTCGCCGGCCGCGTCGGGCAGACGATCCGCGACCATTGGGGGCGGCTGCTCGGCTGGCGGGAGCTTGTCCGTCTGCGCGACCAGGTGGTCTTGCCCTGCACGCCCAGCCGGACCGCCACGCCCGCCCTGCCGGCCCCCCGGGCGGTCCTTGAGGAGCTCAAGCTCTGGTGAACCAGCTCTGGGGACCGATCTGGTGAGCTGATGACGCGACCAGGCCCCGGCTCGGATATCAGCCCAGGCTCCGACCGGGATGCCAGCCCTGGCTCCGTGCTCGCCGTGATGGCCCATCCCGACGACGCCGAGCTGTGGGCCGGTGGCACGCTCGCGCTGCACGCCCAGTACGCCGCCGTCACCGTCGCGGTCGAGCGCAACGACCCGGTCCGCATGCGGGAGGCCGCCCAAGGCGCGCAGACGCTCGGGGTGCGGCTTGAGGTCGTCGACGAGCTCACCGCGGCCGCCTGCGCGGCGCTGTGCGGCACGCTTCGGGCCGAGATCCTCATCACCCACCACGTCGATGACGTGCATCCCGACCATCGCCGCGCCGCCACCGCGGTGCTGGCCGCGATCCCGGAGGCGGTGATCGCCACCGGCCACCCCCGCCGCCTGTATACCTGCGACAGCTACGAGTCCCTCACCCTCCACGGCCCGGTGGCGGGCCACACCATCGTCGACATCACCACCACGTTCGAGGTCAAGATGCGGGCGTTGCACGCCCACCAGTCACAGCCGCTCGATCACTTCGGCGCCATGGCCGAGCGGCTCGCCAGACTCTGGGGCGCCCGGATCGGCGCCGCCTACGCCGAGCCGTTCACCCCGCTGCCGGTGCTCGGCCGGCTCCCGAGCGCAGCGTATCTGTGATCGTGCTTGGCGCAGCGCTCCGCGGCGCCGGTCAGCGCGCGGGGTCAGGGGCGAGTTCGTAGACCGAGACGTGACCGCCGCTGGACGCAGTGAACGGGCTGCCATGCCAGGCGGCCGTACGCTCGCGCAGCCGCATGCCGGCCAGCCGCGCCATCAGGTGGAGTTCGGACGGCCAGGCGTAGCGGATCGACACCGGCACCAGCCGGATGCCCGCCTCGCCGACGAGCACGTGCTGGGAGGACAGCCGGCGACGTAGGACCGTGAGCTGGTGGCGCAGGACCAGGATCTCCAGATCCTTGGCGGCATCGCCGCGGGCGAGGAGTGCGAACAGGGCGATCAAGCGGCACAGCGCGACGTAGACGAGTTTCGACAACACGCAGGACGGCCTCCGAGGATTCGAGAGGCGTCATGCTACCGAGGACGTGGTTCGGTGCGAAGTCGCAGCTCACCGGCCACGTCCGAGTTTGCACACCCTACACGCCCCCGAGCTGCTGGCCTTGGCCGCCGGGCGTCTGGAAGCCGCGCAGCAGGCACGGCCATGAGCAAGCTGGCGCCGACGCTGCAGTTGTTCTTCACCGAACGGCTGGCCAAACAACTCCAGGCCAGCCCGCGCACGGTGACCTCCTACCGGGACACCTTCCGGCTCCTGCTCCGCTTCGTGCAGGACCGGACCAGCAAGGCTCCCTCCACCTTGGGCTGGGAGGAC
>WNGB01008566.1_pt1 | contig 21394 bp, 24 predicted proteins | sample 5400681 | NCBI WGS metagenome assembly WNGB01 (sample SAMN13153367, study PRJNA577476) | soil metagenome | isolation source: 115 cm soil or saprolite under grassland replicate 2 | place: USA:California | collected 2016-06-15
TTCGCCGTGCACTTCGCGCCTACCGACGCAAAGTCCATGCCGCCTTACAAAGCCCCGACGAGACCGAAACGCTCTTCTGAGCGCTGGGCTCCCTCAAACATCTCGATCGCTTTCCCCTCCATCTTCGTGGCGACGCTCATTGCGCGATCCCAACGCGATCTCCAAGCTCGCGCATAAGGGGCAGCCGTGACGCCGCGATCAAAGACGCCAGCACGCCAGGCCGTCGAGCGGATGCGTGCCGAGCGGCGGGCCGGACCGAAGCCAATCTTCGGGCCCGCAACGTACGCCACGAGCGAAGAGCTCGACGGCGGCTTCGGCGCCGTCGAGCGCGAGCTCGCGTATCTCGCCAACGAGCCCGAGCCACCGAAGGACCCCGAGCCATGCAACTGACCGTCCGCGTCGACACGCCGATCCCGTCGCCGAACCGACGCCAACACTGGGGCAGCCTCGCGGACGTGCGCAAGCGCCAACGCGCCGCGGTCGCTGCCGCCCTGCGTGAAGCCTTCGGCCCGCTGCCTGACCTCCGTGCCCGCCTGCAAGCGGAGCTGCCCGCCGTGGTCGTCCTCGAGCGCGTAAGCGGCAGCCACAAGCTGGACACCGACAACGCCAGCTACAGCATGAAGTCGATCCGTGACGCCATCGCGGCGTCCGCCTTCGGCCTCGACGACAGCGATCCGAACATCCGCTGGACCTATCACCAGACCCACGAGGCCGGCAGCGCCACCTACTGCGTCGTCACCATCCGCACCGGCCAAGACATGCGGCTATGCAAGCCGCCGCTCACGCCACCAAAACCAAGCAATACCGCAGGCTTCCACCGCTAGCGCGCCACCATTAGTCACAACGATAAAGTCACAGCCACAAGGACCCAATGATTCCCAACACTTGCACCGCATGGCACAACCGCGTGGCGCAACCTGTGCCATGTCATCGGATCCGCCGCACCGGGGGGGGTGGTACCCCCCATTTCATTACGAGAAATGCAGGGGGGCGGGGGCGGCCATCGCTCGATGCATGTGCACCGATTAGCCCTACGTGGCATACCTTTCTTGTGCGTCCTGGCCCACCTTCTATCATTGAGCGCAGCGCTGATGGGCGCCGAGTGCTCGATCCTCGCAAGCTCCGTCTGGTGTGGCGGATAGCGGACATGCGGGAGCGTGGGATGTCGTTGCGGAAGATAGCGGATGAGTTGAATCGGCGTGGGGTGCCGAGTGTGAATGGGGGGCGGTGGTGGCCGCGGACGATCGCGTTGGCGTTGAGGGCGGCGGAGGAAGTGGGGCGGCGATGACGTGGCGGCGGCCGAAGGGGAGTGGCCCACGCAAGAGGCGGAAGTCTGGGGCGCAGGGGGAGCTGTTGGTGGAGCGGTGTCTGGCGAGCGGGGAGGTTGAGGGGGTTGGGCGTGTCGAGGTGCACTATAGGAATTTCAGGGGGATTGCGCCGTATTTTCGGCTTTCGGTGGAGCGGCCGAATCCGAAGACGGGTGAGCTTATGCGCAATTCGCGGGTGAAGATTCCGATCGGGTTGTTGGGGGCGTTCGCGTCGGTGTTGCAGGAGGCGGCGGAGCGGGCGACGCCCGAGGCGATCGAGGAGCTGGGTGCGGTGGGGCAGCGGAAGGCGGACGAGACGCCACCCGTGCCTGCGCCGACGCCGCGGACGATCGTGGAGGCGTCGAAGCCGCCGTTCGAGGACGAGCGGGGAACGTACTTGGTTGCGGTCGTGCGGACGGAGGGCAAGCTTGGGGTGCGGCTTAGTATTCGCTACAAGCGTGGGCGGTGGTATCTGCCTGCGAACTTTAGTTGGGAGACGGCGGACACGCTGGGGGCCGATCTGCGAGACATCGCGAAGGTGGCGCGGGAGCTGGGGTAACCGATGGCGCGTGACGTTATTTTTCGGGGCGGCCGCGCGCGCGGCCAGCGCATAGCGATCGGAAGCCTCTCTCTGATGGACGCGGTGCCTGCGCTATGCGGCGGGAAGTTTCGGCGGCCTGAGCACCTGGCGCCTCTCGTCGACGCTTTGGAGGACGTGGCGGCGGGACGGGGTGTGCCGACGATCGTGACGTGCCCGCCGCGGCATGGGAAGTCTCGGACGATCACGGCGGCGATCTCATGGATGCTTTTGAGGGACCCAACGAAGACGCACGCCATCGCCAGCTACAGCCAGAGGCTGGCCAACGCTTTGAGTAAGATCGTGCGACGGCAAGTGGTGGCCCATGGCTTGACGCTGTCCGCCGACGAGCGGGCCATGTCATTGTGGCGCACCGAGCAGGACGGCGGGATGTTGGCCACCGGCACGAGGGGCAGCCTGACGGGGTTCGGCATCTCGGGCCTTGCGATCGTCGACGACGCGATGAAGGGGATTGAGCTGGCCCACTCTTTAGAAGCTCGGGACGTTCTGTTCGAGTGGTTCGACACCGACTTTTTGAGCAGGCTCGAGCCGGGCGCGGTGCCGTTCGTCGTTGGCACCCGCTGGCATGACGACGATCTGACGGGGCGCCTATTGAGAGGCAAGTGCGAGGAATTTCCCGAGTGGCGCCACATTCACTTGCGAGCTCTCGAGATCGACGACGAGGGTGTGGAGCATGCGCTGTGGCCTGAGCGCTACCCACTCGAGCGGCTTCGCGCGATCCGGGCGAGCGGCACGTCGATACGCTGGAATGCGTTGATGCAAGGCGACCCCCAGCCCGCGCGCGGAAGGCTTTTCGGGCCCGCAACGTTCGCGGAATGTCCTATCGTGTTCCCGCAGATCGGTGAGTCCTATTTCGAGCCCTACCCCGCGGCCGAGCGAGCACGCCATGCTAACTGAGAGGTCCCCGCAATGACGCAATGGCCTCCCCCGCCTCGTGGTCGTCCATGGCCATGGTCAGCGCCTGGCACGCCTCCCACGCCGAGGGCTGTCGACGCGAAGCAGTGGGACGACATCGCCCCTGAGCACTTGGCGCGCGCCCCCGCGGCGCAGCCCAGCTTTCGCATGGTCATTGGTTGTGACCTGGCCTACTCGGACGACGGCGCCGGCGACTGGACGGTGCTGGTTCCGATGGCGGACATCGCCGAGCCCGAGACGGTGCCGCCGAAGTACAAGATCCACATTCTCGATCTGGTGCGTGTGCAAGTGGCGCTGAATCCGCTCCGGGCAATGTTATATCGTGTGCAGCAGACCCACCCCGGCGCGCCGATCGTCTCGTACGTCAACGGCCCCGAGAAGCGCATTATTCATCTGTTGGCCGAGAAGCACATCACGCCCGAAGGCGCGGTCCTGCCAGGCGTCTACATCACGGGCATGCTCGCCAAGTTCCCCAAGTTCGTTCGCGCGCAAGCGCTGAGTGAGGCATGGGCGGAAGGATTGGTGGTGCTGCCGCCTGGCAGGCCGTGGACGATCGGCCTGCAAGAGAAGGTGACAGCGTTCACGGGCAAGCCTGGCGACGACGACGACGTCGTGGACGCGTTGGTCAGCGGCTACGACTACTTGATCGCAAGCCGCCCGGCGGGCAATGACATTGGCGCGTTCCGCTTCGGGCGTGCCGCTTACGAGAGGTGACAGAGCATGGCAAGAGAGAGAAGTGGCACGTTGATCCTTCGAAAAAAAGGCTGGTGCGCGCGCATCACCATCGATCGCGTCGTCGACGGCGAGGTCATTCAGGAACGTGAATGGTGCCCGCTCGGGACCGACAATAAAACGGTTGCCAAGCGCAAGATGAAACGGCTTCTTGCCGAGCTCGAGGCCAAAGGGGCTGAGGAAGTACGCGCTGCCGCCCTCTCCGTCGAACAATGCGACGCGTATGCGCAAGACTGGCTTGAGCGGCGAGACGCACTCGGGTTGGCGACCTCCGCGAGCGAGCGCAGAATGTGGAATCGCTACTGGAAGCCAGCGATCGGATCTCTGCCGCTCGATCAGGTGCGAAAGCAGCACATCAAGGACTTGCTGGAAGCGGTGGCGACTGGTCGGGTTCAGTGGACGCGGACGATCAAGCGAGTCGGAGGCAAGGTCGAGACGCGCACCGGCAAGTGCTCGCGACAGACGGTGGCGCACATCCGCGCGACCGCCTACCGCATGTTTGACGCCGCCGAGCAGGACGAGATCATCGTGCGTAACCCTGTCCGCGGCCTCAAGCTTCCTTCGATGCGGGAGGTCCGCCGCGAGCGCGCGGTCATGACCGATTTCGAGATCGGGAGGCTTCTGTCACGCCCCGACGTCGATCCCGAAATCAAGATGCTCGTCCTGCTCTCCCGCACCGTCGGTGGCATGCGCTCGGGTGACCTCAATGCTTGGGACTGGACGTCGATCGATTTGCTGCACTTCGAGCAATGCGTCGTCCCGCGAGCCAAGACGGGCAAGCCACAGCGCCTCGAGATCCCCGAGTCGGTGCGCCCGTTCCTGGCATTTTGGTGGCACGCACAAGGCTCGCCAACCTCTGGGCCAGTGTTCCCTGTGCGGCGCGGCCCGAGGGCAGGGAAAGACAAGAAGCGATCGAACATGAGCTACGCGAAGCGTCTTCGGCGCGAGCTCCTGAAGGCTGGCGTGACCCGCCACGAGCTTCACTCCCCGACGGCAACGACCCTGCCCGTGGACTTCCATTCGACACGGCGTGCCTATAACACCGCGCTGGCTCGGGCTGGGGTCAACGTCCAGACGGCGATGGTGCTCGCGGGCCACTCCGATCCGAAGGTCCACCAACGGTACATCAACTCAGCGATCGGGCACGCCCTACCGGCTGGCGCCATGCCGATCCTCGAAACGTCACAACCTGTGTCGAATGACGCGGCGCCGATTCCCGAAAACGTCCTTTTCTTTGAGCGGGACACGGGGCTCGAACCCGCGACCCCGAGCTTGGGAAGCTCGTGCTCTACCAGCTGAGCTAGTCCCGCGTGAGACCCTTTCCTTGTACTTCCGGGCGACGCCGGGCGCAACTCGGCGCCGACCGTCAGGGGTTCTCGGGGGGGACCAGCGGGAAGCTGGCTTCGGCGCGCGCCTCGCGGTTGCTTTGGCCGTCGACGGTCACGCTGCCGTCGAAGCGGCGCACGACGGCTTCGGCCAGGAGGACCGCTAGCCCCACGTGGCGCGAGCTACGCGTGGGCGAGACGGGCGCGTTGGACACCGATCCATTGGATGCCGTCGAGGATTCGAAAGACGGCCGGTCGGCTTGCATCGTGACACAGGCTTGCGTGCCGCGGCGCTCGAGCGTCACATGAATCGGGCTGTCCGCGGGGCTCGTTCGAGCGACGTGGCCGAGCAGGTTCGAAATCGATTGAAGCAATCGCAGTTCGTCGGCTCGCACGTACAGCGGCTCGCTGCTGATGGTGAGCTCGACGAGACGCCTGGGATCCGACTCGCGAAAGGTACGGACGGATTCCGTCAAGGTGGACCCGATCTCGACGGCGACCGGCGTCAGTGCCAAGCGTTCGCGCCTAAGTCTGGAAAGATCGAGCAGTTCGCTGATCATCGTGGTCAGACGCTGAACCTGTTTGCGCGTGCGCTGGAGGGACTCGAAGTCGCCGCCGGAGATCTTCGCCTTGCGCTCCATCGCCTGCAGCAACATCGTGATCGGCGTAAGAGGCGTTCTCAGTTCGTGCGCGGCGATCGCAATCAGCTCGTCGGCGTCGCTGTCGGTTGGAATCGTCGCCAGACTCGCGCCGTTGGTGGCGTGCAAGCCGTTCCCCGAGGCGGCCGCCGCTTGCGAGAGGGCGAGCGCGAGATACTCGCCGAGGAGTTTGAGACCGGTGAGATCATCGGCGGAACAGGCGACGCGCTTGGCGAAGCCGAGCCAGAGCGCGCCCTCGTTCGAGCTGCGCAACGGAACGAAGACGAGCCTTCCGATGGAGTCATCGGGCGGGCGGATGTCCTGCTCTTCGGCGAGAAATGTTCGCGCCGTCATTCCGCCGTCGTGCGGATGATCCAGTGTCTCGAGCCAGCTGCGCGCGTCGACTTCACTCGGTGCGGCGCCGAACCGCTCGTTCGGCGCGCCGTCGCGAAGGATGACCAGCTTGGCTGAAAAGATCCGCTGTAACGCTAGGGCGATGTCGTTCAGAGCGGCGTCGTAGGATTTCCGGTACAAAATTTCGCTACACGCGGCTTGGGCGACGGCGAGGCGCTCCAGGGCCCCCGTCCTGATCGTTGCGGGTCCTCTCGAGCCCGCCGACGACCGGGTCAAGCGCTCACGCTTGCGCCCGAGGAGTGAGCCCGTTGAGCTCATCGGCGAGCCTCGATCCTGGGCCCCGCAGCACGATCGCGAGTCGAAATTGCACAAACCATCGAACGCATCCTCTCCCGGCGAGGGCTACTAGCAAGGGGCGATCCGGCGAACGGCTCGATTTCGCGCGCCCCACCGCGGGGCGGCGTGGCGCTATGCCGAATACCCAGGGATCTGGCCGAGGTCGGCCATGATTTGCTCGAAATCGTCGAAGGTGAGCGCCTGCTCTGCGTCGGACTTCGCTTCGGCAGGATTCGGGTGTACCTCGACCAGAATTCCATGCGCTCCCACCGCTTTCGCGGCCCGCGCCAACGGCCGTATCCAGCGGCGCACGCCGACGCCATGCGATGGATCGACGAGAATGGGCAGGTGGGTTCGCTCTTTGAGGACAGGTACGGCCGAAAGGTCGAGTGTGTTGCGGGTTGCCGTCTCGAACGTGCGGATGCCGCGCTCACACAAGATGACGTGAGGATTGCCTTCGCTCAGGATGTATTCGGCGGCGGCGAGAAGCTCGTCGAGGCTCGCCGACAGACCCCTCTTCAGAAGCACCGGGGTGGTCGTCTTACCGACGGCCTTCAATAAGTCGAAGTTTTGCATGTTGCGCGCGCCGATTTGTAGAACGTCCACCGACCGAGCCATGCGTTCGACCTGATCGACGCTCATCACTTCGCTCACGGTAGGCAACCCGGTGATACGCCCGGCCTCGGCGAGAAGCTCGACGCCTTCCCATCCGAGCCCCTGAAATGCATAGGGGCTGGTGCGCGGCTTGAACGCGCCACCGCGCAAGAGCACGGCGCCTCTCGCGCGAACGGCCTCAGCGGCGCGGCCGGCGCGCGGTCCCGTTTCTCGGCGGCGCGTGGCAGAGCTTCGCCTTTCGAGGGCGCGAGGTCATAGCTCCCGAGAAGGCGGAACTCGGCGCAAAGCTCGCGCGCTTTCTCGAGAGCTGCGGCAGTGCCGGCGTCGCGCGCGTCGCAATCGAGATCGGCATAAAAGAGATACTCCCAAGCCTTGCCCGGCCGGGGTCGCGACTCGAGCTTGGAAAGATTGATCTTCGCCTCGGCGAAAATGCCGAGAATGCGGGCGAGCGATCCTACCTCGTGCCGCATCGCGAAGAGCAGCGACGTGCGGCGAGAGCCGCCATCGGAAGGCGTCACTTGATTGGGCAGGGCAGCTTCGACCAAAAGAAAGCGCGTGAAGTTGTCGGGATGGTCGGCAATGTTGGATGCGAGCTCCACGAGCCGATAACGCTCCGCCGCTTGCGGGGGAGCGATAGCCGCCACGCTGGGATCCCCTCCCTCGGCAACGTCGCGCGCAGCCACGCCCGTATCGACGGCCGGAATGGATCGCGCCGCCGAGAGCGTGGCCAGAAAGCGACCGCACTCCTGAAGCACGATGGGATGCCCTTCGATGCGGCGAAGCCCCGCGAGCGTGGCGCCCGGCAATCCGAGCAGGCGGTGGTCCATGCGCCAAACGATTTCGCGCACCGGTACCAAATCGTACTGCGCGATGAGGTCGTAGCCGTCACGGAAGGTGCCGGCGATCGCATTGTCGACCGGAAGAAGCCCATACCGGGCCCGACCGGCCACGATCGCCGCGGCGACGTCGCGAAACGTCGGCACTCCGATGGTTTCGACTGCTTTGCTTCTCGCGCCGAAATGGCTGCGAAGAGCGACTTCGGAATGGGCGCCCTCGATGCCCTGGAATGCTGCCGTCACCATGTGGATTTTTTGCCTCGTCTCGTGAGAGGCGGCAATTTAGCACACCTTTGCCTACTTCTGCACGAAACGCGGGTAGCTCCCGAGCACCTTCACGAGCTCGCAATACTTGCCGAGCTGGTCGATGAGCGCTGCGAGCGGCGGATCTTGTCGATGCCCTTCGACGTCCACGAGAAAAACGTACTCCCATGGCTTGGTGCCCTTCGGTCGCGACTCGATGCGGCTCAGATTGATCCCGTGCTCGTCGAAGATCTCGAGCACCCGCTTGAGCGCGCCTCGCGCGCCCGCGTCGAGAAGGGAGAACGCGATCGTGGTTTTGTCCTCGCCGGTGCGCGGCGCGTCGTTGCGCGCGACCGCCACGAACCGCGTCGACGTTTCGGGCTGATCCTGGATGCGTTCGCCGACGATGCGCAGCCCGCCAAGCTCGGCGGCCAACCGACTCCCGATGGCTGCGGCCCGTTCGTCGGCGACCGCCTCGCGCGCCGCGGCAGACGTCGAGCCGGTCTGCACGAGCTGCGCGCCGGAGAGATTTTGCGCGAGCCACAACTGGCATTGAGCGAGCGCCTGCGGGTGCGCGTACACTCGCTCGATCGACGCCAGGCGCTCGGCGCGGCTGAGCAAGCAATGCGCCGCCTCGAGGATCAGCTCCTGGCGAATGAGAAGATCGCTGTCGACCAGCGCGTCGAGCGTGTTGGCAATCGAACCCTCGGTAGAGTTCTCGACGGGCACGACGCCGCAGAGGGCGTCGCCGCGGCCGACGGTGTCGAAGACGCCGTGGATGCTCGTCGCCTCGCGGTAGCGGGCCGTGAACCCGAAGAGGTGGCGGGCCGCCATATGGCTGAACGTGCCTTCCGGCCCTAGAAACGCAATGGTGACCGGCGTCTGCAGCGAAAGGCACCCGCTCATGATTTCGCGGTACACCGAACGGATGGCCTCGCGCGGAAAATGACCGGCGCCTTTGGCGGCGAGCCGATCGAGCACGGCGCGCTCGCGCTCCGGATCGTAATACGAGGACACGCCTGCCTCGCGTTTCGCTTCGGCCACACGCTCGACGGTGGCGGCGCGTCGCTCGAGCAGGGCGAGAATCTGCTCGTCGACGAGATCGATTTCGGCTCGCAGTTCGTCGAGCTTGGTCAAGCTCAGCACCTCGTCTTCGCTTCGGCCAACATCGGCCGCCAATCGAGCATGGCGGTCGCGAACCTGTCGATCCATGTGGCGCGATCGGGCTCGTTCAAGATTTCGTGATACAGGCCGGACAGCCGAAGGTATTGCCGGTCGACGCTGCTCACCCGCTCCATGAATCGCTCGGTCGCCTTGGGCAGCGCGATTCGATCGTCACCTGCCTGGAGACAAAAGAGCGGTACCGAGAGTTTGGGCGCCGCTTGGAGCGCTTCGCGCTGAGCGGCGGTCGTTTCGGTGAACCACCGCACGTTGGCTTTCTTGAAGTTCATCGGATCGCCGTCGTAAGCAGCGGCAATTTCTTGGCTGCGGGTGCAGTCGGAGCCTTTGAGGCCGGCGTCCATCGATACCTGGGGCAGAAGGCGCGAGAGCAGGTGGCCCCCGAGAAGCTTGAGGGTCGGAACATCTTTGGCGAGCCCGAGATACGGCGACGACAGCGCGAGGCCCCCGACGCGATCCGGCGCGCGCAGCGCGACATGGATCGCGATGAGCCCGCCCAAGCTGTGACCGAAGAGCATCGGCGGCTTCAGCCGCTTCCATTGATCGTCTTTGTCGAGCTCGCTCAAGAGGGCGAGCTCGTCATCGACGAAGTCGTCGAAGCGCGAAATGTATCCGCGCGCCCCTTCGGACATGCCGTGGCCGCGCAGATCATAGACCGCGACGAGGAGCCCGCGCTCGGTCCAGCGATCGATGACCTCGCGATAGCGCTTCATATTTTCGAAGTACCCGAAGGTGACGAGCACCGCGACTTTGGCAACCCCGGAGGGGCGGAAAATGCGATAGGCGATGGCGGGCGCGCCCGCATCCTTTCGCTTCATCATGAGCGGATCAGAATCCCAGGACATGGCTTGCGCGAGCCTACCACGGCCGGCCGGCTCGCGATGGACCGCCGACGAGGTAGACTCGCCCTCCATGGCGGATGTCGACCGACTGGTGCGCGAACGGGCGCGAGCGCTCGGCTTCGATCGGGTCGGCGTGGCGTCGGCCAGCGAGCCCATCGAACCCGATTTCGCGCGCTATCAGGCGTTCATCGAGGCGGGAAAGCACGGCAAAATGGAGTATTTGGCGCGGCCGCCCGACGCGCGCAAACGGCTCGACACGAGCGCGATTCTCGAGGGGGCCCAGAGCGTCATCTGCGTGGCAGAGAGCTATGCGGGGACCGACGCGCAAGCCGAGGGGGGCATCGTGCGCCACGTCGCGCGTTACGCACGCGGGGGCGACTACCACAACCACTTGCGGCGGCGGGTGCGCAAGCTGGCTGCTTTCGTCCGCACGCTCGGGGAGGGGACGAGGGCGCGTCCGATGAGCGACGATGCGCCGGTCCTCGAGCGGGCATGGGCGTCGCGGGCAGGGCTGGGCTTCATCGGCAAAAATGGCCTCGTGATCGCGCCGGGGGTGGGCTCGTTCCTATTGCTCGGCGAGGTGGTCACTACGCTTCGACTCGCGCCCGACGTGCCCATGGCCGAGCGCTGCGGAAGCTGCTCGCTTTGCCTCGATGCCTGCCCGACCGGGGCCTTCGATGCGCCCTTCGTGCTCGATCCTCGACGATGCGTGTCGTATCTCACGATCGAACTTCGCGGCGCGATGCCCGAGGAGCTTCGGGCCGGGGTCGGAGAGAAGCTTTTTGGCTGCGACGATTGCCAGGACGTCTGCCCGTACAATCGGAGGAGGGAAGAACCGAAGCAACGTTACCTGCCGCTCGCGCGCCTGCGCGACACCTCGCTCGAGGGGCTCGTCGATCTGGACGAGGAGACGTGGAAAGCCCTGGCGGAAGGCTCGGCGCTCAAGCGCGCCACCCGGGCGGGCCTCGCTCGAAACGCCATCACGGTGCTCGCGAATCGCCGCGAGCCGCGCTACCGGCCCCTGCTGCAAAGAACGGCTCGCGACCACCCCGACGAGGCGGTCCGCGCGCACGCACTCTGGGGTCTGGCGTTGCTCGATGAAGCGATTCGCTCGTGAGATTTGCCGTGGTCGCCGAGATCCGACGCGCTATGGCTAGCCCGTAATGCGGAGAGCCGGCATCTTTCGACACGATGGACCCTTCTGGCGAGCTCTGGCGAACTTCGGAGCGACCCACGCCCCCTCGTTCGTCTTACGCTATAGCCCTCCTGCTTGGGCTTTTGCGTTCGCGCTCGCCCTGCCCGAAGTGCGCCAACGGGTACGCCGCAATCTGCGGGCGATCCTAGGACCGCGTCCGTACGGGCAGGAGTTGCTCGACGTTTTTCGTACGTTTTCGAACTTCGCCAGCTGCTTGACCGAGGCACTCGCGGTCGCAGGAAAACGCGCTCCGAAGATCGACTGCTCCGTCTCCGGGGCCGAGTATCTGCGGGAAGCGATCGCGCGCGGACGGGGGGTCATCCTGGTCACCGCGCACACGGGGGGATGGGAAACGGCCGGGCCGCTGCTGAAGAGCGAATTCGATCTCGACGTGATGATCGCCATGCAGAGCGAGCCCGACGCGGAGGCGCGGCAGATCCAGGATCGCGCCCGCGAACGTTCGGGCGTCAAGGTGGTGCACGTCGGCAACGAGCCGCTCGCGATTCTGCCGCTCTTCATGCATGTTCGGCGGGGCGGAGCTTTGGGTGTCCAGATCGATCGCTCACCGGACGCGAAGCGATCGCTTCCGGTGCAGCTTTTCGGAAGTTGTTCGCGCGTTCCGAGCGGTCCCTTTCTGCTCGCGCAGGCGACCGGTGCTCCGATTCTGCCGGTTTTCACCCGCCGTGTCGGGTTCTTCCGCTACGAAATCCGCCTCTGCCCGTTGCTCGACATCGCGAAGGGCGCGCCGCCGAAAGCGCTCGTGGCCGCCGCCGAAAGCGCTGCGCAGGAAATGGAGAGCTTCATCCGCGCGCACCCCACGCACTGGTTCGACTTTCGCGGGGCGAAGATAAGTACATAAATTCCGTGGGTTCGCTGGCCGAGGGCCCGCTCGCGGTTCCGCGCGCGAATACAGAGTAGCCAGCCGCCTGTTCCTCTCGTAGAACCCTCGCCCCATGGCACGCCCCCACGTCGGCCTACCGGCTCTCGAAGGCGACCTCGAGCGCTACGCCGAAAAGTACGACCTTCTCGAGCTTCGTCCCGGCGATCGCTCTCTGCCCCGACCGGCCACGCTTCGAGCGTGGCGGCGCAAAGTTCCGCCTTCCTTCGTGTTCAGCGTGGTGATGCCGAAAGCGGTCGGTGAGCTGCGGCCGACCACCGCCCTCGACGAGGAGCTCGGGCACGCGCTCACGGTCGCCCGGGACGTCCAAGCGCGGTGCCTCGTCATCGCGACGCCGGCCTCGATCACGCCCACCGAGCTGAACAAGAAGAGACTGGCCGCGCTGGTCGACAAGATTCCCCACGATGCCGTGACGCTGGCGTGGGAGCCCCGCGGCATTTGGGAGCTGGACGAAGCGACCGAGCTGGCCGACAAACTCGACCTCGTTCTCGTCGTCGACGCCGCCCGCGATCGCGCTCCCAAGGGTGCCGTCGCCTACTTTCGTTTGCGCGGACTCGGTGAGTCGACACGTCTGTCTCCAGCGGCGATCGACCGGGTAGCCGCCGAGCTCTACGGACGGCGCGAAGCTTACGTGATCATCGAATCCCACGGCCCCCTCGCGGTGGCCGAGTCCTTGCGCAAGAGGTCGACACGTCGGCCCACGTCTGCGCGCGCAGGAACCGCCGTGCTGAGGCCGCGCACCACGCTTCGGGCAGAAGACGAAGAGCAGTGAGGTCGCGCGCAGCCGCTTCCGAGTCTTCCGCCGAAGACGCGGCTCACCGCGTTCTCAAGGAAGGCGGGACCGCCGGTGACGCGCTGATTGCAGGTTTTCTCGCCGGGGCGGCGGCTCGAGCCGGCGTGCTGTTGTGCCCGGTGCAAGTTCTCGTTGCCGGGCCAGGCGTCGGTGCCCGGGCATTCGACGGCCGCTCGAGGCAACCGGGGCTCGCCGTGCCGCGACCGCGCGGGTACGTCAAGGGGCAACCGGTGCCCGACGCGGCTTACGTCGCCGCGCCCGCTTCTCTCGGTGCGCTCGCGCTCGTGCATGCGTACGACAGCGCACTGCCGTTTCAACGCTTGGCCGACCCGGCGCTGGAGGTCGCCCGCACCTTGGGCGCTGCCGAGCGGCGCAAGCTGCTCGCCCGCGTGGGCCGGGTGGGCCCCTCGGCACTGCGCGAAGCACAGGTGGCTCGTCCGCTTCTCGCCGTAGCCGGACGCGCCGAGGGCGGCCTCTTGTCCGAGCAGGACCTGGCGGATGTGCGTCCCGAAAGCGCCCTTCCGCGCGAGCTCCAAGTCGGCGCTCGCCGGCGCGCGCTGCTCCTGCCCTGGGCAGCGCCCGAGGCGCCGCAGCGACACGTCGAAATCGTCGTCGCGGCGGACGCTCGAGGCGTGCTCGGCGTGCTGTCCTACGCGCCCGATGAACAGGGCATCGCCGTCCCAGAGCTCGGATTGACTCTGCCCCGCGAAGCCATCCTGGTGCGGCGTGGCATCCCCCGCGTCTCCCCCGGCGAACCACTGCCTTCGCCGGCTGCCATCGGCATCGGCCTCGCCGATCACGTCGCGTTCCTCGCGTTCGGCGTCACATCGGCACGACCGCTGTCCAGCCCGACGCTTTCTTCGACCTGGTCCCCTCCCGGCGCCACGGCCACCCAGCTCCTCGCCGGCGCACGCGAGGCCGCCGGCGGAGGAAGCGCCGTCGCCCTCGTGCGATCGCCGGATAAGGGTGGGGTTCAGAAGCTCTTGCTGTAAGGTGCTGCGCACGAACGACATGGACCGACAACGAGCGAGCGAAAGCGTTGCCGACAGGTTCACGAGGGTGATGAATGCCACCCCTTCGCGGTTCGGGGTGTGGACGGACATCACGGCGGCCTCGGTTCTCGCGGGAGCGCTCTTGGTTTGCGGTCTGTTCGTCGTTCGGCGCCTCAGCGACTCGCGATCGCTCTACGTCGCGTTGGCGCTTGCCGCCGCGCCCCTCATCGTGAGCGGTGGTTTTTCGATCGCCATTCGCGGCTCACGCGAGGTCGTCGTCAGCTGGCTCGCGTCCTTGCCGTTCCCGATCGAGAACCTGAACGCACTGCTCGCCGGCGTGTCCGACGGCATCGAGATCATTTTCGAACCAGGCACCGATTTGCCCTCGCGCGCAGTGCTCCAGCCGAAGCTCGAAGAAGTTTCCGATGACCTGCTGCTCGTCAAGGAGCGTCCGGAAGAGCAGCTGCTCGAGGTTCGTCTGGGGGTGATCGATTCCAAACGCATGCCGCTGCGAACGAATCATCAGCGCTGGAAACGATTGCTCGACGTGGTCGAGCGCGTACTCGTCCCGCTCTCGAAGACGCTGCCGATCCGGCAGGTGCGCATCGCTTGACCGTGCTATTCGCGCCGGCGTCTTTTCTTGTACGTGATGCGCAGGGGCACTCCGTCGAAGCCGAACGCCTTTCTTAGCTGGTTCGACAGGTAGCGCTGGTAGCTGAAGTGGATGTGTTCGGGCTCGTTGGTCATCACCACGAAGAGCGGAGGCGCCGTTTCCGCCTGGGTGACGTAAAAGAGCCGCGGCGCGCGGTTGCCCATCGTCGGAGGGGGGTGGGTCGCGAGGACTCGCTCGAAGAACCGGTTCAGCTCGCCGGTGGCGACGCGCGAGTGGAACGCGGCGAAGACGTCGTGCACGGTGGTGAGCAGCGTGCTCACCCCTCGCCCCGTTTTGGCGGAGATCGGCACGATGGGGGCCCAAGCAACGAAGCTCAACTTTTCGCGGGTCTTCTCCTCCAGCTGCTTTCGGACCTTGGCGTCGAGAAGATCGATCTTGTTGACGGCGATGACGATCGCTCGCCCCCGGTCGACCGCGAGGCCGAGGATCTTCGCGTCCTGCTCGGCCACACCAGCCGCGCCGTCGCAAAGGAGCACGGCGACGTCGCATCGCTCCATGGCGCGGATCGCCTGAAACACGCTCGCCGCTTCGAGCTCGCTACCTTCCTTGGTGACTTTGCCCTTTCGCCGGATGCCGGCGGTGTCGACGAGAACCATCGCGTGACCGCCGTGCTCGAAGGCGAAATCGATGGCGTCGCGCGTCGTTCCGGGCCGCTCGTCGACCAGCACGCGCTCCTGTCCGAGGATGCGATTCATCAGCGACGACTTGCCGGCGTTCGGTCGCCCGATGAGGGCGACGCGCGTGGGACCCGCCGCGCGAGCGAGCGATCTTTCTTCACTCGGTTCGTCGTCCTCGGTCGCGCCCACTTCCTCCGGCTCTTCGGGAAGCGCGGCGACGATCGCGGTTTCGAGCTCGCCGATGCCGCGCCCGTGGAGCGCCGAGATCGGGAAGACCCGGGGAATACCGAGTCGATAGAGGTCGAGCGACTCGTCTTCCGTGCGCTTCGAGTCGGCCTTGTTCGCGGTGTAGATCACCGGCTTGCCGGCCCGCCTCAACATGGCCACCGCTTCGCGATCGGCATCGGTCACGCCGGATTGGGCGTCGAACACGCAGACCACGACGTCGGCCTCGGATACCGCCAGCGAGACTTGCGCCCGGATTCGTACACCCATCGGATCGTCGGTCTCCCGGTCGAAGCCGCCGGTGTCGATGAGCACATAGGATCGACCGAGCGCCCACACGTCCGCGTAGTGCCGGTCGCGCGTCACGCCGGGCTCATCGTGCACGATGGCCAGCGGCTTTCCCACCAGCCGGTTGAAAAGGCTGCTCTTGCCGACGTTCGGCCGCCCCACTACTGCCACGATCGGGCGCGCATTCATGACTCGCTGCCATAGCCGAGATCGGCCAACGTCGCCGGCGACTCCGTCCATCCCGGCGTGACACGAACCCAGAGCGAGAGAAAGACCTTCTTCTCGATGAGCTCCTCGATCCGCAGCCGCGCCGCGGTGCCGACCGCCTTGAGTTTGTCGCCCCCAAGCCCGATGAGAATCTTTTTCTGGCCTTCGCGTTCGACGTGGATGGTCGCCTCGACGTGGACCGTGTCGCCCCTTTCTTCGAAGCTCGTCACCTCGACCGCGACGGCGTGCGGAATCTCTTGATGGGTGGAGCGGAGGATCTGCTCGCGCACGAACTCCCCCGCGAAAAAGCGAATCGGGCGATCGGTGAGCTCGTCGGTCTCGAAGCGCGGCGGCCCAGGTGGAAGGAGCGGCGCGACCTCTTCGAGAACGCGCTCCACGCCGTCCTCGCGCAGCGCCGAAATCGGGACGATGGCGGCGAAATCGCGCAGCGCGCCAAGCTCCTGGATGAGCGGCAACAGGCGAGATTTGTCGCGGACCCGGTCGATCTGGTTGATGACCAGCAGGATCGGGGCTTCACCGCCGAGATCCGATAAAAGCGTTCGATCGCCGGGGTGCACGCCGCGAGTCGGCGTGGTCATGTAGATGATGGCGTCGGCTTCGGTGGTGGCAGCGCGCGCGGTCCGGTTGAGGACGCGTCCGAGCCGCGAGTGAGGCTTGTGAATGCCCGGTGTGTCGAGCAGCACGATCTCGGCACCGGGGCGGCGAACGACGCCGAGGATGCGGTTGCGGGTCGTCTGCGGAACGGATGAGACGATGGCGAGCGCCTGGCCGAGCGCTGCATTGAGCAACGTCGATTTCCCTACGTTCGGCCGCCCTACGATGGCCGCACTCCCGCTTCGGTGTTCGGATTTTCTCCCCTGCATGCGTGGTCGGATCCTATGATGGCTCGGGCCAGGAGGCTGCGATGAGATTGGCTTCGGTCATTACGCTGCTCGGTTCGATGCTCCTCGGCGCGACCGTAGCGCGTTGTGGGGGCGACGACAGCTCCCCCGGCAGCGCGGCAGGCGCCGGGATGGCGGGGAGCGCAGCAGGAGCTACCAGCACCGGGGCCGGCGGGTCAACCGGTGGTGGGGAAACCACCGGTACGGGAGGAAGCGGGAGCTTCGACGCGGGCGACTGTCCCGTCGCCAAGCCCGAAAATGGCTCGAGCTGCGAGGTCGAGCAAGACTGCCTCTACGGCGCGGACGCGTGCACCTGCGTCGACCCACCCACCGGGCATTGGCTCTGCTCCGGTACTGTCATGGACGGCGGAAATCCCTCGGAATGTCCCGCCGAGGCGCCACTCGGGATGAACTGTCCCGACGCAGGGATGGCCCTCGACTGCCGGTACCCCGGCGACCAGCTCGTTTGCGTCTGCAACCCCGGCGATACGGAGTGGGGCTGCGTGGCCTATCGCTGACGACGGAAGCTCTCGATCACGTCCTTGGACGAGATCGCGCTTTGCGATTAAGTTCGCCCTCCGCCCACCATGACCGAGCCGAACGAAGCGCCTCCGCCCGTCGATGTTCCCCCCGCCGACGGCCCGAGCTCCACCTTGCGCCCAGCCACCGAGGACACCGAAGTCACCCCTTCGAATGAAGGCGGCATCGCTTCGCAGCCGCCGTGGCTCGCCCTGGCCCCGTGGATCGTCCTGGCGATCGCGGCGCTCTTCTTCTTCGCACCTCTCGGCAAGAGCGGGATTTGGGATCCTTTCGAGCTCAACGTTGCCGATCTTTCGCGCCGCATCGCCATCAACGTTTTCGGCGCACGGTCGCTCACGCTCGAAGGGGCCGACAACACCATGCCCAAGCTCGGCGATCTCGGTCGCGGCGAGCTTCCCTTCGATTCGATTGCGATGGGTTTTCGGTTGTTCGGATTGCACGAGTGGTCGGGGCGCCTGCCTTTGGCTATCTGGGGGCTCGCCGGCCTCATGTCGCTCTATTGGCTGCTTTCGAGGCTGGTCGACAAGCGAGCGGGTCTCTATGGGGCGATCGTGCTTTCGACGATGCCGCTCTATTTCATGCAGACGCGCACCATGCTCGGAGACATCGTCGTGATGGCTGCGATCTCGATGGCGTTTGCGGGCCTCGGAATCGCAACTTTCGATCGCCCCGGCCGCCCGGCCTTGCGCGGATCGGCTTTGGCGCTCGGGGTGTTCGGGATGGTGGTTGGCTTCATGACCCGCGGCCTCTTGGTCGGCGTCGCGCTGCCCGCTCTCGGCGTCGGGCTCTCGTGGGCCGTGCTCGTCGGCTCGTGGCCGCGCCAGCGCGAGATGTTCGGCGAAATCGTCGGAGGCGTCGCCCTCGTGATCGGCATCGCTGCGGCGTGGGCGGGCACCAGCGCGCTCTTCCGCGCTGGCACGACCGAATATTCGATGTGGGTCGGCGCTCAGGTCGCGACCCAGTCGAAGTTCCCGACGTTCGACCTCGTGATCCATTATCTCGGCCACTCGCTCTTTCCCTGGAGCGCGTTCATTCCCTTTGCAGTGGGGCGGCTGTTTCGCACGCCTCCGACACTCGGCCTTCTGCACGACCAAGCCGACGTTCGAGCGAGCGCGGCACGACTGCTGCTCATCGTCGGGTCGGCGGTGGCATTCGGCGTCTATTCGGTCATTTCGCCGAAGGTCGGGTATCTCGCCTTCGGCGCACCTTGTTTGCTCGCCGGGATTGCGGCGATCTCGATTCGTGACTTCGAGCAGGGTGCGCCGGCGTCGCGAGCGCTCGGAGTCGGTGTCGCGATCCTCACCGCGCTTTATCTGCGCGACTACAACATGTTCCCCGAAAAGGGTCTGTCCGCGTTCGCCGTCGCCACGACCACGTTCCCCGACAGCTTCAAGGATCGCGGTGGCACCCTTATCCTGATTTGCAGTGCGATCTTCGTTCTCGTCGTCTTTTTCTCGTGGCTCGAGGAGGAAAATCGCCCTTGGTTCAAATGGGATGAATATCTCACCTGGCCACGCACGCTCGTGGGCGCCTGGCGCGGCAATCTTCTCTTCGCTCTCGTCGTCGTCGAAGCAGCCCTCATCGTGGCGGCGGCCAGCGTCTTCGTCGGCCTGCACGTTGTTCACGCCAAGCGCGTTCTGCAGCTCAGCCCGCAGACCCGCATTCAGCTGCTGAACGGGTATTGGTTCTTTCCCGCTCTCGTCATTCTGCCGGTTTGGGTCATCATGCTCATCCGGGACAACTTCCGCTGGTTTTTCGACAAAACGGGGGTCTCGCGGGGCATGGCGACGGTCGCTGCCGGCTTGGTCGCCGGTGGCATCCTCAGCTTCGTCTATTACCCGGCGCTCGCCGCGCAGCTGTCGCCCAAAGAGGTTTTCGAGTCCTATCAGCGTCTGCACGCGCGGGACGAGCCGCTTGGACTCTTGGGCGTCGGCGGCAAGTCGGCCAGCTACTACTCCGGGGGCGAAGTGAAACCGCTCGGCGACGTGCAGTCGGCCTTCGCATGGCTCACCACGTCACCGGAACGTCGCTGGCTCGCGGTGCGCAACGACGATCTCGGGCGGCTCAACTCGATGTTCCGCGCTCGTCCGGGTCCTAAGCAGAATCTTCCCGTGCTCGACGCGCGTTCGAGTCAAATCATGCTCGTCTCCAACGTGCTGCTCGCCGGCGAGCGCAATCAGAGTCCTTACGAGAACATGGTGCTCGACCACGAGCCGCAGATCGGCAATCGCATCGAAGTCAATCTGCAGGATCAACTTCTCTCGCTCGGCTGGGAAGTGACCGATGGATCTGGCAAGCGGGTCGAAGCCGTCGTCCCCGCGCGAAAGTACCATTTTCGCCTCTTTTACAAGGTGCTCGCATCGATTCCCGGTGAGTGGGAAACCTTCATTCACATCGATGGCTTCCACCGCCGGTTCAACGGCGACCACAAGACGCTCGCCGGCAAGTACCCGTTCAGTCTTTGGCAGGCAGGCGACTACATCGTCGACGATTACGAGTTCGCGCTCGAGCCGAACTTCACGGCAGGAACTTACAATGTCTACTACGGGCTCTTCGTAGGTGAGACGCGCCTCAAGGTGAAGACTGGACGTCACGACGATAACCGGATCGAAGGTGGCATGCTGCGCGTTCAATGAACGACTCGGCAATGGCTGATCGTGATCCGTCATCGCCAAGATCTGACCCAGTCATGCCAAGCGCGCAGTCGGTGAACGGATGTGATAGCGAGAGGGCTGCGACGCCACCGCCTCCCGCGGGCGTTTCCAGTGAGATGAGAGTAGGATAGTAAGACCAGAAGGGAGGCTCTCCTGGGTGAGTCGGACCGCAGAACCTTTCCTCGTCTGAAAGTGCCGATCCTGTGGCGCTCTCCTGGGCTCATCGCCAAGTTCAGCCGCACCGTGAACATGAGCCTCGGCGGCGCGCGCGTGTACAGCGACGAGCGCCTCAAACTGGGAACCAAGCTCAATCTCGAGCTGCTTTCGGCTCCCGATAGCTCCGTGAAGGTGCTGGCGCGGGTCGTTTGGATCGACGAGCTCGAAGCCGGAAGCCCCGCCCGTTACGACGTCGGGCTCGAGTTTCTGGATGTTCCCGAAGAGATGACCTCGCGTCTCACGGCCATTTTGCAGAAAGACGAAGACTACTTACGCCAGCTCGAGACCCCCGAGCCACCGGACCCCGTGTGGGAGGATTCGGACGACGACGACGAACAAGAGGACGAAAAGAAGCAGTGACACGCGGCCGATTCGAGGCTAGGCGGATAACTGTGAAGGACGACGCAGCGAGCGACCCCCCCGAAAGAGATTCCGGAGACCACACCTCCGACGCGCCTTCCTCGGGCCTCGAGCGGCGCCGAAGCGGACGCTTCGACGTGACCTGGCAGGTCGATTGTGAGACCGAGGATACATTTCTCTACGCCTACATCACGAACATCTCGGAGATGGGCATCTTCGTGAGGACAGACAAGCCTCTGCCGGTCGGAACCCAGCTCGTTCTGCGCTTTGCGCCACCGAGCACCGAAGACACGTTCGTTCTGGGGGGCATCGTGCAATGGATCAACCCCGTAAGGCCCCTTGGAGAAAACCTGAACCCTGGCATGGGCATCCGATTTCAGTCACTGAAGCCAGCCGACCGCGAGCGAATCGTGGAGGCCGTTCGTACGATCGCGTACGTGAGGCATTCGGAGAAGAATTAGAGGAACACCCATGCCAACCGAAGAGCGGGCCGAGAAGGAACTCGACGAGCTGCTCGATGAGCTCGACATACTGCTGAAGAACTCCGACCTTGGTGCCCGATTGACGGCGCGGGGAATCAACACGAGCCTCGCGCTGCTCGTGGCGGACGCACTTCGGTCGTACTTGAACGGCAACAAGAGAGAGGCAGCCGAGGATCTCGGCACTGCGGCCGAGGAGATAGCCTCGCGGCTCGCGAACGCGCCGCGTCAAGCCGGCAGGCGCCCCGCCTAAGACTCCGGGTGGACCCGGGGGCACGTGGTATGGTCCGGGCGTGAAACCCCCCTGGCTCCGAGTGCGCGCGCCCGGCGGCGACCGGTACCACGAACTCAAAAAGACATTCCGCGAGCTCCATCTGTTCACGGTCTGCGAGGAGGCCCACTGCCCGAACGTCGGAGAGTGCTGGCGCGAGGGGA
>WNGB01004833.1_pt1 | contig 21393 bp, 22 predicted proteins | sample 5400681 | NCBI WGS metagenome assembly WNGB01 (sample SAMN13153367, study PRJNA577476) | soil metagenome | isolation source: 115 cm soil or saprolite under grassland replicate 2 | place: USA:California | collected 2016-06-15
GGGGAAGCACGAGCCGGGGCAGCCGGGGCAGCGGGAGCGGGAGCCGGGGCACGGGACCGGGGGGCGCGGGACCGGGGGGAACGGGCCGGGGGGAACGGGCCGGGGGAGTCCGGGCCGGGGACTCGGAGCTTGAGCGACCGAGGCGGGCGAGCCGAGGCAGGCGGCCGGGCGTCGAGGGTGCCGATGGCGACGGTGAGGTTCCGGTGGCGGTTGACTACCGGCCGGGCCGGGCGCCTGGGGACCATCCGCCCGCCCTTGCTGATCGGGCCATGACTCCTCAGGGTACGAGGCCCGCTCGGGGCGAGGGTCAGCGGCGCGAGCCGGTGATCCGCTTGAAGATCAGGTCGCAGAGGTGGCTGGGGTAACCGGGGGTGGCCTCGGGATCCTGCTGCCAGAGGTCCCAGCCGGCCTGGCCGAGGAAGTTCGCGCATTCCGCCCAATGCCGCCAACTGCAGCCGGTCAGCTTGTTCACCGGACCGACGGCGTCGATCACCTTCCACGGGCCGATCGCATTCGGGTCGGTCTGCCAGTCCGCGCCGATCTCTCGCCACAGGCGCACATGCACAACGTCGATTGTGGTGGTGGACATGAGGTTCGCCTTCCGGGTCGCGTCGCCGATCGGGGAATGCGGCCAGGCGCCACCGGGAGGAGGTGGTGGTCTCGGCCCTACCCCCACTACGGCCGACCCCCACCGTCGGTTCGAACTCAATGCGGTACGGGGCTACGCCGGCGACAAGCGGGCCACCAGCGGCGACCGGCGGCGACCGGCGGCGACCGGCGGCGACCGGCTCCGGCCCGTCCCGGGCGGTGACACCGACTGTTGGGGCACCCGCCGGGCCCGGACCGACGACCGCCACCGGGTCGGTAGATTGGGCGCCGCGACCGCCCGGCCCAAGCGCGATCTCAAGGCCCTGGGCTGGGCGGCCGCGGCTGATCAAAGCGGCCTGGGTTGTTCGGGTCAGCCGGTCCAGCTACCCCGGCCGGTCACCAGGTCGTACCCGACGAGGCAGGACGCGCCGTTGTTGCCGCTGGTGATGTCGCGGTAGGCGATGTTGTTGCCGTAGACGTAGGCCGAGTCCACCACCGCGCCGGCCACTGCCGAGCGGGCGGCCCACATCGGCGCCGAGGCGCTGGTCCCGCCGATCGTCCACCAGCCGAACTGGCCCCGGTAGCGCACGGAGTCGTAGACCGACACCCCGGAGGCCGGGTCGGCGTCGAGGGAGACGTCAGGCGTGGCCCGCTTCCCGCCGCAGTTCACCTGGCCGTAGGTGCCGAAGCTCGACTGGGCGGACGTGGCCGTCTCATATGCGCTGCACCCGCCGCCCGAGCCGCTCCAGCCGGTTTCGCTGACGAGGGTCCCGCCGCTCAACGTCAGGGTGGTCCCGCCGACCGAGATCAGGTTCGGCGAGGCCGACGGGTACGACGCCGGGGTGCCGGAGTCGCCGGAGGAGGCGAAGAAGCTCACCCCCGGCTGCGCGAAGTGTGGGTCGTAGGAGGACTCTCCGCTGAATTCCGAGGCGCCCCAACTGTTGGAGACATACTGCGCGTGCGTCTTCGCGTAGTCCTCGGCGGCGAGCAGGTTGGTGAAGCTGTTCGTCCTGGACTCCACCAACAGGATCTTCGCGCCCGGAGCGATGGCGTGCGCCCACTGGACGTCCAGCGAGATCTCCAGCGCCCACCCCGAGTTGGTGCGCGGGTAACGGGTCCCTCCGGTCTGGTTGACCTTGCTGAAGCACCCGTTCGCCGTCGTGCATGCCGGCAGACCGTACTGGCTGCTGAACACGTTGACGTCAGCCTCGGCCTTCGGGTCGTCGAATGCGTCCACGATGGCGATCGTCGTTCCGGCGCCGGCCGTCGGGCCGGTCGGGAAGTTGTACACGGACTTGATCGTCTCCGGGGACAGCCCGGTCGGGCTGGACGACGCGTTGGGACGTACGTGCAACGGGTGGTGGGCGTAGTGCTCGGTGGCGACGGCCTGCTGACTGGCGGCCTGCTGGCTGGTGGCCTGCTGGGCGGCCGCCTGCTGGGCGACGGCCGCGCCGGGCGGGGCAAGGGCGGCCAGGGACAACGCCACCGGACCGATCAGTAAGGAGCCAAGTCGAGGCATCTAGGACCTCCGACAAGGGGAGACAGTCAGCCCAGACTGTGGCATCCCGGACGGATCGATACAAGGCCTCGGATGGATGGAGATGCGGCCAACCGGCCGCTGTGTGATCACGCCATCGGGTGTAGGACAGGTGATGCCGTTTGGATCATCGAAGGGGTGTCTACCATGAGCCTCCGCCTCGCCATCGCCCTGTTCAGCGCTGCCGGCGCCACAGCCGCGCTGGCGGCTCCCGCGGTCACGGCGACCGCCGCGCCGCCAGCCTGGTCGGCGGCGGTCCCGGTCAGCACCGTGGTGGCGAGCAGTCCGGTCCTCGGAGGCGGCTACCCGGACCCGGACGGCATTCCGGTACCGGGCACCTGCACGACCGGGTCGATGAACTCGAACCGGTCCGAGTCGTGGATCGCGGTGCAGCCGGGCACCGAGAACCTGGTCGGCACCTCGAAGTTCTTCTTCGACCGGTACAGCACCTTCTACAACTTCGCCCTCGGGTCGTACTCGATACCCGGCGGCAACGTCGCCGGCAACAACCAGGTGCAGGGCTACGACTGCACCACCACCGGCACCCAGGCCATGCCGCCGACCTGGACGAACAACACCGATCCCAACGTCGCGTTCGACACCAAGGGCCGCGCCTACCAGGTGACCCTGCCGTTCAACGCGTACTGGACCAACCTGCACCCCGACGGTGCCATCGATATCTCCTACACCGACGACCTCGGCCGGCACTGGGTCAAGGGCAACGGCGGCGACGACCTCGAACAGTCTCCCAACGCCTCCAGCCTGCAGTTCGGGCATGTCGAGGACAAGCAGTGGGTCGCGGTCAACGCGATCCCCGGCTCGCCGTACCAGGACCATGTCTACGCGGCCTGGGCGGTCTTCAACGGGTCGGCCATCAAGGTCCGGATGGCGGTGTCCCGGGACCGTGGGGTGACCTTCGACAAGGCGTTCACGCTGTCCGCGCCGGCACAGGTCGGCCCGGCGGTCACCTACGTCTACCCGACGGTGGACGCGGCGGGCGACGTGTACGTCTCGGTGGTCTCCTTCCCGCCCTCCGGCGGCCCGTCGACCATCTACGTCAGCCGCTCCACCGACGACGCGCGGACGTGGAGCCCGTTCGTGCCGGTCACCCAGGTGGGGATCCTGCCCGTCGCGCAACTGCCGAACACCAGGTTCCGCGACGGCATCGCCGAGACCTTCGCGGCCAGCCCGACCTACCCCGGCCATCTCTACCTTGCCTATGAGGACTGGGACGGCACGCAGTTCGACGTCAAGTTCAGCCAGTCCACCGACGCCGGCCGGACCTGGTCCGAGCCGGTCGTGGTGAACGACGACGCCTCCGGCACCGACCAGTTCCAGCCGAGCGTGGCAGCCGGACCGGGCGGCGCGGTCGCCGTGGCCTTCTACGACCGGCGCGTCGCGTGCCCGGCCGACCCGAGCGTGCTGCCGGCCGATGTGGGGCGCACCAACTTCTGCATCGACACCTCCCTGCAGGTCTACTCCGACCACGGCGCGGGCGCCGACCCGGTCGGCGCGAACGTCAGGCTCACCGCCTCCACCTGGGACCCGGAGAACCCGGCCCAGCACGTCGGTGGCATCGGCCAGATGGCCTGCCCCTCCCACAACGACCCGTGCCGGGTGTCGTTCATCGGGGACTACTTCGGGCTGACCGTTTCGGCCGGACGCGTCTACGCGCTGTTCGTGTCCACCCACTACCCGTCCACCGTCACCGCCGATGAGGGCGGGCCGGTCTACTACCAGCAGCAGGTGCTCGCGTCGGTCGCCCGCACCGACCTCGGCGTGTGACCGCACCCCGGACCCGGGCGGGCGCCGCCCGGGCCCGGGGCGTCACGCGCGCTGTGTGCGGTCCAACTCGGTGCTGAGCTGTCGCCCCATCTGCTGCTCGCTGTACAGCTCGCGGGCACGTTCCTGAAACTTCGCGCCGGTACTGGCAAGGGTCGCCAGATCTGCCGCCAGCTCGACGAGACGATCGGTCCACGCCGTGGCGTCACCGCTCGGCAGCAGGATCCCGGTCTCGCCATCGAGCACCGCGTCCCGCAGCCCTTCGATGGCGCTCGCGACGGTGGTCGTGCCGCGTATCGCCGCCTCGATGGCGACCAGACCGAAGCCCTCCATGTCTCCGGGCACCGTGATGTTCGGTTGGACGAAGACCTCCGCGCCAGCCATCAGCAGGTTGCGCGCCGTCCACCCGGCCGAGCAGGCGCACCCGGTCGGCGATGCCGGCCCGTGCCACGGCGGCCCGGATGGGCTCGGCGTCCGGGCCCTCGCCGACCACGAGGTAGAGCACGTTGCCGGGCAGGCCGGGCAGGACGTGCTCGACGAACCAGCGCACACCTTTGCGCCGGACGAGCCGGCCCAGGGTGAGCAGCACGATGGCGTCGTCGGGCAGGTCGTACCGGTGCCGGATCGCCTTCGCGGCGGCGACGCGGTCCTCGGGCGTCACGTCCGGTCCCGAGACGCCGAGCCGGACCACGCCGACCCGGTCGGCGGGGACGCCGAAGGACCGGGCAAGCTCCGCGGTCGCCGTGCTGATCGCGATCACGCGGGGAGCCCGGCGAAGAATCCGGTGCACTACCACCCGGTACGCCCGATTCTGGTAGGTGAGGTCCAGGCCCATCACCATGGTGGCGTGGGGCACCCGGAAGATCTTCAGGACCGGGTACATCACCGCGTACATCAACGCGTCCCCGACCAGGACTGCTTCGACCCTGCGCCGGAGCAGCAGCCAGGACGCCCGGGCCAGCGCCACCGGCAGCCATCCCGGCAGCCGACGGTTGCTCCCCCCGTACGCGATGAGGAGCGCGTCCGGTCTGTCCGTGGACAGCGATCTCCAGATCCCGGCGGCCAGGGTCTCCATGCCGCCCACGGCTGGGGGGAACTTACGGGTCACGAACAGGTGATGGCCGGGCACGGCGGCCAGGATATGGCACGTATCCCCGGCAGGTGCGCGGCCGTCCGCCGACTATCCTCTCCCGGACGCCTGCGCGAACATCACGCCCCACCAACGTCGGCCGGAGAGTGAGTGTTGATGGTCTCTGACGGTCACTGCGACGTCGAAGGCACACCCTACTTCGGGTGGGGCTGGGCAGCGCAGTCGGCGCCGTGACCGGGAGGGCCGATCCGGCGACGCCGGCGGGGCGACAGTTCCCGCTCCGGCGGGTGCTCAGGTCCGTACTGATCGCGACGGCGCTCGTGCTGCTCGCGGTGGCCCTGGCCAGGGAGGGGCGGGGCCTGCTGGCCGCACTGCGCCGGCTGGACGGCTGGCTCGTTGCCGCCGCCGGGCTGGCCGTCCTGGCGGCCTTGATGGCGAGCATGCTCTCGTGGCATGCGGTTCTGGCCGGCCTCGGTTCGCGGCTTCCGCTGCCGGCCGCGGGCCGGCTCTACTTCCTGGCCCAGCTCGGAAAGTACGTGCCGGGTAGCGTCTGGCCGGTCGTCGCGCAGGTCGAGCTGGGCCGTGAGTACCAGGTGCCGGCCGCGCGGAGCGTCGCCGCCGCCGGACTGAACATGATCCTGAATCTGGTCATCGGCGTCCTGGTCGGGCTGGCCGGCCTCGGGCTGGCCGACCCGGCCGGGTTCGACCAGCACTGGTGGCTGCTGTTCCTTGTGCCACCATCCCTTGTCCTCCTCCATCCGGCGGTGATGCAACGGTTCACCAACCTCGCGCTGCGGCTGCTCCGGCGGCCGACCATCCAGACCTGGCCGGGCGCCGCTGCCCTGCTGCGCGCGAGCGGTTGGTCCGTCGCGATGTGGATCGCCTTCGGGGTGCACATCGCGCTGCTCGCGCACGGAACCGGGGCGCAGGGGCGTTGGCTGGTCGTGCTCTGCACCGGCGCGTACGCGCTGGCCTGGGTGACGGGATTCGTGGTGATTTTTGCACCTGCGGGGGCGGGCCCACGGGAGATCGTGCTCGTGGTCACGCTGGCTCAGGTACTTCCCCAGTCGGCCGCCCTGGCGGTGGCACTGGTGTCCCGGGTCCTCGGCATGGTGGGGGACCTGGTCGTCATGTTGCTCGGGCTGGCCGCGGAGAAGTGGCATCGCCGGCACTCGCCGACGGCGCTGTCGATCGACGACATCGAACAGACGCCGACCGGCTGACAGCCCGGGTGGCACCGGCCCGGCCGCGACGGGTCGAACGGCGCGAGACGCGAATGTCCGGGATCCGGCGGGCCCGGTTCGTGCCCACCCGCCGGTACGATGTGCCCCGCCGGCTGGGGTGGCATCCAGCGCCGACACCGCAGGCCCATCTCAACCCCGACCCAGCCTTCATCCGAGGCAGGTGGCTGGCATGCCGTTCATCGACGGGGTGGACCCCGAGCCGACCGGGGGCGCCGGCGGTCCGCGTCGGCAGATCGGCCTGCGGCCCGACGTCAGGGTCGTCCCGGACGGGCCGGACGTCGAGCTCACCCACCCGTGGGGCCGGCACCGGATCAGCGAACTGGGCGGTCCGGCGGTCGAGCTGCTGGTCGCCATGGCGGACCGGCCGCTGGAGGAGTCGGTCCTGCGGGAACCGGGCGGGCCCCGGCTCCGGCAGTTACTCGAACGGTTGCCCTACCTGGTCACCAGCTCGGTCACCGACGAGGTCGGGCGGCCCCTGGTCACGGTGGTTCCGACCGCCCGGACGGCGCGCTTACCGGACCACCGGCCGGTGGCCGGGCACGACTCGTTGGTGCTGTCCCGGTTCGGCTACCTGCGGCGGCTGCCCGCCGAGGCGGACGCGTTCGTGCTGGAGTCGCCGCTCGCGCCGTACCGGGTGACGCTGCACCACCCGGCCGCGGCCGGGCTGGTGGCGGCGCTGGCGATCCGGCGGTCGGTGGTCGAGGCGGCGCGGGTCGCCGGGCTGCCGGTCGAGGTGGCCGGCGCGCTGGCCGGGGTGCTCGCCGGCTGCGGCTTCCTGGACAGCGAGCCGGCGGCCGCCGACGACCCCCTCCAGCTCTGGGACTTCCACGACCTGCTGTTCCACGCGCGCAGCCGGGCCGGCCGGCACGACTACCCCAGCGGGGGCATCTTCGCCCACCCGGAGTTCCCGCAGCTCCCGGCGGTGCCCACGCCCGCGGCGGACGGCCCGGCCATCGACCTGCCGGTGCCGTCCTGGGACGGGGTGCTGGCTCGCGACCCGGCCCTGACGGAGGTACTGGAGGGGCGCCGCTCGGTGCGCGGCTACGCCGGGGACCCGGTGTCGGTCGAGCAACTCGGCGAGCTGTTGTACCGCGCGGCCCGGATCCGGCGGATCATGCCACGCGTGCCGGACTCGCCGACCGGGTACGACGCGGTGGACCGGCCGTACCCGGCGGGCGGCGCGATCGGCGAGCTGGAGCTTTATCTGGCCGTCGCGAACTGCGCCGGGCTGGAGCCGGGGGCGTACCGGTACGACGCCGCGGCGCACCGGCTGTGCCCGCGGCATGGGGACGAGCGGGCGCTCGGTGAACTGCTAACCGGAGCCCGGCTCGCCACCAACGGCACGGTGACGCCGCAGGTGCTGATCATGGTGACGTCCCGGTTCGGCCGGCTGTCGTGGAAGTACAGCCAGATCGCGTACGCGCTCACGCTCAAGCACGTCGGGGTGCTGTACCAGACGCTGTACCTGGTGGCCACCGCGCTGGGCGTCGCCCCGTGCGCGCTCGGATCCGGCGACACTACTGCCGCGGCCCGGGCGCTGCGCCTGGACTATACCGAGGAGTCCACGGTCGGCGAGTTCCTGATCGGCAGCCGCCCGCCCGACCTGCCGAACGTCGCGACCGCCTTCGCCGACGTCATCGCAGACCACCGCTAGCGCGATCCGGGTCACGCCGCCGGGCGAGGGGCACCCCGCCGCGCGGCGTGACCCGCCGCGCCGCCGGCGCCGGTGCCCCGGCACACCGCCAGGAAGTCCCGCAGGGTGACCAGCCGGAGGCCGGCGGCGCGGAGTGCGGCGACGTGGCGGCGCTCCGGGTAGGAATGGTACGAGCCGCCGGACTGGGGGCGGGCCGCCGCGACGTGCCGGGGGAAGTCGGCCAGCACGTCGTCCAGCATGTCCACCCCGATCCGGTTGACCCAACCGTCGTTGAACAGCACGCTGCGGCCGGGCTCCGGGGTGCAGGTGCGCCGGGCGAGGATCGGGCCGGCGTCGATCTGCCGGTTCTCGATCAGGTGCGCGGTGATCCCGAACGGCTGCCCCGGCTCGATCGCCGAGTACAGCGTCGGGAACAGCCCGCGGCAGTTGGGCAGGTACGCCGCGTGCACGTTCACCACGCCGAGCCGCGGCGCGCTGATCACCGGCTCGCGCAGGATCTGGTCGAACCAGTACACGACGATCAGGTCGAGGTCGGCGGCACGCAGCGCGGTGATCACCGCGGGCGAGTTGACCTTGCCGGTGCGCAGGTGCCGGATGCCGTGCCGGGCGCACAGCTCCGCCACGCCGTACCGGGTGCGCCGCCCGCCCGGCAGCCTGCCGCGCAGCCGATCCAGCCGCAGGTACGCCGGGTACAGCACGAAGCTGGCGAACAGGTAGCTGACGAAGGCCGGCCCGGAGTGGAGCAGGTTCCGGGTGGTCTGCCGGCAGAGCCCGCCGCGGCTGCCGCCGTAGATGTCGCTGGTGACCACCAGGGCGATGTCGGCGTGGTGCCGTTCGATGATCTCGGTGAGTGCGTCACCGAGTTGGGCGCACTCGGTGGTGAACAGGGCGAAGCGCGGCATGGCCACCTCACTCGGGAACGGATCCCGGAACGGAACCGGGGACGGGACGCAGCGGTCGGACGGCGGGCTGGAGCTGGCGGTACCGGCCGGACTCGCGGACCAGTGGCTCGCCCGCGGACAGCGACAGCCCGGTGACCGCGCCCAGCACGATGGTGTGGTCGCCGCCCGGGTAGGTCTCGGCCACCCCGCAGGTGACCCAGGCCAGCGCGTCGTCGAGCACCGGCACGCCGTAGTGCAGGCGGTACGGTGCGGCGGCGAACCGGACCGGCTCCGGCACCGGGGCGGCGAACGCGGTGGCCACGTCGGCCTGGTGGTCGCGCAGGATGTTCACCGCGAAGGCGTCCGCCTGCTCCAACGCGGCCAGCGTGCGGGACCCGTTGTGGATGCAGGCCAGCACCAGCAGCGGGTCCAGCGACACCGAGCACACCGCGGTTGCGGTCAGCCCGCTCGGCCCGTCCGCGGACATGGTGGTGACCACCGTGACGCCGGCGGCCAGCCGGCCGAACACCTGCCGGAACAGCCGCTCCTGATCCTCGGCGGCCCGGCCGGGCGGCCCGACCGGCGGCCCGACCGGCGGCCCGAGCGGTGGCGCGAGCGGTCCGGGCGCCGGGAGCGTCCCGGCAACGGCCGGCCAGGCCATCTCAGGCCGCCGAGGGCAGGTCGGCCGGCGTGTCGAGGGTGACCAGCCGCTCGCCGAGCAGGCCGCGCACGATCTTGTCGATGTTCTCCCGCAGGGTGCGCTCGGCGACCGGCTCGATGATCGAGGCCAGGCTCGGCATGCCGAGGTCGAAGGTCGCGCCGAAGTACACGGTGACATCGGCCCCGGCCTGCCGGACCAGCCAGTCGCCGTCGAACTCCTCGAAGTCCCCTTCGAGCTGGCTGAACCGGATGGTGCGCCGGGCCGGGTCGATCTGGTCCCGCTCGGACCAGCACAGGATCCCGTTGCGGAAGTTGACCGACCATTCGGACTCGACCACCCGCGGGCCGTCCGCGTGGCCGCTGATCCGGGTCACGCTCACCCCGCGGACGGCGTCGGTGTGCTCGGCGTACCCCTCGAAGTCGCACAGCCGCGCGTAGACGGCCTCCGCGTCGGCGTTCGGCAGCAGGAACTCGATGGTGACGGTGCGCATTAGGAGGTTTCCCTTTCCGGGTGGAGTGTCGGCTAGGCGGCGCGGCGGCCGCGGGCGGCCATCGCCCGGGCGGCCATCGCTCGGGCGGCGGCGGTGACGGCGTCCAGCAGCCAGGTCACGTCCGCCTCGCTGAGCACGGCGGGCGGTGTGAACCGGATGACGCGGTGGGCGTTCAGCGAGTGGTTGACCAGCACATGCCGGTCGAGCAGTTCGAGCACGAAGTCGCCGGCGCCGTGCTCGTCGGCGAACTCGACGCCGATCAGCAGGCCGGCGCCGCGCACCTCGCGTACCAGGTGCGGGCAGTTCTCGGCGAACACGGCGCCGAGCCCGGCGAGGATCCGCGCGCCGAGGTCGCGGGCGCGCTCGACCAGGCCCTCGTCCCGGATGGCCTGCACGGCGGCGGTGGCCGCGGCCATGGCCACCGGCGAGCCGGCGAAGGTGGAGGTGTGCAGGAAGGGGTCGCGGGAGAACGGCGCGTACGCGGCCGCGGTGGCGACCATCGCGGCGACCGGGATCACCCCGCCGGACAGGTTCTTGCCGACCAGCAGCGCGTCCGGCACCACCCCCTCCCGGTCGGCCCCCCACCAGGTGCCGAGCCGCCCCAGGCCGGTCTGCACCTCGTCCAGCACGAAGAACGCGCCGTGCTCGCGACACAGCGCCTCGACCGCACGCAGGTAGCCGGCCGGCGGCAGGACCACGCCGTTCTCGCCCTGCACCGGCTCGATCACCACGCAGCTGTCCGGCTGCCGGCGCAGCACCTCGGCCAGCGCTCCGGCGTCGCCGTACGGCACGTGCCGCGCCGACGGCAGCAGCGGCCGGAACGGCGCCTGGTAGAGCTCACGCGCGGTCAGCGTGAGCGCGCCCATGGTCTTGCCGTGGTAGCCCCCAGCGGTGGAGACCAGCCGGAACCTGCCGTGCGCCCGGGCCAGCTTGATCGCCGCCTCGACGGCCTCGGCCCCGGAGTTGACGAAGTGCACGAAGTCCAGCCCGGGCGGGGTCACCCCGGCCAGCGTCGCCGCCGCCCTGGCCACCGTCGGCTCGAGCAGGATCCGGCTGGCCATCGGGTGCCGGTTGATCTGCTCGACCACCTTCGCGGTCACCGCGGGGTGCCGGTGGCCGAGCAGGAACACGCCGTACCCGCCGCAGTCGAGGTACCGCCGGCCGGTGTCGTCGTAGACGTGCGCGCCCGCCGAGGAGACCTCCAGCCGGCCGCCGGTGAGATCGGCCAGCGTGGCCCGGCCGCGGCTGACGTGCCGCTTGTACAGCGCGACGATGTCCTCCGGCGGCTCACCCACGCGACCTGCCCCGCCAAGCTCGTCGGTGGCGCGAGCGGACGCTGCGATGCCCCTCGGTTCGCTGGCAAGACCGCTCATGCCGCCACCCGCCGGCGCAGGTAGCCCTTGGCACGTACCAGGTACTCCGCGGACGCGGCGAACGCCTCGGCCAGTTCGGCGGTGGACGGCGCGCGGCCGCCCGGCAGGTCGGCCAGGCTGGACGGGAACGGCTCCGCCCCGGAGAACAGCGCGGTCATGGCCACCATGTCGTCGAACTGCCGCCGCACCACGGCCGGCAGGGGGTCGATGAACACCGGCCGGATCAGCCGGTCCACCATGTCCGGGCGGACCAGCCGGGGCCTGATGACCGGCATTCCCAGCCGTTCGCCGACCCCGACCAGGATGTCGATTATGTGGCCGGTGGTCAGGGCGGCCTCCCCGGCGGTGAGCCAGTACTCCCCGGCGTCCACCCCTGCCGCCACCAGGCCGGCGACCGCCCGGCCCAGGACGTCCGCCGGGATGGTGTCGATCAGGCCGGCCCGGTCCAGCGGGAGCAGCGGCAGCGCGCTGCGCAGGACGGCGGCGGACAGGCTGTGCAGCCCCTGGAACTTGGCGATCTCGCCGGTACGGGAGTGCCCGATGACCACCGAGGGCCGCAGGATCGTGGCGGGCAGGCCGGACTCGCGGACCAGCCGCTCGGCGGCGCGCTTGGAGTTGAGGTAGTCCACCGGGTTGGCGGCCGCGTCCCGCACGTCCTGCCTGCTCAGCCCGACCCGGCCGACGAACGCGGTGCTGACGTAGTGCATGGTGGCGCCGGCCGCGGCGGCCAGATCGAGTACCCGCTGCGTGCCGGCCACGTTGTGCTCGGCGGTGACCGCGGCGCCGGCGGCGAAGTCGGTGACCGCCGCGGCGTGCACGATCACCTCCACCTGCTCGGCGAGGGCGTCGTAGCGGGCCGCGGTGAGCCCGAGCCGGGGGCGGGTGAGGTCGCCGGGGACCGCGGTCACGCCGGCCGGCGGGGCGGCGCTGTGGGTGAGCGCGACGACCCGGTGGCCGGCCAGTTCGGGCAGCAGCGCGGTGCCCACCACGCCGGTGAGGCCGGTGACCAGGACGGTACGTCCAGACGGTGCCATGTTCGGTGCTCCTGACGGGAGGTGGCTGTTGGCGGCGGGCGGCGTCGGCGGCGGGACGGCCGGGCGGCGACGGCGGCGGGCCGACGGGACGGCGTCGGCGGCGGGCCGGCGGATGGCCGGAGTCACGCCACCCGGAGCGGCCGGCCGGCGAACCAGTCCACCAGCGGCTCGTTCATCCGGGCCCGGGACGGCGGATGGAAGCCGAGGGCCGCGGTGCACGCGGACAGGTACGCCACGTCCGACGACCCGATGTACGCCATGCCGCCGAGCGCCTCGACGCACCGCCGTACCGCCCGGCCGATGGCGTCCTGCACGGCGAACCGGCACACCAGCGCCTCGGCGAACGCCTGTTCGCCGGCCAGCCCCGCGGTCATGCCGCGGGCCACGCCCTCCACGCACCCGGTCGCCGCCTCGATCTCCACCGCGATGCCGGCCCGCTCGGCGGCGTCCACCCGCGGGGAGCGCAGCACCCGCTCGGCCAGCGCGCTCGCCATGCCCAGGTACGACGCGGACATCAGCAGGGCGAACCAGCAGAACCCGCTGGTCTGCAGGCTGTCCAGGGTGTCCTCCGGGCCGACCTCGGTACGCACCACCAGGTCCGGCGGCACCTCGACGTCGGTGAGCACCACCTCGTCGCTCTCCGCGGCGGCCAGCACGAAGCTGTTCCAGAACGGGCGGCGCTCCACCCCGGGCGACCCGGCCGGGATCAGGGCCACGGCCATCTGGTGGCCCGGCCCGTCCAGCCGCGGCACCGACACCGAGGCGGTGAGCAGGTCCATCGAGTGCGCGAGGCTGCACGGCTTCTTGCTGCCGCTGACGACCAGGCTGGCGCCGCGCGGCACCGCGGTCATGGTGGGGGCCAGGATCGCCTGCCCCGGCCGGCCCTCGGCGAACCCGCTGGCCACCAGCAGGCCCTGCCGGGCGATGCCCTCCAGCAGCATCCACTCGAAGCCGGTGGACAGCCGACTGGTCTCCACCAGGGTCGCCACCGAGAAGTGGTGCATCGTGGTGGCCACCGCCAGCGACGGGCACCGGGCGCCGATCGCGCGCTGCACCCGGACGGCCTGCACCGGGTCGGCGCCCAGCCCCGCGTGCTCGGCGGGCACCAGCAACCCCGGGCCGCCGGCCTCCCGGAACGCCCTGATCGCCGGCCCGCCGGGCTTCTCCAACTCGGCCAGCGCCACCTCGGCGAGAGCCTTGTCCAGTCCGGGCAGCAACTCCTCCAGGGTGGCGCGTTCCTTGCCCAGGAACTCCATCCCGATCCCCTCCTGCGGTTCGTGGTGCGACATCGCCCCTCATGGCTGCTGCGCGGCGTGACCGGAGACCGACGCGCGTCACCCGGTGTAGTGACCGGTCCCACCCGTTCGATCAGGCAGCCGGGCACGGTCCGGTGCCGGCCAGACCGCAACCGGACACCCCTGGCTGCCCGCCTGGGCACCGTTCCCGTCCCTTGCGTGAGGAAGGCGAAAATCGAGGGCGGCGGGGAGAAACGCGATGACGATGAACGCTCCGTTCGCGCCGGCCGACTGGTTCACCCCGCCCAGGCGGCGCGCGTTCCAGGTGCTGCCCGGCCAGGGCGACCCGTCCTGGCTGGGCCGGCTCGGGCGCTGGGTGGCGCGGCGGCGGATCGGCGTGCTGCTGGCCGCGGCCGCGGTGCTGGCCGGGCTGGCGCCGCTGGCCGCCGGGGTGGCCAGCCACCTGCGCAACGGGGGGTTCACCGCGCCGGCCGCGGACTCCACCCGGGCCGACGCCGTGCTGGCCGACCGCTTCCACGGTGGCGCGCCGAACCTCGTGCTGGTGGTCGGCGTGCCCGGCTCGGTGGACGACCCGGCCGCGGTGTCCGCCGGCCGCGCGCTGGCCGTCCAGGTCGGCCGCGACCCGGCCGTGCTCGCGGTGACCTCCTACTGGTCCACACAGGCCGCCGGGGCCGCGCCGCTGCGCTCCACCGACGGCCGCCGCGCGCTGGTGCTGGTCCGCCTGGCCGGCGACGAGGACGAGGTGCGGCAGGCGGCCAAGCGGCTGGTGCCCCAGGTCGCCGGGCAGCGCGGCGGGCTGGACGTGCGGGCCACCGGCACCGCGCAGGTCTCGGTGGAGATCGAGCGGCGCAGCGAGGCCGACCTGCGCCGGGCCGAGGCGCTGACGCTGCCGGTGACCCTGCTGATCCTGGTGCTGGTCTTCGGCAGCGCGGTGGCCGCCACCCTGCCGCTGGTGATCGGCGGCCTGTCGGTGCTCGGCACGTACGCCGCGCTGCGGGTCGTGACCTTCTTCACGCCGGTCTCGATCTTCTCGCTGAACATCACCACCGCGCTCGGCCTGGGGCTGGCCATCGACTACAGCCTGTTCATGGTGACGCGGTACCGCGAGGAGCTGACCCGGCGGCGGTCGGTGGTGGCCGCGGTGGGCGAGACGGTACGGACCGCCGGCCGCACGGTGCTGTTCTCCGCGCTCACCGTGGCGCTGTCGCTGTCCGCCCTGCTGGTGTTCCCGCTGTACTTCCTGCGCTCGTTCGCCTACGCCGGCATCGCCGTGGTGCTGTTCGCCGCGCTGGAGTCGCTGTTCGTGCTGCCCGCCCTGCTGGCGCTGTTCGGGCGGCGGGTGGACGCGCTGGACCTGCGCGGGCCGCTGCGCCGGCTGTTCGGCCGCACCCCGCCGGCCGCCCCCGCCGCGGAGTCCGCGTTCTGGCGTCGGGTCGCCACCGCGGTGATGCGCCGGCCGCTGCCGGTCGCCGTGCTCACCGTCGGGGTGCTGGTGGCGCTGGGCGCCCCGTTCCTGCGGGCCGAGTTCGGGCTGACCGACGACCGGGTGCTGCCCGCCTCCGCGCCGGCGCACCAGGCGGCGCAGACAATCCGGGACGGCTTCGCCGGGCGGGAGTCCTCGGCGGTGACGGTGGTGCTGCCCGACCTGGCCGGCGCCGGCGCCGGCACCGCTGCCGTGGCCGACTACGCCGCCCGGGTGTCCGCGGTGCCCGGCGTGACCCGGGTGGACACCGCCACGGGCAGCTTTGCCGGCGGTCGTCGGGTCGCGCCGCCCGGCCCGGCCTCGGCCCGCTTCGCCGACGGCCGCGGCGGGTGGCTGTCGGTGGTGACCGGCACCGAGCCGTACTCCGCGGCGGGCAGCCGGCTGGTCGCCGACGTCCGCGCGGTGCCCGCCCCCGCCCCGGCCCTGGTCGGCGGGCAGGCCGCGCAGCTGGTGGACACCCGGGCCGAACTGGCCCGCCGGCTGCCGCTGGCGCTCGGCATCATCGCGCTCACCACGATGGTGCTGCTGTTCGCGTTCTCCGGCGGCCTGCTCATCCCGGTCAACGCGGTGGTGCTGAACCTGCTCAGCCTGACCGCCACGTTCGGCGCCATGGTGTACGTGTTCGCGGAAGGCCACCTGCGCTGGCTCGTCGGCGACTTCACCGTCACCGGCCTGGTCGACATCACCATCCCGGTGCTGATGTTCTGCGTGGCGTTCGGGCTGTCCATGGACTACGAGGTGTTCCTGCTGTCCCGGATCAGGGAGGAGTACCGCCGCACCGGCGACAACGCGCAGGCGGTGGCCACCGGGCTGGCCCGGACCGGCCGGCTGGTCACGGCCGCCGCGGTGCTGATCGCCACCGTGCTGGTCGCCCTGGCCGCATCCGGCCTCACCTTCCTCAAACTGCTCGGGGTGGGTCTGACCGTCGCGGTGATCATGGACGCCACGGTCATCCGGGGGCTGCTCGTCCCGGCGTTCATGCGGCTGGCCGGCCGGGCCAACTGGTGGGCACCCGGCCCGCTGCGCCGCCTGCACGCCCGCATCGGCCTGTCCGAGGACTGACCCACGGCCAGCCGCGGCAGCGCTCGCCGAGCGCGAGGATCTGGCCCGCATCGCTGCGCCAGAGTGTCCGCACCACTGGCGCCGATGAGGATCGGTGCAGGTCAGCGCCGCGCGGTAGGCAGTCGGGGGGTCTGCGTGCGCTCCGCCTACGGCCAGACCGGCGCCGCGGCCTCCCACAGCGCGTCCACGTGCCGGACGGCCATCTGGTCGAACAGGCCACCGGACTGCCGGCGGTGCAGGTGGAACACGGGCGAATCGTGGCCGAGCGTGCCGAGCACGTTCCACGACGCGACCGCCTGAGCGTCGCCCCGCCACACCGACCGGGCCAGCCCGAGATCGGACTGCCGGACCTCGATCACGTCCCGCAGCGGCTCCAGCTCGTGCCGGGCGTGGGCGATGCGCTGCGACGTCGACAACGGCGTGGTCTCGATCTCCTCGCTCCGGGCGGTCAGCGCGCTGCCCGGGTCCCCGATGACCACCCGCACCCTGGTGCCAGCCTCAGCCTTGCTGCGCAGCAGCCCGGACAGGTCGGGTACCGCCAGCCACAGGAAGTAGCTCGTGTACCCGCACAGCGCGATCTCCTCGGTGGCATCGCCGATCAACCGCTGCCACACCGCGGCCGGCATCGCGGATCGGGTCGGGAACACCTGCAGGACCTCGCGGTCGAACCCAACCTTCAGCGCTGCCCGGGCGGCCCGCGGCCACAGTTCCATCTCGTCCACTCCCAGCACATCCGCAGCGGCCCAACGCAGCCGCGGGTACGGCAAGCGGTCCTCAGAGATCCACCGGCTGACCGTCTCGGGGGCAATGCCGATCTTCTCGGCGAGTTGCCGCTCGGTCAGTGTGGACTCGGCGAGGCGACGGCGCAGCGTCTCGTTGGGCACGACCCTGACGCTACCGGAAGTCGTCGGAGTCGTCAGGGCGGGATCATTCCCGACCACGCCGTCAAGTCACAGGATGCGTGCATGGAGTCACCGCGCCGGACAGTGCCAGCCCTCGGGATGCCGAGCACGGGGTTGGGGCCATCCGGGCGCGGTGACTCCGGCTCCCCCGCCAGGGATGCACTGGCGCTGCCCGGCGGGGACGGGCGGAGCACGACTGGTCCGACCGGTCCCGGACCGGTCGTGCTCTCCGAACGGACGTTGAAGCTGATCCGCCGCTACGCCCGACCCGACCACCGCGGATGGGTCATGGCCCCGGCGGACATCCTGTACCGGCTGCGCGCCTGGCACGGCGTGGAGATCACCCGCGACCAGCTCGCCGAGGTACTGCGGTAGCTACCGCAGCGCGGGCCGAGCGCCCGGTCCCGAGCAAGCGGGACCGGGCCTCCGGGCACAAGCCGGCACAAATTAGCGGCACTGGTCTGCGTCCCGTACCCGCGGACCATCGGGCGCAGGTCAGCGCCTTACCACGGCCGGTCAGCCCGCCGGAGCGTCTGGCAGCGCCGCGAGCTGGCCCTCCGGCGGCAGGCCGAGGTGGTCCATCGACGGGCCGAGAGCCTCCAGCAGGATCGCCCGCCGCCCGATGTCGTGGGCCAGCAGGCGGACGTACCCGCGCCCGTTCGCGCGCTGGATGGTGCGCACCTGGTCCGCGAACTCCGGGTCCGGGACCGACAGCTTCAGCAGCGCGGCGGCGCCGTCTGCGGTATCGGCGCGGGCGACGTAGGAGGCGGTCCCGCCGGCGAGCGGCTGGCCGACCGTGATCGACCAGCGCCGCTCCAGGTCGGCGATGAGGTCCGGAAGCCCCGACAGCCAGTCGCGGCCCGCGGCCCCGGGGTGCGCGACCCTGCGCCGGACCAGGTCGGGCACCTGAACGACTCCGTCGGCCACGGCGCCCGTCGTCGCCGCCGGGCGGCCACGGCCGCCACGGATTTCGGGCCCGGGCCCTACCGTGTCGTCGCCGCCTCAGGCCGCGTCGTGGAACACCAGCCCCAGGGTGTACCGCTGCCCGGAACGGACCACGGACACCCCGTGCCGGACGGGCGCCGCCGACCAACCCCGCTGGGATCTGACCGGCCGGTCGCGCGTGGTGAACACCAGGCCGTGGCCGTGCGGGATGAGGGTCGCGGTGCCGCGGGACTGGGCTCTCGGCCGCTGTTCGAGCAGCAGGAACTCGCCGCCGGTGTGGTCGACGCCGGGGTGGCTGAGGTTGATCACCACCTGCAGCGGGAACACGAGGTCGCCGTACAGGTCACGGTGCAGCGCGTTCCAGTCCCCCTGCCCGTACTTCAGCAGGATGGCGGTCGACCTGGTCTGGCCGGCCGCATGGCACATCCGCAGCCACTCCTCCAGCGTGTCCGGCCACGGGGCGGGACGGCCGAGCTTCGCGTACCAGTCGCGGGCGATCGGCAGCAGGCGCGGGTAGAGCGCCTGCTTCAAGGCTTCGATCGGCTCCGGGAACGGGCGCGCGAAGTACCGGTACTCGCCCTCGCCGAAGCGGTGCCGGCCCATGTTGACCGTCGAGCGGAAGCGCTCGTCGTGGTCGTACAGCGCGACGATCCTCCCGGCCTCCTCCGGACCCAGCAGCCGTGGCATCAGCCCGCACCCGTACTCGTTGACCTCCGCGGTGATGCGGTCCCAGTCGCCGCCGTCGACGCGGTCCTGCCACGGACCCGCCGTGGTGGGGCGTGGGCCGTCGGTCGCGGCGAGGCCCGCCGGACCCGCCGGCCGCCCGGTGGTGGCGGTCATGCCGCCGCCTCCAACGCCAGCAGGGCCCGCTTGGCGGCCGGCCCACCCAGGTAGCCGCCGAAGGAGCCGTCGGAGCGGACGACGCGGTGGCAGGGCACCACGACCGGAAGCGGGTTGGTCGCGCAGGCGGTGCCGACGGCGCGGACCGCCCTGGGGTTGCCCGCGGCGGCCGCGACGGCCGCGTAGCTGGCGGTGCGGCCGTAGCCGATGTCGGCCAGGTGGCCGAGCACCGTGCGGCGGAACCCCGTCGACAGGCTGAGGTCCAGCGGCAGGTCGAAGCCGCGGCGCCGGCCGGCGAAGTACTCCTCGATCTCGCGCGCGGCCGCGTCCAGCCGCTTGGGGGCGTGCAGTATCCGCGGGCTGATCCGCGCGGCGAGGGTCGCCAGGACCCGGTCGTGGCCTTCGGTGTCGTAGGCCACCCGGACCAGCCCCGTCCCGGTCGCCGCGAGCAGCAGCGTGCCGACGGGCGTGTCGAGCGTGCGGTAGGCCACGTCGAGCAGGCCGTCCGCGTCCGCGCGGTCGGCGAGGCGGTCGTGCAGGACGCGCAGTTCCGCCCCGGTCGGGTCGGGCAGCGCCCCGAACAGGTCCCGGACTTCCGGTTCGTAGTTGGTGGTCATCGGGTCTCTCCCTCCCGGACGGTGCCAGCCGAGTAGGTCCTGCGGAGCCTGGCTATGCCGTCGGCGGCCGATCTGCGGGCGGCGTCGGTGCTGCCGCCGATGACGGTGGCGACGTCCTGGTAGGGCATTCCCGCCAGGTAGTGGTATGCGACCGCCTCCCGTTGCTTGCGCGGCAGGGCGGCGAGGGCCGCGGACAGGTCCAGGTCCCGGCCGTCCGCCCGCTGCGCGGACGGCCTGTCGGGCACGTCGCCGACCGGCGCCGCGCGCCGCGCGGCCGCGCGGGTGACGTCGATCGCCTTGCGGTGCGCGATCGTCACCAGCCACGCCTCGACGTTCGCGTCGTCCGGCAGGTCCGGGTACGCCCTGAGGGCGGCCAGGAACGTCTCGGACCATGCGTCGTCGGCGTCCGCAGGGCCGAGCACCGCCCTGCAGACGCGCAGGACGGTCGCGCCGTGCGCGGCGACGACCGCCTCGAATGGCTGTTTCCCGGTCACATCGGGTAGACGGCTCGTCTCGGTGGGGTGGTCGCTGGTCAGAACAGTCTCGCGGATCTGTCCGCGGCCAGCTCCTCCAGGTCGAGGAGCAGCCTCTTGCGCGCCAGCCCGCCGGCGTAGCCGGTGAGCTTGCCGTCCCTGCCGACCACGCGGTGGCAGGGCACGATCACGCACAGCGGGTTGCGCCCAACAGCCGCGCCGACGTCCTTGGCCAGTGCGGGGTTGCCGAGATCGCGGGCGAGGTCGCCGTAGGTGGCGGTCCGCCCGTACGGGATGCGGTCGATGAGTTCCCAGACACGGCGCTGGAAGTCGTCCCCGCGGGCATCGATCGGGAGCTCGAAACGCTGCCGGTCACCGGCGAAGTACTCCGCAAGCTGGCGCTTGACCTCGCCGAACCCCGCGTCGCTACGGTCAACCTCCCGTCCTCGGCGACCAGGGTGAGCTCGCCGATCGGCGAGTCGACGCTGGTGCAGGTGGCGGCCATCGCGGTTCTCCCTCTCTCGTCCTACATCTCGCTTCATCTCGTAGACGGCCGGGGCCGGCGGAACGTGAGGGAGGCTCCGCAGGGTTCCGCAGGTCGGCGACCACACGCCGCCGGGCCCATAGCCGACCGGGAATCGATCGGTGTCGTCGATCATGGCCAGTGCGGTGCCAGGAGGTCGCGGCCGCGGCCGACGCGCCCATGGCGGAGCCACCACGCGCCAGCAACTCGGCCTGGCCATGAACACGTTCATCGCCCACCCCGACCAGTGGCGGCTGCTCGCCGAGCAGCCCACGCTGGCCCCCCAGGCGGTCGAAGAGGTCATGCGGACAACACCCACCCCTCCGGTAACCGGGCGGGTCGCGGCCGAACCGGTCACGTACCGCGGGCTGGACATCCCGGCCGGCCGGATGATCTACCTGATCACCCAGTCGGCGAACACCGACCCCGGTGTCTACGGCGAGAACACCTTCGACATCACCGCAACCAGGCCCGTGCCGCAGCTCTCCTTCGGCGGCGGCCTGCACTACTGCCTCGGCGCCGCGCTCACCCGTGCGGAACTGGCCGAGGCCCTGCCCATCCTCGCCCGCCGGCTTCCCGACCCGGTACTGATCGGTTCAACGCGGTGGCGACCGGCCACCGGCATCACCGGACCGGTCAGCCTGCCGATCCGGTTCACCCCCACGGCCTGACGGCGGGCCGGCACGGCATGGGCAGCCCCCTCAGTTGTGCTGCTCGTCCCGCCTGGAGGCGGTGTGGGTGTGCCCGGCCTCCTCGTCGGGTCCGTGGTGGTCGTGGACGGTCTCCGGCGGGCCGCCCATCATCCTGAGCATCGGCAGACCGCCGCTGCGCACGAACCGGACCAGGAGGGCGGCCGCCAGCAGCAGGAACGCGATGTTCAGCCAGGTGGTGTAGTTCCAGTGGACGCCGATCCCGGTGATCGTCGTGTTGCGCTCGGTGGGCACGAGGCCGAGGGGCC
>WNGB01015675.1_pt1 | contig 21388 bp, 21 predicted proteins | sample 5400681 | NCBI WGS metagenome assembly WNGB01 (sample SAMN13153367, study PRJNA577476) | soil metagenome | isolation source: 115 cm soil or saprolite under grassland replicate 2 | place: USA:California | collected 2016-06-15
GGGCATGCGTTGCGGTGCGAAAGTCGCGCACAATCTCTTCGTGGCAGGTCTTACATTCTTCTGTACCGACGAACTCCGCGCCGGGAATGCTCGGCGGCGCGAGAATTGTCCTGTTTGTGGTGCTGCAAGAAAGCAGAATTACGGCCAGCGCCGCTGTTCCCCCGACGCCCCAAAGCAGTTTTTCGCGCTTACCGTCGATCCACCGAGTTAGCCGCGACCGCCACACGAAAGTGGAGTGTTGCCAAAAACCCAAAGCTCCGACTACGCATTTCTACGGAAAAAATTCTTAGTGCTTTTTCCTACGTGATACTTTGTCGCGATACTCCGTTGGCGATTTGCCCGCTAGCTTTTTGAAAACGCGGTTGAACTGCGAGAGCGATTGGAATCCGACGGCGAATGCGATTTCACTGATGCGGAGCTTGGTGTTCCGCAAAAGTTCGCGCGCTTTGTCGAATCGGGCGCGTGCAACATAATCCACGAAATTTATGCTGGTCACCTGCTTGAATTTTTCGCTCAGGTGATTCGCGCTGCTGTTAACTGCCTTCGCCACCTTACTGAGAGAAAGTTCTTCGCCGGAATGTTCTTCGATGAACTTGCGCGCTTTCCAGATCTCGACTGGCTCGGCTCGATGGTTTGGAGTCGTTTCTTTGAATTCATGCGCGAGCAGCATCTTAATCACCCCGAGTCCAGCTAATCGCGGCTGGGACGATCGCGCTGTGCTTTCCTTGCTAATTGCTCGCCTGATCTTGGGACGATGGGAAAACAGCTGCTTTCCGCCTGAGCAATTTTTGCAAAGCAAAAGACAAGGAACGCCGAGCACGAAACCCATGGTCGCGTTACCAAAGCCTATCAAGGAGATAAGCTATGGAATACCTGATTTTAGTTGGGGTCGCAGCAATGATGGCGCTTTACGCGCTAATCATAGTGGGCTGTCTGAAACAGCCCGAATGGTAACAGCGAACCGCAATGGGGAGGTGATTAATATGCATACATTATCAACGCCACTCAGCAAAGAAGAGAAGCATGCGCATAACGAAATCGCAGCGCTGCTCAGCATTGTGCCGGGATTGGGGCACATCTACAAGGGCCACTATGAAATGGGTCTTATTTGGATGTTTCTTGGCATGCCGGTGGCAGTCTTCATTGGCATCATCTCTATTCTTGGCACAGCAGGTGTTAGCCTACTCTTCCCAATCTTGTGTTGGGTAGGGCTGGCGTGGGATGCCTATAACGAAAAAGACCGCCGCCATCGTCATCATCATCATTTAACGTGGGCAGATGACGATGAGTCGCCCGATTAAGTCCTCAATCGACCCGAGTGTATCTGTAACTGAAGCGGCTCGCTTTGGAGCTTATCTGTCTAATACGATTTACCGGATCAGAGCAGTAGATTTGAGAGCTAACTGATGGGATAGGTCGAAAGCGCGCGCATATATTGAGCGCGCTCGAACACAGTCGGGTCTGGACAGTTTTTCTGGCTCATGATGCCTTTGATTTGCTCGACCGATTCGTACTCGTGTTCGTCCATCCATTCCCGCATCTCGTGTTCGATCACGCGAATATGATCGATGCCGCGCCGCAGCAGGACTGAGCAAAGCATCGCGACATCGGCGCCCGCCATGAGCATTTTCAGCGCATCCACTCCGTGATGAATCCCACTGGTAGCGGCCAGATTTGCGCCAATCCGGCCATACAAAAGTGCAATCCAGCGCATCGGCAGCCGCATCGCCATCGGCGTGCTGAGAAGCAGGTTGGGGCTGACTTCGAGCGTCTCCAGTTCGATGTCGGGTTGATAAAAGCGGTTGAACAATACCAGCGCATTGGCCCCATTTTCATCGAGACGTCGCGCAAACCGGGAAAGATTCGTGAAAAAAGGGCTGAGCTTCACCGCCACCGGGATTTTCAATAGTCCCTTTACTGACGCGACAATCGTCAAGTAATCAGTCTCGATGTCCTCAGCGGTACGATTGGGATCGGTCGGCACATTGTAAATATTTAGTTCCAACGCATCGGCGCCAGCTTGTTCAATTTGACGCGCGTACCGTTGCCAGCCGCCGAACGTCGAGCAATTCAGGCTGCCGATGATCGGAATGTGCACAGCAGCCTTGGCTTTTGCGATATGATTCACATACGCCTCCGGATCCACCTTGAAGTCCGGCTCGCCGGAAAAATCCGTCAGCGCGTCGGACGAAAATTCGCCACCATTTCCAGAACCACGGCGCACCGGATAATTTCCCGGGCGAAGTTGTTCTTCAAAAAGTGAATGGAAAACGACGGCCGAAGCGCCGGCATCCTCCATCCGCTTAATATTATCGAGATTTTCCGAAAGTGGTGACGCCGACGGAACCGAGATAAGTAGTGGCCAATTTCATAGGATTGTTTTCGGTGGGCTAATTCCAAAAGGCTTATTGATTGTCGAATTTACAGTCGCGGCCGCGTGCGCCGATGTACCTCCGTTGCGTTTTGCTGTGCAGTTATTGCGCAGGGTTTTGACGACTATGGGTAGAGCCACTGCTTTCGCCAGACGTCCCGAGTGCGTTCGTAAACGATCCGGTGATGACGGCGAAATGGTTTTCCCGTCCAGAACTCAATTCGCTCCGGCACGACACGAAACCCCGACCAGAATTGCGGGCGCGGGATTTTTCCGATTCCAAATCGGAGGGCGGCTTTGGCCACTGCGGCTTCCAGCTCGAAATAGCCTCGCATCGGTTGTGATTGTTTCGACGCCCACGCGCTGATCTGGCTCAACCGCGGCCTTGTTGCAAAATACGCGTCAGCTTCTTCGTCACTTACTACTTCGGCGCGGCCGCGCACGCGGACCTGCTCGTCGAGCGGCATCCAATAAAAGCAGAGCGCTGCGCGCGGATCGCGCAACAGCGACTGCGCTTTCGGACTCTCCATGTTTGTGAAAAAAACAAATCCGCGCTCGTCCACGCCTTTCAGTAAGAGAAGTCGCGCATCCGGAGAGCCATCGCGATCAACGGTCGCAACTGTCATTGCTGTTGGTTCTTCCAAGCCGGAAGCGCCTGCTTCTTCTAACCACATTTGGAACAGTGCGATCGGATCCTCAGCAGTGAGCAACGCTTGCCCTGATTGTGTTTTGATTTCCGTCGCCACAATTTGATTGAACGAACCCTTGTCGCCCTAAATCTCCGCCGCGGGATACGTCTCGAGTGCACGCATATATTGCGCGCGTTCGAACGCGCCTGGGTCCGGACAATTTTTCTGGCTCATGTTGCCTTTGAGTTGCTCGATCGATTCGTATTCGTGTTCTTCCATCCATTCGCGCATCTCGCGTTCGATCACGCGAATGTGATCGATCCCGCGGCGCAACAGGATTGAGCAAAGCATCGTCACGTCGGCGCCCGCCATTAACATTTTCAGGGCGTCGGTCGCGCGGTGGATTCCGCTGGTCGCCCCCAGGCTCGCACCAACACGCCCGTAGAGCATCGCAATCCAGCGCATCGGCAAGCGCATTGCCATCGGCGTGCTGAGCAGCACGTTGGGTGAAATCTCCAAAGTCTCCAGTTCAATATCCGGCTGATAGAAACGATTAAAGAGCACTAGCGCATTGGCGCCCTCGTGGTCGGCGCGCCGCGCGAACCGCGAGAAGTTCGTGAAGAATGGGCTGAGCTTAACGGCAACCGGTATTTTCAATTGCGCTTTGATCGCCGCGAGAATGCTGAGATAGCTCGTTTCGATATCTTCCCCGCTGATGTCCGGATCACTTGGAATGGAGTAAATGTTCAGCTCGAGCGCATCAGCGCCTGCTTCCTCAATTTGCCGGGCGTAGGCTATCCAACCGCCAAACGTTGAGCCGTTGAGGCTTCCGATGATCGGTATATCAACCACCGCCTTCGCCTGGGCAATGTGCTCAAGATACGCTTCCGGCCCAACCTTGAACTCGGAACGAACAGGAAAATAGGTCAGCGATTCAGCGAAACTTTCCGTGCCCTGTTCAAGATAAAACTCCAGGTCGTGGTGATCGCGACGAATCTGCTCTTCGAAGAGTGAATGGAACACGACCGCCGACGCGCCGGCGTCTTCCATTCGCTTGATATTGTCGATTTTTTCCGAAAGCGGCGATGCCGATGGCACAAGCGGCGTGCGCAACTTAAAGCCGAGATATGTGGTCGTCAGGTTCATTGATTCGGTGTGGGGTTGAACTTTCTGGTGGCGAGAAATTCGTAGAATGTGCGGCGCGCGTTTACGTCAGCCTGTGCTTGAGCCAGCAGCTCTTTTGCGACGCGCGGTTCGCTTTTTTCGAGCATCTTGAACCGCTGCTCGAGCTTGAAATAATCAGCGACTTTCATGCGCGGCCCGGCGGCAGAATCGAGTCGGAGCGGATTTTCTCCGAGTACGGCCCGCTCAGGGTTATATCGATAAAGTAACCACTGACCTGAGTTGACAGCCGCTTTTTGATTTTGCATGGCCGTGGTCATGTTGATGCCGTGCGCGATGCAATGGCTGTAGGCAATGATGAGGGCTGGGCCGTCGTATGCCTCGGCTTCGAGAAACGTTTTCAACGTGTGCTCGTCCTTGGCGCCCATCGCCACCGAGGCGACGTAGATCGTGCCGTAAGTCATTGCCATTAATCCGAGATCTTTCTTCGGAGCGCGTTTCCCCCCGGAGGCGAACTTCGCAACTGCGGCGCGGGGCGTCGATTTAGAACATTGGCCGCCGGTATTGGAATAAACTTCGGTGTCGAGCAGCAAGACCTTCACATTGCGGCCGCTGGCCAGAACGTGGTCGAGTCCGCCGTAACCGATGTCGTAGCCCCAGCCGTCACCGCCGACAATCCAAACGCTCTTGCGCACAAGCGTGTCGGCCAGCGCGAGCAGACGTCGCGCTGTAGCGGCGGTCTCCGACCGCCGATCTTTTATCAATGATTCGAGTTTGCGCTTCAGCTCCGCGACGCGCTCGCGCTGGTCGAAGATGTCCGCTTCGTCACGTTGCCGCGCGTTCAGGATTTCCGTCGTTAACCTTCGCCCGATTTGCGGCGAAAGTCGCTGAAGCAGTTCGCCCGCGAACTCTTGCTGTTTGTCGATAGACACCGTGTAGGGCGTGGTTGGCAAATTGCCGCCGTAAATGGAAGAGCAACCGGTCGCGTTCGCGATGATCAAGCGATCGCCAAAGAGTTGTGTAAGCAACTTGATGTAAGGCGTCTCACCGCAACCAGCGCATGCTCCCGAGAACTCAAAGAGCGGCTGTTGTATCTGCATTTTGCGCACATAGTCAGTTGGCACCTTGCGGCGATCCATCTCCGGAATTGAAAGGAAGAAATTCCAGTTCTCGCGCTCGCTTTCGCGTAGGGGTAACTGCGGCTGCATGTTGATGGCCTTCAAGCGCGCTTCGGATTTGTTGCGCGCCGGGCAAACATCGACGCAGATCCCACAGCCGGTGCAATCTTCCACTGACACTTGCAGCGTGTACCGGAGTCCTTTCCAGTCCGGTAACCGCGCCTCCGCCGATTTGAACGACGAAGGCGCAGCATGGAGAACAGTCGCTTCATACACTTTGCTGCGAATGACAGCGTGCGGGCACACCATCACGCATTTGCCGCATTGGATGCAGACTGCCGGGTCCCAAACCGGAGCTTCGCTCGCGAGATTTCGTTTTTCGAATTGCGTTGTGCCGGTCGGATATGTGCCATCGTTAGGCAACGCGCTCACCGGCACACGATCGCCGCGACCCGCCATGATCTCGCCCAGCACATTGCACACAAACTGCGGCGCGCGCTTGAGCTCCCCATTCGGTTGTAGCCGGGATCGTTGATCCCTGCGGCCGGCGTCAACGACGCCGGCTACAGCGTCCGGAACTTCCACTTCATATAAATGGGCGAGCGTTTCTTCAACCGCGCGCAGGTTCATCCCCACGATCTCATCGCCTTTCTTCGCGTACGTTTTGCGAATGGAATTCTTGATCGCCTCGATCGCGTTCTGCGCCGGCAGGACGCCAGCGATCGCGAAGAAACAGGTCTGCATCACGGTATTAATGCGGCCACCCATTCCCGCGTCGCGGGCCACCTTGTTGCCGTCGATGACAAAGAACTTCGCGCGCTGCTCGATCAGCCGGCGCTGCACACCTTCTGGCAGACGATCCCACACGCGGTCCGGTCCCAACGGCGAATTCAACAGGAACGTTCCCCCGGGTGCGAGGTCCTTCAGCACGTCACAAGTCTCAAGCAGGAGCGGTTGGTGGCAGGCAACGAAGTTCGCTTTGGTGATAAGGTACGTCGATCTGATCGGGCGCGGCCCGAAGCGCAGGTGCGAAATCGTCATCGCGCCGGATTTCTTCGAATCGTAAACGAAATATCCCTGCGCGAAATAATCGGTGTTCTCCCCGATGATTTTGATCGATTCCTTGTTCGCTCCCACGGTGCCGTCGGATCCGAGCCCGAAGAACTGCGCGCGCACAACATCGTCCGGCTCGATCGAGAAATTGTGATCGACATCGAGGCTCGTGTGCGAGAGATCGTCGTCGATGCCGACATTGAAATGATTCTTTGGAGAGGGCCGCGCAAGATTGTCGAATACGGTTTTGATCATCGCCGGTGTGAATTCCTTGGACGATAAACCGTAGCGGCCGCCGACTGCCCGCACGTCGCTGCGGCCTTGCTCGTAAAGCGCGTTTACACAATCGAGGTAAAGCGGCTCACCTCCAGAGCCGGGCTCCTTCGTTCGATCGAGGACCGCAATGCTGCGCACCTTCGATGGCAACATGTTTACAAACGCCGCGGCATCGAACGGCCGATACAGACGGACCTTCAGGACGCCCACTTTCTCGTTTTGCGCGCTCAGAAAATCGACCGTTTCATGCACGGCCTCACAGCCCGAGCCCATCAACACGATCACGCGTTCCGCGTCGGTTGCGCCGTAATATTCAAAGAGACCGTACCGCCGTCCAGTTAGCTCGGCGAATTGGTCCATCGTCCGCTGCACGATGTTCGGACAAGCGGCATAGAAAGGGTTCACGGTCTCGCGCGCCTGGAAGTAAACATCCGGATTTTGCGCCGTGCCGCGGATCACCGGATGATCGGGTGAAAGCGCTCGTGCGCGATGCTCGTGCACGCGTTCCTCGTTGATCATCTGGCGCAGCGCCTCTTCCGGCAGCGTTACAATCTTGGAAATTTCGTGCGAAGTGCGAAAGCCATCGAAGAAATGCAGAAACGGAATGCGCGATTCCAGCGTTGCCGCGTGCGCGATGAGCGCCAAGTCCTGCGCCTCCTGCACCGACGCCGAGCAGAGCATTGCCCAGCCCGTCGCGCGCGCAGCCATGACATCGCTGTGATCACCGAAGATCGATAGCGCCTGCGCAGCGAGCGAGCGCGCCGCGACGTGAAACACGGTGGGCGTCAGCTCGCCCGCGATTTTGTACATGTTTGGAATCATGAGCAGCAGACCTTGCGACGAAGTAAAGGTGGTGCTCAGCGCGCCGGTCTGAAGCGCGCCGTGGATGACTCCGGCAGCGCCGCCTTCGCTCTGCATCTCAATCACAGAGGGCACGGTGCGCCACAGATTCTTCACGCCGCCTGCGGCCCACGCATCCGCCCATTCGCCCATGGGCGAGGCCGGCGTAATCGGATAAATCGCGATGACCTCATTAAGCGCGTAAGCGACGCGCGCCACCGCCTCATTCGCATCTAACATTTTATAGCCGGTCTTCACAGTGCTGCGAACCTATTCGCTGCCGTGTCCGGTCGATGTACGTCCGTTGCGTTTTGCTGTGCAGTTATTGCGCGGCCTGTTTGGAGATTACGGATACAGCCAGCGCTTTTGCCAACCGTCGGACGCACGTCCGTAGAGAATGCGCTGATGACGGCGAAATGCTTTCTGAATCCAAAATTCCATCGCTTCCGGCACGAGTCGAAATCCTGACCAGAACGGCGGGGTACTTCTCGCAGACCAAAATGGAGAGCCGCTTTGGCAACTTGCGCTTCAAGTTCATAGTAGACGCGCATCGGTTGGGATTGTTTCGAAGCCCAGGCACTGATCTGACTCAGCCGCGGTCGCGTCGCAAAATAAGCATCGGCCTCTTCGTCGGTGACAATGTTGGCTTGCCCACGAACCCGCACCTGTTTGCCGATCTCGACCCAATAGAAACAGAGCGCCACGCGCGGATCGTGCATCAGCGCCCGCGCTTTCGCGCTTCGCACGTTCGTGTAAAATACGAACCCGCGATCGTCTACGCGCTTGAGCAACATCATTCGCGCATCCGGATAACCGCTGGGATCAACTGTCGCCACGGTCATGGCTGACGGCTCTTTCATCCCAGAATCAAACGCATCTCGAAACCAATCTTGAAAAAGCGCGATTGGATCGTCCTCGTGGGAAGCCAACGGCTTCCCTTGCAGTCTTCAGCATCGCAGACATGATGGCCTTAGCGGTTGCGAACGTAAGCCCGGATCCCTTCAAATTGACTCGCCCCCATCGAGGCCTGCTTCTGCCATCACCATTGCACCTGGACCACTTCCGAGAAAATGCCCATGCCGGAACGGGTGGAGCGTATGTTTGCGCCCGTAATCAGAGCGCACCCAACGCGTCATGGTTGCCGCGCTGGCGTAACCAATGCAGGTCAGCGGAGCGTTCGCGTTAATAAGGTTGGCCGCGTGCTACACGCGCATCGAGCCGCTGAGTCGTTCGGTCGTCGGGCGGCCGGAAAGCGAGTTCGGCGCGTCGAGGTTCGCGCCTTCATCGACCCCCATGTTCAATCGATAAACCAGTTCGCCGCCAAGCCAGCCCGCGAAAATGGCAATGACGATGCCAATCCACCCGAGCACGATTGCGAGCAGGCTGGGTGCAGCGGGATCAGGTCGGCGCATAAACCAACTCACAATGAACAGCAACGCGACGATGAAATTCGCGACGCCGTGAATCAGCCCGATGGATTTCGCGCGTGTGCCTTCCGGAATTCCGAGCCAGTCAACAAACCCAAACACTGCCGCGATGAGTGCGCCGATGATTCCGGCCGCAATAAGCCAATAAGACACATCAGCCCAATGCCCGTTGTGGGTGGACAAATAGATAATGTCGAAAATGGATGCCACTGGGAGCAGTCCCAACGGGAAGACAATCAACATCGGGTGAATCGGGTGACCAAGTAAGGTTGCTTTTGATTTCATTGGCGAGTCTCTCCTTCAGTAATGCATTCGCTGCGTAACAGCCGAATGGTTTTCAACCGCCGAATCACCGCGCCCATTCAAACCTGAAAAACCATGATCGCAGTGAAAATCACGGCGTGGACCCAAATGAGAACCACCATTGCCAATCGAAGGGTTTGCCGAGGCGTAAGTGTCACCTTCTTTGCCTTTATACGCGAAGAGCTTTTCGCGCTTTCGGAACATGTAAATACCGGCGGCGATTATCAGCCGCTCAAGCACGCAGAAGAACCCTTGTAAAGCCCCTGACACGCCGGGCGGCAATTTGGAAATCGCGAACAGCGCTTCCACATATACGAATCCGATTCCCACAGCCGAACGGTTTCGCTTCAGCCAATACTTCGGCACAGACCTCGCGGTAATAGCGCAGGCGCATCGCGTCGTCTTGGGCAATTCGCGGGATCTCTGCTTCGCCCCGTTTACCGTCGAATCCTGCCTGGCTAAAATTCTTGCTAATTGCCATCCACTGGAGTCGCGCGGTGCGTAATTACTTCAAGATTATTTGATTAACTACCATCCTATGAATACTGCTGCCATTCTCTTCGCGATCGCCGCGCTCGGCGGGATTATCATGGCAATGATCCGGTTGAGTGGACGTGATTACCCGCCTATGTGGATTGCCATCGTCCACGGGCTATTTGCTGCCGCCGGTCTGGTCATGTTACTCACAGTGGTATTTGGAACGGCCGCTGCTACTTCGATCCAAATTGCCTTGCTGCTGTTTGTTGTCGCCGCACTCGTGGGTTTTGCGCTGTTTTATCACCACCTCAAAGGCCGGCCGCTGCCGATCCCGACCATGGTTATTCACGCTCTCATCGCGGTGGTCGCCTTCATTATTCTCATCGTTGTCTTGTTCAGCGCCGCGACCTGAGCACTCGAAATGCTGAATCGAGGAGAACGCGCCGGCGCCAACGCCTCGTTCTGGGAGCGCACGGCACAGAAATTTTCAACCGCGCCTCTTCAGCAGGACATCACAGTGGATGTGTGCGTGATCGGCGCAGGCATTGCTGGTGTGACTACGGCCTATGGCGTCGCGCGCGAAAATCGATCTGTTGTTGTTGTCGATGACGGCCCAGTCGGCGGCGGAATGACCGGCCGAACGACCGCGCACCTGGTGAACGCGATCGACGATCGTTACCTCGATGTTGAAAAATTCCTCGGGGAAGAATGCGCCCGTCTGACCGCCGAGAGTCACACTGCCGCAATTGATTGCGCGGAACGAATTGCTCGCGAGCACAACATCGACTGCGACTTCGAGCGGGTAGACGGTTATCTGTTTCTACCGCCCGGCGGCTCGGTCACAGAATTGATGGACGAACTGGCGGCGATTCACCGCGCCGGGCTTGTTGGTGTCGAGCGAGTCGAGTCCGTGCCGAATACAAAAATCAATTCCGATGCGGTGCTGCGTTTTCCGAGACAAGCGCAGTTTCATCCGCTGAAATATCTCAATGGCGTGGCGGGAGTGATCATCGATGGCGGCGGCAAGATTTTTACCGGCACACATGTCGTATCAGTTGAGGACGGTGACCATGTCAAAATCCAAACCGCGGATGGCCACACGATCACAGCGGGAGCTGCTGTGGTGGCGACGAACTGCCCGATCAATGACCGGGTCGTGATCCACTCAAAGCAGGCGCCGTATGCGACGTACGCAATTTGTTTGCGCGTAACCCGCCCGGTGGAGCACGCGCTTTTTTGGGACACGGCGCAGACTGCGGAAGGTGAGAAGCAGGAGATCGGGCCGGCGTCTTATCACTACGTGCGATTTGCGCCCGACGAGCAAGGCGATGTGCTTATCGTCGGCGGCGAAGATCACAAGAGCGGACAGGCCGAGGATTGCGCGCAGCGTTTCGCAAAACTGGAACGATGGGCCCGCGAGCGATTTCCATTTGTCGGCAAGATCACTGACCATTGGTCCGGGCAGGTGATGGAATCGATTGATGGCGTGGCGTATATCGGCCGTAACCCGGGCGACAAAAATGTCTATGTCGTTACTGGTGATTCTGGCAACGGCATCACGCACGGAATACTCGCCGGTATGTTGATTCCCGATCTCATCGTGGGCCGGGAAAATCCGTGGGCGAAATTGTACGATCCGTCGCGGAAGACTTTGAAGCCGCGAGTGCTGGTGGACTACATCGCGGAAAACGCCAACGTCGCCGCCCAATTTCGCGATTACATTACGCCGGGTTCAGTGAAATCACTGGGTGAGATCAAGCCGGGTGAAGGTGCAGTATTGCGCGACGGCTTGAAAAAAATCGCAGCGTATCGCGATGAGAATGGAAACCTGCACGCGTTTTCAGCGGTTTGTCCGCACTTGGGGTGCGTGGTGCGTTGGGACGCGTGCGAAAAGACCTGGGACTGCCCGTGTCACGGCTCGCGCTTTGATGCGTTGGGCTGCGTGGTCAACGGCCCGGCCGTTTCCGATCTCGAACGCACTGGCGCGGGTCTTTGTCAGGACGCCACCGAAGAAATTTTGTGCCATGCCGAAACCGGCCGCCGGTAAAATGGTCGTAGGCAACTTCCACGACAACTTTCGGATCAACTGGTTCCCATTCGCCGGTGCGGTCCGTGCTCCAACGGCTCGGTCCTCCGGGCGCGTTGCCGGTGAATCCGACGTGATGGAGCAGCCGGTCGTCCCCGTACAGGCCGACCAAAAGAGAACCTATTACGCGCTTGCCTTGGGCGTAACGAAATCCACCAACGACACAATCAGCGGTCCGGATTTGCTTTACCTTAACTGCCGCGGTGCGTTCACCGGAAGCATACGGGGCGTCCAAACGCTTCGCGATGATGCCGTCAAGGTCGCCGCCGGTTCTTTTGAACCATTCGTTGGCAAGGCTGAGGTCAGTCGTCGCTGGAGAAAGCCGCACATTTTTAGCCGACCTGAAATTCCGACGCGCAAACTTTTCGAGAAGTTCCCGGCGTTCGCGCAGAGGCTGCCTCAAGTACGATCGTTCACTCTCCCCAAGAAGATCGAATACGATGTATGTCGCCGGATGCGCTTTGGCTAGTTTCTGAACGCGACTTGCCGCGGGATGCAAACGCAGTTGCAATTCATCAAACGAAAGCGCGCCGCTGAGGGGAACTACGAGTTCGCCATCGAGAACAAATTCCTGCTCGGGCAACTTGGCGAGAGCACGTGCAACATCTGGAAAATAGCGCGCGAGCGGCTGACCGTTCTTTGATTGCAAATAAATCTGGGCGGCGTCACGAAACGCGATGCAGCGAAAGCCGTCCCACTTCGGCTCGTACTGCCAGCCGTCGCCGGTTGGAATTTCGTCAACCGAACGCGTTTCCATCGGTGCCAACGGCGGTTTTAACAGCATCGTCCCATATTGCTTCGCAAACGGCGCGCTGCTGGACGCCAATTAAGCGCTGGTTTGCGAAACCAAACACTGCGTTGCTAACGAATATTGTCAGAGGTGTTGTCGTGGCGAAACAACGCAATTCCCAGTCATTTTTCGCGAAGGCTTTCAGCCTGCTGAAGCAAACGTTTAACGAATGGCTGCAGGATAAAGCGCCGCAGCTGGGTGCGGCGCTCGCCTATTACACAGTGTTTTCACTCGCGCCGCTGGTTCTCGTCTTGCTGGCAATCGTCGGAGTGATTTTCCGGGATGATCCCGCGGGCGCGTGGAACAAGATCACGCAGCAGATGAGCTACTTTCTCGATCAAAGCGCCGTGCAGGTCGTGCAGAACATAGCGCAGACGGCGTCGCAGCCGGGCAAAAGCACGATCGCTACAGTTATCGGTATCGCGCTGGCACTTTTCGGTGCAAGCGGAGTGTTCGGTCAGCTTCAGGACGCGTTAAACACAATTTGGGGTGTAAAAGCCAAGCCAAGTCGCGGAATCTGGGGATTTGTCCGAAACCGCTTTTTGTCATTCGCGATGGTTGCCGGTATTTCTTTTCTGTTGCTCGTTTCTCTAGCGATCGAAGCGCTGCTGAAAGCATTTAGTCACCATGTACAATCTGTGTTGCCCGGCGGAATTGTGATCGCGGTGACCGTTTATCTCGTATTCGATTTCGCCCTTGTCGTTCTGCTCTTCGCGATGATTTTCAAGTTCCTGCCCGACGTTAAAATTCAATGGCGAGACGTTTGGATCGGCGCTGTTATGACCGCGATCCTGTTTGGCCTCGGGAAATGGCTGCTGGGTTTTTATCTCGGCAGCGGTGCCGCCGGATCGGCGTATGGAGCGGCGAGCTCGCTGATTACGTTATTACTCTGGGTTTACTACTCATCGCAGATTCTGCTTTTCGGCGCTGAATTCACACAGGTTTATGCGCAGCGAGCCGGTCGCGCATTCAAGCCGAGCGAGTACGCAGTCCTCGTCGAAACCAAGGAAGTCGAGAGGCGTTACTAACACAAACAACGGCGCAATTATGTGGCGAACCACTCAGGCTCAACGTCCAAAATCGCTCGCGTCGACGAACATAGTTCAAAGAAAGGAGAAGCCATGGGCACGATTCTATTGATCATTCTAATCCTCCTGCTGGTAGGAGCGCTTCCCGCCTGGCCATATAGTTCCGGCTGGGGTTATTGGCCCAGCGGAGGATTGGGGTTGATTCTTCTCATTGTGATAATCCTCGCATTGACAGGACACTTGTGAATGGCGGCGCCTTGGTCGCGAGAACGCGCTTATTGTTTATCGGTCGTCCTCTCGGCGCTGAATGGAGCAGTAGCTCTTCAGGCGCTTTGGTTTGCTGCTCATTTTCTAAGTGACGAGTTCGCTTTCGCACGGAGTAATTGCTGTCGGCTCTCATTAGTCGCCGAAACAAAGAAAGGAAAGCGGCGCACAGGTAACCGGCTTCCTTAGTAGTTTGCGCTTATTCATGTGTGCGATTTTATAGCTGCGCTGCATAGGAAGCTTCCGGTTTGTTATCCCGACGCTTGAGACTCTGTTCATTTTCTGAAGAACTCGAGAACCAAAGCTGCGGCTGCGTTCGAATGTAAGCACACGGAACGAAATTTATTGGAATTACGATCGCGATTGGGGCTTACATGAACTGAGGCGCACTCTGCTGTAAGCGGTGCGGCAGTGGAGCTTGGATCTCGCGACGGGAAACAGGGATATGCGAATCGCTCAGGTATCGCCGCTAATTGAGAGTGTGCCTCCGAAACGTTACGGAGGCACAGAGCGCATAGTCTCTTATCTAACTGAAGAATTGGTACGCTTGGGCCACGACGTGACTCTGTTTGCCAGCGGCGACTCAGTGACAAACGCCCGGCTTATTGCGCCATGCCAGCGCTCACTTCGAAAAAACGAAAAGTGCAAAGATCCCGTGGCACGCGAAGTTCTGCTGGTAGATCACGTACTTGAGCACGCTGGCGAGTTCGATGTCATCCATTTCCACACCGGTTACCTTCATTTTCCCGTTTGTCGGTGTCTGTCTGTTCCGCATCTCACCACGCTGCACGGACGGCTCGATCTTCCCGATCTCGTTCCTGTCTTCGACAGGTTTCGAGATGAACCACTTATCTCGATCTCGAACGCTCAACGGCAGCCTTTAGCTTGGGCGAACTGGCAGACCACCATTTACCATGGCTTGCCGACGGACCTATTCAGTTTTCGACGGAGCTCCGACGATTACCTCGCCTTTTTGGGACGCATCTCGCCAGAAAAAGGCGCGGACCGGGCTATTGAAATCGCTAAGCGCGTCGGCATACCGCTTAAGATCGCGGCCAAAGTCGATCGCGTCGATAGACGATATTTCAAACGGGTCGTTGAACCGCTGCTAAATGACTCCCACGTAGAGTGGCTTGGCGAAATCAGCGATCAACAGAAGAACGACTTTCTGGGAAATGCCTACGCATTGCTGTTTCCGATTGATTGGCCAGAGCCTTTCGGGCTGGTCATGATTGAAGCGATGGCCTGTGGTACACCGGTCATCGCTTACGACCGAGGATCTGTTCCTGAGGTGATGGATGTCGGAGTAACAGGTTTCATAGTTAGAGAGCTGGACGAGGCGGCGGAAGCAGTTCGCCGGGTTCGCAATCTCAGTCGCGCGCGTTGCAGAGAAGTTTTTGATAAGCGATTCACGGCGACTCGGATGGCAAATGATTACATCCATGTGTACCAGCGGATGTTAGGTCGAGATGCAACTTATGCATATGCGTAAGTCGCCCCCACGCTTGGAAAAATTTTCAAAATGAAACACGCGCAATTCCATGTTTCACCGCGTTATTTTCTAGAGCCGCACCCAGTAGGCACTGGACCGCCACAATTCAAAACCAAACGTAGGAATAGAAGGGGATGGTATGAAGCTGGATACATTAAAAACACTGTACACGAATGAGTTGCGGGACCTCTACAATGCAGAGGGCCAACTGCTCAAAGCACTGCCAAAGATGGCGAAAGCTGCTTCGTCAGAGGAGCTAAAGGACGCGCTCGAGAAACATTTGGAACAGACAAAATCTCATGTCGAACGCCTCGAAGAAGTTTTCGAAGACATTGGAGAAAAGCCGAAAGGAAAACCTGCCGCGCTATGAAAGGGCTTATCGAAGAAGGATCCGAAATCCTTCAAGAAGAGGGCGAAGAGTCCGAGTCCGTAATTGATGCGGGCATCATTGTAGCTGCGTAGAAAGTCGAACATTACGAGATTGCCGGTTATGGTAGCGTCCGCACATTTGCGCAACTACTTGGCAAGGACAGGTCAGCGGAACTCCTGCAGACCACTCTCGAGGAAGAATCGGAAGCGAACGAGCTTCTGAACAAATTAGCCCGAGGACATTGTGAATTCAGAGGCGCTCATGGAGTCGGAACTTGCTGGCGCGTCTTCAAGTCGCTAGCGGGCTTGGAAAACACGTGCTTCAAATGGTCGTGGGACTACTGTTGATAAGAATTCGTCGAGGCGCTGTATGAATCCGCAGCGCTCCGACGCATTCAAGCAAAATCAATTTGCGGCGCTTTGTGCGTAAGGTGCAGCTAACGTTGGCTGACGAATGCGATGCTATGCTGCGAGCTTATCCAGGACAGTTTGCAGTTCGTGAAGATCTATTGGCTTCACGAGATGAAAATCGAACCCGGCGTCTTTGGAGCGGCGAACATCTTCTTCAGTGCCGAAGCCGGTAAGCGCGACTGACTTGATCGGTTGCTTTCGCTTGGCTCGTGAAATTATCTCGTAACCGCTCCCGTCCGGAAGACCGATGTCGCACAACAGCACATCAAGTTCTCCCGACGCGATGATTCCCAGTGCGCTGCGTACATTATCCGCAGCCAAAACTTCATGACCAAAATGTGTGAGCAGCCGCGACAACATACGTCGCGTATCCCGGTGATCTTCGACGAGCAGGATCCGCAATGGCTTTGGCCGGGGTTTGGGACCGCGAGAAGCGAGATCAGTTTTTGCCACTCCTTCGGGCACCGCATCGAGCGTTACCTTAAACGTCGCGCCGAAGCTACGGCCACGGCTTTCCGCTTCGATTGTGCCATTGTGAAGGCCGACGAGATGTTTGGAAATTGCCAGACCGAGGCCAAGCCCGCCAAACTGCCGGGTCACAGAAGCATCCGCCTGCTCAAACGGTATAAACAGCGTCGCCAGCCGGTCGGGTTCAATTCCAATGCCGTTGTCCGTAATTTCGAAGTGAAAACGGCTGCGGTCGTCGTTGAAGGTGCGGATGGCGATCTCCCCGCCAGGTGACGTAAATTTCGCGGCGTTGTTGATCAAGTTCCAAAATACTTGCTGAAGCCGAATGCAATCCGCCGAGATATGATGTCGTTTCGCGTTGAATTTGGTCGAGACCTTTAATTTCTTCGCCGCGATGGCTGAGCTTGCGGTTTCAATTGCGTTGCGGATAACGGTATGTGCGTCACAAGTTTCCACATCGAGGCGAAGTTTGCCGCGTGTAATCCGAGTCAGATCGAGCAGATCGTCAATCAACCGTGCCTGCAATTTCACGTTGCGTTTGATGAGTTGCACATCCTCTACGAACTCCTGCGGAAGTTTTTCAGCGTTATGTTCCAGATACGTTGCTGCCGCCAGGGCAGGCGTCAGCGGCGTGCGCAGTTCATGGCTGAGCGCCGCGAGGAAGTCGTCCTTGGCTTTGCTCGCTTTTTGCGCGGCAATTTTCTCCGCTTCAATTTCCCGGCTGCGGATCTGATCAGTAATGTCGCGTGTGACTTTGGAATAGCCTCGAATATTGCCCTTGGCGTCGCGCAGCACGGTTATGATAACTTCGGCCTCAAAGGTTGACCCATCTTTGCAGATGCGCAGGCCTTGGTCACGAATATGGCCTCGACGCGCTGCTTCACGCAGATTGCGTTGCGGCTTACCGCCGGCAACATCCTCCGCGGTATAGAAGCAGGCAAAGTTCTTCCCGACGATTTCTTGCGCCGTGTAGCCCTTGATTTTCTGTGCCCCTGGGTTCCACGTCACCACGTTGCCGTTCGGGTCGAGCATGTAGATTGCGTATTCTTCCACGCTATCCACCAGAATGTGGAATTGCTCGGCTGTCTGATGCAGTGCTGAGGCAGTGAATCCGTTGTCACCCATGGGCTGCGAAGGCGATCTTGAATGGGATTCGGAGAGCCGCTCTTGTTTGGTTCCCTCTACTGCACTCAATTTTGCTGGTGGAAGGTGAGGGTCAGCGTCTCTTCTTGCGCGAGCGTCTGACAGACGTGCGTCTTCGCGCCCCTTTTACCGCCGGCGTGCTCGAAATTGCTAAGGCTCGAGCAAGATCTGCTTCATCGGTGAGATCGAGGCGTAACGGCGTAATCGACACCCAATTGTGCTCGACTGCCCAGCGGTCAGTCCCTTTCCCTGCGCCTTCCAACGGGGTAACGGTGAACCAGAAAATCGAGCGACCCATCGGATCTTTGTCAGGAACGACTTTGCCATCGTAGTGTCGTACAGATTGGCGCGTCCAACGAATGCCTTTGGGTTTCTCCGGCAGATTCACGTTGACCAAGACCAGCGTCTTGTTTGGCATCAGCAAATCGAGAACTTTGGCCACGTGAGGTTCGAGTGCTGAAAAATCCGGCTCGTGATTATCGCTCACGTTTGTGCTGAAAGCGATGCCGCGCGAGCCGAGCAGTGCGGCCTGTTTCGCTGCTGCCAGGGTGCCGGAGTGCCAGCATGAGTTGCCCAGGTTCAGGCCGAGGTTGATCCCAGAAAGTACAAGATCGACGTGTCCCCAGCGATGCATGCCAAGTGCGACGCAATCGGCCGGTGTACCGTTCACACTATACGCGTCGAACTCGCCGCGATTTACACGTTTAAAACGCAGAGGCCGCGACGACGTAATGGCATGACTCATTGAGGATTGCTCGACATCGGGCGCGACGACGCGCACGTCACCAAAACGCGCTGCTGCTTTCGCCAGCGGCATAATGCCCGGGCTGTAAATACCGTCATCGTTGGAGACCAGGATTCGCATCTTCACATTAATGAAAACGCGTATGAGACTGCTTTTGGCCGATTGTGGTAAAGCGCGTTCCGATAGGCTTTGCGGCGAATATTGAAATGACCTATCGATTTTTGGTTACTCCATCTAGTCACCGCAAAATAGCCACGCATGGCGGTAGCCTGGTTCGATTTCTTTCTAAGGAGGTGAAACGATGCTACGTTGGGCCGTTATCTTTCTGATAATCGCGATTATCGCAGCGCTGTTTGGATTTACTGGCATTGCTGCGGGCGCTGCTGCAATTGCGAAGTTCCTGTTCGGCCTCTTCCTGGTGCTATGCCTGATCTTTTTCATACTGGCAATATCAGCAGGGAGAAGAGTCCCGTAATTCCTGGCGAATCTTATACAGCGGGCTTCGCTCGATTGGGTGCTGACTCGTGGGTTGTTACTGGCTAAGCGCGCGCGTGAAGCCCAGTCGGTTTTTCTATTCCAATGGTTTCGATCTTATTTACGTGCATCCTCGCAACACAAAAATCAGAGCCAAAATTGGTAAAGAGAAAGACGCCCAAAGCAAAATCCGGACCGCGATTTCGCGCTTTGTTCGGCGGCGGACTAACTTAGTGCTCTGAGCGCTTTCATTTTCCGGACGCATCTTAGATCGCTCTTTCGCGACTTTTACAGACTTTCAATCTCCCTTCGAAGGTCTTCTTTGGTTTTGCCGGGTTTCTGACCGCCTTCAATCCTAGATTCGTCATCGCGGAGAGGTTTCGTTTATCAGGGAAGTTTGGTTCTCATATTTGCTCTCGGGTTCGTATCAAATTGAAGGCAGATGTACGCCAGACGCGCCCTTTCTGTTCCACTGAAACGTAGAACAGAAAAAGGGCGCGATGGAGACAAGCTAGATTAACTCTTCCTTCTTAATCCTCGTCGAGAATTACACGATCAACCATCACGGTGTCACCTGTTCCGACATAGTGAACTCGGACGGGGACACCCACTCTAACTCTCGTGCGTACCACATCCTCATCGAGGACTTTGCCGCTCCGCGTCACGTAAGTGACTGTTTTGCCGAAATGGTAAGTCCGTGGTCCGCTGCTTTCCTTGAGCACGATTGTATTGCCCGGAGTGTATTCGGTAATCGTGCCGCTGCCTTCTGTTGTGGTCGTTGTGGTGGTGGTCTCTGACACTTGTGCCCATGCGAAGGGCGCCACAACGGCCAAGGCCATACTGAGTAGTATTTTTTTCATTTTGTTTCCTTTGTTCTTTTCCGCAGGGCGAATGCTCCTGCTAACGAGCTTTGCTCGGACGCTGGGTATGCGCCCTGCTTGTATACGCTGTAATCGGGCGCGGACGTTCTTCCGGTCGCCAGAGGAACAGGATTTATCTTTTTCGTGCGGCGTGTTCTCGTAGGCGATGTACCCACGTTTTCAAATCTGGAATCGGCATGAAGTTCACGATTCGATCGGCTGGAATTTTTGCCTGTATTGCAGCAGCAAGGCCTAGTTCAATGAATTCCAATTGCCTCGGATGATGAGCATCAGTGCCGAGTGAAATACGGGTTCCTTGCTCTCGCGCAATTTTCAGCAGGCTAACATTAAATCCTGTCGGTCGGGATAGCAGTCGACCTCCAGCGCCTTGTCGAGGTTGGTAGCTTCTGCAAAAACGCGTGGCCGGTCTGCACTCAAGCCGCCGCGCAGATTGATTGGCCACGCCCGTTTTCTCACTAGCAGCTGTCTTGCTTCAGCGAGCGAAATGAAATCCTGGCGGATGGGAGGAGGTTTGTTGTTTTGTTGGGGGGTTTGTCCAGCCAGCGCTTAATTTGTCACTCGATGAAAGGGCCAATTGCGCGAAGTTCGGTCAGCGATCGGTTCTGCCCTACAACCTTAGTTACCTCTTCCGGCCACAGAAAAGCGGGCGCGAGCAGCTCGCCGAAACGCGCGTGAGAGAATGCCACTCTCCGACTCCGCCTCCCACGCAAGCAGCTGGGCAACGTCCGTGTTCGACAGCACATTGAGAATCGATTTCGGCCTGAACTTCAGGCGCTTCACAACCATCCACTTACGTGTGCCTCGGCTGCACTCATTTCTTTGCCGCATACGATTTTATAATGATGGCTGAGACGGCGGAAGAAATTTCACGTAGACCGGAAATTCGTAAAGAGCTTCAGCGGACTACGGGCGAAAAACGGCCCCAGAAGGTCAAGGCAGGTGGCAGAGACAAATTCTGGTTCCTTATACACGCACTTATTCTTGCCGGTTGTGCTGTGGCGTACTGGTTTTTCACCTTCAAGCTGATTCCGCTGCCGGAATCAACGCTTCGTTTTCTTGGACGAATTCTACGCGGCACAGCGCTCATCGTGATCGTTCTCACAATCGCACGAATAATTTCCGTTTATGCCTTGGGTCGCATTGAAGACTCTTCTACTCGTTTTACGCTGCAGCGTGTTCTACGTTTGATCGTCGGTCTTGCTGTCAGCGTGATCGCTCTGGCGATAATTTTCGTCAATTGGTATCCCGCGCTTGCCGCGCTCGGCATTGGCTCGATCATCATCGGCCTGGCCGTACAAACGCCGATGAAAAGCTTCATTGCCTGGATTTACATCCTGATTCGCCAGCCTTTTCGAGTAGGGGATCGCATACAGATCGGTGACGCTACGGGCGACGTAATCGACGTCGGGTATCTCGATACGACTCTGTGGGAATTCGGCGGCAAATACATTTCCGGCGATCATCCGAGCGGTCGGTTGATCAAGTTTCCCAATGAGAAAGTGCTCGACGAAATCGTTTATAATTATTCGTGGCCGCTTTTTCCCTACATCTGGAACGAGATTAAGTTCTACGTCGCTTTCAACGCCGATCTCGAGTTCATCTCCAGCACGATGCAGAAGAT